>Ga0187815_10001276_pt1 | contig 11870 bp, 6 predicted proteins | sample NC_S_5_FD_132962 | JGI IMG/M metagenome (GOLD analysis project Ga0187815, IMG submission 132962) | Wetland sediment microbial communities from Neuse River Estuary, North Carolina, USA - ASW-S_5 | ecosystem: Environmental > Aquatic > Freshwater > Wetlands > Sediment | place: USA: North Carolina...
GAGAGGCTCTTTAAGAAGTCTGAAAGCGTCGTATTGCTGGCCGTCCGGCCCGCCGGGTAGATGTGGAGCGCTACCGCACTGACGTTCGGCCCGTTGACGGCCAGGGTCTCTTTGATCCAGGTCGACTCGCTCGCGTTCGATCCGCCGATCCCCGGCAACCCGATGAACCGGGCCGTGGGGTCGACCGAGCGCATGGAGCTCACGTATCGGTGCACCAGCTCAGCGTATTGAGTCGGCGATGGCGAGGCGGTCTGATTCGGTTTCCATTCGTTCCACGATACCGCGAAATGGTCCCAGACCCCCGGCTCATTGCCGATCTCCCAGAAGGCGGGGAAGAAGCCGAGATCGGCCTCAAAGTAACGGACTTCCTGGGCAGCCAGCGCGGGTTGGTCGATTTCCCCAGGTACGGTCACGATCGCGGAGCAGGCAATCGATCGGCACCAACCCACGAAATCCGCCGGGGTCGACGCGGCCGAGGTGAACGACCCGTTGTCCGAGTAGATCGCGGCTGTCCCATTCGGTCCAAAAGGGTCGTATCGGTCCGCTAGCCCTCCTCCGGGCCATCGCAGGAATCGCACGGAGGTGGCCGTGACCGCAGAACCCTGAGTGCCGTTGATCGAGCTGTCGGCACGTACGTTGATCCCGAGGAGTTCCGCTGACAGCGGAGTCGGCTTCTGAGTGAGGTTCACGGAGAGGGTCGCATTGAGGGTCGGTACGAGGGGAGCGGGCGGAGTTGGAGGTGCCCCGTATGAAAAGTAGACCAGGGCTCCCGAGAGAGCGATTCCCACTGCGAGGGCAGTAAGGATCGTGTCGAAGCGGCGCCGGGTCAAAGGGTGCCTCCCGATTCGAACTTTTGGACCCCGCGAACGTGTATCGGACGAGCTTCCCGAGTGAACGCGCGCGAAGCTTCGCGAAGAAGCTTCGATCGTCGGGAATCACTCTGCATCGATGGATACGGCTCCTTTCTCCGGAGAGATCGTCGAGAGGAGAGCGGCGCGATGACTCCCTCGACAGGACCCCTACCCTGCCGTGACCTTCGAGCGAACACCTTCGTACTCATGTCTCAAACCGGACTTCGTGGCCCTTCGGTCTCCTCGCGCGGTGAATGAATGCAGCTAGGCTTCCACCCATTAGTAGGCCGCGCCCCGTCACTGAGACTACCTTACTGCACGCCGTCGCCCGACCCCTCCTCGTCGCGCGCTCAGCCCTGGAGGATTTCAAAGTCGAGGAGGTCGGAAGAAACCGGAATTTCCCCCACGCGTCGGACCTCACGCGCGTGGCTCGGTCCTCGAGGGCCGGTCACGTCACGCAGGAACGACTCCACCGCTTCGGGATGGCCCTGAACATCGATGAAGACCGTGCCATCGGGCCGGTTCGCCACAGAACCAACTACGCCGTGGCGTTGCGCCGCTTCGGCTACCCGCGCCCGATAATTCACTCCCTGTACGCGACCGATGGCGACATAGTGCCGATGGATGAGGAAGTTCACAGGACCCACAAGTCGAAGGTGTCCATGCCTTTTCCGACCTCTGGCCTAAGTCACAGGGCCGAGAAACCCGTATCGAACCGGGCGAACGAGAAACCCATATGCGAGGGTGAAACTACCTCGACTCCCCAAAGAACATCCCCATGACCGATTTCGTCCTGCGCGATTACCGGGTGAGTCACTCCCTCAGTCTAGGCGGAAGGATCGTCTCCCAGGGGAAGTGCGAGCTCCATCTCGACGATTCGTTTCTCCTCATCAAGGGAGACCGATCGAGTCGAATCGGATACGAACAGCTGGAGTCCTTTCGGCAGACCTCAGACGGGGTCGAGATTCAGATGTTTCCTGAAGGATCGATTAGGTTCGACGGAATGGACGGAGCGATGGTCCGGCCCTTGTTCGTGCATCTCTCCCGTCTCCGCGGGCTTCGATGGGCCTACTTGTTGCGATATGTCGAAGGAGCTCCGACCGACACACTCGAGTGCAAAGTAAAGCTGGTCGACCTTCCCGAGCAGGACGCGCTACTCCACCTGTACTCGACTGGGCTGGTCGGGATGCCGTTCGGTGGGGAGCCGTTTCAGCTTCCCATGGCCGACCTCCAGCCCGTCGTCCGAACTTCGGATTATCGGCTGATCTGTTCGACCGACGCGCTGTCTGCGACCCTGTACGGCTGCGAACCGACCTATCTCGGGCGATTCCAGCGGTCGATCGAGGGGCAGCGCCGCAAGCTGGAGGAAGAAACCTCCGATCTCCTGGTCGAGTTATTCCCCGCCCTCGAATTCTCCCAGCTCACCCAGTTAGCGGGGTTGCTCGCTCGGGGCCGTGCTGCCCAGAAAGCTCAGCTCGATAGTGCCGTCCCCTGGCTTTGGGGGCGAATCGAGGAGCTGGTTCAAACGAAGTCCGCCCATCCTGAATCGTTTTCTCAGCTGAAAGGAAGCGCCGGGGAATTTCTGTGGTTCGGTCTGCGGCGGCTCCCCGAGGGGCAGGTCGGCGGCGAAGCGGTCCTGCCGGTCGACCCGGGACGGGGGACTCCGTCGTCCGGACCCTCAATCTCGGAACCGGAGACCGAACCACTGGCCGAACGGAGTTTTCTGCTTTGGTTCCTCGCCGGAGTGAAAGAAAGGGACCGAAGATTTCTAGTGGTTGAGGTCGACTCGGGTCGAAAAGGCTACGCGACCTACGTCTACCGCTGCCTCGAGCGAGAGAACGACGCGGACGCCTTCGGCGCGACCGGGTCAACGATCTCTCGGGCGATGGTGGGGCTGAACTTCTATCGGGAACCGGTCTACGCCCCCCAGCGGGACATCGATTCCGGTCGATTCGGAGAGTACAAACTGGCGGTTCGAAAGCTGAAGGATCTCAAAGCCGTGCGTGCGCTCTTTGTGGGCCGGGTGATACACGGCTCTCCGGAGACCTGGGCCTCCGGTTTGCAGACGCTGCTCTCGAGCGCCTAGATTCGCGTCCGTGTTTCGGACCAAGACGGTGACCGGATCGGCGCTCGTGCTCATCGTCTGCGCGTCCTAAATGCTCGAGTCGGTCACTCCGCCGTCAGGCCCGGCCTTTGGTGAGGTCAAACAAACTACCGATTCAGTGAGGGTGTGACTCCGGTTTCATCCTGACGACGCACCGGATTCGGACGAACGGAGGCGGCCGAATTCACCGGATCGGATTTCTCGGCGAGTTCGGTAGATCGAGACGCAAGGCGAGCTTCGAGTGGATCACCGGAGTGCTCCCGGCCCACCTTTCACCGGCTGCACAGGGGGGATCGGAGGCTTCCGACGCGCGAAGTACACCGCGAGGACGAGGAGCACCACGGCTATCGCGGCCACGCCGCTGATAAGACCGAAGGCGAGCGTGCCGAGGAAGTCCGGGTTCGTAGTGGTGGAGTTGGACCCCTTTACGGCGGTCATGGTGACCGCGATGTTCACCGCCGCTCCATTCACGGTAACGCTATTGCCAGAAGCCGAGGACGACACCGAATAACCGGACGGCGTAACGACGATGGTGAAGGTGTAGGTACCGTTGGGCACGTTGAACACGATCCTGCTCTCCGAGCGGTTCTGGGACTGACCGTTCAAGTACACCGACCAGTTCGTGCCCGCCGGGAGACCCGTTTCGGTGAATGTGATGGGGTATTCTGAAGGCGAGAGCCAATCGATCGGCATCGCCACGCCGTTTCCGTTCACGGTAAGCGACCCCGTTGCGGTGACCGGGATAAACCCTGGAAGGGCGGGAACGGTGAAGCGGAACGTCCCGTTGGGTTCCCGGAACCCCACGATCGAGGTAGTCGAGAAGTTCGTGAGTCCGTTCAAGACCACGGACCAGTTCGTGCCGGTAGGCAACCCTGTCTCACTGAAAGTGACGGGATAGGTCATTCGATGGAACGTCACCAACTCGCTAACCGACGCTCCGCTCACAGTGATTGTCCCGTGGTACGATATGTTCTCCTGATGCCACCCCGATAGGTCCGCGATCGAGTACGAGTAAGTTCCGTTCGGCTCCGCGAAGACAATCGAAGAGCGCGTGGAGCTGGCCGGGGTACCATTCAGGGAGACCGACCAGCTGGTGGAGCCGGGGAGACCGGACTCGGTGAAGCTGACGTTGTAGGTCAACGCAGAGAAGTTGACCGGGACGACCTGAGCTGCACCCTGGACGGCAACGACCCCCGAGGAGCGGGCAGGTACGTACCCTGGGGCCGCTGCGATGGAGTAGGGGTAGGTGCCATTCGCGGCCGTGAAGGCGATCGAGGAGGAAGCCGAGGAGAGGGTGGAACCATTGAAAGTAACGGACCAGTTGGTGCCGCTCGGGAGGCCCGTTTCGTTGAACCCCACGGGGAACCGGTCGCTCCTTCCGCTCGAGCACGGGGACGACACGCAGACGGAGACGAGAAGGGTGCCTTGCGGTGGCAAGGTCCAATCGCGGTCGGGCCCGGCGGCCGTAGAGGATTGCACCTCGGGAGTCGAGTTGTTCCAACTCCAGGTAGTGTAAGTCGACGTCACCGGAAACCCTGGGCCCGAGACGTTGAACTGGACGGGGGACGTGGCGTTCGCGTTGGCGGCCAGCAGGGTGATGGACGAACCGTTGGGAGATTCGGAAGCCGCAAGGTAGGCCTCGGATACTCGGTCCGTCACATTGTACTCGAGCAGGTTCGGTTGAAAGTGAGGAAGGATTTGCGTGTACAACGAATCGACCGGACGTGCGACGCCCGTCCCATTGAAGAGCGAGCCGGGGTAGCTCGAGTTCAGGGCGAACACGTCGACGTTGGAGACGCTGTCATTCATCGCTTGGATCAGTTCTGCCGTGATGTAGGGAACCTCCGAGTACGACTTCATGAAGGGCGTCCAGCCGCCGTTGTTCCCGGTGCCCGAACCCAGTTCATCCACGAACAGCTGGATGGGTGAGCAGGTCGGGCATGCCTTCTTGATCCATCGCTCGTCATTGGAAGCCCGTGCCGAGATCGATGATGTGCTCTCGAGGCTCTGGAAGAACCGGCTCAAAGTGAAGGGTCCACTCGACCCGGCCCCGGCGGGGTAGACATGAATGGCCACTGCCGAGATATTCGGCCCATTGACCTGCACCGTGTCGTTAATCCATCGCCCCTCGTTGCTGATGCCGTTGCCTTCGCCGGGGAGTCCAATGAACTTTAACGTGGTTCCTAGCCGACTCGCCTCGGCCTGCATCGCGAGAATGTACTGCTGCTCCAGAACGGCATACGTCGCAGCCGTGGTGATGTTGTTCTGGCTCGAATTCCACTCCGCCCACGGGGTGTTGAAGTGTGTCCACCCCTCCGGTTCGTCGCCGATCTCCCAGTAGTCCGGGTAGAAACCGAGCGTTTTGATCGTGTAGTAGACCTCCCAAGCGGCGGTGGAAGTGCTGTTGATCTCTCCCGGGACCTGGAAGATAGCATGGCAGGCGACCGTCCTACACCAGCCGACAAACTCGCTTTCGTTGGTGTGCTCTGGCCTAGACGAATTATTCCCGTAGTCGAGCCCGCTCGACATGTTCAGACTGTCCGCGATCGTTCCTCCGGGCCAGCGATAGTAGGTCAGGGGGGTCCCCTCCGTCTCAACGGTGGCCAAGGGGCCTGCCGGCTCGGTCGGCCGGAAGTTGATTCCCCAGAACGAGGAGAGGTTCCCTACGGTTTGGTTGCCCACCTCGACGAGCTCGACCGGCACCCCCGATACTCCGGAGACACTTGCGATGGGGTCGCGGGACGGTAAAGGAAGTGGGTCGCTCCCGATCCGGTGAACCATGCTACCGGAGGGGACGAGAACGAGGAGTGCCAGAATTGCGGTAACGACCGCGCCAATCGGTCTCCAAAAACGGTCCCCGCCGCTCCGGCTGGACGAGAAGGTCCTCGACCCACCGGTCGCAGGGGCGGAGACGCTCCGCCGCATAGCTCACGACTGAACCCGCCCGAGGGTAATAGACCCTTGGAAGAACGAAACGACGGAAGCACCTCGAGAGACCTCTTCGTCTAGCATGGGCCGTGAGTGGGTCCCCGCAACAGTGGACCAACCATGCGGCCCTAGTCCGCTCGATACTCGGGTCTTTGCCATGGGTTACGCGGTGTGCACGGGTTCTCGTACATGGGTGAATAGGGGGCGTGGGATTCGTCTCGGGAAACTCGAGGATCCGAGCGGATCTCAAAGCGAGCGCACGGCACCCGTCCGGTCGAAACCAAAGGTGTTCCTCAGTGGGCAGATAGAGGTCGATCGAGGCGCGTCAAAGGGGAATGTTTATGCCCCTAAGAATACGTATTAATGCGCGCTAATGCGCATTCGCTTCTCCAGCCACGGTAGCCGTCCGGGCTACCGAGGTCGAGGGGATGGTGGGGCTCCATCGTTCGCCTTCGGCCTCGAGCATCGGACGGTCGCACAGGTCGCGGCGTCCCCGCGGCGGCTCGAGAATGGGGTCGAGGCTGCGCCCCCTTTGACGCGGGGCCCGACCGCGCGACCGAGAGCCGGCGGTCGTCCTCGGGCGACCCTTATTTCGACCGTAACCGCCGTCGCGATCGCTCTCCTCTTCCTCCTCCTCGTCCCCTCGGTCACCCTTGCGTCGCCCGGTGTCGCCGAGGGCTCTACCTCCTCGTTCCCCACGCCGATCCAGCACGTCTTCGTCATTATGCTCGAGAACGCCATCCTCTCGACCGTCCTCGCTCAAGGCCCCTACCTGACCAGCCTCTACCATCAGTATGCTTCCGCCGACCACTACTACGGCGTCTGCCACCCGTCCGCCTCCAACTACCTCGCCCTCACCAGCGGTCGCCTCCTCCAGTGCGGCTCCGACGCCGTCACCACCTACTCCGACCCCAACCTCGCCGACCTCGTCACTTCCGCCGGCGAAAGCTGGGTCGCCTACATGCAGTCCATGCCCGCTCCCTGCACCACCGCCAACTCCGGCCAATACGTCGCCCATCACGACCCGTTCATCTACTACCAGGACATCGTCACCAACCCGAGCCTCTGCGATTCCCACGTCGTCCCCCTGACCCAGTTCAACGCCTCGGCCACCCCCGCCAATCTAGTCTGGATATCCCCCGACCGATTCCATGACGGCCATACCCCCCAGTCCGTCCCCAACGCCGACGCCTGGCTCCAGTCGTTCCTCCCTCCGCTCCTCAACGAACCCTGGGCCTCGAGCACCGTCTTCTTCGTCCTCTATGACGAAGGGGACTTCCCGAACGGCACCGAGGACTTCTCCGGCTACAACGGACTCAACGGGGGCAACGCCTACTTCGCCGCCGTCAGCCCCTACTCCCGGGGCCAGGGACTCTACACCGCGGACGCCAGCCACTACAACCTCCTCGCCACCGTCGAATGGCTCCTCGGCACCGCCAACCTCGGCCAGAACGACGCATCGACCCAGTACCCCGTGATGAAGTCGCTTTTTGACTTCGCCATCCCACCCCCGACTCGGTATCTGGTCTCGGGCACCGTGCAGGCGACCAACGGCTCAGGGATCTCGGGCGTCCGAGTCTTCGCGAACTCGACGGGAATGTCCTCATCCACGTCGACCAACCAGACGGGGGAGTTCGCGTTCTCACTCCCGAACGGCACGTACGCCGTGTCGACGTTCGCCTCCGGATGGAAGGCGGCGGAGGCGAACGTCGCGGTGGCAGGCGCCGGGGTACTCGGATTGACCCTGACGGTCAGCCCCATCGTCCAGAGCTGGCCCGTGACCTTTACGGAGTCCGGACTACCTGCGTTAGCGACCTGGACGGTCCGGGTCGATGGGAAGATACTGACCTCCACCAACTCGTCGGCCGCCACCAACCTCCCGAACGGGTCGTTTGCGTTCTCGGCAAGCGGCCCAGCCAACTATTCGGCCTCGCCCACAAACGGCACGGTCGACGTCCAAGGCCGCGGCACGACGATCCCGATCGCATTCCATCATCAACCTCCTCCCACCACGGTCTACCCGGTGACGTTCACCCCCGCGGGCCTGCCCATGACTGCGACGTGGGGGGTCCGGCTCGGAACTGATTCCGTGAACGGACGCGGAACCCTCGGTGTCAACGAATCGAACGGGACGTACTCATACTCCATCTCTCCGCCCGCGAATTACACGGCGAATCCGGCGTCCGGAGCCGTGACGGTCTCGGGAGCCGCAACCTTCCTCACGGTCCCGTTCACCCCGGTTTCGCCGAACGGCAGCGGTCCACCCCCTCCCGGCTCTCCGACGGTCTATTCGATAGAGTTCATCCAGCAAGGTCTCTCTCCCGGCGTGCGGTGGTGGGTCGCACTTTCCGGAAATCAATCCCTTAACGTCTCCTCGCTCGGGCCCACCATCTTCCTCAACCTCACCAATGGCTCCTACACGTTCGCTATCGGCTCCCCCTCGAATCTCGCCCCCGACGTCTCTCGCGGTTCCTTCGATCTCCCCGGCGCTCCACCCGTTCACCGCATCTCCTTCTCCGCGCTCGCGCCTCCTGCAGGTCTTCCCTCGCCGGGATTCCTACCCCCCTCAGCCTCACCACTCGCCGGACTCTCCCCCCTCTCCATCGCCGTCCTTGCGATCGCCGCGTCCGCTCTCGCGGCAACGGTCGATCGGCTCTTTCACCACGCTCGACGGCTCCGAAATGAGAAAGACCCTCCCCGGCCTGTTCGCCGAAACGACCCGGGTCGAAGGCGGCGATAGGCGAGCTCGGGGCTTTCTGAGGCCGCGTCCAACCCGAGGCCCTGAGAGACCGCCCTTCTCACCGGTCGCGTGCAAGCTCGGAGGCGAGTGGAGGACGAGGTGACAATCCGCGGGGAGGCCCCCTGAATGGTCCATGATATCGTACCGCGGCGCGAAAGGGTATTCTACCGCCGGACGGTTCAGCGACCCCACGTCAGGTAGCGCCTGGGAGGCTCGACCATGCGTGTTCTGATTACCGGTGGGGCGGGGTTCATCGGGACGAATCTCACCCGCTATTGGGCCGTTCAGCACCCTTCGGACGACCTGGTCGTGCTGGACAAACTCACGTACGCAGGGAGGTCGGATTCCCTTCGGGACTTGATCGATAGCCACCGGATCCGTTTGATCGTCGGGGACGTCGCGGACCCGAACCTGGTGGAGCCGCTCGTCCGCCAGTCGGACGTGGTCCTTCACCTTGCGGCGGAGAGTGCCGTGGACCGCTCGATCGAGGGGTCCCGACCGTTCGTGATGACGAATGTCCTAGGCACCCAGACGTTGCTGGACGCGGCCCGCAAGGCCGACCTGCGTCGATTCCACCACGTTTCCACGGACGAAGTCTTCGGTTCGCTCGGTCTGGGCGGAACGGATCGGTTCTCTCCCACCTCGCCGTATTCCCCTCGGAATCCGTACGCGGCGACGAAGGCGGGCTCCGATCATCTCGTCTATTCCTATTTTCACACCTACGGCCTCAAGGTGACGGTCTCGTATTGCGGCAACAACTACGGCCCGTACCAACATCCCGAGAAACTGATTCCGCGGGTCATCACGTATGCCCTATCCGGGAAGAGGATTCCGGTCTACGGTCAGGGCCGCAATGTGCGGGACTGGATCTTTGTTCGGGACCATTGCACGGCGCTCGACCGGATTGTCGCGAGCGGTCGACCCGGCGAACGGTACATGGTCGGCGCCGACTCCCCGTTCGAGAACCTGGAGATCATTCGCATGATTCTGAAGCTGCTGGGAGCTCCGGAGGATTCGATCGATTTCGCTCCGGATCGCCCCGGACACGATGCCCGGTACGCCATCGATGCCAGCAAGCTGCGAAGCGAGCTCGGCTGGAGCCCTCAGGTGGACATCCGCCGCGGCCTCCGTGAAACGGTCGAGTGGTACCAGGCGAATCGGGGGTGGTGGGAATCTCTGCAAACGTCGTGATGACCCGGGTTTCTCTTCGAAGGAAAGGGGGCCCTGCGACTCGTCCGGAAACCCCCCCTTCCCCCACGGAGGGACTTCGGCTATCTCCGCGCCGGCCAATCTCCACCCACCGGAACGTTCGGGCGATCGGGGGCCGGGTCCCGCCCATCGATGGCACGCTCGAATCGACCCGCGGCGGAACGACTTCTTGGCTGTGCAGGGAGACGACCCTCCGATGAAAGGTCTTCTTCTCGCCGGAGGCCACGGGACCCGGCTGCGCCCTCTGACGTTCACCGGCAACAAGCACATGCTCCCGATCGCGAATCAACCCATGATCTCGTACGGACTCAACGACCTCCGCGCGGTCGGGATCAAGGAGATCGGAATCATCCTTGGGCCGATCCGCGAAGGAATCGAGGGAGCGTTCCACGACGGGCGTGACCTCGGCGTGAAGATCACGTACATTGACCAGGGTCCCCCGCTTGGCCTCGCACACGCGGTACGGGTCGCGAAGGACTTCCTGGGGAACGAACCGTTTCTGATGTATCTCGGAGATAATCTCCTCGAGAACGGCTGCCATGCCTATGTGGAGCGGTTCGCCGCGGGTGACGCTTCGGCGGTGATCGGGGCGACTCCGACCAGAGATTCCCAACGGTTCGGGGTCGTCGAATTGGACGCACAGCAGCGGATCCTATCGATCGAGGAGAAACCCGCCGTCCCTCGCAGCGACCTCGCGATCACGGGCGTTTACCTCTTCTCGCCAGAGATTCACGACATCATCGACGGACTTCGTCCTTCGGGTCGAGGGGAGCTCGAGATCACGGATGCGATCCGGCTCCTTCAAGAGCGTACCCACCGGGTCCGGGTGGTGCGCGTGGCGGGATGGTGGAAAGATACCGGGCAACCTTCGGACCTCTTGGACGCGAACGAACGGGTGTTGACGAGCTGGCCCGCTTCCCGATTCGAGGTCCGAGGGAAGGTCATGGATTCGGCGACCATCAGTGGACGGGTCGCCGTGGGCGAAGGCTCGCTGATCGGCGAAGGCGCCACGATCCGAGGGCCCGTAGTCATCGGCAAGAACGTGGTGATCGAGCAGAACGCCTTCATCGGCCCGTATACGGCGATCGGAAACGGATCGTCCGTCCGTCGGGCCGAGGTTCACCGGGCGATCCTCATGGAGAACGTCACGATCGATGCTCAGCTGCGCATCGTCGACAGCATCATCGGGCAGGGTTCCAAGATCGGGAACCGCACCTCGCTCCCGTCCGGAAGTTCTTTGGTGATCGGGGATTCGAGCCAGTTGCTCTTGTGAGGCGATCCCTCGGCGGTGTATCGCCTCCCCCGGATGTTCGCAGTCCGTGGACGGGCGAGCCGCACCGGCGTCGACGCGCCGGCTCGCGACCTCGGCCTCCCAGGCAGCGCTTTGATCCTTAAGGACGGAAGCGATTCTGAGAATCGGGCGGCGACCCAGCGAATTCAACACCCGTGGCAGTGACGACGATTCAACGCCGCTACTGATTTGAGTCCCCGGCGCCCTCCTGCATCGGCAGATGACGGAACCTCCGCGAATCAGTGTCGTCGTCACGGCGTTCCACCGGAGGAAGTATCTCAAGGGGGCCGTCGCCTCGGTGCTGAACCAGACGTTCCCACGGGAACGCTTTGAGACGATCGTGTTCAAGAATTTCGACGATCCTGACATCGAGGCGTACCTGAACGCCAACCACGTCCGGCACATCACCTCCAAGCCCGAGGCTCGACCCAGAACCATGCGTAGGGTGGTCGAGGAGTCCAAGGGGGAGATCATTTGCTTCATCGACGACGATGACCTCTTCACTCCCGAGAAGCTGGCTTTTGTGGACCGGGTGTTCACGGAAGACCCGTCGCTCGGGTTCTTCCACAACGATTTCGTCGTCATCGACGAGACCGGGAGGCCGTTCGAACGCAGCCCGTTCTCGCAGATTGGACCGGGGGTCTACATTCGGGCCGGGGATGGTCGACGTCGACCGGTGCCCCGCAATGCGCTACGGTTGGGGTTCAATTCGAGCTCGGTAAGCATCCGCCGGTCCTGGCTGACGAC
>Ga0187815_10001277_pt1 | contig 11870 bp, 10 predicted proteins | sample NC_S_5_FD_132962 | JGI IMG/M metagenome (GOLD analysis project Ga0187815, IMG submission 132962) | Wetland sediment microbial communities from Neuse River Estuary, North Carolina, USA - ASW-S_5 | ecosystem: Environmental > Aquatic > Freshwater > Wetlands > Sediment | place: USA: North Carolina...
CACCTCGCACTCGACGCCGCCAAAGAATCCCGCGTGCGCCTGCCCGGCCTCGAAGCCGTGGAAGAGGTCTATGATCTCGCCGCCGAGGAGGGGCACCAGGACTTGGACTACGCGGCGACCCTCACCTTGCTGGAAAAATGGGCGGGCGTGGAAGTCAAAGCCGGCGGGGCATAGAAGCCGGGAATTCGGACAGGAAATGTGCACTCGCTCCCGCCGCACTCGAATGAAAGCGTGGGCCGGGGCGATTCGCGATGAATCGCCCCGAAGATTTTCGTCAGCCCGTGCCCTACTTCTTTTTCAGCGAGCGGATGTAGTTCACCAGGTTCCAGATGTCGTCGTTTTTGGCGCGGTCGCCCTCGGGGGGCATGTCGCCTTTGCCCTTGCGCATGATGGCAAACAGTTCGCCATCGGTGCGGTTCTTCAGCGCGTCGGGCGCGGTGAAGTCGGTCACGTTCTTCATGTCGGCGGCCAGGTCGCCCTTACCGTCGCCATTCTCGCCGTGGCACATCGCGCAGTCGATCGCGTAAGTCTTCTTCCCCTTCGCCAGCGACTCCGGCGTCGGCTTCACAGGATTTCCCTTCTGTGCATCTGCTGCGGAGATCTTGGGTTCTGCGGGCGGGCTCGCGGGCGGCTTCGCCGGCTCCTGACTTTGCTGCGCTCCCAGCACACAAGCAGCAAAGAGGAGCGCGAAAAGGATGAATACGGTTTTCTTCAACACGACCACCTCCGTTCGGGAGTACGGTTGAATGCTATTCCATTCTACGACCCCGGCTAGTACACGGAAAGTGTCGTGCGTCACGCCCACGCGTGGGCGGTATCACTGGTGACAGTGCACCCTCAACCGCGGGTTTCGGGTGCAAAGCTTTTCGCCCGAGGGCTCATTACGCCGTAACCCCTTTCGACAGTGACGATTACACAAGTATTACAAATTTGCGCGCACGCCCTTGGTATTGTGAATGTAAGACTTCATCGCAACTGTAGTGGGGAGAAATCAAGACCATGCAAGACTCCGGCGTGTGGAAAGATCGAGCTGATAAGGATGGCTTCAACTGGGGCACGGCCACGGCCATGTTCTTTTTTCATGTAGGCGCCGTGGCGGCGTTGTTTTTCTTTACCTGGAAAGCATTTTTCGTCGCCGCATTTTTATGGTGGGTATCGGGCAGCCTCGGGATCGGGATGAGCTATCACCGGCTCCTGACGCATCGCGGGTACAGGACTCCAAAGTGGGTCGAGTACTTCCTTACGTGGTGTGCGACATTGGCGCTCGAAGGCGGCCCGATCTTCTGGGTCGCGACCCACCGCATCCATCATCAGTATTCCGACGAAGAGGGCGATCCGCACTCGCCGCTGGACGGCAAGTGGTGGTCGCACATGGGCTGGATCCTGATGGGCAGGTCGATGCATCACGACACAACTACGCTGGCACGGTACGTGCCCGATCTTACGAAAGACAAAGTTCATGTCTGGCTGACCAAGTATCACTGGACCAGCAACATTGTTGTCGGCGTCATTCTCTATGCGATGGGCGGGCTGCCGTGGCTGCTGTGGGGAGTTTTCTTCCGCGTCGTTCTTGGGTTGCATTCCACCTGGGCGGTGAACTCGATTACGCACATGTGGGGCACGCGGCGCTTCGCGACCAGAGACCTTTCCACCAACAACTTTCTGATTGCGCTGTTCACCTTCGGCGAAGGCTGGCACAACAATCACCATGCACACCCGGTGTCGGCGCGTCATGGCATGGCGTGGTACGAAATTGATTTGAACTGGTATGGCATCTGGCTGCTGAAGAAGCTGGGACTGGCGCGCCACGTCTATAAAGTCACAGTGGACAATCTGCCGCCCAAGCCAGCCCTGGTGCGCGATCTAAAAGCAATCGGAGTGATGGCGACCGCCGCAGGCAACGACTGACAGCTCACTAACCGCAGAGTGCGCGAAGAACGCAGAGAAAAGCTAGGGAATTGGCTCGTCGTTTTCTCCGGTGTCCCCCTCAGCGAACCTGAGTGCTTTCATTTCTCCGCGAACTCCGCGTCCTCTGCGGTTAAAAGCATTTTCCCGCTACAATCTCCCTGTGCGCATCACCAGCCGGCGGAAGGCGATCTATTTCTTCATCACGTTCGGCGTGTGCCTGGCGGGGCTCGCCATTGCCGTCGGCAGCGGCTGGATCATTCTCAACTGGCAGGAAGGCGTCAAGGTCTTCCTGGGCATCATCTTCTTCAGTGCAATCATCACCGGGTTGGTGCTCAACACAATTTTTCTGGTGGCCGAGATCCGGCGCAACGAGCAGCACGACAGCTTTATCAACGCGGTGACCCATGAGTTGAAAACGCCAATCGCCTCCATCCGGCTTTATCTGCAGACGCTCGAACGGCGCGACGTTGGGGAGGAGCAGCGGCGGGAGTTCTACAAGCTGATGCTGCTCGATACGGACCGCCTGCTCGGCACGGTCGAGCAGGTGCTGAAGGCGGGCAAAGCGGGACTCAAGAAGACCGGCCAGCGGCTGCCGGTCGAATTCAACGGCCTGGTGCGCGAGTGCGTGGAGCTGGCGCGAACCCGGCATCACCTGACGCCGGAGAGTCTGGAGTACCTGGAGCATGTCGCGAGAGGCGAGCCCGCGTGCGTGATGGGCGATCCGGAAGAGCTGCGCACGGCGGTTTCGAACCTGCTCGACAATGCCGTGAAATACTCGCCCGATGGTGTCCATATCTTGGTGGAATTGGACTCGTCGGAACAGGAACGCATCGTGCTGCGCGTGCGCGATCGCGGTGTGGGCATTCCACAGCAGGAATTGAAGCGCGTCTTCAAGCGCTTCTATCGCGTGGTGGCGCAGCGATCGGTTCAACAGGTCAAAGGTACGGGGCTAGGCTTGTTCATCGTGCGGGCCATCGCGCGCAAGCACGGCGGGCGAGTGTTCGCCGAGAGCGAAGGCGCGGGGAAGGGAACGACGGTGACGCTGGAACTGCCGCGGAGGGTGGCATGAGCCGGGTCCTGATTGTCGAGGATGAGGCCCACCTGGCGCAGGGGCTGCGTTTCAACCTGCAGGAAGAGGGGCATGTGGTCGATGTGGCCGGCGATGGCGAAGGCGCGCTGGATCGTCTGCTCGCGAAACGGGAAGCGTATGATGCCGTGGTTCTCGATGTGATGCTGCCGGGCAAAAGCGGCTTTGATGTGGCGACCACACTGCGCGAGAGGAAGAACTATGTGCCCATCTTGATGCTGACCGCGCGCGGGCGTCCAGAGGATGTGCTGCAGGGATTCGCGGCGGGCGCAGACGACTATCTGCCCAAGCCGTTCGAACTGCCGATTCTGATCGCCCGGCTGGAAAGTTTGCTGCGGCGCAGTGCGTGGCTGCGGGAAACGGGGCCGCGCACCGCCCCCAATGGCACGGGCCGCCCGGCGCCTGCCGGAGAACAGAATTCCAATTACAGCACTTTTAGTTTTGCCGGCAAGTCGATTGACTTCGGGGAACTGGAACTGCGAACGCTGGGGAATACGATCCACCTGACGCTGATGGAGGCGCAGCTCTTGCAGTATCTGATCCGCAGTGAAGGGCGCGTGGTCTCGCGAAAGTCGATTTTGGAAGAGGTGTGGGGATTGCACGAAGACACCGACACACGTGCCATCGACAACTTCATTGTGCGGCTGCGGCGCTACATCGAAGAAGATCCGTCGCACCCGAAGCACCTGCAGACGGTTCGGGGCGTGGGATACCGGTTCGTCGCCAAGCCGGAGTAGAGGCCTCCATGAATAGACGCCGCTTCATAGCCGGTTCGCTGCGTGCCGCGGTTGCAGGCTCCCTTGCTGCCAGACCCTCCGTCTTTGCGGACCGGTTGATAAAACTTAGCCCGCCGGATTTCCCCGCTACAAACCCGGCTCCTGCCTGGTCGCGTGAACTGAACCGCCACCGCTTCGGCGTGAACTATACTCCTTCGAAGAACTGGTGGTTTTGCTGGAATGAATGGGATGCCGACCCCATCAAGCGCGACCTGGACGCGATCGCCTCGCTCGGAGCCGACCATCTGCGCATCCTGCTGATCTGGCCCTACTTTCAACCTAATCCCAAGTGGGTAAGCCCGCTTCATCTCGAGCGCCTGGATCAACTGCTCACGCTCATGGCCGAGCGCCGTCTGGATGCGGTAGTCACCGTGTTCACCGGCCAGTTAAGCGGCTGGTTCTTTTTGCCGCCCTTCAACAAACCAGGATCCGCCTTCTACACCGATGACGCCATCTGGAAAGCGCAGGAACTGTTCATCCGCGAACTGGCCCGCGTGATGAGTACAAAAGACAACGTCATCGGATTCGACGTCGGAAATGAGATCAACACGTGTTGGAGCACGGAGCCGTCCATAGGCGACGCATGGATGACCAAGCTGTTCGCGCTTATGCAGGAGGTCCATCCCCATGGTATTCACGTCAATGGAGTCGATGAGCTGCCCTGGTTCGAGTCGAACACGTTTTCGCCGCAATCCCTCGCCTCGAAACCCATGCCGGTCATGCACTGCTATCCCTACTGGTCCGGGGCGCTGAAATATGGCGGCCCGATGGACCCACCCAGCACCAGGTTGCTCGCGGCCATGGCAACGCTGATCCGTTCGTATGCGGGCGACCCGCGGAAGCCCGTCTGGGCCGAGGAGTTCAACACCTGCATCGAAGCCCTGACGGAAAAGCAACAGGCAGAATGGCTGGAGAAGTCTGTTCTGGCGGCGATTGATGCAGGCGTCAGCTGGTTCAGCTATTGGGACAGCCACGACGTGGACCGCAAGTTCGACTTCAACTCGCTGGAGTACAGCCTCGGCTTGCTCACGAATGAAGGCAAGGTCAAGGAACAGGGCAAGATATTCAAGCAACTCGCCGATGCCTATCGCGGGAAGCCAGTGGTTTTTCCCACCCAGCCTCTCCCTCCGCCACCGCTCAATCGCACTCAAGACACCTCATGGCGCTGGATGCTGGATTGGATGGCCTGGAAGCCCACGACCGCACGAAACGAGTAGCATCCGCTACCCCTTCAGTTAGATCCCGACCCCAAGAGAACCGCCCCTTTATGAGTGTAATCGCTTGATTACGTCAACTACGGTGCCTCGCCTTCCACGAAATGCGAGGTGGGGCGCAGCCATTTATCACCCGCTGCTGCTGTTCAACGGAGAGGGAGATTGCCTCGGGGCCAAGCTGCGTGCGGGCAGCGTGCATGGAGCGGAGGATTGGGAAGAACTGTTACTGCCGGAGATCGAACGCCGACCAGGAGTTGGGGAAGGAAGCGGTGTTTCGAGCCGACGCGGCGTTTGCCAAGATGGAACTTGGTGCAATCAGCTACTTAGGGGGCAAAACGGGTGTATATTAGTTCTCGTTAACGAGGTCAAAAAGGAAATCTCGGCTAAAAGGAGACGCATATGCGCATTGCAGCAAGGATCCTTCGTGGTGGTCTGGTTCCTCTCGTCTCACTCTTGTTGTTCGCGTTCCTGAGTGTTATGCCCGGTGTTGCGCAGCACACGAAGCAAACCTCCGAAGAGGAAATCCGCGTGCTGGCAAACTTGCCTCTTCAGGGCATAAAGGTAAATCAGATGTTTGTGAAAGAGTGGGACAGCAAAGTCTATCTGTACCTCCATCAGCCGAAAGAGGACGTCTACGCGCTGGTGGATGTCACCAAGCCGGAAAAGCCGACCCTGGTCAATCGCAACGCGTTGAAAGGGACTGCACCGGAAGGGCCTGTGGCAGATTCCCCACTGGCTATTACCGCGACACAGGAAGGAGGGTCGGGGCAAGCGGCGACCGCCGAGCTGCCCACGCAGACGATAAACTTTGTGGATATGACCAATCCTAAAGGTCTCAAGACGGTTAAAGCTTTCAAGGGCGTCACCAGCATGTATTCCGACGATGCCAGCAAACTGGTCTACTTGGTCAACGGGGAAGGGTTGTGGATTGTCAGACATCGCAACGCCCGCCCGTTACCTCTATGCAGCGGAGAAGCCGCGTCTGGCCCGGGTTGCCCAACGGGACCATGACTCGGGGAATTGTTCCAATTGCCTAGGTCTCATTATCAATGGAGGATGCGCGTCCTCGTATTTGCCCTCGCCATCGCGATCGCCATAGTCTGTGTGCGACCGGTCAGGGCCGCGGATGATTCCGCTCTAAGCAAGGAGCAGATTAAGCAATTTCTGCTTAACGCCCAGGTAGTGGGCAGCGAAGAAAGCGGGAAAGGGGTCACCCACCCTTTCCGGCTGACCCTCAGTGACGGCACGCTAACCCACGATGCCTCTTTCCAGAATGTTGACGAACACAAACAGGAGGTGAGGTTAGCTTCCGGCCAGATCGAGTCGAACTTTGTAGATTCCTACAAGTACAACCTCGCTGCTTATATTCTGGCCGAGCTGATTGGTTTCGACGATATGATGCCAGTCTATGTCGAACGCACATGGAAGGGCACTACTGGCTCGCTAAGCTGGTGGTTGCCGGTGATGATGGATGACCAGGAGCGCTACCTCCGTAATATTCAACCGCCCAACCCGGACGAATGGAACCGCCAGATTTACAAGCTCCGGGTGTTCAATCTGCTGGTGTCCGATACGGATCCCAACCTCACCAACATCTTAATTGGTAAGGATTGGAAAATTTGGAGGATTGACTTTACGCGTGCTTTCCGACTCCAAAAAGACCTGCAGATCCCTAAGGATTTGCAGCGCTGCGATCGGCGGTTCTTCGAAAAACTAAAGGTCCTGGATGCGAACGAACTGGCGGCGAGAACGAAAAAGTACCTGACCGAGTCCGAAGTTCAAGCAGTGATGGCGCGCCGGGACAAGATCGTAGCTCATTTCGAGAAGCTTATTGCGGAAAAGGGGGAAGAGACAGTCCTCTATTAGAGAGCGAACGGGGGTGCGCCCGCCCCAGCGACTCAACGTCTTGATCCTCATCTGTCATCTTCTGCGTTGTAGTCATCCTGTAGGAGCTTGAGCTTTATTGTCTCCCGCTCCAGTGTGGTTGAAGACACTATGCCACAACGCATGGACGGAGCATCTCCGAGGGCGACGCGGACGTGCGTAGCGATTCTGCCGTCGGTGATCAGATTCTGGCCTTCTTCAAGACTCACGCTCCCCGTTCTGTCGTGATGGCCGACAGGATTATCGGCTGCCCGCATGAAGAAGGTATTGACTACCCGGAAGGAGCTTCTTGCCCGCAGTGTCCCTTTTGGGCCGGACGCGACCGCTTCACACACGAGCGTATTCAATGAGCGAAAAAGGCGAGAGGCACAGGTTCGCAGCCCGCTGACGATTCGAAATGAGTGCTCTCGGCAGTCGATTTTCTCAGTGCTCCTTGGCGGAGGCACTAGCCGCCAGTTCCCGGAACAGCCCGAGCGGGGACGCCCGGCTCTCTATGAGCAACTCAGTCCTAAGTGACCGGCCCCAGCTTGCCCTCGCGATAGGCGCGGAGATAGCTCTTGCAGTTGGCATCACGGCCCAGCAGGGTTTCGGCTGCGACGACGCTCATCATGAGCTGCGGATCGCACGGATCGACAATCGCCGCATCGAGGCCATGGGCCATGAGTAACTGCAGGAAAGTCTCGTTCAGCAGCTTGCGAACCGGCAGGCCAAAGGAAACATTGCTCACGCCTGCGCTGATGTGAACTCCCGGATACTTTGCAACAATCTGGCGGACGGCTGCGAGCAGATGCTGGCCGTGCGGACCCGTCGCGATCGGCATCACACACGGGTCCACGTAGATGTCATCCAGGGCAAAACCCTCCGCCGTCAGGCGATCGATCAGCCGGCTGGCGGTGGCCACGCGATCCTCCACTCCGCTGGGCACGCCGGACTCCGACAGGCACAGGGCAATCACCCGGGGACGGTGCTCCTTGAGCACCGGCAGCAGGGCCCAGCGCGCGGGCTCGTCGCTGATGGAATTGACCATCGGGCGCTGCTTGCAGAGCGGAAGCGCCTTGGTCATGGCTTGCGGGTCGGCGCTGTCCAGGCAGAGGGGAATCTCGACGACTCCCTGTACCAGCTCCACCAGCCAGCTCAAAAGTTCCACTTCCTGCTCCGGCAGACCGGCGTTCACATCCAACATGTGGGCTCCGGCCGCGGCTTGCTTGCGCGCCAGATCCTTGAAGAACTCCGCGTCTCTTTTTTGCGCAGCTTCACCAACCTTCTTGCGCGTGCAGTTGATCAGTTCACCGATGATCAGCATGATTAGTATCCTGTGTTCGATTGTCTTACCGCGAGTGAAGATCAATCCTCTTGCTGAGGTTGTCCAGGCCGGCGAATCGGTTGGCAAGGGCATTAGTCCTGTCCAGGCTCCAATCGCGGGGAGGAACGAGAGTGCGCGCAAACTTCGCCGGGTCCTCACCCATGGCCAAAGTGCCGAGGTAGATCACGTTCCAGATACATGGCTGGTCGGGACGAACCTCACAGCTCCCGTCCACCCGCGAGCCCCCGCACGGGCCATTGCGCAATTCCTTGTAGCACCAGCGCATCGAACACCCGGCATAGTTGAGATGGTCCTGCAGGCAATCTCCACAATTCACACAGCCGAGCGTCGCTTTGCGGTACAGAGTCGCAGGTTCCAGCAGCTTGGACCACAGTCCATGGCGCCAGGAATTGCCTTGTGCCGACTCGACCGCGGCCTTCAATCGTGGACCAAAAAAACGTGCTCCGAGCGAGCCGTCCTTGATGAAGTAACGGTGCACCAACTCGGAGAGGCGCTGGACCACCGATGCATGTGGCTTGACGCTGGCAGCCTGATCTTCGGATGTGCCGTCGCTGAGGCCGTCTGCACGCGCGGGAAAAAGGTAGAACTCGTTTGAGAATGGAAATAGGAGTTCATCCTTGCGGCTGCGCCAGTGTTTACCAATCGCAGAGGCACGCTCGATGATCGTCATGAAGTCCGCGTGCGTCAGGCCGAAGCCGCCAATATGGGCGCCGGCGAATCCGAGGTCTTTCACCGCAGCCACCATCAGCGCGGCGCGCTCCAGTCGCTGTGGCTTCTTTTCCCCCTCCAGACGCTTAATGAATTCGTCCGTAATCACGCAGCCCGCCACCTCGCCCGCCTGCATCATCTGTGCGATCTTCGCGGTCGGGACGTAGACGTTGGCGAGAACCGGGATGTGGCCCAGGCCTTCGCGGACCATGTACTGCTTCACTTCATACAGCTTGCGCAGGTTGTATCCCAGCTGAGTGATGATGAATTGCGCCCCGGCTGCAACCTTGAGCTGCAACTTGTAAAACTGCATCCGAAGGTCCGGCTCGCGAACTTTGAACGGGTTCACTACGGCGCCGGCGAAGAAATCAAACGGTGTCGTGCGCGCCGGCCTGGACCCAAGGTTGTACCCCAGACCACCGCGCAGTTCGTGTAGCAGCGACAGAATGAGCACGGAATCCAAGTCGTAAACCGGCTTGGACTGGCCCGCGAATCCCTCTTTCTGCGCGTCTCCGGTCAAGGCGAGAATGTTCTCCGCGCCCAATCGCGCGAGGGCGTGCAGGCGTGCCTCCAGCAGGGAGCGGTTCCCATCTTTGCCCGTCACATGCGCGATCGGCGTGAGGTTGTGCTCACGCACGTAGGCGACAAAAGCGTCCGCCGGAAGCGCGGGATGTCCGCCAGGCAGGTCGGTAAGGCTGATGATCTTGATGCCCTCCGGGCTCGATGCCGCTTCCTTGACGAAGTCTTCCGCCGCGACAGCGCTGTGGTCGCGGCCCAGAACGAGTTCGGCCGTATACACGAACTCGCCTTTCTCCAGTGCCGATCGGAAGACGTTCGAGTTTTGCGGGCTTCCGGCTCTGCTCTCTTGAACCCCCAGACGGTTTATCAAGGTGGCGCCTCGATGAGCTCTGCTTCTATTTGAGCAACGGACTCAGCTTAAAGCAGTGACGCTTATCACGGGGGTGGAGTGATAGCGGACCGAAAGGGTGACTGCTGGCCATGGCCTGAGTGAACCAACAAAGCGGGTTACTCCTCCGCATTGCCGTAGGTCGGCACTCCTTGCTGGACGAGGAAAAGAAGGGTTTGTCCTCGGGATGACCAGTCGCTTTGCGGATACTGCGAAACCAATTGCTGCGCTAACCCGAGTGCGCGGCGCTTGGATTCCTCGGATTTTCTCGGTTGCTCTTGCGTCTTGTAGATCTCGATCAGGGCCGCCTGGCGTGATGCGGCGTTATAGAGCGCTTCGGGAGCGGCCGGCGATTGCGGGTGCTCCTTCACATATTTCTCGTAGATATCAGATTCTTTTTCCGGGCATTTCGGCGAACCTTGCCAGTCTCCGCAGAGTTTGTTGTCGAGCAGGTGGAAGGCAGCCAGATCGGCCCACTTCGTGCCGGGAAATTTCTTCATGACCTGTTTCATGGATTCTTCGCTAATGCCTTCGCGCAGGTAGTTTTCTTTTTCGCGGGCGGAGGGGCGGGACATGACGTCAGATTTTTCGATTTGCCATTTGATGTCGGCGGCGCGATAGAGGGCCTCGCCCGCCAACGGGGCGGTCGGGAAGAGGTCGTAAACGCGGTGATAGAGGCGCAGGGCTTCCTGGGCAGCGCCCCGCCGGCCACGCCGCCGGCTGGCTTCATTTTCGGAATCGACGGCGGCGCCAAACAGAATCCGGTCGCCGTTGGGCGTGGAGGCCCAGACGACGCCAGCGTCGAGGACCCAGCCGCTGACGGTCTTGCCTTCAATGTCTTCATCTTCGTCGAAGGCGGGATCCGGGGCTTGGGCGGAGCCAAGCAGAGCTTCCACGTGCAGCCAGTTGCGGCTCTTTTCGAGCAGGATGATTTCGCGGCCGCGTTCGGCGTTGCCGAGCTTGCTGGAACTGCTATCGGGCGAGAGGTAGATGACAGCTTCGCGGACGAGGGCGCCGCGATCGGCGGCAAGCACCAAGGAATTCCCGAAGATGACGAGAGCGGTGGCGGCAAGCAGGCTTGCAGTTTTCACGGCGGTACTGATCTCCGGTTTCGAGGGTAGCACGCGAGCGAGGGCGGTGGAATGGAGTCGATGGTTGGAACGCTCGCCATGGGGAACCGATGCACCAAAACTTGATTGACGTTGACACCACAGCAACACGTGCTGTACACGATGAATGCTCTTATATGTTGGATTTTGCCTGGGGGCTTTGGAATGGACGGGACGCCGAAGTGGAGCACTCCGATCGAGCAGCGAATGCAGCATGCGAACTCGAAACTCAGTTCGCGGCGGAAGCAGTTGCTCGAGTCCATCCTGCAAAACGCGGAGGAGACGTATCACCTCTCGTCCCGCAAGATGGCGCGGAAATACGGAGTGGACGCGGCCACCATCGTGCGCACGATTCAGGTGCTGGGGTACGAGCGGTTTGCAGAGTTCGCATCGGATTTGCGTTCGTATTTCATAACGCGAATCAGCCCCTACCGGACGATGAAGTCCGCGACCGGGGAAGGAAGAAGCGTGGAGGGTCACGTCCAGAAGAGTCTGGAGATGGATCGCGCGAACTTCGATGCCTTACGCGAGAGTGTGCCCCCGGAGCGAGTGGTGGAGTTGGCCCGTAAGCTGATCAAAGCGCGGCAAATCGTGGTGGTGGGCGTGGACCTGGCGTATTCGCCGGCATGGTTCTTGGCGTATAACCTCTCATGGCTGGGCCTGCACGCCGACGTGCCGGTGGGAAGTTCGGGGAACCTGCATCACCGGGTGCGCGGGCTGGGCCCGGGAGACATCGTGGTAGCCATCAGCTTTGGCCGGTGTCTGCGCGACACGGTGGAGGCGGCGCGCGTGGCGCGAGAGCGGCGCGCATGGACCTTCGGGATCACCGACGCCAACAATTCTCCCATCGCCAGGGTTTGCCATGATCACTGGGTAATTTCGGTGACCAGTCCCAGCTTCAATGGATCCTACGTTGCGGTGCTGGGGGCGCTGAATGCGCTACAGGTGGCGTG
>Ga0187815_10001278_pt1 | contig 11868 bp, 10 predicted proteins | sample NC_S_5_FD_132962 | JGI IMG/M metagenome (GOLD analysis project Ga0187815, IMG submission 132962) | Wetland sediment microbial communities from Neuse River Estuary, North Carolina, USA - ASW-S_5 | ecosystem: Environmental > Aquatic > Freshwater > Wetlands > Sediment | place: USA: North Carolina...
GCGGGGACCGGGGTGACGCCTCCCACGAGCGAAAGTTTGCGGCGGGTGGAGGGGGAGTTCGACAGCGCAATGACCGGACAGGCCGGACGCAATCGGGCGACCAAGCGAGCGGTCCGGCCCGAGTGGGTGGGCGTGACGATCGCCTTCGCACGGACTCCTTCGGCGAGCTCGACGGCCGCGGCAGCGACCGCTCGCTCCGGTTCGAGAATCGCTCGGGGTTGAGCGGTTCGTAGAGGGGCGGGGTCGACCGAGGCCTCCGTGGCACGGGCGATGCGGTCGAGCCATCGGACGGCTTCGACCGGGAACTTTCCCACCGCGCTCTCTTCGCTGAGCATGACGGCGTCGGCGCCGTCCAGGACCGCGTTCGCGACGTCGGTCGCTTCCGCCCGCGTCGGCCGGGGAGCGTTCAGCATGCTGAGGAGCATCTGGGTCGCGACGATCGCGAACTTCCCGGAAAGATTCGCGCGCCGGACGAGCATCTTCTGCTCGAGGGCGAGGCGTTCTAGGGGGACCTCGATCCCGAGGTCCCCTCGAGCGATCATGATCCCATCCGCCGCCTCGAGGATCGAGTCGATCGCGCCCAACGCTTCTGCGCGCTCGATCTTGGCGATGAGGCCGACCTCCGAGCCGTGGTGACGGTCCAGCCACGCTCGAGCGCTCTGAAGGTCCCGACTGTCTCGCACGAACGAGAGGGCCAGGTAGTCGATCCCCTCGGCGAGAGCGAGGGCTGCGTCGTGGCGGTCTTTGGCCGCGAAGACCGAAGTGCGGAGGTGCGCCCGCGGCAGGAACAGTCCGGTGTGGGAACTCACCATCCCGCCGTGGACGACCCGGGTCTCGATCGTCCGGGATCCGGCTCTTCGAACGACGAGCTCCACGCTGCCGTCTCCCAAGAGCACCGGGTCGCCGGCCCGGGCGACCCCCACGAACGAGGGGATCTGAATGCCCACCCTCTGGTCATTGCCCGGGGTCGCGTCGTCGTCCAACACCCACGCCCGTCCGGCGGACAGTCGGATCGAGGCGCTGGAAAGCTCCCCGATCCGGATCTTCGGTCCCTGCACGTCGGCTACGACCGCAATCTCTTTGCGTGCCCGGCGAGCCGCCGCGTGAACTCTCCGAAGGACGGTCCGATGCTCGTCGCTGGTCCCGTGGGCGAAGTTGAGCCGAATCGCATCGGCGCCCGCGGCGATGAGCCCGATCAATCGGGCGGGGCGATCGGTCGCCGGGCCCACGGTCGCCAAGATCTTGGTTCGGCGCACGTCCCGTGGCAGGATGCCGGTCCTAATATCCTCGGGGACGCGAGGCAGGATTCCTTTAGTAACGAACGCCGGTGGCTGGTCTAGCCCCGTGGTGTAGAGGCCAAGCATGCCGGCCTTTGGAGCCGGCGACAGCGGTTCGAATCCGCTCGGGGCTAGATCTCCCCTCTCGTCCGCCGGTAAGCATTCTCCCAGGGTGATCGGTCCCCCCGGCCGTCCGGAAAGGGGTGGGTAGAATATGCCCTCCTTGAAGGGGGCTCGCACCCCTTCCGCCTACCAACGGGACCTCAACAGGAGAGTGCGCCGCGACCGCCCTTCGCGGAACATCTTGCCATAAAGACTCTTGCCGACAGACCTCAGTTAAGTAGCGCAATTCCCGTTCGGAAGCATGAACGGCAGCCTGGTCTTTGGACTAGGAGCTGTTGGATCTCCGCGACGGCCTGGAGCGGCCCGTGCCATGGTTTCCAGCCTGCTCTTTGCCGCGCTGGTCGCCTCGCTCTTCGTGTTTTCGTCCGCGGGAGCCGCGGTTGGTTCCCCGTCCAAGACGCCCGGTGCCTCAGCAAGTTCGTCGGGGTCGTCGGTGGGTCTTGCCGCGTCGAGCGATTCAACGGGACCTAAACTCCTCAATAGCTGCACCGTCGAAGGCCAAGCTACAGACGTCGCCTACGACCCGGCCGACGGCTACGTGTACGTGACGAACCAGGGAGAGGGAGGACTATTTCCAAACGATACGATTTCCATCGTGAAACCCCCGTGCACTGTTCTGAAAACGCTGTCTACCGCTAACGGCTTCTACGGTCCAAATGAAATCGCTTATGATCCCTTGACGAGGGAGATCGTGGCAACGGACCCCTACGCCGGGTTGGCCTATGTGCTCCAGGGAACCTCGCTCGTAAAGACAGTCACCCTCGCGGCGAGCGGGCTTTTCGGTTGTCCGGGTGGCGTGGCGTGGGACCCCGCGGTTGACGCGATGCTTGTCGCCGATAGCATTTATACGGGAAGCTGCGCGCGCGGTCCTGGCTTTGGGGGCGTCGACCTGCTCTACCTCTCGGAGAAGAATGGCCTCACTCAAGCCTCGTTCAAACTCGACGCTTTCGACCCAGGGAACAGTCCGGGAGTCGTTCTGGTTGCGGACGGGTACATCTTCTCGGCCGGGCAGACCGTGGACGTGTTCAACGACCGGACGCTTGCCTACATGGGTTCATTCGCCGTAGGAGTGTATCCTCTGGACCTAGCGCTAGCTTGGGACCCGCTGGATAACACGGTGGTCCTGGGAAGGGAGGCTTGCGGCGTGGGTCCCTACGATAACGTCCTCTTCCTGAACGCAGACAGTATCCAGTCGGGCAAGTTTACGTTCAGCCAGCTGCATGCGCACGGTATTCTCTGGTGTGGCGCGGGCGGTGTAGCATACTCCCCAGCAACGCGAGAAGTCTACGTTACATCGTTTGGAGGGTACGACGTCTGGGCAGTCAGCAAGACCGGGGCGCTAACTCACGTGTATCTAGGGCCAAGAGGCGGTGCCCTTGGGTTAGCCTACGATCCGGTTACACACGACATGTATGTTTGCGCGGGCACAGACACGCTATTCGTGATTCACTGAGCCCTCCGACGGTGAGTCGTCGGGAAAGGGCAGGTTACGAAACAAGAAGCAGGCTTTCTTGGCGAGCCGATCCTTCTCTAGCGAGGGGTTGTTGTAACGACCCCGTCGGAACCCGCGAAGGGGTGGAAACTGTCCGTCGCCCGGCATGACTGTTAGTCAATTCGGTGGAGCGGGTTCCCCATAGGACCGAGCGAAAGATCTCTGCGGCCATGCCGCGGGCGGTATGGATCTACCTCGGTGATGTATCCCTTTGTGACGTAACAGCAAGCGAATCCGCTCGGGGTTGAGTCTCACCAGTCGTCCACGGCAATCGGTCCCCGTGAATGTCCGGGGGGCCGGCCGTCCGGGAAGGGGTCCCTTGGTTCAAGGGAACCACAGCGAGCTCTGCGGAGGCCAGGCTCAGAGTTCCATTTCGACAGAGTGCCGGCTGAGTGATCCCGCCTGGCTGATCGAACTAGCTCGACCGAGCTCGGGCCCCGCTCGATGATCGGGCATAGTCGAACAATGGGCCGAGCATGTATTTCTGGTCGCGCGGGAAGAGTTGGCCGATATCTCGGGCGCGCTTGTCGTTGAACACATCTTTGGCCCGGTGCTTCGCGCCGTAGTTGATGAACGCTGTGAGGATCGGGACAACATCGCGGCCCTTGTCCGTGATATTGTACCAAACCTCACGATGATCGTCGGGGTTCGTCACACGTTCTATCAGCTCCTCCCGCTGCAGCTCTTTCAACCGAATCGACAAGAGGCGCGGGCTCAACCCAGGGTTAGTCCGCAGCATGTCGCTGAACCGCACCTTCCGGAAGAATGAAACGTCCCGGAGGATCAAGAGGCTCCAATGGCGGCCGAGGACTCCAAGGCTAGAACGTATCGGGCAGTTCTTCCACATCACGGCGGGCATTACCTCGGGTTCCATGTCATGGCGGGACACGAATCGGTCATAAGGAATTCTGTTACCGTTCGTACCCTAATTGATTCATTACCGAGGCGGAAGTAGTGCGGAACGAGCCTCTAGGGGCTCGAGGAACGAAAGCATGACGAGAGCGCAGCCGGCGGGAGCCTTTAGCCACGTAGAGCTGATTTCGAAGGACCCGGCGAAGAGCGTGAAATTCTACGAAAGAATCTTCGGATGGAAGTTCGACGATATGGGCGACGGGTACATGTTCGTCTCTCCGCCTGTACTTCCCACTGGGGCTCTCCGGAACCCGCAGGCGGGCGAGTCAGTCGGAACGCTCTCGTACATCGAGGTTAAGGACATTGCAAAGACTCTAAAGCACGCCGAAGAAGCCGGCGCAACAGTTCTCGTGCCGAAGACCGAGATTCCGAACATGGGACACTTTGCCGTACTCCTTGGGCCTGGTGACTTGCCGCAGGGAATCTACCAGGGTGCGTGAGTGACGGGAATTGTTCTCATATGAAGTCCGAGCAGGCCACCTCGCTGGACTGTCCCCGGCTACCCTTGGGAGAGTTGAAATCTAGGTCATGAGCCGGGATACGAGCGGTGAGGGAGGGGAACCAGGATGTTGAGGGCGGAAGCGAGGACAACGGTCGACCCCGGCGTAGAGAAGGTCTGGAGCCTCTTCTGCGATGGGGACCACCTTGAGAGATGGTTCGTACTGGAGGCCGGGGAGACCGTCCGGAAGACATCGGCGGGCCCGATGAACCTCGGGGCAATCCTTCGGCTGACGGGTCGGTTCATGGGCAAGGACATGGACTTTGATGCCCGCATCTCGGAGTTCGAACCGAACCGGAGGATTACCGTCGAATACCTCTCGGGTCCTTTCCGGGGCTCTAGGAAGATCTACCAACTGGAACCCGACGAGTCGGGCAGGGGGACAGTGATCACGCATCCGTCCGAGGGCGAGTTCCATGGGTCGTGGAAGATCATGGCTTTCCTGTTCCATTCGAGGGCCCAGGCAGGACTTCAGAAGAGCGCCGAGGATGAGCTCGCCAAGATAGTGCGAAACGTCTCAGGCGCAACCCCGGTCCTCGGAACCTGATACAACTTGAGAGTCGGGCTGCCTCGGTTGAAATCCGGGCACGGGCTGCCCGTTCCCCGGTGGTAATGATACCCAATCGACCGTAAAGATGCCATAGGCCCGCTCGGGGCCATGGTCCGAATCCGGCTGGGGCCATCCCTGATGCCGCCCAATTCCACTCAGACTGCGTCGTCCCCTAAGCGGTACGATGTCCCACCCAGGGGTTCAAGTCGGTTTGAGGGGCATTGTCGCTTCCGAGGGGTGAGGATTGAAACCGGCTCGAGTTATCTGGTGAAGCGCCTGGCCTACGAGCGCGTCCCATGAACCTGACAAATGAGACCTATATCATCCGTATGGAAGCTAAGACTCTCACCGAGCTGTACTTCAAGGACGCCGATGGTTGGTGTAAGATCAGTTCGCGAGGTAGAAGATTCCGAGCAACGCCTGAACAGGTTTTGAATCACCTCCTCCCGGCGCTCGCCGGTCTTGCTCCGTCCCTAAGAGTGAGGGTAGAGCACTACGAGGAGCCGAGGCTCAGGCCCTTGCCTACAACCTGAGCCATCCCGGGGCGCCCTCGATTCCCGCTACCCGGACCCATTCATGACGGCGGGTTTGGCTTTCAGGAGGGTTCCGCCGTCAATAGTGTATCCAACTTATTCGGCAACATCAGGCGAATCCGCTCGGGGCTAGATCTCACCTCCTGTTCCTCGTCCGTTGAGATCGGACCTCGCGGCGCGAGTCCGGCGCCTCGAAATCCAGCGGACGCCGAAGCCAGGCAGGGTGCAAGGATAGTTATCGAACGAGTACGTCGCTTCTCGAACCCCACGAACGAGGGAGGGAGTTACACGCGATGAAGAAAGGAAAGCTGAGACTTGGGCTGCTGGGAACCAGTGCTGCGGTAGTCGGTGTGATCACGATTCTGTTGTTGACACCCGTCGGCTCCGCATTCACCACGACCGCGACGGCCGGCTCGGTTCTGAAGAACCCGTCCTCGCACTTGTCGCTGAAATACCGGTCGGTGTCGGATAGCGGCGATTGTCTCGATTACGGCCTCGGCGCTCCGTGTGCTAACTGCGAACTTACGGGTACGATGACCACCGCCCAGGGAAAGTCCGTGGACGCCGTCTGCACCGACGTTCTGACGGCTGTAGGGGTCAAGCAGACCTGGCATGCGTACTACTACGTCAGCGGTAAATTGGACAGTGGCGGGATTAACCTCAATGAAACGAGCGGCACGCTGTATGCCGGGCAGTCCGTGCAATTCTTCTTTGGTCTCGAGAACGGATGTGCGGATCCTTACAACCCAGAGATCGTCAAGATCACAGGGCCGTACAACAGCGTCGAGATCGGATACAGTGGGTGTGGGTGAGGTAGGATCGGGAAACGGCGCTCGCGCCCAACCTTTTCCTCGTTCCACCCGGGCTTTCGATCCCGAGGCTCCGCGTTCGCGATCTCTCCGACTCCCTCGTCCCCAAGAACTCCCCGGCGGTCGAACTCAGACGAGGCGGGTCACGCGAGGTTCATCTTCTTCAGCAATTCTCGAAATCTTGCGTCCGTACGCACGTTTTCCAGCCGCGGGTCGAGGCGGAACTGTTGCATGGGCAGGTTGTGGTTCCGGAGTGCCTTCTCGAGCCAGCGAAAACACGCGTCGAGGTCGCCCAGTTCGGCGTAGACCCAGCCGATGATCCACGCTGCGGGAGCGAAATCCGGCAACGCGTCTTCGAGCTTCAGCAGGGCCTTCGACTTCTCCTTCTCCCCCGAGAGAGCATGGTAGAGCGCGCGCATGACCGGCTTCAGACGGGGTTCTCCCGCCGTTTCCTCCATCTCATGGACCTCGCGGAGGCTCTGGGGGAGGTCAGACCGAGCGAGGTAGTAGCGCGCAAGGACGTTGTGGTACCCCCGGCCGGAGGGCTCGAGTTCGCGAAGCTTCTGAATCCTAGGGAGGGCTTCTTCCAGCCGACCGAGCCAGATGAGCAGACAACCCATCTGGAACAGGTTCTTGGACGACAGTGGGTCAGCCCCCTCGGCCAGAGTAAGTTCCAGTAGGGCCTCGTCCGCCCGGGCCTGATCCTCGAGAAGCACGCCGTACCAGAAATGCCCCAGGGAATAGCTCGGGTTGAGCGATAGGGCGAGCTTGAACTCCTTTTCCGCCTCGGCGTACTCCAGGTCGTCCCAGAGCAGCAGCCCCAAGGACGCGTGGGCCTCCGCCAGATTCGGGTCGAGATCGATCGCTCGGGTGGTCAGTCGTCGGGTGGTCTCCTCCCAGACGGCTCGAGGGCCACTAAGGTAGTACCACCCGATCTGTCGCACCGTGTCGGCCAAGCCGGAGTGGGCGGCGGCGTTCTTGGGGTCCAACGAGATCGCGAGCTCGAATTGGCCCTTCGCGCCCTCGAGCGATTCCGCCGAGATCATCTGTTGCAGAAGGCTCCGACCCTTCAGGTACGCCAGGTAGGAGTCCGGACGGACCGGGGACCTCGCTTCGAGACGCGCCTTTTCGGGCGACCGTATCTCGACCTTCAGGCGCTTCGCTACCCGTCTCGCGATGTCGGTCTGCACGGCGAACACGCTCTCGAGCTTCCGATTGTAGGTCTTCGCCCAGGCGTGCTCCTGGGAATCCACGTTGATGAGCTGGACCGTGATCCGGAGTTGATCCCCCTCCTTACGCACGCTCCCTTCCAGGACCGAATGAACGCCCAGCTCGGCGCCGATCTGAGAAACGGACTTGGACGCGGATTTGTATTGACCTACCGAGGTGCGAGCGATGACCCGCAGACCCCGAAGCTGCGAGAGCACGGTGATGAGTTCCTCCGTGAGGCCATCGGCGAGATACTCGTCTTTCGGGTCCGGGCTGATGCTGGCGAAGGGGAGGACCGCGAGTCGAGCCAGACCGTGACTCTCCGCGGGCGGTTCCGGCGCCGCCCAAGGAAGAACGACGCGATAGATGTCGACGGGGAATCGCACGTTCTTCAGCGTCTGGGACCCGAGGTTCTCGAGTGGGTTGGGAATCTTGTTGCGGACCTGGTCGAAGACCTGACCTGAGATACAGAGTCCACCGGACCCCGCGAAGGCTTCGATCCGGGATGCGATGTTCACCGCGTCACCGAAGATGTCGCTGCCGCGCTCTTCGACGTCCCCGAGGTGTACGCCGATTCGCATCCGGATGGGTGCGACCCCGTGCCGCGAGTTGCGCTCGCGCAGCCGCTGATGGATGTCGATCGCGCACTGGACCGCGTGCAGCGCACTGTCGAACTCGACCAGGAACCCGTCGCCCGTCGACTTGATCTCACGTCCCCGGTGAGCCGCGAGGAGCGGACGAACGAGCTCCTCCTGCTCCTGAAGCATCCGGAGGGCGTCCGCTTCATTGGCCTGGGTCGAAGCGGTAAAGCCGACGATGTCGGTGAACATGATGGCGGCGAGTCGTCGGGTCGCGGCCACGACCCGACAACGTCGTGCGCTAGATTAAGCCCCTCGGTTCCGCGGATTGGAGGCGGCCAGGGGTGCCGCGGTCCCGCGAGGTCGCGCCGACCTGCTGAACACTCTACCGGCGTTCCGAAGGAAGCCGATCAGGGCGCCCTCTGGCGAGGGGGTGCGATCGTCCACCGACCCTGCTTCAGACGAGAGTGAAAAGACAGATGTACCCCCAGTCCAATGCCTCGGGAACCCGCTAGGGCGCAGGACGAGAATATGGCGTATCGAAAAGGGTCAGCGCGTTCGCTTCGGTTCCCGGCTCTCGGACGAGCGCCCTCGCATGGTCGTTGGGAAGAGGAACTGGTCGAAACCCCCACCAAGGACCCTCCCATCAAGGACCCCCCCACACCCCCCATCAAAGACTAGGCGGAGTCCTGAGCTACCCCGGGGACTCCGATGGGGGAAGGCACCGACGAGGCCCTTCGCATCGCCCGGCGCGACCGGAAGTACTCCACGGCCGCGTCCAGCACTCGTTCGCGCACCATCGTGAGGTTCGACCAGGAATAGAGCGACGGCTCTAGGTAGCAGGCTAGAGCGCACTTGTTACAGGACCGATAGCGGTCCCAATCGAACGAATTCCACAGCTCGCGGACGTCGACGTCCCAGACCGGCAAGTTGCCACTATACTCCTGAAGAACGTAGCACGGCATGACGATCCGTCCGGCGGGGTCGATATTGATCGTCATCCACGGACGGCAATGCCAGGGGTCGCCACCGTACCAGGACGTGAGGAGCGCCTCGAAGTACTCGACCGACTCCAGCAGGGGAGCGCCGGCCCGCTTCAGCTCGAGCAGTCTCGTCAGCGTCGGGCGCAGCGCTTCAGCCCCGGGGGACGCCGAGTCCGCACTCGAATAGTCGTAGGCCACTTGGACGGTGATGCGCACCCCGAGCTCCTGGGCGAGCGCGACGAGCCGCTCGGCATGGCCGAGGTTGTCCTTGGTGATCGTATGACTGACGGCGACCGGGACCTCCTGTCCGACCAAGCGGATCCCTGCGACCGCCCGTTCGAACGAGCGCGGGATCCCGCGCATACGGTCGTGCGTCGCGCCGATCCCGTCCAGAGAGACGAAGAGGTACTCCAGATGCTTACGAATCTCTCGGTATCGCTGCGAAAGCAACCAGCCGTTCGTGACGAGCGACGTGTGAAACCGCGCGTGGGCTTCCTCCAGGATGGCCGGGAGGTCCGGTCGGAGGAGAGGCTCACCGCCTTCGAATCCGAGGAAGGAAACCCCTGCCCGGGCGAGCGCCTCCATCATCCGGACCTCCTCCCTCACCGTGAGGAGGGGCTCGTCCTCCCGCCGCCAGAACGGACACATCGTGCATTCAAGGTTGCACCGGTAGAGCAGCTTGTGACCCGCCAGCACCGGCCGCTTTTCCCCGCGCAGCCCGCTAATGGAGCGCGAGAGTCCCCGGAGGACGACGGGGCGTAGAACGGTCATTGCGGTCCTCTCGAACGGTGCGAGGGGCGGGCTCCCCGACATCACTCGAGCATCCGGAAGCGCGGCCCCCCCTTAAGAAAAACCGTGGGCGGAACTCGACGGAGGGTGGCTCGCCACGGCGACCTCGTAGAATCCCCCGGAGCCGGAGGAAGCCCGGGCGTCGGTTCTCCGAAGGCGCGCCCCGCTGGAGGTTGCCAGGCTCGGTGCTCGCACCGATGGGATGCTCCGGTCCTATGGGAAGCGACGCTTAATCGGAAGTTGTTCGCTTCGGGACCTCTACATGGACCCGTTCAGTCACCTCCTCTTAGGATACCTCCTCGGGTTCGGCATCTGGGGTCCGAGCCAGCTTCAGTACGTCGTGGCTGCGGCAATCGCCGGTGGGCTCCCCGACGCGGACATCGCCCTGTATCCGCTTTCCCGACGGTTTCCCCTCCTGCGTCACCGGGGGGTGTCTCACTCGATCTTCGGGGTCACCATCATCGCGGCGGTCGGCTGCGTTGTCGTCCCTCGGGCGATGGGGTGGGGTTTGGGCCCCGACTTCTCGCGGGGGCCCCCCCTCGTGTTCTTCGTCGCGATGGAAGTCGGCGGCCTGTCGCACCTGTTCCTCGACTCCCTCGACCACTGGTCCGTTCCGATCCTTGCACCATTCTCCCAACGGGAGTACCAGTTCGATGTCGACCGGATCGTGAACGTCGGGTCGATGGCATTCACGGTCGTCGGGTACGGGGTCATGCTCTACGAGCGGGGTCGGGTGCCCGTGGAGCTCTGGGTCGCCACGACGTGGGTCCTGCTCGGAGCCGTGGGGTTGTACTTCTTCGTCCGCATCCTCGCCCGTTGGAGGGCCGGCGTCGTGCGGCGCCGAGAGGGCTATTCTGCCGTCATCCCGCAAGGGAACCCGCTCGTCTTCGAGTTCTTCGGCGAGGAGCGGACCGCTGAGCGCCTCCGGTTAAGGCACGTCCGATACCACTTGCTTCGGGGATTCGAATCTCCTCCGAGGTCTATTGAGATCCTGCTGACCCCCGCCGTCTCACTACCGGTTGGAGATGGATCCGGGGCGTTGGCGCGGAGTTACTCTGCCGCTCTGGCGTCGAGCTGGGTCCTGGGCGAGACCCGCCACTTTGCCGAGGTCCGGGTTCAGCCGGGTTGCTTCGAGGTCTTTTGGTACTCGCTAGAGGTCAGTTTTTGGGGTCGTTCTGCCGGAGTGCTCGCGCACGTCGACGCGTTGACCGGCGCGGTCACCACGCGGAACCGCTGGAGGGACCCCGCGACGGCATTCACCTAGACCCCTCGCACGGGCATGGACGGGACCAACGGTAAGGACGGAGTCGTACCCCTCCTCTACGTTGCGAGTCCCGTATCCGCTCGGGGCTCCTTCCTCTCGGGCGCCGGTGGTCCTCCCCGCGGGAAGGCTCCGCTCGACCGTGGATTCAAATCGTGGCGTGCGTAGGCCCCCGCTGGATCTCCTTGGGCTTGCCGGTAGGTTCGTTACTCGAAAACGCCTCGATGCGAACCCACGAGCGGACGGAGCGGGTCTTCTTTTACTCCAATGAGTCCTGTGGTCTGACCAGAAGACCCGGATCGAGTTGGCGAGTCGGTACAGGAACGAGCGAGGGCGGTCGAAGGACCTCTTCGCGCCGGGCCGCCTTCCGTCCCCTCTCCCGGTGGCTCATAAGGAAAACACCATGACCGACCTCGACAGCACCTGCGTCAACACGCTTCGGTTCCTCGCCGTGGACGCGGTAGAGAAGGCCAAGTCCGGCCATCCGGGCCTACCGCTGGGCGCTGCGCCCATGGCGTATGTGCTCTGGGATCGGTTTCTACGCCACAACCCCGCCGACCCGAACTGGTGCAACCGGGACCGCTTCGTGCTCTCCGCGGGACACGGTTCCGCTCTCCTCTACGCTCTCCTCCATGTCACCGGATATGACCTCCCGATGGCGGAACTCCAGCGCTTCCGTCAGTGGGGAAGTCGAACCCCGGGACATCCGGAGCACGGTCTTACTCCGGGCGTGGACGCCACGACCGGGCCCCTGGGTCAGGGGTTCGCCATGGGCGTGGGAATGGCGATCGCCGAGCGGCACCTCGCATCCACGTTCAACACCGATCGATTCCCCCTCGTCGACCATTACACC
>Ga0187815_10001279_pt1 | contig 11864 bp, 13 predicted proteins | sample NC_S_5_FD_132962 | JGI IMG/M metagenome (GOLD analysis project Ga0187815, IMG submission 132962) | Wetland sediment microbial communities from Neuse River Estuary, North Carolina, USA - ASW-S_5 | ecosystem: Environmental > Aquatic > Freshwater > Wetlands > Sediment | place: USA: North Carolina...
CGGTCGAGCCCCAGAGTCACGGCGATGGCGTTGAGATTGATCTCGCTCTCGAGGTCCGAGCTCGCGACGATGTTCTGGACCTCGATCTTGGGATGCATGTTGATCTTCTGGCCGCCCTTCTTGATCTGTTGGGAGACCGTCTGGATCGACTCCTCGACCTCGTGCATGCTCTTCGCGCCGGTGCAGACGACCTTGCCGGACCGGAAGAGCAAGATGGCGGTCTTCGGCTGCTTCAGTCGGTAAATGAGACCGGGGAACTGCTCGGGCTCGTATTCGGCCCCGTCCAGGCCCAGGGCGATCGATTGGAGGTCAAGTTCGTCGCCGAGGGATGTGGAGGCCACGACGTTTTCGATGCGAATCTTAACCAATGTAATCCCCGCGGCGTGAGTATTTAAACCAGTATTTAAACCATCGGGTTTCGGAAATCCCGACTATCCCGATAGGAATGCTTCGGCCATCTCCCGTTCGTGTGCCGACCGGGTCGAAGGGGCACCGGAACACCCGGGAAGTGTTCCCGAGACAGGACGGTCAGCCGTCGGGCTCGGGGACGTGCGGCACGAATACGGGTCCGATCGCCTCGTCCTGATTCGAAACGCCAAAGAACTCGCAGAGGACCCTCCGGGTGAAGCCCCAGAGGATGTGGCCCTCGAACACGGTGGCCCGCACCTCCGTCAGGCCCCGCATCGTTTCCCGGACGATCGGCCGCGAAGTGGCCAGCGCGGATCGCGGGAGCCAGAAGACGTGCGCCACCTCGTCGGCGCTCCTCGCCGTCGGTGGGTTCGCCCCCGGGGCAAGACCGGTCGCGAAGACGGCGACCCTGAGGCCGAAACGAACCGCGAGCACCGTGTCGACGAAGCGGAGCTCGCCCGCGAAGTCGGCCCGGCTGAGACCGACCTCCTCCTCGAGCTCGCGGAGGGCGGTCACGGCGAGCGAACCGTCACCTTCGGAGACGTGGCCGCCGGGGAAGGCGACCTGGCCAGAGGCGGGGTCCGCGGGCCGCTCGGCCCGCTCGATCAGCAGGGTCTCGACTTCCGAACTCCCTTCGCGCAGGACGACCACGACCGCGGCCCCGGCCGTGGACACTGGGGGTGCGAGGATGGGGTATCGCGCAAGGAGCTCAGCGAGGCTTTTCGGGGCCGTTCCGGGAACCGGTGCCCCGGAGCCTGCCCCGCTCATGCCTGCCAGTCGTACGTGACTTTCTTCTGGACCGTGGAGGAGTCGGCGGGATGCAGCTCCCCGGCGCCGACCAACCGCTCAAGAGCGACCACGCGCGCGTGCAGTTCCTTGAGATCTCGTTCGACCCGGGACAACCGAGCGGCGAGGTCGGGTTCCTCGGCGGACGCCATCGCAACGGAATTCGTCCGCCCGCTCATAAGCTCACGGTCCGCGCGAGACTCCCCGAGGGACGGGGCCGCCATCGTTCGAGGCTTCGACGGACCGGACGAACGGCGCAACCGCGTCGAGCAGTTCCTTCGGTCGCTCGACTGGGACCAGATGGCCGGTTTCCGTGAGGATCCGGATCTGGGCCCCGGGGATCGACTGGCGTAGGACCCGGCCGTGGGAAGCGTCAATGACCTCGTCGTTCATCGCCTGAACGATCAGCGTGGGTCGAGCGACCGTCGCGATCCGGTTGCGCTCGTCGAACGTGCCCATCGAGACCGCCCAGCGGACGGCGGCGCCGAAGTCCTGGTGCTTGACCTGCTCGCGAACCGTGTCCGCGAAGTCGAGATTGGCCTCGACCCAGTCCGGATAGTAGAGGTCCTTGAGGAGGCGGAGCGCGAAGCGGTCCGTTCCTTCTTTCGCGTAGGTCTCGGCCCATCGCTGCGCGACGGAGCGAGTGTGGGCATCCGTGTAGGCCGCCCCGCTCACCATCGTGAGGCTGCGGACTCGTTCGGGATGGTCGAGGGTGATGCGAAGAGCCAGAAGGGCCCCTCCGCTCACTCCGACGAGATGCGCCGAGGCGACGCCTCGGTCATCGAGCAGACGGAGCACGTCGCCCATCATTTCGGCGAAGGTGTAGTGAGATTGGGCCGGAGCCGGAGACCGACCATGGCCGCGGAGGTCCGGGGCCAGGACCATGAACTCCTTCGCGAGACCTGGGATCACATCGTTCCAGATGGCGTGATTGCCGCCCACCCCGTGGAGGAGGACGACTACCGGCCCGGTTCCTTCGGCGCGACAGGACAACTCGATGGGCGGGCCGGCGAGCTCCGACGGCATCGAGCGTCGGACCGAGATGCGCTATTTACCACTCGCGGACCTCTGGTCCTTGGGCGTGGCCGACGCTGGTCCGCAGGACCCCCGGACCCCTGTGCGGGTTTTCTGGGCCGACCCACTCGGAAAATGCTCTCGGGCTGACCGGCCGTGAACCAGGGCCGGCTCGGAGCTTCCCGTCCTCCTTGGCCGATGCACATCCCTAAATAGCGCGGCATCGTGAAAGTTCTCGATGGCACGCGGTGTGATGTTGATGAGCGGGGGCATCGACTCCCCGGTCGCGCTGCATTACCTCCTGCGCCAGGGCCACGACATGATGACCGTTCACATGGATAACCGACCGTTCACGGACGACTCCCCGCTCGCGAAGGTGGTCGACCACCTCTCCGTGCTGAGGGAGCGCTACCACCAACCAATCCCGCTGTACCTCGTCCCTCACGGACCGACCCAGGTCACCCTGATGCGGTCGACCGACCGGCACTTCGGTTGCGTCCTCTGCCGGAGGTTCATGTGGCGGTCGGCCGAGAGGATCGCCACCCAGGAAGGGGCCACCTTCCTCGCGACCGGCGAGGCGCTCGGCCAGGTCGCCTCCCAGACGCTCTCCAACATGCGGACCGCGACCGCGTCCGTGACCCTTCCGATCGTCCGCCCCCTCATCGGGTTCGACAAGCAGGAGATCGAGAGCGTGGCGAAATCGATCGGCACTTACGCGATCTCCACTCGCCCCGGAGTCTGTTGCCAAGCGGTACCCGACCGCCCGGCGACCCGCTCGAACCTCGTCCAGATCCTGAAGGAAGAGGAGCGGATCGACGTGGACGAGATGATCGACGACTGCGTGCGCAGAGCGGTCATCCTCTAGGGTCGAGCGCCGGCGGGCTCGTGGGCCATCGCAGGCGATGCCTCCCTCGGCTGCCGTTGCGGGCGTCGGCAGCCCTCCGCGTCCCGGCGATGGCCGGGGGTTTCCGGGGCTCATCCGCGGAGAAGCGCTATCTGGGGGACCGACTACGTCGTCCCCCGCAATGTACCGACGCTTGCGGTTGTGTTCGAACCGGGGCGGGTATGAAGCGATCGCCGAGCCACCGAACCCACTTGACCTGCCTTCGGTCCGGTCGCGCCTCGAAGCCGAGGCGATTCCGGTCGTCGATGCCCGCGTGATCCTGATCGTGTCGCTCGAAGCGGAGGTCACGATCAGCCGCGCTGGCCGGCTTCTGTTCAAGACACAGGACGCTCGCGTCGCCGAGCGAACGTTCGAACGGCTTCGGGTTCTTCTCGGCCTCCCGCCGATGGAAAGAGAGCGCGGCTCCGAGCTCGCGGAGGGTTAGGTTAAGGGCGTCCTCGTTCTGCGAGCCACGAGGAGGTCATGCGCGAGACGTGGGTCCTCGGAGCGGCTTCCAACCGCTTCGGTAAGATGAAGGAAACCTCCCGGGAGGCGGCGACCCGGGTCGCGATGGAGGCCATCCGCCAATCGGGCCTCGAGCCGAAGGACATAGGCTACACATTCGTCGCTAACTGCTTCGGAATGACAGAGCACCAGGGCCATATCGGACCCTTGATCAATACGGGTCTCGGCATCCCGCACGTCCCCTCGGCGACGGTCGAATCGGCGTGCTCCTCCTCGAGCGCCGCCCTGCACGAGGCGTTTGTTCACGTGGCCGGAGGCTTCAATGATGCCGTGCTGGTCGTGGGGGTGGAGAAGCTCTCTCACCTCGACACCCTCACCGCGACCAGCCTTTTCGCGGTCGGGGCCGACCATCCCTTCGAGGCCAAGAACGGGGCCACGTTTCCCGGACTGTACGCGACGCTCGCGAATGCCTACTGCCACGAGTTCCCGACGCACCCCGAGATGTTCGGGGCCATCGCCATCAAGAACCACGCGAACGCGGCCCGGAACCCGCATGCGCACTTTCAGAAGGAGATCTCGATGGAAACGTACCTGGCCTCACCCATCGTCGCCTCGCCGCTCCGCCTCTATGACTGTTGTCCGTTTTCGGACGGGGCGGCGGCGGTGGTCGTCGCGGCCAAGGAGTTCGTGAAGTCTCCGTGCACCGAACCCCTTGTCGTCCGGGCCTCGGCGCGGGCCGGTTCGGTCACCGACATGCAGGACCGGCCCGACCTTCTGGGCCTTCCGGCGACGCGCACCGCCGCCGAAAAGGCGTTTCGCCAGGCGAACCTCGAACCCAAGGACATCGATTTCCTCGAAGTGCACGACTGCTTCACGATCGCCGAGGTGCTCGCGATCGAGGACCTCGGGTTCGTCCCGAAGGGCACCGGCTGTCGAGCAGCTCTCGAAGGCACGACCGCTCGCGACGGGAAACTGCCGGTCAATCCCTCGGGGGGTCTCAAGGGGAAGGGTCATCCGGTCGGTGCCACGGGCGCGAGCCAGGTCGTCGAGGTCTTCGAGCAGATGAATGGGCTCGCCTCCGGCCGCGAAGTTCCCCGAAGCGAGGTCGCGCTTACGCACAACGTCGGCGCGACCGGCGGTTCCTGCTCCGTCCACATTTTCTCGCGACGGTAGGGGAAACGATGTCCGACATGATCGTCGAGGCCCCGCATTCGGTCGCCGAGTTCGTGAAGGGGTACGAGGACGCAGGAAAACTCCGTGGCCTGCGCTGCGCGAACTGCGGGCTGGTTACGGCCACCTGGGGTCTTGCCTGCTCGCGGTGCGGATGCTTCCCATTGGACGAGGCCGACCTCTCCCTGAACGGTAAGGTGGTCGCCTTCACGATCCAAACGGTCCCGGGCGAGGAGTTCTTGAACGACGCCCCGTACGCCTACGTCGTCGTCGACCTGGACGGCGGGGGGCGCGTCACGGGCTGGATGCCGTCGGTGCGCGCCGAGAACGAGATCGCGATCGGCGACCCGGTCCACTACGTGACGAGCTACAAGCCCGGCGTCCAGTTCGCGAAGAGTTCTGAGCGCGCCCCGTCCGGATAGTGGGCGGATCGATGACCGCGACTCCTACGGAGCTCGGGGACCGTGCCTGGTTCCGGTGGTACTCTCCTGAGGTACCGAAGCACGTGACCATACCGGACCAGCTCCTGACCGAGTTGATCGAAGGAAGCGTCCGACGCTGGCCCGACCGGACGGCGATCGTGTACTACGGGTCGAAATGGAGCTATCGACAATTCTGGCAAGAGAGCGAGCGGCTGGCCGCCTCCCTTGCCCGGGAGGGTGTCGGGCCCGGGGACCGAGTCGCGCTCTACCTTCCAAATTGCCCGGCGTACCCGATCGCCTTCTTCGCCACCCTGCGGCTCGGAGCTATCGTCGTGCAGGTGAGCCCGCTCTACCTCGGGCAAGACCTCGCTCGCCTTCTGAAGGACGCGTCACCGAAAGCGCTCGTCACGCTCGAGACGCTGTTTCCGAACTTCGCCAAGGTCCAGGTCGAATGCGCCGTTCCCGCGGTCTTCGTAGCTCGGCTGCGCGAGTTCTACCCATGGTATCTCCGCCCGTTCGTGAACACCGTTCTCCGGCGGCAAAAGCTCCCGACGGCCTTCCCGACGGAACCCTTCGTACGACCCTGGAAGAGAGCGGTCGCCACCCCCGGCTCGGCCCCCCTCGTGAAGTCGGACCCCGGGACGACGGTGGCGGTCCTCCAATACACCGGGGGGACGACCGGCGTCCCGAAGGCCGCGATGCTGACGCATCGTAACCTGGTCGCGAACACGATCCAGGGGAATACGTGGAACATCCGGCTCGAGCCCGGAGCCGAGGTCATCATGGCCGCGATCCCGCTGTTTCACATCTACGGGCTCACGGTCGCCCTTTTGATGGGGCTTAACTCGGGAGGAACGGTCGTCCTCCAGACCCGTCCCGAGATCCGTGAGCTGCTCAAGCTCATCGACCGCTACCAGCCCACGCAGTTCCCGGGGGTACCCGCGCTCTATCAGGCGTTCAACCACCAACCGGATCTCGCGAAGTACCAGATCCATTCGATCAAGTACTGCGTGAGCGGTTCGTCGCCACTCCCACTCGAAGTCCAGCGGCGGTTCCAGGAGCTCACAGGCGCCGACTTGGTGGAGGGGTACGGTCTCTCCGAAACGGCGCCGATCACGCACGTTAACCCCCTTTCCGGCGAGCGCCGGGAGGGTTCGATCGGAGTTCCCGTTCCGGACACGGACCAGCGGGTGGTCGACCTCGAAACCGGCACGAGAGTCCTCGGGGTGGGCGAGGTCGGGGAGCTCTCCGTGCAGGGGCCGCAGGTGATGTTGGGCTACTACCGGCAAAAGGAGGAAACCGACCTCGTCCTGAAGGACGGCTGGTTCCGCACGGGGGATGTCGCCCGGATCGACGCCGACGGGTTCGCCTACATCGTCGACCGCAAGAAGGACATGGTCAACGTCGGGGGCATGAAGGTCTACCCGCGGGAGGTCGAGGAGGTGCTCTTCCAGCACCCGGCCGTGGCGGACGTCGCCGCGGTCGGGGCCCCCGATCCGGAACACGGAGAGTCGGTGGTCGCGTTCGTCGTGAGGAAGCCCGGCACCTCGGTCACGGGAGAAGCCCTCATCGCGTTCGTGCGGGAGCGGATCGCCCACTACAAGGCGCCCCGACGCGTCGAGTTCCGTGACCAGCTGCCGCGGACGGGCGTGCAGAAGGTGCTCCGCCGCGTGCTTCGGGAGGAGGCGGCGAAGCTCCCTCCGCTCACCGCGCCGAAGCCCTAGCGGCCGCTACAGCCCTCGGCTCAGGAGGTCGCGCGAGATCACCAGGCGCTGGATCTCGTTCGTCCCCTCGTAGATCTCCGCGATTCGGGCGTCGCGGTACGCCCGTTCGATCGGCGTGCCTCGGATGTAGCCGATGCCTCCGTGGATCTGTAGCGACTCGTCGATCACCTCGGTCGCCCACTCCGAGCCGAGGCACTTCACGATCGCTGCCTCGCGGGACTTCTCGACCCGCTCGAGGCGGCTCCAGACCTTCGGGTCGGTCCCCATCCGGTCCTGGTGCTGGGCCGCTTGATAGACCATCAAACGGAGGGCGTGGATCTTCATCGCCATGTCGGCGAGCTTGAACTGGATCACCTCGTACTCGCTGATTGGGAGGCCGAACTGGGTGCGGTTCTTCGCGAACTCGATCGCTTGATGGCAGGCCGCCTCCATCCCTCCGAGCGACCCGGCTCCGAGCGAGACGCGGCCGACGTCGAGAGCCGTCATCGCCACGTGGAACCCCTTCCCAACCTCGCCGAGGACCCGCTCGGGTCCCACGCGGACGTGGTCGAGGACGAATTCCGCCGTCGAGCTGCCGTGGATCCCCATCTTCTTCTCGCACCGGCCCACGGTGAACCCCGGGAGGTCGGCGTCGACTAGGAAGGCCGTAACCCCCCCGTTCGCCCCGAGCTTGAGGTCGTTCGCGGCGAGGAGAACGATCGTGTTCGCCTCGCGGCCATTCGTGACGTAGATCTTGTTCCCCGTGATGACCCAGTCGTTCCCGTCCTTCTCGGCGACCGTACGGAGAGCGCCCGAGTCGCTGCCCGAACCGGGCTCAGTGAGACTGAACGCGAGGAGCTTCTCGCCTTTCGCCGCCGGGACGAGCCAGCGCTTCTTCTGCTCCTCGCTCCCGTAATAGAGGATAGGCGTGGTCCCGAGCGAGGTGTGGGCGCCCACAATCGTGCCGTGGGAGGCGTCGACCTTCGCGAGCTCCTCGAGGAAGATGCAGTACCCGACCTTCCCGAGGCCGAGACCGCCGTACTCCTCCGGGACGGGTACTCCAAAGTACCCTTCCTGCTGCATCTTCTCGATGCTGGCCCGGGGGAACTCCTCCTTGTCGTCCATCGCGTCGACCACCGGCGCGACCTCTTTCGCGACGAACGAGCGCACCGCGGAGCGGAACGCCTCTTGGTCGGCCGAGAACTCGAACTCGATCGCCATGGCGGCTCACTCCCCTTTGAACTTCGGGGGACGCCGTTCCACGAACGCCAGGATCCCTTCCCCGAGGTCCTGGCTCGGGAGCACCTCGGTCTCGAACAGTTTCGTTTCCCCCTCGATCCCCTGCGCGAGCGGAAGCTGGAGACCATCTACGATGGCCTTCTTGGCAGCCTGGACCGCGCGGGGGGCGCGCTGCGCGATGGTGTGCGCAAGGTCCCGGGCCGCACGCAGCTCCTGGCCCGCGGGAACCGTCTTGTTGACCAGGCCAATCCGGAGCGCTTCGGTAGCCGAGATCATCGCTCCCGTGAAGATGAGCTCCTTGGCCTTCGGGACGCCGATGGTCCGCGGAAGGCGTTGCGTCCCGCCGTAGGCGGGCATGAGCCCGTAGTTGACCTCGGGAGCACCGAGCTTCGCGGATTCCCCGGCGATACGGAGGTCGCAGGCGAGGGCGAGCTCGAGACCGCCGCCGAGGGCGAGGCCGTTGATCGCGGCGATGACGGGTGGACGGAGGCTCGCGATGCGCTGGAAGAGGGCGTGGCCCTTGCGGACCACATCGGGCGCGGTCGCCAGGTCGAGCGTCGCCATCTCCTTCAGGTCGGCGCCCGCGCTGAAGTACTGTCCGTCGCCCGTGAGGACCACGGCGCGCACTTTCGGGTCCTGCGCGATCTGCTCGACGTGATGAGCGAGCCCGGCGAGAAGTGCTGTGCTCAGGGCGTTTACCGGCGGATGCTTCAGGGTCAGGATTTCGACCCCTTCTTCGTCGTTCTTGCGAGCGACCAGGTCGCTTTCGGGCATAACCGAACTACCGAGGAGGCGAATCCCGAGCGTCCTCATAATGGGTCCTCCGACGGCTCCCAAGACAGATGCCGGTGCCGGCGCTCAAGCGTAAGTAACGCGCGGGAGTGGAGCACCGATGCCTTCTCGGGAACTCCTGTCGCTCTCCCTCTACTCACTGCTCGCGAGCAACCGAGGAGGGCTGTTCATCGTTTTCCTCCCCCTCTATCTCGTGGAGGTCAAGGGCGCCTCTCTACCGGTCGCGCTCACGATCCTGACCCTCGCCTGGCTGCCGGCCAGTCTCATCGGCCCGTGGATGGGCCGCCTCTCCGACCGTGCCGGTCGACGCAAGCCGTTCCTGCTCTTGGGGGAGGCCGCCGCCTTTCCCCTCTTCCTCGCCATCATCTTCGCCCCCGGGTATTTGCTCGCGGGCGCCCTCTTCATCGCCGCGGAGCTCGCGCTCGCGATCGGGGGCCCCGCGTACAACGCGTTCGTGGCGGACGTGACACGTTCGAACGAGCGCGGCGAAGGCTACGGGCTGCTCAACGCGACCTCCAATGCAGGGGCCGTGGCCGGGTTCGTCCTCGCGGGCGTCGTAACGTACTGGTACGGACTGCAGGCGCTGTTCCCGTTCGTCGTCGTGATGATGATCGGGACCTTGGCCGTGGTCCTCTTGCTGGTCCCCGACATTCGAGTGAGTATTCCCAAGGAACGCCGGCCGCTCCGAGAGATGCGGACCGTTGTGACGTTCTCGTTCGCTGTGTCGATCCGGGCCATCGGCTCGGGGGCGGTCGCTGCCTTCTACGGGTTCCTCGCGGCCTCGCTCGGTGCGAACTCGATCGAGGTGAGCATCGTAGCAATCGCCGGGCTCGTCACCGGGGCCCTGACCGGGCTACCGCTCGGACGAGCGATCGACCGGATCGGCGAGATACGAGGGATCTGGTACGGAACGGTCCTGACGCTCGCCTCGTATGGGATCTTCATGTTCTCCTCGACGTGGGAAGAGGTGGTACCGGCCCAGGCGGTCCGGAACGGGGGCCTCTCGCTCCTGGGCCCGGGGATGAACGCGTGGGTCGCCCGGATGGCCCCGCCCGGACAGCGGGCGGAGTACCTCGGGGTGTTCGCGCTGATCAACTCGTCCCTGTGGAGCGTGGGGCCGCTCGTGGGCGCGGTGGCGATTGAGCTCTACGGATACTTCGGCCTCTTCGCCATGGCGATCGGGACGACGGTGATCTCGCTCGTAGTGATGGAGTTCCTCTACGGGGAGATGGGCATCCGGGCCCGGATCCTGGGACGCCGGGCCGAGGCCGGCGCCGCGTAGGCGTCGGGTCGAAGGCACCGTCATATAGAGCACCGCCGTCCGAAGGCCGTGCAACGGCCGAGCACGTTCGCGGACGCGAGCGCCTCCTTCGACGAGGCGGAGTTTGTGATCGTGGGTGTCCCGTTCGACCGGACGACCTCGTTTCGCCCGGGCGCTCGGTTTGGACCGGATTCGATCCGGATGCATTCGTGGAACTTCGAGTCGTACGACCTCGAGACCGGGGTCGACCTCTCCGAGGTCGCCATCCACGACTTCGGGAACACGGAGGAGTTCGGAAGCTCCGAGGACATGGCCCGTTCCCTCCGCGAGGAGGTCCGTCCCATTTACGCGGCCGGCAAGACCCCGATCGTGCTCGGCGGGGACCACGCCTGCTCGCCTCCCGTCGTCGAGGCGTACCCTGACTCCGCGCCGAGCGTGGGCGTCCTCTACCTGGACGCGCACATGGACTTCCGGTCGAGCTACCTCGGCGACCGTAGGAGCCACGGCTGCTCGTCCCGTCGGATTTTGGAGAAGGTCGGGGCCCGCAACATCGTCGTGCTGGGGGTCCGCTCCGTCTCGCGGGAGGAGATCGACGACAACCGCACCATCGGGATGTCGTACGTCACCGCCGCGGAGATCGCCCGGGACGGCATCGAGGCCGCGGTGCACCAGGCGCTCAACATCCTCAAGACCGAACGGATCTACATCTCGCTCGACATCGATGCGATCGACCCCGCGTACGCCGGGGGAACGGGGACCCCCGAACCGTTCGGGCTCACGCCTCGGGACGTGAAGTACATCATCGGCCAGGCCGCGCCGCGACTGGCGGGCCTCGACATCATGGAAGTGAGCCCGCACTACGACACTGGAAACACGAGCCTGCTCGCCGCCCGGCTCGCGCGCGAGGCGATCGTTCGGAGCGTGGCCGCGCGCAAGGGGCGGTAGGTCCGGGACGCCGATGCCCGCCGAGCCCACGCCCGAGGGTCCCCCGGTCTCGCGAGGTGCGGAGGCCTCACTCCGCAAGGTCGACTGGTGGGGGTTCCCGGCCCTCCTCAAGGAACGGGACCTCAAGACCTACCGCCCGAAGGCGCTGGATGAGCGCATCCGGCGAGAGCGCACGCGCAACGAGGCGCGTCTCTTGGTCGACGCGCGACGGCTCGGGGTTCGGACCCCGATGATCTACGACGTCGACCTCGCGCGACATCGCATCACGCTGGAGGAGCTCCCCGGTCCGACCTTGCGGCAACTCCTCGAGGACCCGGCGGTCCCGCCGGACGACCTCCCCGTGGCGGTCCGGGCGTTCGGCCACGCTCTGGGGGTCTTGCACGCGGGTTCGATCGCTCACGGGGACCTCACGAGCTCAAACGTCCTCTTTCCGGACGGACCTCGCGGCGCCCCGGCCTTCCTCGACCTCTCGATGGGGACCCGAAGCCCGGGTCTCGAGGAGCTCGGGATCGACCTTCACCTCGTGGAGGAGGACCTGAAGGCACTGAGCGGCCGGTCCGACGCGCTCGTGCGCGCCTTCCATGAGGGATACGCCGACGGGAACCCCACCGGCGCGAAGGACGTCCGCGCTCGAGCGAAAGTGATCCGGGGCCGTGTTCGATACGCCTGAGTCCCGAGCGGCCCGTTAGACGGACCGCTCGACGCGCTGAAGGCCCACGACCAGCGCGCCCGGAAGTTCCTCGATCACGTCCGTGGCGAGGAGACCGAAGCCGCGA
>Ga0187815_10001281_pt1 | contig 11856 bp, 10 predicted proteins | sample NC_S_5_FD_132962 | JGI IMG/M metagenome (GOLD analysis project Ga0187815, IMG submission 132962) | Wetland sediment microbial communities from Neuse River Estuary, North Carolina, USA - ASW-S_5 | ecosystem: Environmental > Aquatic > Freshwater > Wetlands > Sediment | place: USA: North Carolina...
ATACTCGAACAGATGGCCGTAATCCGCGCCGTCGCAGCGCGCGGCCATCCACGCAATCATGTTATCGCGTCCCGACGGCACCATCGGCAGCATCAACATGTATTCCGCCTGCGCCGCGCCGGGCAGCCGCATGATCACGTAGTAGGGCTGCATCGGGACCGTCTGCCCCGCGTAGTTTTCGCGCGGGAATCCCCACAGATCCTCGCGGTTATAGAAGACCTGCGGATCGGTCATATGATACGTACGGAAAGTGTCGGCCTGAATCAGAAAAAAATCTTCCGGATAGCGGATGTGCGCGCGCAATTCCGCCGGCATCGCCGACATCGGCTTGAACATCGTGGGGAACACGCGTTGCCAGGTCTTGATCATCGGGTCGTCGGGATCCGCCACGTAAAAATCGGTGTCGCCGGTGTACGCATCGACCACCACCTTGACCGAATTGCGGATGTAGTTGATCCCGTCGGCGTTGCGCTGCGAGTAGGGGTAGTGATCGCTGGTGGTATAGCAGTCGACGATCCACACCATGCGGCCGTTTAGAATCACCGCGTAGGGATCGCGGTCGAGGTTGAGAAACGGCGCGAGGTAGGCGATTCGGCTCGAGATGTTGCGCCGGATCATGATCTTGCTGTTCGCCACGATATTCTCGGTGACGAGCAGATTGACGTCGCGAAAGAAGATGCTGAACAGGAGGCGGCGAAAGAACCCCGCCACCGGCACGCCGCCCGATCCCGCATAATACGAAAATACGTTCTCGGCGCCCTTGGGATAGTCGAACTCGGGCGTCGCAGAATCGACCACGGCGTAACTGTCGCGCGCCTCGCCAAAGTAGATCGCCGGCTGGTCAACCTTCAGCCCCACATCCGACACCGCCGGAATATCCTTGATATAGAATACCGGCAGCCCCTCGCTGTCCTTCCTGTTGACCGGGCTCATCGCCAGCCCGGCGCCGTGGGTGAACTTGAGATGCTGGTTGACCCAGGTCTGCGCGGTTTCGGGCAGCTGGTCGAGATTCATCTCGCGTGGCGAAAGCATCACCTCGGTGTACTTGCCTTCGATCCAGTAGCGATCGATATCGACGTCGTGAAAATCGTAGTAGGTGCGGATTTCCTGCAACTGGCGGTAGGTATCGATCAGCGGGCGCGGGTCCCAGAGCCGAATGTTCTTGACCGTGGCGGAATCCTCGTCGAGCGCCGCGAGCGTGAGCGTGCCCTGCCCGGCAAACGGCTTCACGTCAACCGTGTCGAGCTTGTAGGCGTGGCGCGTCGCCTCGATGTTGCGTTGCAGGTACGGGCGCTCGACCCGAAGCTCGTCGGGCTTGACCCACAAGCGCTCGATCACCGGCTGGACAAAATTCATGATGAGCGCGGGCCCGAACACGATAACGAACGCAGCGACTGGAATCCTCAGTCCGCCCTCGCGCAGGTTGGAGATGCACATCGCGGCGGCCACTAACGACAGCGCGACCAGCAGCCACAGGCCGGGCTGCCACAGGATGCGATCGACGTAGCGCAGTCCGAATACGACGCCGTTGGTATGCAGCAGCAAGTCGAAGCGGCCGAGCCAGTAACTCATCGCCCGCTGCACGAAGAACAGCCCCAGCAGCACCGACAAATGCCCCGCCGCGCCCGGCGACACGCGCGGCGGCGATTCCTTGAAGTCGAGCGCGCCGCGCGCCCAGTAGACCGCGATCGCAACCGCGGCCGCCAGCACGATGAGCATCAGGAACAGATCGCGCAATTCCTCGAGCAGCGGCATCGTGAAGACGTAGAAGCCGATATCGTTGCCGAACGCCTGCTCCGCGATGCCGAACGGCACCCCGTAGAGACCCTTGAGGTAGGTATCCCAGCTGGCAGCCTCGCCTTGCGCCACGAACAGCGCCAGCACGGCCGCACCGCCCGCCACGATCAAGCGCCACGGCACGCGTTCGCCGAGCGCGCGAATCAGCTCGGGCAGATTGACCTCGACCATCTCATCGGGGCGGCGGACCACGCGCAGCCGCTCGCGATCGCGGCTAGAGCCTACCGCAATCAAGCCGCTAATGAAGATCACGACGAACGCGGCCAGCCAGACGATCGCGAAAATCGCGATTTCGGCGCCGACGGTGGTACTGAAAACTCCCACGTAGCCGAGTCCTCCGTACCACAGGTAGTCGACCAGCAGCTGGTCAGCCAGGCTCAGCGCCACGAGCGCGACGATAACGACAACCGCGAGGCTGATCAGGATTGCGCGGGGCCGCATCAGAATGCGCTATTCGCCACGTCCGATCAGGCTGACGTGTTCCCGCACGACGTCGGGCGGGCAGAGCCAGATGAAGACTTTAAGCGAGAGGTAGGCGATAAGAATCCAGTCGAGTTCGCCGATTATCGGGATCATGTCGAGCTCGAGCGCCGGAGGGGTCACCATCAGCAGCAAACCCATCCATGGCACGAGTTTCGCCAACATCGGTACCCGGTCGTCGGTGATCAGCCGGTAGAACAGACGGACGAACTGCGGCAGATACATCACCAGCCGGCCCAATTGCATCGGCCCGAGGAATTGCATGCGAAGCATCGAACGAAACATCAGCTTAACCCGATAACATCATACTCTAACACAGCGCGGCGCCGAAGATGTCCTGCGGCAAGGGCGTTTTTGTTACAATGAGCGAGGAGGAGGGCGAAGCGGAGTGAAGAGACACATGGCGCTGGGCGATTTCCTAGTCGCCTACCTGCGCAAGATTCGCGTCTCGCACGTGTTTGGCATTCCCGGTGACCTCGCGCTCAAGCTGTTTTTCGCGCTGGGGCGCAAGCACGGGTTGGAGATTATCACGCTGTCGCACGAGCCGGGGGTCGGATTCGCCGCCGACGGCTACGCGCGTGCGACCGGAAAAATTGGCGTAATCTGCGTGACCTACGGCGCCGGCGGCCACAACATGGTCAATCCGGTCGCGGGATCGTTCTCGGAACGCGTGCCGATTCTGATTTTCTCGGGCGGCCCGGGCGAGGAGGAACGCAAACTCGGCACGCTGATTCATCACCAGGCCCGCGAGATCGAGTCGCAGCGCCGCATCTACAACGAAGTCACTTGCGCGTCTGCCGTGCTGACCGATCCGCGCAGTGCGGCCGATGAGTTACATCGCGTCGTGCGTGCCATTTGGGCCGAGCAGCGGCCGGGCTACATCGAGATTCATCGCGACATGGTTGACCGGCTGATCGAAGTCCCCGAGGAACTGATCGAATGGGACGGGCGGCTGCATTTCCAGGAATCCGACACGCGCAAGGTCGAGGAAGCGGCGCACGAGACCGCCGCGATGTTCAACCGGAGCCGCAAGCCGGTGCTGATCGCCGGCATCGAGATTCATCGCTTCAAGGCGTCGCATGAACTGGTGGACCTGGCCGAGAAGATGGGCGCGCCGGTGTTTACGACGGTGCTGGGCAAGGGCGCGTTCCCGATGGACCATCCGCTGTACATGGGCGTGCACGTCGGCCCGATCAGTCCGCCGTCGATCGTTGCACGGATGGACGCGGCCGATTTCGTGCTCAACCTCGGATGTTTGAAGACCGACATGAACTTCGGCAACCGTCCGCCGCAGGTGATTCAAGGCAGAACGGTGTGGGCGGTCGATCGCAAGGTCGAGGTGAAGTATCACACCTACACCGAGGTCGGAGTGCGCGACTTCGCCCGTGCGCTGCTGCGCGAGAAGCTGCGGCTGCATCATGAGAAGGTTCATTACGCCGACAATCTTCGCGAAATTGCGGCGCGCAACGGCAAGCCGGTCAGGGTCAGCCAGATCCTGGCCGTGGTCAACGAATTTCTGGCCGACAAGCGCGAATATCTGGTGGTCGCAGAGTCGGGCGACATGCTGTTTGGCGGGCTCGATATCCGGGTGCCGCACAACGGCGGCTATCTGGCGCAGGGGTTCTACGCTTCGATGGGCTTTGCAGTGCCGGCCTCGCTCGGGGCGCAAATCGGAACCGGTCTTCGGCCGCTGGTGTTGTGCGGGGACGGTGGCTTTCAGATGACCGGGGCGGAAATTTCCCACGCTCCGGCCAAGGGCGTGAATCCGATCGTGGTGGTGATCAACAACGGCGGATGGGGCATCTTCCGGCCGATTGCAGAGCGGCGCGAACTGCTCGAGATACCGCCGTGGCCGTATGCGAAGCTCGCGCGCGATTGGGGCGGCGCAGGATTCGAGGCGCGCAGCGTCGAGCAGTTGAGAAACGCGTTGCGCGCAGCTCACGAAGGCAGATCGTTTGCTATAGTCGATGTGCGAGTCGAACGCGACGACCTGTCGCCGGTGACGGTGAAATATATCAAGGCGGCAGCGAAGCGCTCCCAGGCGGCAGTGGAGCACGCGGCGCGCGGGAATTCGCGTCCATGACCGACGCACTCGAGAAGTATCGGCGCGCGTACCACGACTTCAGGTGGGAGACGCCGGAGCATTTCAACTTCGCCGCGGTCATCGACAAGTTCGCCGAAAATCAGGCCCGGGTTGCAATCCTGTGGGAAGACAGTGACGGCCGGCGCGCGCGGCTGACGTTCGCGGACATCGCGCAGCAATCGAAGCGCATCGCGAACGTTCTGGGCGGAATTGGAATAAAGGGCGGCGATCCGGTGATGCTGGTGCTGCCGCGAATCACGCTTTGGCAGGCGGCGTATATCGGCACGCTCAGGCTCGGCGCGATCGTCATCCCGTGCACCTCGATGCTGCGCGAGAAAGACCTGGTATATCGCGCCAATCATTCCGGGGCGCGCGCGATAATCGCCAGCGTCGAGAATGCCGCGATGATCGCGGAACTGCGCAAGCAATGCCCCTCGGTCGAGCACTACCTGATTGCCGGCGCCAGCCGCACCGGGTGGATCAGCCTGCAGGAAGAGATGAACCGGGCGTCAGCGGCGTTCAAGCCAGCGAACACGAAATCGTCGGAGCCGGCGATTTGCTATTACACCTCCGGCACCACCAGGGAACCGAAAGCGGTTCTGCACAGTCATGGCTATTGCTACGGTCATCGGTTCACAGGACTTAACTGGCTGGACGTGAGGCCGGGCGACCTTCATTGGACAACGTCGGACACTGGCTGGGCCAAGGCGGCATACGGCGTACTGTTCGGGCCGTGGATGAATGGCGTGACGACGTTCATGTACAACGGCCGCTTCGATGCGGCGAAAGAACTCGAGTTGATCGGCCGCTACGGGGTCACCACCTTTTGCGCGCCACCGACCGAGTATCGAATACTAGTCAAGGAAAACCTCGCCGATCACCAATTCCCGAAACTGAGGCATTGCACGGGCGCGGGCGAGCCGCTCAATCCGGAAGTGATCGAGGTCTGGCGCGAGCGGCTGGGACTCACGATTCACGACGGCTATGGGCAAACGGAGACGATCATCCTCGCCGCGAACATGCCCGGGATGCCGGTAAAACCGGGCTCGATGGGGCTGCCGTTTCCGGGTCACGACGTCCGCGTGATCGACGACGAAATGGCCGAGACCAAAGTTGACGACGTCGGAGAAATAGCGGTGCGGGTGAGGCCCGAGCGGCCGCCGCCGCTGTTTCTGGAGTATTGGAAAAACGCGGAAGAGACCGCCAGCGTGTTTCGCGGCGATTGGTATTTGACCGGCGACCAGGCAACACGCGACGCCGACGGCTATCTATGGTTCGTCGGGCGTGCCGACGACGTGATCATTTCGGCGGGCTACCGAATCGGGCCGTTCGAAGTGGAAAGCGCCCTGCTCGAGCATCCGGCGGTAATGGAGTCGGCGGTGGTCGCGACTCCCGACGCGGACCGCGGCTCAATCGTCAAGGCCTTCGTAAAGCTCAGGCCCGGCGCCGAGCCCGGCCCGCGGCTGGTGACGGAACTGCAAGAGCATTGCAAGCGCGTGACGGCGCCGTACAAATATCCGCGCGAGATAGAATTCATCGACGAGCTGCCCAAGACGGTCAGCGGGAAGATCCGCCGCGCCGAGTTGCGCCGGCAGGAAGAGTCACGCAAGGGCAAGTCCGCTTAAGCATTCGGTCCCGGGCCGGGTTGACCCTCCTGGCCTGGCTGCTCTCGCCGCTGATCACGAATGCGCCGAGGCTCGCGCGGGGCGCGCTGCCTGAGGTAGTCTGGAGGAAGTCATGCGAATTCGTGGACTCGAACGCAGCGAACCGACATGGAGCATGCGGGCGCTGTATTCGCTGCTCAAGCGCCAGTTCGGCAAAGTGCTGACGCCTTACACGGTGTGGGCGCATCGCCCGGCGATCACGATCGCGCTGACCGGCCTGATGGCGGCGGTCGAATACTCCAAGGCGCTCGATCCGGTCGTCAAGTCGCTGGTGTCGATTCGCACTGCGCAGATGATCGGCTGCCCGTTCTGAATGGATATCGGGTCCGCCGTCGGCAGGACCAAGGGGATCAGCGACGAAAAGCTTTCCGCGATAGAAGCTTTCAGGGAAAGCGACCTCTTCTCCGCCGCGGAGAAGGCTGCCCTCGCCTATGCGGAAGAGATGTGCAGCGCGCGGGTCGAAGTGCCTGACGCAGTGTTCGAGGCGGTGCGAGCAAACTTCGATGATCGCGCGATCATCGAGCTGACTGCAACCATCGCGCTCGAAAATCTGCGCGCGCGCTTTAATCGCGCACTCCAGGTACCAAGCGACAACCTCTGCCTGCTGCCGGCGCATCAGCCGCGTCCTTCAGCACGCCAGCCCTAGCGGGCTGGCAGCTCCGCTTAAGCTCGGCGTCCGCTTTGCCGCTGATATCAGCCTTCAAAGAAAGCGAAACCTCGCCGGGATGTCGTTCCTCTCATGGCGTGGGCGACTCATGGCGTGGGCGACGCGCTCGGAGATTGGGAGGTCGGCGAAGCGGGAGCCGCCTCTACGGATCGCATCGGCAGTGCGTCGCGAAACCCCCGCTGCAGCATCAGCAAGCCGACGGCGCGCGAGAGTGCAACTGACAGAGACTCGGCGGGTTCGGTCTCAAGCGGCAGAAAGACCTCGGCGCCGACGGGATTCGGCGGTTCACTTTCGATGCCGCTCGTCTCGCCCGAGTAAAGCACGGCACCATCGCGATTCTTGAGCTCGTACTTTACCCGCACCACGGCTCTCATCGAGAAGTACTGGCCGTGGACGGTCTGGTTCGATCCGAACCGCTTGTTCACCTCGAGTTGTTCGAGCTCGGAGGTGAGGATAAAATCCGAGCCCTCGGGCGGCTTGCCGTCGTCCGGATTCGAGTCAAGCGCCACCGGCACCAAGCCGGCGTCGGCGAGTCCCTTGATCAACGCGTTGTTGAACGCGTGGGCCGCATCGGCAACCACGAGCGCAGTCTGGACGCTGCCGTCGGCTGCGTAGATCATGCCGACCTCGGAAATGCCGGAGCCGAAATTTCCGGTCGTGGCAGGCACCGCAATTTTGGCGGGACGAAAAATGTTCTGCGACCCGGCCACGAAGCCCGGCAGATAATGCAGATCGATACGCGCGGGCGGCTTGCATCCGGACAGCGCCAGCGCGAGCGCCACCATCGCGGTGCAGTCGCGAACGCGACTACGATTGAGGCCGCGACACCGCAGGATGGCGATCTCTCCACCAAAGGAGGAAAACCACGACTGCCACAACAAACACGGCCAGCCCAATCCATCGCGACGCCTGATGAGCCGTCGTCACGGCGCGATACAACTCGTCGCCCACCAGGTAGCCGACCGTGACGACGAGCGAGCACCATACAATCGCGCCAAGCACGTTCCATCCGAGGAACTGGAAGAACGGCATCCCGCACGCGCCCGCTATCGGGCCCGCCATGAATCGCGCGCCGGTGATAAATCGCGCCATGAACACCGCCTTGCTGCCGTGGGACTGAAAGAAAAGTTGCAGGCGGTCGACACGCGTGCGCATGAAGGGAAAGGCAGACGCGAGCCGAACGAGCAAGCGCTGGCCGCCGGTGCGGCCGATGACGTAGCCGCAACAGTCGCCCGTGACCGCACTCACGATTACGGCGATATAGACGATTCGCAGATCGAGCAGCGCGCGGCCGGCCAGGAATCCGGCGACGAGCATCACAGTTTCCTCCGGCACCGGGACGCCCAGGTTGCCGACGAACACGGCGACGAAGATGCCAAGGTAGCCCCACGTCGCGAGCATGTCCGCGATATGCGCGGGGTCAGTTATCCCATGCATTGGAAATCCGTCTGTGGCGAAGTCGATGCCACTCCCACTCCCCACCCCTGGCTCGGCATCTCCAGTTGTCGGATTGAGTGTGCCAGCGTGAGAGGCTTTTGGCTAGTCAGGTGTTGAAGATTACGCGCGTCGAACGCGCTGCCGCCGTCCGAGCCGCTGAACCCCCGTGGCGCTATCTGTTGTGTTTTTGGACACGGAACAAACGTCGTGAGCGCGATCGCTTCGGGCGCCGACCGCTCGAATCTAGTAGCCTTTTTCCCAGCAAAGGATTGTTGCGACAAGCCCAAGGAGCGTAAGAGTTACCGCAACGGCGAGATGCTCGGGCCGGAACCTCAATGCAATCTCCTGGCTGCCGGCAGGTAGACGGACAGCCAGTAACCCGCCTCGCGACTCGAGGTCGCCAACTCCCTGGACGACTCGCCACGGGAAACGCCCGGGCCCCTGATACACCATTTCGCCGAGCATCGGGCACGAGAACACGAGCGCAAATGCGAGCGAGCCGGCGACAGCCATGCAGCCTCGCGCCGCGTGATGGGTTGAAACCTTCTGTCTTTAGTGCGAAGTGAAGCCCTGGCCGCAGTCATCCTGCACAAACCTACGCGAAACAGCGGGGAACTGAAATCTCACAGAGCAGGACGCCGACTTTTGCTCGCCGTCTGGTACGAGCAGGCGCGCTATCTGCCGTCACGGATTTCGCGTCGCCAAAGGAAAATTGTCCAGCTGATCGTTGCCAGTGTCACCAGCACGCCGAGCAAAGCACCGTAGTCTCGATATGCGATCGTGACACTCTGTCTCCCCGGCGGCACTCGCACTCCGATGAGTCCATTTTCGCTGACGACATCACCTTGTCCCGCGGCGACATGCCACCATCGGTCGTAATTCTGATTCACTACTATTTCGCCTGCCGCGGGAACGTCCACCGAGTATGTGAGAGAATTGGGTGTCCAGCGTTCGAGCCCAACCGAGCCTGGACCTAGAAGGTACACCTCACCTCGATACCCTGGCTGGTCCGAAGCTCTCACGTTGGTGTTCCATTGCGTGTAGTCGTAGCAAGCGACAACGCCGGTGTTCTCCATCGCTGGAATCAGCATGCCGTTGTTTCCAGGACCGTGAAGAATTTGATGAAAAACCGGGGCAGGCGCTGCGGGCTGCGCTGGATACTGCCACACCGAATCGAGGTCGGGTGGACCCACCAGCAGGCAATTGACGGTCGCCAGGACTACTATCGCCACGCCGATCGCAGCGCCCCAATTCGTCCATTGCTCGGCCAGCCAATCGATTCCATAACCCGCCAGCATGCCGACCACCAGCGTGAACGGCACCAGGAACCGCGACGGCAGCCGCACCGAGTCAAACACCGGCAGTCTATGGAGAATCGGCCACAGCGCGAGCGGTTGAGCATCACCGCGCGCCAGCAGCAACAGGATCGCACCTGCGATGATCCACGGTGCCGCGCGCCGCGCCTTCATCAAGCCCAGTAGCGCCGGTATCGAAAATATCCCGATGTATGCCCCGCACTCCCAGAAGCCCCAGCCATTGGACAGTCCCCGAAAGAGGGTTTGATCGGGCGAAAAAAGCATGATCAGCAAAAGGCGCGCGTCGTTGACTTCCAGCTGACCCGTAGTAGGTCGTGGATGCGCGAGCAGCACGAGATAAGTTGGCACCAGTTTGATTGCAGCAAAGCCTACGGAGAACAATCCGAGCGCAACCAACATCCAAAGCGGCCACCAGCTCTTGGTCGCCGCTGCCAATCCGAGCATCAGCAGCGCAAGTCCTATACCGCTGTATACCATCCCGTCGGGTCCGCTTCCCAGGAACATAAGTGCGAACACCGCACCACCCAGCGCAGCATAACGGTACGCATGACGCTGCGAGGCGACCCACGCAGCTGCATAACCCCAGGGCGCGTAAGTTGCCTCCATCCCCCAGACATGACCGATTCCAAGCGTGAGGTAGAACCACGAACTCGCCGGGAAGACCATCGCGCCTGCGACGGCGCCGAGCGGACTGATACCAATCACCCTTGCTAGCACGTACCCGCCCGACCATGCGATCGCCAGACTCAGGATCATCTGCAAGTGCGTTCCCAGGAACACCCCATATAGCAGTGTCAGCGGGAAGAACGGCGATATGATTTGCGACTGCGGATTGCCGAGCATCGGCAGTCCTCCGCATCTATAAGGATCCCACAGTGGCAATTGGCCATATTTGACGATCGTCTCGTACGATGCCCACTTGATACCAAGCAACATGTCCCAATCGCCCATCGCACCGGGGGTAGCGAGATGACCAAGCATGGGCCAACTGAAGACCAGCGCGAACGCCAACGCGCCGAGCGGAACCATCACAAATTCGTTGCGGGCGAAGCGCGGAAGACGGCTAGACCGCACTCGCATCACCCTCTGCGGGTCGGCGCCGGCGCACGAGAACGACCACTCCGATGATCGCGCCAATAGCTATCAGGTTGCTGTATATGAAACCAAGATGTGCGGGCGTCGCTGCGACGGTGCGGCGGCGATAGAGCCGGATGTAGCCGCTGGTGAGGATCAAGTCATAGCCGGCCGGCGGATCGCCAAGCGGGGCGCGCGGCGCCACCTGCTCGAGAATATACGGCGGATGCGCCGCAAGTGCGGCAGGCAGATCCGGCAGCCCGCGCACGCGGCTTCCGCCTTCCCACAGATTGTTGGGATCGTGCTGATATTCGAGCGGATCGTCATTGATTCCGGTCAGCACCGGAAACTGGACCAGCGACCAGGACGAGATGTCGTGGCAGATGTGCAGTATGTGCGTAGCAGTCGTAATGCGTCCAGCCCGAACCTCTTCTTGCAACTTGGCGATGAGCGGCATCTCCTCGTCGCCAAAGGTCCAGCGCCGATCCGAATGTCCCGCCCAGTAGCCTTCGGCCGCGGTTTGCAAGTTGAACGCCCATTGCTCCGTTATCGAATGCTCGACGGAATCATAGTCGACCGGATCTTTAATCTGGTTCCACGGATAAATCAGAATAGTCAGTAGCGCAAAGAAGGTGACCGGCCTGGACCAGCGGTCGTAGGCGACTGAGAAAAGAAATCCCGCCGGCAGGGTCAGAAAATACGGGATCCAGTAATCCCAGAGCTTGATCCGCAGATCGGAAACCATCATTCCGGTCGTCGCGCTGTGCGAGATTGGGCGGAGGATCGCATCCAGATATTCGCCGACGATTCCCAGCGAGAGTGCGACTACCACGATTGCCGCGTAGGGCATTGCAGATGTTCTCTCCCCGTAGATAGTTCCGGCCACCCCGAGCAGCCCAGCGAAGCAGAACAGCGTGAGCATCGGGAGGTTTCCCGCGATCTGCTGGTACAGCGAGTACGGATCGACCGCATGCCGATAGAGCACCGCCAGCACGAACACGGCGATCATCGCCACATTGAGGCCGCGCAGCCGTGCGCTATCGCGAGCCGATGAATCGTCGCGGATCCTGCTGACGCCCACGACGATCAGAACTATGCCTGCAATCAGGCATAGCGGGAGAATCGGGTACCGAAGCGGCCGAGCTATGCCGATCGCAAATTCGGGAAGTGCGATCAGAGTCGCCCCCGCCAGACTCATCACTCCGGCCGCGACGCGCTGGAAGTCGCGCTCCACCATCCAGAAGATCAGCGCGAACGATGCCACGATCATCGCGAACCCGCCGTCGATCGCGTGCGAGGCGACTGCAGCCCCGAGCATCGCGGCTCCCAGAGCCATCA
>Ga0187815_10001282_pt1 | contig 11854 bp, 11 predicted proteins | sample NC_S_5_FD_132962 | JGI IMG/M metagenome (GOLD analysis project Ga0187815, IMG submission 132962) | Wetland sediment microbial communities from Neuse River Estuary, North Carolina, USA - ASW-S_5 | ecosystem: Environmental > Aquatic > Freshwater > Wetlands > Sediment | place: USA: North Carolina...
ACGCATTCCAGATCGCCGACGACCTGCTGGACTACACCAGCGACGCCGACACCCTGGGCAAGAACATCGGCGACGACCTCGCCGAGGGCAAGCCCACCCTGCCGCTGATCTACGCGCTGCAGAGCGCCACGCCGGAACAGGTCGCCTCGCTGCGCCACGCCATCGAGCACGGCGGCCTGGATTCGCTGGACCGCATCGTCGCCGCGATCCGCGACTCCGGCGCGCTGGAACGCACCCGCGAACGCGCCGTGGCCCACGCCGCCGCCGCGCACGAGGCGCTCGCCGCCCTGCCGGCCTCGCCGTACCGCGATGCGCTGGCCACGCTGGCGGACTACTCCGTGCAGCGCACGTTCTGACCCCGTCGATGACGACGCCCGACGATTCACGCCCCGCCGATGCCGATGCGCCGGAGGAAACCCTGTACCGGGGCCGCTGGCTGAGCCTGCGCAGGCGCGGGCGCTGGGAGTATGCCGAACGCAACAACCCTGGCGGCGCGGCGATCGTGATCGCGGTGACACCGGACGACCGCGTGCTGTTCGTGGAACAGTACCGGGTGGCCATCCAGGCCCGCACGATCGAGATGCCGGCCGGCCTGGTCGGCGACCTCGACGGCAAGGAAGACGAGGACATGCTGCTGGCCGCACAGCGCGAGCTGGAGGAGGAGACCGGCTGGCGCTGCAGGCGCGTCGCCTTCCTGCACCAGGGGCCGTCCTCGGCGGGCATGAGCACGGAGATGATCGCCTACGTGCGCGCGTTCGACCTGGTGAAGATCGGTGCGGGCGGCGGCGACGCCAGCGAGAACATCGTGGTGCACGAGGTACCGCGCGGCGAGGCGGGCGACTGGTTGTTCGCGCGCGCCGCCGAAGGCTATTCCGTCGACCCCAAGTTGTTCGCGGGCCTGTGGCTGCTGGAGCACGCATCCGCAGGTTAAGCGTTGCGCGATGCGGACTTCTTGCTCCCTCTCCCCGACGGGGAGAGGGTTGGGGTGAGGGGCCACGCTCGCGGGGACCTTGCAACGAGGCGCTCATGTGCTCCTGAACGCTGCCGCGACTTGGCTCGCCTGCGGCGGGCTTTCGGTCGCCTGACGGCGCCCGAGTCACTTCTCTTTGCTGGCCCAAAGAGAAGTAACCAAGAGAAATGGCCGGGCTCAACCCGCCGGGATTACAAGCCTGACGTTTCGAGGTTCGTGGAGCCACATCCGCCTACGCGATACACGGTACGGCCATGCCGTGCCGTATCCGGAAGCTGAGGCTCCCACGCTCGTCATCCCAGCGGACGCTGGGATCCAGTGTCTTTGCCTGCCCGCCGGATCACTTCGCGGCAGTGTGTTCCTTCGCCAGTTGCGCATCCAGGTTTTTCGCTGCAGCGGCGGCGTAGCTGCGGCAGGCCTGGGGGTCCACCAGCGGAGCGGCGTCGCCGGCAGATTTGCGCTTCGCCACCTTTTCCCAGAAGCCGCTGGCGTCGGGATGTGGCGTGAGCAGGACGTCGCACGGCAGCGCAGCCACCGTGGCCAGGCTCTTGCGGAAGGCAGCCACGTAGGCGGGGTGGTCGACGAAGCGGTAACCCGGGGCGGCCAGGGCGCTGAGGCTGTCGGCATAGGCCATGCGCAGGCAACGCCGCGCTTCGCACGAAGTCCAGGTCCACGACGTGCTGCCCGGGGTATGGCCGGGGGTGTAGTGCGCGGTGACGACTACGCGGCCGAGCTGCAGGATCTCGCCGTCGCGCACCACGTGCACCCGCTTCACTGGCGTGTAGCGGGGAGCCAGTCCATATTGGGGATCGCCGGGGTCGGCACCGCCCAGCTCCAGTTCGCGCGCGCCGGCGGCGCTCGCCAGCACCTCCGCGCCACTGGCCGCGTGCAGCGCGACGATGCCGCCGGCGTGGTCGCTGTGGGCATGCGAGTTGAGGATCCATCTCACGTCGCGCACCCGGAAGCCGAGTGTGCGGATGTGCGCCTCGATCTGCGCGGCGGATTCGGGAAGGTCGCCGTCGAACAGCGCCAACCCCTGCCCGGTGTCCACCAGGATCGAAGAAAGCCCGTGCGGTCCCACGTACCAGGTGTTGCCGTAGATGTGGAACGGCTTTTGCGGCGCGTTCCACCGGATGCGGTCGATGTCGTACGAAGATTGCGCCGCATGGGCAGTCGGCCAGACAAGGGGCAGCGCCAGGACAGCGCCGAACAGCGAACGCAGGTGCATGGGAACGTCATCCTTGGAAGCGGATGCGCAGCATCGCGGCCGCCGCGGGCCATCCGCGGGTGCGATCCTGGCATTTCGCCGATGGCGACCGTCGATTCAGTGGTGCTGGTGGTGGCGTGGGCGGGGGCGTGACGCGCGATACCACCAGACCAGCAACGCCAGCCCGGCCAGCGCAACGACGAACCAGGCGATGGCGGATGCCGTATTGCTGCCCAGCCACGGCATGGCGGCGAACACGCCCACCACGAGCAGGCCGCCGCCCAGCGCCAGCCGCGGGTCGATCCGCGCCGCATCCCGCTGCCGCAACAGCAGGCCCATGCCCAGCACCGCCAGCAGCACCGCGAGGATGCGGCGCGGCCAGACCAGCACCGGCTGCGCCGCCATGTCCGGGCGCATGTCCAGCAGCGCGCTGTCGCCGACGTTGACCTCGTAATCCTTGCCGTCGACTGCATTCGGCACCGACACCAGACGGTCACCGTCGACACGTGCAATCACCGTCACTTCCTGCAGCGGCACCGCGCTCCAGCTCACCCGCAGGTCGCCAAGCCGGGGGTCGCCCGGCCTGGCACTGGTGACCAGCGCGCCGTCATGCAGGGAAAAACTGGCGGCAAGGTTCGCCGGCAACGCCTTCACGTTGGGGGCCACGGGCTCGCTGCCCGGCAGGGCATGCACCAGGGCAGGGTCCAGCTTGTAGCCTCCCAGCTCCACGCTGCCGGCGTCGAAGCGCTTGCCGGCGAGCGGGAACGGCCCCGGGTTGGCGTGGCCCTGCGGCTGCGCGAAACGGCTGGAATCCTGTGGCGTGTCTGCCCAGTCCAGCTCATAGGTGACGTCGCCGCCCAGGCGCAGTTCGCGCCACTGGAACATCTGCACGTGGCGCGACAGCACCGGCGTGGCCGCCTGCTGGTTGAAGTCGGCGTCGTAGGGCGACTCCACCACCCGCGGCGTGCCGCTGATGCGCACCACCCGGCCCTGCAGGCCATCCTGCGGCTCCATGCTGTGGCCGAGGTCGACCACCCCGCCGCCATGCAGCTGCAAGGCCAGTTGGTAGTTGCCCAGGCTGCGCTCGGTCCAGGCGGCCAGCACGATGCCCAGCACCAGCGAAGCCAGGCCGACTGCGATGGCCTGCGGGCCGCGCAAGGCGGTGATGCGGCCAAGGGACATCATCCGGGGCTCCCGTGCAGTTCAGGCAGCTCGTCCACGCAGGCATAGCGGCCACGCTCGTCGCGCTGCACGCGTGCCGCGGCGCAGGCGTGGTCGTGGGTGAAGAACAGTCGCACCCCACGCGTCAGCTTGTCGTCAAGGAAGGCGCGCTTCTCGTCGATCAGCTTCTCGGGGTAGCGGTCGTAGCCCATGGTGATCGGCAGGTGCACCCAGGCGCGCCCGGGGATCAGGTCGGCGCAGAACGCCATGCCGGCGACCTCGGCCAGCATCAGGCCCGGCGTATGGCCGTCCGAATAGGTGAAGCGCACCGCCTCGCCCAGCGCCTTCGAGTGCTCGCCCTCGACCAGCTCCAGGCGGCTGCTGTCCATGAGCAGCTGCGTCATTCCGGGGATGAACGAGGCGCGATCGCGCGGATGCGGGTGCAACGCGCGCTGCCAGTGCGCCGCACCCACGACGAAGGTGGCGGCGGGGAACAGCAGGCGCGGCGGCTGCCCCTCCTGCCACGCCGCCAGCAGGCCGCCGGCATGGTCGAAATGCAGGTGCGACAGCACCACCGCGTCGACGTCCTCGTGCGTGAGCCCCACCGCAGCCAGCGAGTCGAGCAGCACGTGGCGATCCTCCACCACGCCGTAGCGCTCGCGCAGCGCAGGCTCGAAGAACGCGCCGATGCCGGTCTCGAACAGCACGTTGCGCCCCGGCACGCCGTCCACCGCGAGCCCCTTCACCAGCAGGCAGCGGCAGGCCAGCGGGATGCGGTTCTGCGCGTCGGGCGCGATCCAGCGCGACCACATCGCCTTCGGCGCATTGCCGAACATGGCGCCGCCATCCAGCCGCTGCGAGTTGCCCAGTAACGAGAAAAGCTCCACGTCAGTTTCCTCGCGCTGCCGGCGGATTCGCCACGGGCGACCGCAGGCGGCCCCGCGCACGGCGCGGGGCGAAGCCCGGGGAGGGGCCAAGCGACACCACGCCGCCGTCGAACCGCTGCGAGTTGCCTGGCAGCGCGAAAAGCCCCACGGACTTACTCCACCTTGCCCAATCCGGACGGCCGGCGCGGATCGCTGGCGGCATCCAGCTTGTTGTCGCGGTGGTCCCAGGTCACCACGTTCATGAAGCCCCAGGGTTCGCGCGGCTTCAGCGTGTAACCCATCTTCCTGAGCTCGGCGCTGGTGGCGGCGTCGAACACGCCGTCCTCCACGAACACCTCGTCGGGCAGGAACTGGTGGTGGAATCGCTTGTCGGCCACGATCTGCTGCGCGCTCTGGCCGTCGATGAAGTGCAGGATGCCTTCCAGCACCTGGGTGATGATGGTCGAACCGCCGGGCGAGCCGATCACCGCGCTGCGGTCCTTGCCGATCACGATGCTGGGCGACATCGAGGACAGCATGCGCTTGCCGCCCACCGGCGCGTTCGCCTTGCTGCCGAGCAGGCCGTAGACGTTCGGCTTGTTCGGCACCAGCGCGAAGTCGTCCATCTCGTCGTTGAGAAGCACGCCGGTGCCCTTGGCGACGAAGGTGGAGCCGAGGATGTAGTTCACGGTGGAGGTGATCCCCACCATGTTGCCGTCCTTGTCGATGATCGAGAAATGCGTGGTGTGCATGCCCGGGTCGTGCGACGGCCCGTGCGGCAGCATGGAGGACGGCGTGGCCTGGTCGGCGAGGATGCTCTGGCGCAGGCCGTCGGCGTAGTACGGCGACAGCAGCATGTCTAGCGGCATCTTCACGAAGTCGGGATCGCCAAGGTAGTCATTGTGGTCGCGGAACGCGCGGCGCATCGCCTCGATGGTGTAGTGCGCGCGATGCGCCGGATCCATCTTCGCGAGGTCGTAGCCGCGCAGGATGTTGAGGATCTCGGCGATCGCCACGCCGCCCGAGGACGGCGGCGGCGCGGTGACGATCTTGTAGCCCCGATAGTCGATCGTGATCGGCGTGCGCTCCTTGGCGCGATAGTTCGCCAGGTCCTGCAGCGTCCAGTTGCCGCCGGCGGCACGCACCGCATCCACCAGCTTCTGCGCCGTTTCACCGCGATAGAAGCCGGCGTCGCCTTTCTCCGCGATCAGCTCCCAGGTGCGCGCCTGCTCCGGATCGCGCCAGATCTCGCCCGCCACCGGCGGCTTGCCGCCCGGCAGGTACTTGGCGGCGGAGGCCGGCCAGCGCTCCAGGTTCTTCTGCTCCCCGGCGATCGACTGCAGCAGGCGCGGATCGGGCTTGAAGCCTTCGCGCGCGGTGCGGATGGCAGGCGCCAGCGACACGCTGAGCGGCAGCTTGCCGAACTTCTCCGCCAGCAGCACCAGGCCGGCCGGCTCGCCGGGAATGCCGGCGGACAGCGGCCCCTTCAGTGCCGCATCGCGGTTCGGCGTGCCGTCGGGGTTGAGGTAATCCTTGGGGTTCACCGCCATCGGCGCGGTCTCGCGCGCATCGATGAACACGTCGCGGTTGTCTTTGGCGATGTGCAGCGTGGCCATGAAGCCGCCGCCGATGCCGGAACTCTCAGGCTCAACCACCGAGAGCGTGGAGGCGACTGCCACCGCGGCGTCGAAGGCGTTGCCGCCCTTGGCGAGCACCTCGAAACCGGCGTTGGTGGCGAGGAAATTCGCGCTGGCGATGCCGGCATGGCCGGGACGCTGCACCGGCTGTGCCGTCGCCGCGACCGGAGCGGCCCTGGGCGTGCCGTCCGCGGCGAAGGCCGCGCTGCCGGTCAGCAGCAGGCTCAGCAACAACACGCGACCGTGCATCTGGAACTTCATGCGGCGAACTCCTTGGCTGGTTCAGGCGTCGGTGCTCGAGCCCGTCAGGTGGCGATATTTGTGTTCGAGCGCTTCGCGCGACTCGGTGTGCCCGGGGTCGACGATGATGCATTCGACCGGGCACACCTCCACGCACTGCGGCTCGTCGTGGTGACCCACGCACTCGGTGCACAGCGCCGGGTCGATGACGTAGTACTCCTCGCCCAGCGAGATCGCCTTGTTCGGGCAGACCGGTTCGCAGACGTCGCAGTTGACGCAGGTGTCGAGGATCTTCAGGGACATGGGGACAAGCGGGGAACGACGGACGGGCAGCGGAAAGCGGACAAGGACCACGCGTCGGTCGCGCGCCCTGCCTCGCTCATCGCCACCCGCCCCTAGCTCCCGTCTCTCACATCTGCACGAAACGGAAGGTGGCGCCGGTCGGCTTGATCACGTCCTCGACACGCTGCTCGTCGGCCTTGTCGCCGATGAACAGCACGATCACGTCCTTGAAGGTGCCGGGCTTGGCGTCCTTGAACGCGGCCACGACCATGTCGGCGGTGGTGGCCGACACCGGGCCGGCGAAGGCCAGCAGGTTGCCCGGCAGCACGCCGCGGGCCACGGTGTCCTGCACGTTCTGCAACTGGCGGTCGTTCTGCGCCTTGTCGTCGTCGGTCTGGCCCGGGGTGATGAAGTAGACATACGGCTGCTGCGCGGCCATGCCTTGCAGGTTCTTCTGCACCAGCGGGCCGAGGTAGGCCTGCCAGGCCTTGGTGTCATTGACGTTGGTGGGCTTGGTGGCCGCCGCGGTCTGCTGCGTGGCCTGCTGGTCCTGGTCGGCGCCCTGCTTGGAGCAGCCGCCCAGGACGAGGCCGGCGGTCAGCGCGATGGCGGCGATGAGAGCGAACTTACGCATGATGGTCACCTTCGGTTTCGGGTTGCTTGGGGAGGCCGCCGCTGCGGCCCTTTTGCCAGCGCTGACGCATGGCCTGTTGCACCGCGGGATGCACGAAACCGGAGATATCGCCGCCGAGGCGGCCGATCTCGCGCACCAGCGACGAGGAAATGAAGCTGTACTGCTCCGCCGGGGTGAGAAACAGCGTCTCCGCCTGCGGGATCAGATGGCGGTTCATGCTGGCCAGCTGGAATTCGTACTCGAAGTCCGACACCGCGCGCAGCCCGCGGATGATCACCCCGGCACCGATCTCGGCCACGAAGTCGGCCAGCAGGCTGTCGAAGCCGCGCACTTCCACGTTGCGCAGGTCGGCCAGCGCCAGCCGCGCCAGCGCGATGCGCTCGTTGAGACTGAAGCCCGGCGCCTTGCTCGAGCTGTCGGCCACCGCCACCACCACGCGGTCGAACAGGGGTGCGGCGCGCGCGACCAGGTCGGCATGGCCGTTGGTGATCGGATCGAAGGTGCCCGGGTACACGGCCAGGCGGGGATTGCCGGAGGGTTTGTTCACGGGCGGATGGCGCAGCGGAATCAGTCCGTAGCTTAGCAGGGTGCGCCGGGCGGCAGACCCTCCGCCGGCTCGCGGCGATAGAGCGCGAAACGCACCTCGCCGGCCCGTCCTTCACGATGCAGCGACCAGTTCGCCGGCATGGCGGGCACCTGTTCCCGCGGCGATTCCACGTAGACCCATGCCCGCGCGGCCAGCCAGCCGCCCTGCTCCAGGCGCCCGGCCAGCGCGCTCCAGAGATCCAGCGCGAACGGCGGATCGAGGAACACCAGGTCGAAGGCCCTTGCCGCGCCGCGCAGGAAAGCCTGCGCATCGACCGCCGCCACCTCGCCCGCCCCGGCCTTGAGCCGGGCCAGGTTGTCGCGCAACGCCCGTGACGCCCGCGGGTCCGGTTCGACGAAGCAGCTGCTGGCCGCACCGCGCGACAGCGCCTCCATGCCCAGCGCGCCGGTGCCGGCGCACAGATCCAGCACGCGCGCGCCTTCGAGCATCGGCGCCAGCCAGTTGAACAGCGTCTCGCGCACCCGCTCCGGTGTGGGCCGCAAACCGGGCAGTTCGGGCACTTCCAGGCGCGAGTTGCGCAGGCTGCCGCCGATGATGCGGATGCGGCCGGGGCGGCGGCTCAAGGAGCCTCCCGCGGCCCGGCGGCCGGTACGCAAGGGTGCCCCGCAAGACTTCGGAGTACCCTTGCGAGCCACGGATGGCCCGCCGCGACGGGCGTGTCAGCGATGGTCCGCCGGAGGCGAGTCCGGACATGCGCCGGACTCGCCAACTCGAAAAATCGCCAGGATGGCGATTTTTCGAGGCGTAAGGAACGGGGTGTTAGCATGCCGCCCATTGTCTTTGAATCGCCCCCGCAATGCTCAAGTTCTGGAAGAAGAAGCCCGTCGAGACTTCGCCCGCGCCTGCTGCCGGGGCACCGGCCACCGGCGCATTGCAGGAGGCCGCGTCCCCGGCCCCGACAGACGCTGTCGCCGAGGTCGCCGCGGCTGCCGTCGTCGAAACGCCCGAAGCCGCGCCGGCCAAGCGTGGCTGGCGCGAGCGCCTCGCCGGCAGCGCGCTGGGCCGCGGCCTGGGCAACCTGTTCCAGCGCAACCCCAGGCTGGACGACGACCTGCTGGACGAGCTGGAAACCACCTTGATCACCGCCGACGTGGGCGTGGAAGCCAGCAGTGCGCTGGTGGAAGACCTGCGCCGCCGCATGCACAAGCGCGAATTCGCCGACGCCGCGGCCTTGCGCGAGGCGCTGCGCGAGGCGCTGGTCGCCCTGCTGCGGCCCGTGCAGCAGCCGCTGGAGCCGGCCGGCCGCAAACCTTTCGTGGTGCTCACCGTAGGCATCAACGGCGTGGGCAAGACCACCACGATCGGCAAACTCGCGCGCCGGTGGCGCGACGAGGGCCTCGGCGTGCTGCTGGCCGCCGGCGACACCTTCCGCGCCGCCGCGGTCGAACAGCTCAAGACCTGGGGCGAGCGCAACGGCGTGCCGGTGATCTCGCAGGGCCAGGATGCGGATGCCGCCAGCGTGATCTTCGACGCGCTGCAGGCGGCGCGCTCGCGCGGCGCCGACGTGCTGGTGGCCGACACTGCCGGCCGCCTGCACACCCAGGGCGGGCTGATGGATGAACTGGGCAAGATCGCCCGCGTGCTGAAGAAGCTCGATCCCGAGGCGCCGCACGAGGTGTTGATGGTGATCGACGGCACCACCGGCCAGAACGCGGTCAACCAGGTGCGGCAGTTCCGCCAGATCGTGGGCGTCACCGGCCTGGTGGTCACCAAGCTCGACGGCACCGCCAAGGGCGGCGTGGTGTTCGCGCTGGCGCGCGAGTTCGGCCTGCCGATCCGTTTCGTGGGGCTCGGCGAGACCGCCACCGACCTGCGCACTTTCGACGCCGCCGCCTTCGTCGACGGCCTGCTGCCGGCCGGCCATGGCTAGGGATGCTCTGGTCTATTCCGCGTACCAGTCACCGCGCTGTATGCGCGCAGCGGTTCGTCGCGGCGGCGACGGCAGACTGGCCGTCTGTCTAGACGCTGGGGCGGAACGCTGCGCGCATACAGCGTGGCCCCGGCGTGTTGAATTGGATGATGGGGTGACGTCCAGAAGGCCCGCGGGCTGCGCCGCACGGCTTGAACAGACGGCCAGTCTGCCCTGCGCCACGCGACACAACCCGCGGGCCTTCTGGACGTCATGCCGGGTACGTGGAATAGACCAGAGCATCCCTAGGCCGGCGAGTGCGGAGCTGACATGACGCGCGGACTGCGGCGGCTGCTGATCGGCGTGGGCGCACTGGCGTTCGCCGCGCTGTTCGCCGTGCTGATCGTGGTCTACCTGCTGCTGCAGCCCGATCGCTTCACCGCGATGTTGCAGGAGCAGGCGCGCGATGCCGGCCTGGTGCTGAACCTGGCCAGCCCCGCCAGCCCCACCTTGTTCCCGCGGCCGGCGCTGGACCTGCGCGGCATCACGCTCAACGCCGAGGGCGCGGACAGCCCGATCCTGCTTGCTTCGCGCGGCCGGCTGGTGTTGCCCTGGCGCACCCTGCTCGGCGGCCCCACCGCGATCGCGCAGATGGAGGTGGATGCGCCACGGGTGGACCTCGACGCGCTGCAGGACTGGCTGGCCACGCTGCCGCCGCGGCCGGCCAATGCCGCGCCGACCATTCCGCGCATCGATGCCGGTGTCAGCATCGAACACGGCAGCGTGGTGCGCGGCGACCAGCTGCTGCTCAACAACGTGACGCTGTCGGCCGGCACGCTCGCGCCCGGCCAGGAATTCCCGCTCAGCATGTCGGCCAGTACGGCAGCGGGCGCGCCACTGCAGCTGCGGCTCACCGCCACCCCGCGCATGCAGGGCAACGCGATGCAGCTCGACCGCATCCGGCTGCACCTGTCGCAGGGCAGCGGCACCACGCTCGCGCTGAGCGGCAATGCCCGCTGGCACGGCGCGGCGGATGCGGCCGCGCAACTCGGCGGCAAGCTGGACCAGGCCGACAGCGGCAGTTACGACATTACGCTGACGCTGACGCCGGCCAACCAGACCGAGCCGCTGCTGCTGCACCTGAAGCTGGACGGCCCGGACAACCACGCCGACCTGCGCCTGCCGCCGCTGGCGCTGGCGCACTGGTGGAGCACCCTCAACACGCCAACCGACCAGCAAGCAGGACCGCAGCCCGGCATGCCGCCCGGCAGCGGCACGCTGCAGATGGCGAAACTGCAGCTCGGCAGCCTCGCTGTCGAGGGGCTCAGCGTGCAGGCCGGCGACGACGCCCCCGCCGAGGCCGGCACGGTGGCAAAACCCGCCGCCGCCACGGTCAAGCCCGCTGCAGGCAGCAGGCCCGGCGGCAGGTCGAAGTGAAGCCGTTCGCCGCTGCCCTGCTGGCCTGGTTCGATCGCCACGGCCGTCACGATCTGCCCTGGCAACACCCACGCGATGCCTACCGCGTGTGGTTGTCCGAGATCATGCTGCAGCAGACCCAGGTCGCCACCGTGGTCGGCTACTTCGAGCGCTTCGTCGCCGCGCTGCCCGACCTGCGCGCACTCGCTGCCGCCCCCGAGGACCGGGTGCTCGCGCTGTGGTCGGGTCTCGGCTACTACCGCCGCGCCCGCTTCCTGCATCGTGCCGCGCAGCTCTGCGTGGAGCGCCACGGCGGCGAGCTGCCACGCGACTTCGACGCGCTCGCCGCCCTGCCCGGCATCGGCCGTTCCACCGCCGGCGCGATCCTCGCCCAGGCGCATGGTCTGCGTTTTCCCATCCTCGACGGCAACGTGAAACGCGTGCTGGCGCGCTACCACGGCGTCCACGGCCATCCCGGCACGAGCGCGGTGGAAAAGCAGCTGTGGCGGCATGCGGACGCGCACATCCCGGCCACGCGCGTGGCCGACTATACCCAGGCGATCATGGACCTGGGTGCCGCTGTGTGCACGCGCAGCAGCCCGGGCTGCGCGACCTGCCCGCTGGCCGAGGCCTGCGTCGCCCGGCGCGACGGCCTCGTGGCCCAGCTGCCGTCGCCGAAGCCGACGAAAGTCGCGCCCATGCATGCCACCGTGATGCTGATACTGCGCGATGCGCACGGCCGCGTGCTGCTGGAGCGGCGCGGCCCGCAGGGCGTGTGGCCCGGCTTGTGGAGCCTGCCCGAAGCCACCGACATCGACGGCGCGTGGCGCGATGCCAGGCGGCATGCGCACATCGACGATGTGCAGGCCCTCGCGCCCTTCGTCCACGTATTCAGCCACTACAAGCTGCGCGTCGAACCACTGCTGTTCGACGGCGCGACAGCAGCTCGCGGCATCGCCGATAATCCCGCCCTGCGCTGGTGCGG
>Ga0187815_10001283_pt1 | contig 11852 bp, 8 predicted proteins | sample NC_S_5_FD_132962 | JGI IMG/M metagenome (GOLD analysis project Ga0187815, IMG submission 132962) | Wetland sediment microbial communities from Neuse River Estuary, North Carolina, USA - ASW-S_5 | ecosystem: Environmental > Aquatic > Freshwater > Wetlands > Sediment | place: USA: North Carolina...
GACTACTACAGCCTATCGATTTTCGCCGCCAGGATAAAATCGCTTTCGGTCAAACCATTGATCTTGTGCGTCCACGTGGTCACTTCCGCCTTGCCCCACGTCAGCAGAATGTCGGGATGATGTCCTTGCTCCTCCGCCAGGTTCCCAACCTTGTTGACGAATGCGAGCGCCTCCTTGAAATCTGGAAACGTGAATGCCCGCGTGATGTGATGCCCCTCCACCACCTTCCACTGCGGCACTTCCGTGGCCAGTTCGTGAAGTTCTTTGCCCGCCAGCGGCGGAACTCCTCCACGGCACGGCACGCACTTCTTGCTGGCAAGTTCAGCCATGATGCACCCCCGAAAAGACCCCATCGAATTGTACCGAAAGTGCGCTTGGGTCAACAGGCCGTCTTTTTGGGCAGGGTTCGTGGCGCTCGCGACAGTGGCGGCATCAAAACAGCCTGTGAAGGTCAACGTTTCGTGGTCTCACGCTTTGATGGGAACCCAAATCTCGATGTCTCCCGTTCCGGTCTCCGGGTCAAAACCTTCTCCGTAGCGTTCGAAGAAATCGGGCGTGCCGGCTACATGAGCGATCTCGCGCCCCGCTCCTTTGAACCAGTTCGGTATTTCCGCGCACGTATTCGTGATCTCCGAGACGTGCCCGAGGTGAGGGAACACCGCATATACTTGCGCCGGTATTTTCACGCTGCTGAATTCTGCGGGAAGACCCGACAGGCTTGAGACCTCGACACTCGAAAGATAGTCAAAGCCATTTGCGCCGCTGAACACGTTCGAGCAGACGCCGTACGATGCTTTCCCCACGCGTCCTGGAATTTTGCCGAAATAAGCCGAGAAGCGCTGCCATAGCTTTGGAATCTCATTCATGTTTGCAGACGCATAACGGCAGCTGAGTCCGGCGACCAGCATGGCTCTGCCATCCTCAAATCGCGGGTTCGGGATATTCATGATGGTCAAACTCCTTGAACAACTCTGACGCTACGCCTTATGGGCGGCAGCAGCGTGGGCGTGGACGTATTCACGAACGTAGTCGCCGAATGCCCGTTCGACTTTCTGCACGATGGGCCCCGGGGCCGACGCGATTTTGTGGCCGTTCACTTCGCCCGCTGCGATCATGCTGCGATTCGTCGACGAAATGAAAACTTCGTCTGCGCTATACAGATCTTCCGGACGAAGCACGCGTTCCTCAACCGGCACGCCCGCAGCATCGCCAATTTCGAGCACAACGCCGCGAGTCACTCCTTCCAGGCAGCCTGATGCTAACGGCGGTGTCGCCACGCGCCCTCCGCGCGCACAGAAGATATTCGCGGCCGTGCATTCGGCCACTTCACCGCGCTCGTTGAGCAATACGACTTCATCGCAACCGGCCTGCTGCGCTTCGTAGAGATTCCACACGTTGTTCAGCCAAGAAGTCACTTTCACTGCGCTCAGCGGCGAGGCTGCGTAACGCCCATGTTGGCGTAGAGCCAGGCGGGCCGGCTCCCGATATGACGGCAAATCCGCCGTGTACAGAATTAAATCGACGGCGGGGAAATTTTCTTCGCTGCGCCAGAATCCGACTTGGTTGTAAACGGCGTAAATTCGCGCGCATCCCTCGCTCACCCGGTTTGCGCGAATCACCTCCGCCAGTTGCGTCCGAACCGTTTCGTGCTGAAACGGGAAAGGGCAGTGCGTGCGCGCGGAATCGCGTTCGAGGCGCTTCCAGTGCCGCTCGAACGCAAACGGAATTCCTTCCGTTATGCGCAGTGTGGTGAACAGGCCCCAGCCATTCAACAGGCCGGCTTGCCCCGGCGACAGGCGCACCTGTTCGATGGGCAGGACGCGGTCATTGTGAAACACAAAACGATGGATCATGCTTTCCTCTCGTCAAACGTGCTCATTCTAGCGCAGAACCGCTGCTATGAACCCAATCATGCGCCCCCAAAACAGCCGCTCGCCTCGTGAATGCCTTTTGCCTCGTGCCAGGGTGTACTTTCTGAAAAATGTGGATACAATGGCGGGCCGGGATTGCACCGAAACAGTGATGCAAATCTCTGTCACTGTGATGCTGGCACTTGAAAAATCCCGCCTCTTAGCCGGGATACTCTGCAACCGGCTGATAAGGGAATGAACGAATGATCGTTGGTGTGCCGCGGGAGATTTTCCCGGGCGAGCGCCGCGTCGCGCTCGTTCCGGGCGTGATTGCTAATCTCAAGAAGTCCGGTCTCGACGTAGTTTTGGAAGAAAACGCCGGATTCGAGGCCGGTTATCCCGACGCTGATTACGTCGCCAAGGGCGCAAAGATTCTCACGGATCGCGGCGAAGTTTTCCGTACCGCCGATATTGTGATCCAGGTCCTCTGCTACGGCTCGAATGACAAGACCGGCAAGGCTGACGTCCCTCTCTATCGCCGCGACCAGATTCTCATCGGCTTCCTACGCCCTTTGGGCGCCCTCGAAACCCTTCAGGATATCGCTCGTGCGGGCGTGACTTCCTTCGCCGTCGAACTGATGCCGCGAACCACGCGCGCGCAAAGCATGGACGCGCTTTCTTCCATGGGAACCATTTGCGGCTACAAGGCTGTGCTGATTGCCGCCGACACCCTGCCTCGCTTGTTTCCCATGATGACCACCGCGGCCGGAACTGTTACTCCCGGCCGCGTGTTTGTCATTGGCGCAGGTGTCGCCGGCCTGCAAGCCATTGCTACCGCCCGGCGCCTCGGCGCGGTCACTTCCGCTTATGACATGCGCCCTGCCGTTAAAGAGCAAGTACAGAGCCTCGGCGCGCGTTTCGTCGAACTGCCCCTCGAAGCGAAGGACGCGCAGGACGCAGGCGGATACGCGCGCGCGCAAGACGAAACTTTTTACAATCGCCAGCGCGAACTGCTCACCCGTGTGGTTGCCGAAAATGACGTGGTGATCACTGCCGCCGTCATTCCCGGCAAGAAATCCCCGGTCCTCATCACTCGCGACATGGTCGCAGGCATGGCGCCGGGTTCCGTGATCATCGATCTTGCCGCCGAGCGCGGCGGAAATTGCGAACTCACCAAGATGGGCGAGAAGGTGGTCGAAAACGGCGTCACTATCATCGGCTGGCTGAATCTGGCCAACGGCGTGCCCCACGACGCCAGCCAAATGTACGCGCGCAACATCACCGCCTTTCTTGCCAATCTTGTGAAAGACGGGAAGGCTCGTGTTGACGCCGATGACGACATCATCCGCAGCACTTTGTTGACGCGCGGCGGCGAAATCATCAACCCGCGCGTGCGCGAATTCTTTTCGCTGCCGCCATTAGCGGCTCGTCCGTAACGCATCAGGCGGCCTACGCGCATAAGCCAAGCGGTACGGTTCTAACGCGTCAGGGCCAATTAGTCGGCCAAGTTTCGATCGCATTAAGGAGGGAAGTCAGTGCCTTCGGATTTCATCTCCAACCTTTTCGTCTTCATTTTGGCGGGCTTCGTCGGATTCGAAGTCATCAAGCGCGTTTCGCCGCTGCTGCACACACCGCTGATGTCGCTCACCAACGCGCTCGACGCCATCGTCGTCGTGGCCGCCATCATCATCGCCGGCATGCATGAAACCAAACTCTCGACCATCCTCGGCATCATCGCCGTGGCCGCTTCCTTCAGCAACATGGTCGGCGGCTTCCTCATCACCGATCGCATGCTGCGCATGTTCAAGACGGGCAAGTCCAAAAAGCCATGAGCCCCGCCAACATCGCGCAGATCATCGACTTCACCTACATCGCCGCCGCCGTACTTTTCATCCTCTCACTCAAGTGGCTCAGCTCTCCCGTCACCGCCAGACACGGCGTGCTCGCCGGCGAAATTGGCGCGGTCTTCGCGGTTGTTGCCACGCTTTTCAATCCCGACCTCGTACAGTACAAATGGATCATCATTGCGCTGATCATTGGCGCAGCCATCGGCGTTCCCCTCGGTCTGGTTCGCATGACTGCCGTTCCTCAGCGAACAGCCCTCAGCCACGCGTTTGGCGCCTTATCCGCCAGCATCATTGGAATCGCCGAATATTACGTGCGCGCGCCGCACGTCACGAAATTCGGCATGGTCGAGATCGCCCTCGAGGTCATCATCGGCTCCCTCACCTTCACCGGCAGCTTGATCGCGGCCGGCAAGCTGCAGGAAATTCTGCCGCAACGCCCGATCGTTTATCGTGGCCAGAACATCGTCAGCCTCTCCGTTCTTGGCTCGGCCATCCTGATTGCGATCATCCTCACGATTCATCCGGAGTACATGCGCCTGTTCCCCGTGATGGTCGCGATTGCGCTGTTCTTTGGCATCCTCCTCGTGACGCCGATCGGTGGCGCTGACATGCCCACCGTCATTTCACTCTTGAACTCCTACGCCGGCCTTTCTGCCGCCTTGCTGGGCTTTGTGCTCAACAGCAAAGTCCTCGTCGTGGCTGGTGCGCTCGACGGCTCCTCCGGTTTCATCCTTTCCGTGATCATGTGCAAGGCCATGAATCGCTCCTTCACCAACGTCATGTTCGGCGCGTTCGGCCAGATCCAGGCCGGCACAAAAACAGTCACGGAAGAAAGGATCGTTCGCAGCGCCAACGCCGAAGAAGCCGCGGCCATTCTTGCCGCCGCAAGCAAAGTCGCGATCATTCCCGGTTACGGCATGGCCGTAGCGCAGGCGCAGCACAAAGTTCGCGAACTCTACGATGTCCTCACCAAAAAAGGAATCGACGTCCGCTTCGGAATTCACCCCGTGGCCGGCCGCATGCCCGGCCACATGAACGTCCTCCTCGCGGAAGCGGACATCCCCTACGACCGCCTCATCGAGATGGACGATATGAACTCCGATTTGCCGCAGACTGATGTTGCCCTGATCATCGGCGCCAACGACGTCACCAATCCCGCCGCCCGCACCGATCAGTCCAGCCCCATTTACGGCATGCCCATTCTCGACGTCGACAAAGCCCACACCGTAATGGTCATCAAGCGCAGCATGAATCCAGGTTTCGCCGGCATCGATAATCCGCTTTATTATCTCGACAAAACGCTCATGCTCTTCGGCGACGCCAAAGCCTTCGTCGGCGACATCGTGCGCGAACTCACCGGTTCCCACCACTAAGACTGAACCCGCCTGCGGCTGATAAGATTGCCTCGTTTTCCGTGCGAGCAGCGATGGCGTTCGCTCAATTTTCCTAATAAGTTACGTGCATTCCAGCGTTTGCTTGTTCGCGGGCGCGTTGCTTCACTCTAAAATCAGGCTTTCCGGTATTGACATGCCCCGCGTGTTCTGCCTAGATTCGGTGTGGTCCTCTCGGAGGCATCTTGCGCGCCTGCGCTCGTTGTGTACTGATTGCGCTTATCTCGTGCGGCTTGTTGAACCTACAGCTTGAATCGCCGCTGCGAGCTGCGGAGACGAAGCCCTTCGGCGTGGTCGCTCTCGCTGACCATGCGCACGTTGGCGCTGCTGCTGCTTCCGGCGGCGCCACAGTTTACCCGGGCGACTATCTCGACACTGAATCCGGCGGCACTCTACGCTTGACCCTCGCCAAAGGACAGGTTTACCTCCTCTCCTCTAGCGCCGCCAACCTTGCCCAGAAGACCGGCGTCCTCAGCGCTTCCGTTCTACGTGGAACTGTCGGCTTTTCCTCCCTCACTTCGCAGCAGTTCCAACTCGACACGCCCGAAGGCGTCGTTCATGCTGCCGACGGGCTGCCTGCTTTCGGCCAAGTCACCCTCACTGGCCCCAAAGAACTCACCGTTACCGCCTTCAAAGGAACTTTGCTCCTCGAGCGCAATGATCAGAAGCTCACCATCCTGGCTGGCCAGTCGTACGACGTGGCTCTTGTTCCTAACGATCCCAACGAGCCCTCCCAGGGTCCGGTAGGGGTGAAGTCCGCTTACAACGAGCACCTCATTTGGAGGCTTATCGTTATTGGCGTTGCTGCCGGCATTGGCTATTGGCTCTGGCAGCACTTCTCCGAAAGTCCTAAAGATCCCAAGTAACTCGGTTTCCTCGCCCGCGCGGCTTTTGTGCTGGTTTCTAGGGGGTCGGAGCTTTAGCTCCGACATAAATCCGTGACTCCCTAATTCCCGGGCCTTTAGCGCGGCGCAGGCGACGCAGTCGCGCTCCTGGTTTGGCTTTGTACGTGTGGTGCCGGCGGCTTGTCGGCGTTCTTGACTTTGCTCGCGCAGTGCGGGCGTCTCGCCCGCGGGTTTTGGGTGGAAGCGCGGGGCTTCAGCCTCGCGAAACAGCGCATGGCCTTAGAAAAAGGGCTTTAGCCCTGGGAATTTTGTTCGATGTGGTAGGCGCATAGCATGCTGTGCCCGGTTTGACTTTTCGCTGCGAGGCTTATCCCATAGTCTGGCGTCTGCACAATTCTTGATTTCGCCTCTTCAAAATATGTATTTACGTACGTCACTGCACAAATCTGAAGATTTTGTGACCCGAGTCACAAAATCCGCATTGAGAAATCAGCCACTTACCAGCTCACAAGCCTCTTTGCCGCCCTGGCAACTTGATTGCTCCTCTTCGCGCCAGTCGTCGGTATATATAAAACCGGATTAGAGAAATCCGGTTTAGGGGGTGTTCGGCGTACAAGAACTGCTTGACTTCCTTCGTTTTCTTGAAATAGACTTCGCGCCATTCTGTGGGTCCTGGTTTTCTTTTGAAACTCGGACTCGAACCAGGTGTGCTGGGGGCCATAACTCATAACCGTTGGGGATGAACTCTCTCGGGTTTTGCGGTTCTGGCTTCTTTCCTTGCGTTGTTGGGTCGCTAATGGGGTGTTGGATTCGTCGCTGTGGCGGCGTCTCCCGCTGTGGCAGACGAATCTTGGGTATGGCTAGGGGTTTCCTTTTTATTTGAGTTGTCGAAACGCATCCAGCGGCTTGTTGAGCCGCTGCTATGTGTTTTGTACCCCTTTTTGCATTTCGGCATCCCGCATAGCCCCGAGCGTAAGGAACTTTCATTCGCAGTGGTTCTGAAAGGACGCCTCTTTCTTTTGGACTTCGATTTTGTTTTCTTCGCGACTTCGAGCCTCAGGGTTTGCCCTGTCCAACCCTGGGCTGGACGAAGTTGTGCGCAAGTAAAAGGAGGAATGAATGTCGCGTAACCGCTTGTTGTCGCTTTGCGCAGTTCTGCTTTGCGTGTTTGCCGTAACCGCCTTCGCTTGCTTGCCCGCCTGGGGCCAAGCCACCAACACCGGAACCGTGACCGGCGCTGTAACCGACAACACCGGCGCGGTGGTCGGTGAAGCCAAGGTGACTCTGGTTCAAAGAGCCACTGGCGACACGCGCACCACCGACACCAACTCTGAGGGTCGCTACATCTTTGTAAACGTCGACCCAGGTCATTACGACGTGAAGGTGAACAAGTCCGGATTCTCGGAGACGGTAGTCGCTAACGCCATTGTCTCCGTTGGGCTTCAGTTGACTGAGAACGTGCAGTTGAAGGTGGGCGCAATCTCAACAACCATTACGGTCACCGAGACTCCCGGCGCTGAACTCCAGACCATGAACGCCACGGTTGGCACGTCGCTGAGCGGCGACATTATCCTTAACCTGCCTAATACCAGCCGCGATGCTTCGACCCTCGCCATCTTTCAGCCCGGCCAGAACATCCTCGGCAACACGGGCGGCGCAGAAACCGACCAGAACTCCTTCCAACTCGACGGAGGTTTTGCCACCGACGACATGAGTGGAGACAACAACACGTACATCCGCAGCTTCGGTTCCGATACCACCGGCGGAATTGGCACCATGCACAGCGCCGGCTTCACCCAGACGCCCTCGGCTGTCGTCCCCATGCCTGTCGCTAGCATTGAGGAATTCAAGGTTTCCACGGCCAATCAGACGGCCGACTTCAACGGCGGCGCGGGAAGCCAAATGCAGTTGGTGACCAAGCGCGGCACGAGCGCCTTCCACGGCAGCGCCTACGACTACTACACGGACACCAAGTTCGGCGGTGCCAACACCTGGGATAATAACGACGCAGGAAGGAATCCCAATGGAACTGAGAGGTTTCCAATAGTTAGCTCCCATTTCAGCCGCTTTGGCGCCTCCGCCGGCGGAAAAATCCCCCTCTCGAACTTCGCAGGTGGCAGTTGGTATATCTTCGGCAATTACGAAGGTTTCCGCTATCCGCAGGCTTCGACCTTCGAGCGCAGCTTCCCGCTGCCCTCTCTGCGGGCAGGCATTATCCACCTCGACGGCCAGACCATCAACCTGAACAACTCCGCGGTGGTGGATCCTGGCTGCGGAACGATTACGACGGACTGCGGGGTCACAGCGGCTAACGGCTACACGCCGGGTGCAAGCATTGCGCCCAGCCATCTTGATCCGCGTGGCCTGGGTCCCAACCCGGTGATGACGACTCTGTGGAACACCTACTTGCCGCTGCCGAACGATTGCTCCCACGGCGACGGTATCAACTTCTGCGGATATAGGGGCTCCATTCGCACGCCGCAGTCCAGTAACTTTGGCGTGGCCCGCATCGACCACGATTTCGCCTCCAAATGGCATTTCAACGGCACCTATCACTACTACAAGCTGACCAATACCGTCTCGGACCAGTGGGACATTGGTGGCTTCTTCCCCGGCGACACAAAAGGTCAGTATGCGGCCATCCGCCAAAAGCCCCAGGAACCTTGGATCTATACCGCCGGTCTGACCACCGAGATATCGCCGAACGTCACCAACAATGTTCGGTTTAGCTTGACCCGCAACTTTTGGGCCTACGCAGATCCCAGCGGTGTGCCGAACGTTGCCGGTTATCCCGCCGCACTGGAAATCGGCGGCGAGAACAGTGGCGCTGACGGCGTTAATACGCCCATATTCGGCCCTTACAACACCAACAACCAAAACGTTCGCACCCGCTTTTGGGACGGCAAGGATACTCTGATTGGTGATGACGTTTCCTGGATCAAAGGCAACCACCTCCTCCAGTTTGGCGGCAGTTATCTCCACAATAACCTGACTCACAACCGGAACGACAACGGCGAGACCATCAACACCTTCGAGCAGTACTTGATTGGCGCTGGCTTTCCCACAGACCTTGGCACCTATAACATGGACTTCTCCTCTTATACCCCGAGCGCCATCGTCGACACGAGCATTTACCAAAACCTCTACTCCATGGTTCTCGGCATGGTTGACGAAACCCAGAGCCTCTATACCCGCGGCCTTGGCTCGCTCACCTCAGGACTTCCCCTCCAGCCCTTCCATTCGTGCGCCATCAGTGGCATCGCTGCTACGGCGGCCTGCATGTCGTCCCCGCCGTTGACCAACAACAGCATCCTTCCCACCTACAACATCTACTTCACCGATTCCTGGCACATCAAGCCCACGTTTTCTTTGAACTACGGCCTGGGCTACACCGTCGAGCAACCCCCCTACGAGACTCGCGGGGGCTTCCAGACCGTCATGGTCGACCAGAACAACAACATCCTGTACGCTATGCAGTACCTGAATAACGAAAAACAAGCTGCGCTTCAGGGCAACGCCTATGCTCCGCTGATCGGCTTTTCTGCTATCCGCAACGTCAACGGTCACTCCCACTATCCCTATGACCCGTTCTATGGCGGACTCAGCCCGCGCATCGGTTTTGCTTGGAATGCGCGACCCAACACCGTTGTTCGCGGCGGCTACGCGCGCATCTTCGGCCGGATCAACGGCGTCAACCCCCTCCTGGTCCCCATGCTCACGCCCGGCTTGATGCAGCCGGACACGTGTGGCGGCCCCACCAACACTGGTGCCTGCGGTACTGCTAACTCCCTAACCACCCCGATGAACGGCTTTCGAGTCGGCGTGGATGGCGTGAATGCGCCACTGCCTCCACCGAGCGCCAATCTTCCGCAGCCGTGGTATCCCGGCTTCAACGATGTCGGCACCGGCGCTGGCGAGACGTTCGATCCCAATTTCAAGCCGGACCGTTCCGATGAGTTCACCTTTAGCATCCAGCACCAGTTCGGTCCGAAAATCCTTGCCGAAGCCGGCTACATTGGCCGCATTATTTCCAATGAAATTCAATATTACAGCCTGACCAATGTTCCTTACATGATGACCAGGGGCGGCCAGACCTTCGCCAACGCCTGGAAGAACATCATGGTGGCCACCGACTTCGGCACCACCAACATCTCCAGCGTTCAACCTCAGCCTTTCTTTGAGAACTCTCTGGCGTCGACCTACTGCAAAGGGTTCACAAGCTGCACGGCCGCGTTCGTGGCGAACAACGCCAAGCCCGGTAACATGTACTACTCTGACCCGTTCGACGCTTGGGCCGCCGTTTCCAACGCCGGAGCTTGGACGTTCGGCCGGAGCTTTACCAGCGATCCCATCAGCAGCCCATTCGGGGCTCTTGGCCAATCGCCGTCTGTCATTACCACCGTCAGCAACGGCTTCGGCAACTACAATGCCGGTTACCTCCAGTTGACGTTCCAAGACTGGCATGGCCTCACCATGAAGTCCAACTTCTCCTATAGCAGTGCGCTGGGCACCGGAAACGTCGTCCAGGCTACCAGCTCATTCGCGACTGTCGACCCCTGGAACTTGCAGAACGCTTACGGGCCTCAGTCCTACAACGAAAAATTCGTATTTAACCTCTTCCTCAACTACGCGCCGACCTTCTACGCATCGCAGAATGGCGTGGTCGGCCGGCTGCTCGGTGGATGGAGCTTCTCGCCGCTTTTCGTTTACGGCAGCGGCTTCCCGGTCGAGATTGGCACGGACAACTTCGACTGCGGAACCTTCGGCGAGTGCAACACCGCGTACATTGGCGCGCAGGAGAACGGAATCATCACCCAGGACCTGAACTACAGCGCCAGCCGCAGGGCCGCGGTTGGAACGACGTGCGGCACGCTCGGTGCTGGCTTCAACGTGTTCAGCAACCCCGACGCAACCTGCCCACTTAGCCACGGGAGGTTCGGCGGCCCCGTCCGCGACGCAATCCTCGGCTTGGATTCACACTTTGGTGGCGGCGGACCGTTGACCGGCCTGCCGTTCTGGAATTTGGATCTGGGCGTAACCAAGAAAATCAAAGTCAATGAGAGGCTCAGCAGCTCCCTTTACTTTGATTGGACTAACGTGTTGAACCACATGCAGGCTGCCGATCCTTGCTTCAACATCTACAGCCGATCCACGTGGGGCACGCTAGGTTGTGGTGGGAACCTGCAAGGCAATAATCCTCGCGAACTGCAGCTTGGTTTGAGCGTTCAGTGGTAATTCAACTTAGCTAGCTTCAGCAAAGGGCCGTCCCGATCACCTCGGGACGGCCCTTTTCGCCTTTCGCTCGGTTCGGCTCGCACTATCCCGAAGAAGTCGGCGAACGGCACTTCCGTTTTTGCGCACTCGGGAGAAACACTCCGAGCGTTCAGGTCCCAACGCCGCGGCCCGTTGCTCTGCGGTACGATCCTCCAGGACTGCTTATGAAGGTCCCGCTCGGGCCTGTGGAACTCGCCCCTGCGGTGTTTCTCCGTGGCCCAGCACTCCTCGTTCCACGAAAGGTAGGCAGGTCATGCATAAGAGAATTCTCATCGGCGTCGCATTTCTGATCTTGGCCGGTTTAGCCTGGGCGTCAAACGAGCCTTGGAAGGAAAAGCCTTACCAGCAGTGGGACAAGGCTGACATCGAAGTCGTTCTCAACAATTCCCCGTGGGCCAAAAAGGTCGTTGTGGATGTGAGCTGGAAACGTAGCGCATCGTCCGGGGGGCAATCTGCAATGGCTGCGAGCGACCCAGCGGTGGAGCTCCGCCAGCACATGGACATTTCAAAAGGCGGCATGCCAGATACCTCGCCACCGGACGCAAGCATGAACTCGGTCGGTTCCAGTGGTGCCACGTCAACGTCACCGAAGACCGCGTTTTATATCCGCTGGTACTCATCGCGCGTTATACGCGAAGCGCTCGC
>Ga0187815_10001284_pt1 | contig 11849 bp, 6 predicted proteins | sample NC_S_5_FD_132962 | JGI IMG/M metagenome (GOLD analysis project Ga0187815, IMG submission 132962) | Wetland sediment microbial communities from Neuse River Estuary, North Carolina, USA - ASW-S_5 | ecosystem: Environmental > Aquatic > Freshwater > Wetlands > Sediment | place: USA: North Carolina...
CCCCTGCGAACGGTCACGTTCGCAGCGCCGCTGCTCGCATTCGGCAAGGGTTAGGCCGGGGGTTTTTCAACAGGCTTTAGCTAAGGGCGATTGGAGACGACGATTTTGCCGCCCTGGCGGGCGAAGACGAAGATTTTGCTGCGGTCGACGTCAGCGAGAGCCTTGTCGGCAAGGAAATCTTCGCTGAACAAGAAGACGCGATTTGGGCCATTCCAGAAGCGCACGAAAGAGGAATCGTCGTCGAAAATGTGAGGCGCGTCGGGGAAGAAGGAGCCGAACCAAAGATTGCCGTCGCGGCCGTTGAGGATGCGCAACTGGATTCCCGTGTAGTAATTCAGGGTCGAGCCCCATTCATATTTGCCGTTGATGACGATAGCGTCGCCGGGACGATAGGCGCGCTGGATTTCGAGTGCGATGCGCTTCGAAGAAAGTTCGGGCGAAAAAATCACAAGCCCGGAGTGAACGCAAAAGAGCAGGACGACCATCATTCCAGCGAGGGCCAAATTCCCTGCCAGCACGCGTCCGCGGCGCCGGAAAATCCAGTTCAACGCAGTTCCAATCAGCAATCCGAACCCGACCAGCCACAACGGCGTGCGGAAGAGACCGAAGGACTCGAGGGTAAGGTCGCCCATGTGACCTAGGGAGAGTTTGTATGCGCCGGGATGCGGAGTGAGGACGGAGCCTATGTCAGTGCCCGGCGGAAAAGGATGCGTTTTGGCGAGGACGGTCATGGCGGCGGCGAAGCCTATGACGCCGACAACGAGCAGTACAGTCGAAGCGATGCGACCGACGTGGCGGAGAGTGCTCGCGGCGGGCGATTCACTTTCGCGCTGGAGCCAGCCAGCGGTGAGGAGCGCGAGAGGCGGCAGAGCGGGCAATGAGTAGTATTCCTGGCGTGTCGAGAAGCTGAAAAACAGCATGATCACGGCGGCCCAGATTGCGCAGAAGAGGTTTGCGCGCGCGCGGGAGTCTAAGCCTGAACTCCAGGTTCTGACGCGCCTGGGGATTTCGCCGAGCGCCGGGAAAAGGTAGACACACCAGGGAATGAGCCATGCGAGCAACAGAGCCCAGAAGACGAGAAGCGGGACTTTGTCGTAGTCGTAGGGAACGCGCTCATTTAAGTAGCGCAAGAACTGCTCGTTGATGAAATAGAACCAAAGAAAACCTTTTTCGGGGCCGGTTGGCTGCGCGGGGCTGCGAAGCGCGGCAAGAATGTGCCAGGGCGCAGCGACGATGAGGAAGATGACGGCGCTGGAGAGCAGGTGAAACTTGAGAATCTTTCGTAGTGAGCCGGTGGCCAGCAGGAACCCGCCGATGATGAGTCCGGGGAAGATAATGCCAATGAGGCTTTTGGTCAGGACATTGAGGGCAATCGTCGCGGCGATGCCCCAGCAGAACCAGCGCGAGGGCTGCGACTGTTCGCGGGCAATCAGAAACAGATAGAGGCCCAGAGTGAGCCACAGGGCGACAAAAACGTCGGGGATGAGGAAACGCGTGTAGACGAAGATTCCGGGCGAGGTGACCAGAATCAGCGCGGCATAGAATCCCGCTTCCCTGCCGAAGTAGCGGCGGCCAAAAATGAAGGCGCACCAGGCAAGACCCAAAACACCGAGAGCGAGCGGAAGGCGCGTCTGCCATTCGGCGACGCCGAGGAGCCTGTAACTTGCCGCCACAGCCCAGTACATGAGCGGCGCCTTCTCGAGATAGCGGATGCCGTTGATGTAAAGCGTGACCCAATTGTGGTTGAGGACCATTTCGCGCGCGGCCTCGGCGTGAATGGAGTCGGCGTCGTCGAGAAGGCCGGGCGTGGCGAGCGCAGGGATGTAGATCAGCAGCCACACGAGGACGACAATCGAGAACGCGGATGTCCGCGAAAAGAATGATGCGGACGCACCAGGCGCCGAGTCTACGGGCGCGATTTGGGTTTGAGCTTCAACCACTGACTCGATCCTCAATCACTGATTCGACCTCAATCACGGGATGTCTCACTGGAGCCTCGCTCGCTGGGTTCGATGCGGCAGACCCGCAGGGTGCGATTCGCGTACGGGCAATCGAGGCCTGTTACGCGAGGCTGGTCGAGCACGACCCAGGTTACGCCCCAATCGCGATGGAGCCGCTCGAAATCCGCCAAGCCGAAATGGTCCCAGCCCTTCTGCGCCTGAATCTGCTGCTGCCACTCTTCGGCGAGTGGAAGTTCCGGGAACATGGTGAGCGCGCCCGAATCTTTTACTGCGTCGGCAAGCATGCTGCGTTCTGCCATGACACGAAAGCCATGTTCGTCTTCGCCGGGCAGCGCCATGTGGTTGGGGTTGAGCGCAAAGATTGCGTCCGTGGGCGTATTCGCGCGAATCCAGGCGAAGGCCTGAAGCCAGTCGTTCTGCGGCACGCGGCCGGGCCACTCGATGTGAGGCGTGGCGGGAAAGAGCTGTCGTTGCACGTAAAACATGCCAAAACAAAGGGGCGTGAAGAGGGCGAGCCAAAGCCACACGCGATTTCGCAAAAGAAATTTGCCGAGCAGCCCGCCAGCCAAAAGAAACAAGATGACGTAGACAAGTTGAAGGCTGCGCATGGGCTGGTAGCGAACGAGGGATAAAAGGCGCGGCGGAATGGTCATGACAAGAGCGAGAATGAAGTACACAACACTGTAAACGATTGCTGCGCGGCAGAGCAGCGAAACGGCCGGGCGGTCTCGATTCATGCGCCCGATCCACCAAAGGATGAGTAAGGGCGCGACAATCCCCAGCCACTCGTACCAGTGCCAGCGAAGAATGAAAAAGTACGGGCGCATCTGAATGATTTCGCGATACGCCGGGGATGGGTTGCGAAGGGTGATCCCGAGAGGCAGGAGCAAAGCCACAGAGGTCGCGCGCGCGGCGGGGCGGGACTCAGCGAGAGCCACGCGCGAAGCGTTTAACTGCAGCACAACAATGACGGCGGCGAGCGACGCTCCGAAAACAGACATCAGCGGGTGAATCGGGGCCGCGAAAATTATCCATAGCGCAGCGACGACATACTTCCGTTGCAAAACTGCGGCGACGGCGAAAAGGGCGGCGAACAGAGCGAGGGAGCGCGGATTGAGATACTCGTCCATGATGAACAGCGCGCTGCCGGCAACGGGGATGGTGAGCAGAGCAGCAACGAGGGCGACAGCGGCCCAGCGCGCAGGCGGCTCGTCGAAACAGAGATTGGCGAGTTTCCAACAAGCAAGGAGGACAAGGAAGATCGAGAGCAAGTGCCAGAGGAGCATGACCACGTCAAGCGAAAGATGTGTGACACGCACCGACGCGGCGATCATTTGCGGGAAAAGCGTCAAGCGCGCATGGGACTGAAAAAACTCGGAGCCGAAGGGGTACAGGGCCGGTTTCAGTATCTTCTTGATTTGCGGAACGTAGATTTCGGCGTCTTCGACGCCAGGATGGTAGCCGGTCACGAGGAATGCACCCGCAGTCAGGAGCAGGAGTGTCAAGAAATCCTTGAGTTTCAAGCCGGGGCTCCTGAGGCGAGATCGTGGAGTGGCGCTCCAGCCGCCGCGTAATGCGAGGAAACTACAGCCGAAAACAAGGGTGGAACAATTCCTAGCGGCATGAGCGTCAACGCGAGCGTTCCCCTGCGTGCCCGGTGTGCAGGCTGGACGCTTCGGTAAGAATGGCCGCACTGCGACTTTCGGCGACAGCGCCGGTGAGCTTGCGACCTGCAGGATCGAAAATACGAAAGCGTGCGAGGCCAAGGCGCCGGAGGAAACACTTCAGGGTGGCGGCGAGAACGCCGAAACCATAACGCACGCTGCGGCCAAAGCGGATAGACGAAGCTTCGTCGAAGTAGCGCGTAGGGCACGAAATTTCGCCTAGACGAAATCCGAAATAGACGGCTTGCACGATCATTTCGTTGTCGAAGACGAAATCATCGGAGTTTTCGAGCAGCGGCAATTTTTCCAGGACTTCGCGGCTGAAAGCACGAAAGCCGGTGTGGTATTCGGACAATTTCGTACCGAGAAAGAGGTTCTCGAAGGCAGTGAGGAAGCGGTTGGAGATATATTTGTACCGCGGCATGCCGCCGCGCAGAGCGCCACCGCCGAGGATGCGCGAGCCCAGCACCGCATCGTAGACGCCGGATGAAATCATTCCGGCCATGGCGGCGACTAGAGTGGGCTTGTACTGATAATCGGGGTGCACCATGATTACGATGTCCGCGCCCTCTTGCAAGGCCGCCTGGTAGCAGGTTTTCTGATTCGCGCCATAGCCATAGTTCTTATCGTGGATCAGGACTTTCAATCCCAGGTCGCGCGCGATCTGAACCGTGTCGTCGCGGCTATGATCGTCCACCAGAATCGTTGCGTCGACGATGCTAGGAAGTTCGCGGACAGTGGCGGCCAGAGTTTTGGCCGCGTTGTAGGCGGGCATCACAACGGCGATGCGCTTGCCCTCGATCACTTAACCCCCAGAATGCGAAGCAAAATCGAGGCCGTTCAAGGCCTGTTTGAACGCTGCCTTTTTCGCGAGCGAGAATTCTAGCATCAGACGAGGGGTAAATTGCGTATGATTCAGGGGCTGCAAACGGGGCGTGCCGAAGTTGCCTAAGGCGGACCGAAGTTAGCTTTCGCAATTCGCGATTCCAAAAGACCTGGCGGGAGGACAAGCCACTCATGCGACTCATGAAAACGAGCCAGTCGTTGCGTAGCGTTTCATTCGCTTTTACTGCTTTCGTTGTAGCCGTGGTGGTGCTGCTTTGGAAACCAGGGTTTGTAATCGCACGCGATGGAAGTCCTGCGCGTGGTTCTGCGAACAGAAATGCAAGCGCACCTGGGCAGACGCAGGCTGCCGCGCCACAGGAGACCACGCAAACGAAGGTTAAGACGGCGGGCGAGGCTTACATGAATATCGAAGTATTGAAGGATATTCCGTCGGACCAGTTGATCCCGTCGATGCGTTACATCACGGCCACGCTGGGAGTGGAGTGCGACTTCTGCCATGACACGAAGAACTTCATGTCTGACGACAAGCCGGAAAAGAATACGGCGCGGAAGATGATGAAGATGATGTTCGCGATCAACAAGGACAACTTCAACGGGCAGCGCGAGGTCACCTGCTATACATGCCATCGCGGAGCTTCCAAGGCCGCGAATATGCCGATGCTGACCGCTGCGGGGACGATGAGCGGCTCGCCTTCAGGAACGGCTGCGCCGACTGGCGCACCGGCGCCGCAATCGCCAAATGCTGAGGGCGCAGCGGCACCATCGGCGCCCAGCGTCCCGAATACGACGGTTGACGCTATCCTCGCCAAATACGCGGCCGCGCTCGGCGGCGAGGCGGCGATTCAGAAAATCACCACGCTGGACGAAAAGGGCTCTGGCGAATTGCCAGGCCGCGGCGGCCACCAAGGCCTGAACGCACAAGTGGAAGTGCTGCGTAAGGCACCAGATAAGGCTCTGGGCGTACTGCGTCTGCCGAATGGGACGGAATTTCAGCAGGGCTACAACGGAACGGTTGGATGGCAGCAACCGCCCGCCCGCAGTTCAGAAGATGTGACCGGCGACGATCTTGTGCGGGTCAAAGAATGGGCTTCGTTCATCCCGGGACTGAACTTGAAGCAGGATTTCTCGCGCGCGCAGTTGGCGGGCAGCGAAAAGATTGGCGACCGCGAGGCGTATCGCGTAATCGCGTTCCGCAAGGGCGGCGGGCAAGTGCGATTTTATTTCGACGCGCAATCAGGGCTGTTGCTGCGCGTTTCTGAGCGCATCGAGAGCCCGCTGGGCGCGCTGCCTCAGGATACCGACTATGCGGATTACCGCGATGTGAACGGAATCAAGCGGCCGTTCAGCGTCACGGTTGTGCGCGTGGAAGGTCCCACAATCTACAAATGGGAACAGATCCGGGCGAATGTTTCGGTACAGGATACGCGATTCGAGAAACCGGCAGCGAAGGCGGCACAGCCCTGACTATTATCCCGTGAAAGTAAAGCCTCAGAGTGGCTCGGGATCTGGGATTTGCCTTCATGCTCTGAGACATAGCGGAGCGAGAGTTCGGCTTGATTGCTTACAGGTCGACTAAGTAGGGCCGAAGCCTTACTGCTCGGACGGGTTTGCCGCTGGGGATTTCGATGCTGAATTTGGCGCTGCGAGTTTTTGCGGTTTCTGCGGTGCTGATTTTTGCGACGGGGGCTGAGGGGCGGATTTTGGCGCTGCCGTCTGCCCTGAGGATTTTTGCGCTGCGCTCTGCGCTTGAGCTGGCGTAGCGAGAACCGGGGCGGGCGCGGCGAGGAGCGGGCCACCGCAAGTGGCTTGGACTTGCGCGCCCAATGAGTCGGTCAGAATCGCGCCGTTGCGCGACTTGGTGGAGCAGACTTGCGCAGGGGTCAAGCCAAGCGCGCCACGAAGGTCAGTTCCATCGATGATCGCACCGGCCAGATTCGTTCCGTTGAGAACTGTTCCGGAAAGTTGGGCGCCCCGAAGGTCGGTGTTTTGCAGGTCGGCATCGATGAAAATGGCGGAATTAAGCTGCGCATTACGCAAAATCGCGCCCGGGAGTTTTGCCGACCACAGATAGGCTTGCTGCAGGTCGGCATGATCGAGATTGGCGTTGTCGAGGTGAGCGGAACGCAAATCGCTTTTCTCGAGGTTGGCGCGCTCCATCGACGAGCCGTTGAGCCTTGCGCCGTAAATGGTGGCGCCCTGAAACTGCGCGTCGATCAGGATTGCGTCTTCGATCGAGCAGTAGGACAGATTCGATTCTCGAAAATCGGCGCGATTTAGGTTCGCGTCATCGAGGCTGCCGCGATCGAGATTCGCATGGTAGAGGCGCGCACGGTCCATGATGGCGTAACGCAGCGTCGCTTGCCCCAAATCGGCGCCACGAAGATCCGCGTCGGAAAGAAAAGCGCCCTGAAAATTCGAGCGCCACAAATGCGCGTTGACGAGAAAAACGCCATACGCCTGCGCGTACCGGAATTTCGTGTTGCTGAGCTTTGCGCCCGTCACCGAGGAAATCTGATCATCGCTGCCGCTCCATTTGGCCGGCGGTCTTGAAAGCGAGGCTTCGGTCAAATCAGCGTAAGGGTCGTAGCCAAGCGACCAAAAGATTGTCGGCGCCCAGCGGCGAAGGCTGGCGGCACTGAACTGCGGCGCGCGACTCTTATCGTGCGGAACGCCTTTGATCGTACCGGCCGCCAGGAACAAGAGAAGCACACCGAAACCGGCGGCAACTTTCAGCGGGTTTACATCGCTCACCTTCGCCAGCCATCGCCAAGTGCGCTTCCCTTCTGTCGACCAGCGCTCCTGCGAACGGCCAACCTTTGTCGTCGAATACAACGCGACTCCGGATGCGGTCACGACCAGTAAAAGGTGGAGGATGGTGCCGTGCAAGTTCTGCAGAGTGAGATAACGAGCCCAGAACAGAAGCAAGGTCAGGGGAGCAACCCAATACGCCAGCAACAGCGCTGCGCTGCGCTCGATGGCCTGGGTGGAAAGCGCGTCGCGGTTCATCCACCGGAAATGAGCGCGCAGAAGGCCGCGCACGATGCGAGGCTGATTCTGGCCGAGTTCCCTACCGTCGGGAAAAACTGCGGGGAGTTGCAAGACCGCATCCCACAAGGTTTGCAAGTGGAAGTGGAAAACCGCGTACACGATGAACAGGACGACGGGCGCAATCAAGTAGAGTTGCGCGGTGGGCAGCGCGGCAGCAGCGGCCTGAGAGTGCAGGAAGCGGAGGATGGCAGAGTTGGCGAGCAACTGGAGGTCTTTCGTCTGCCAGATGAGGAGCGTGGAGAAGGCGGAGATGGCCATCGTTGCAGTGAAAAAGCGCGCGGCCATTTGTGAGGCACGGGCGAATCCCGCCTGCGCGTCAAATTCCGAGAGCTGAGCGGGCAAAGAAGCGCCATGCAGATTCGCGCCGGCGAGTTGTCGCGGGACCAGGCCCATGGAGGTGTCGAGAGTGGCGCGTTCGAGATTCGCGCCTTCGAGGTTGGCGCCGACGAGGCATGCTTCCTGAAGATTGGCGCGCACCAGGCAGGCATCGCGAAGGTCGGCAAGAAGGAGGTCCGCACCCTTCAGGTTCGAATCCTGCAGATCCGCATGACGCAAATTGACGCCGATCAACTCCGCATTTTCGAGTTTTGCGCAAGCGAGATTGGCCTTACTTCCCGAAATGCCGTGCGATTCGACCCACTCCTTATGACAGGCGAGCCGTTCCTCGAGCGCCCAATCGCTCGAGGCCAAGTGGATCACTGGCGCGGGACCCGCTGCAGGTTCATCGGAATCGGCTGCGGAGCCGGCGGAAACGGGAAGCGGCGAGACGTTGTCCTTGGTAGCAGCGTCAACGGCGCGCTTGGCCAAATCGATACTCAAGATCTCCGTTTCGGTTTCGCGAGGGAGCTCTGAGCTCAGGAAACTAGGATCGAGAGGAATTGCGTTCACAGATTCGGCGGCAAATTCGACTGCAGAACCGGACTGCGTCAAGTGCGCGGATTGCGCCGACCCCGCGGCGGCAACTTCGCGATCGATCAGTTCGCTGAGGTCGAGTACGGTTGCGTCGGCGCTTGGGCCGGCGTTCGCGTCCACTTTTGCACCGGCGCTCACATCGGAAGATGCGGGAGTATCAGCAAGCGCGATCATCTCAGCAGGCGAAATGTCATCGTCTGCGCTTTGCGCGTGGTCTGATTCCAACGAATCGTTTCCTTGGTGTACAGCGACAGCCTCATGTTGTCCCGCACCTGGTTGCTCCGCCGCTGGCTCCTCGATGATGTTCGGCGGCAAATCAGTGTCAACATCACTGGCATCGGCGAGCGCCTCCGTTGCGTCAGTCGGAGTATCGTTTGCCCCAACGAGCGCCGCGATTCCATCGCCGTCGCGTGAGGATGCTTCGGCTTCGGATTCAGGAAATAGGTCGGCAAGAACGTGAGCTGCAGACGGCAAATCGGAAGCGGAGATCAGGCCGTCGGGCACTTCACCGGTGGAAGCTTCGCTGAGATTGCGTGTAGAGACTTCAGGTCCATCGCTGGCGAGAGGTTCGGGTACGTCGCTCGCGACAGTTTTTGTATTTTCGTGGTTTGACGCACTCGGCGCGTCAGCTTCTGTTTCAAGAAACACCGAGCGAAATAATGACCTCATGCACCAGTCCTTTTCCCCATGCGGCTTGGAGACCCACACCCACAGCGAGCGCCCCAGTTACCCGTTATTTGTCTTATTTTAGCCCTCACAATCGTATCGTGAATTTTTCCGCACAACTGCCTGTCCAAGAGTGCAACAGATGTACAGCTGTCTGCAGGAATCAGGGGCAGCGCAAAGCCTGTTATAATCCGGGCAAATCGAGCGCGGCGAGCTGAGAGGCAGCCATGGCGACAACGCAAGCGGTGGAATCGGCGAGAAGCGTGGGAGCGCCTCAACACAGCAGCGGGTCGAGCGAGCGGCTGCAATCGCTGGATTTTTTTCGCGGGTTGACGATCGCGGGGATGATCATCGTCAACAACAACGGCGACTGGACGGCCGCGTACTGGCCGCTGCAGCACGCGCAATGGAATGGATGGACGCCGACCGACCTCGTTTTCCCATTTTTCCTATTCATCGTGGGCGTGTCGATGGTGTACTCGTTTCGGTCGCGCCTGGCGCGGGGAGAAGCGCGCAGCGCGATCCTGATGCACGCGCTGAGGCGAGCAGTGATCCTGTTCGCTATCGGCGCGCTCGTCATCAACAGTTTCCCGAATCGCTATGACCCCGCGCACACCCGGATTTACGGCGTGCTGCAGCGGATTGCCATCTGCTATTTGATTGCGGCGATTTTCGTTTTGTGGTCGAGTGCGCGAACGCAAATTGTGGCGATTGCGGCTTGCCTGGTCGGGTATTGGATTCTCATGCGCTACGTGCCTGTGCCGGGCTACGGCGTTCCCGGGCGCGATATTCCGCTGCTTGATCCCGACCGCAATTTAGTGGCTTGGCTCGACCGCAAACTGCTGATGGGCCACTTGTACGAGGGCACGCGCGATCCCGAAGGGTTGCTCAGCACGATTCCGGCGATCGGAACTGTGCTGCTCGGCGTGTTGTCCGGTCAATGGTTGAGGCTGTGTCGCTCGGCGCGCTCGAAGGCGCTGTGGATGTTGATATTTGGAGCCGTGGGGCTCGCTGCGGGGAAATTCTTCAACATCTGGTTCCCGATCAATAAAAAACTGTGGACGAGTTCGTTCGTACTGTTCACCGCGGGCTTTGCGCTCGTGCTGCTCGCGCTGTGCTACTGGCTCCTGGATGTGCGCAAACTGCGCGGAGGCTGGACCATGCCCGTGCTGGCTCTTGGCATGAATGCAATTGCGGCGTATACGCTGTCAGAGATGCTGGCGGCCGGGATTGGCGCTTGGCAAATTAAGGTAGCTGGAGGCGGTGAGGAGTCAGTGCGGGCAATCATCTACCGCCATCTTTTTACGTCACCCGGCGCGGCACCGAGCGCGAACGCGTCGCTCGCCTATTCGATCGCGTTTTTGATTGTCTGCTGGATTCCCATGTGGTTGCTCTACCGCAAGCGGATCTTCCTCAAGATTTAGCCGCTTGCGCACAAAAATCCGGTTCTCAGACTCACCGCTTCGGGAATGGGATCGAATCTTCAGTGACCCTCGTCTCGTAGTGTGTCTTTAGTATCCAAGAAAGTAACTGTCGCACCTGTTAGAAACCGGAGATGAGAACATGTATTGATTTCCTCTCGTAGAAGATTGATCGCCTCTCGTTCTCATATATGAGTGAAGGAAAACGTGTGATCAGGAGAGCAGATGAACTCAGCCAAGCTTAAGCCAAAGTTCTTATGGAAATCAGTTCCAGTCCTGCTGTTGTTGGCACTTCCAGCAGTGTGTGCGGCTCAGGACAAGGAGAAAACGCGGCAGCCAAACGCCCCGAGCAAGCCGGCGGCGACAACTCCCTCCCCGGAGCATCACCCGGCCAATACCGAACGGCCGGTGAGAACGCAACAAAATGCGACTGCGACGCAGCAACATCCGAACTCTGCGACAGCGCAACCGCATCCTACAACGACCTCGCGGCCGCGGTTTAATCCTCCACAGCAGCATCCCGCAAATGTTCAGCAAGGAGGAACCGTACCTCAAGGTAAAGGGCCGGGAGGCGTTTCTTCAGGTGCGGTCAAGTGGCCCGGGCCGACGACGGGAGCTGCCAAGTTCACGCCGGGGAGCACAGAAGAGCACGCGGACCGGTCGAGGACTGTGACCCACAATGACGGAAGCCACGCCGACTACGACAGGAACGGAAGGCCGAACCAAGTGAGTTTGCCGAACGGAACGAACGCGAGATTCGATTCCCGAGGCAGAGTCAGCTCCATTCATGCGCATGACATCACGATCGACCGCGGATCGCGCGGAGAGCGCAGGATTGAAACCCGGCGTGTGGACGAGCGAGGAGAGCGATATCGCGTGGTCAGCGTAGGAGAGCATCGCGGGTTCGTCGAGCATTCGTTCGAGCGCGACGGCCGACCGTACATGCGGCGAACGTACGTGGTTAACGGACGCGCCTACGCGAGAGTTTACGGGCGCTACTCGTATCACGGTTGGGGCTATTACCGCTATGTGCCAGCCTACCGCTGGGGACCGAGATTCTACGGCTGGGCGTACAATCCGTGGGCTCGGCCAGTCTACTGGCATTGGGGATGGGCGGCTGGACCTTGGTGGGGCTGCTACGGATGCTACTTCGCCCCTTACCCTTACTATGCGGCGCCAGCCTTCTGGCTGACAGACTACGTCCTCGCAGCGAATCTCCAGGCAGCGTACGAAGCGGGAGCAGCGAGCGCCTCCGCACAAGAGCAGACGTCCGCGGCCGCAAACGTGCCGCCTGAGTACCAGCCAAACGAACCCTCCGAGAGCGAAAACGC
>Ga0187815_10001286_pt1 | contig 11846 bp, 7 predicted proteins | sample NC_S_5_FD_132962 | JGI IMG/M metagenome (GOLD analysis project Ga0187815, IMG submission 132962) | Wetland sediment microbial communities from Neuse River Estuary, North Carolina, USA - ASW-S_5 | ecosystem: Environmental > Aquatic > Freshwater > Wetlands > Sediment | place: USA: North Carolina...
CACAGATGTAGGGGTAACCGTTCTGGTTGCCCTAGAGCGACCACAAGGACCGCTCTCTCCCCGAAGGCTGATCATTCCCCATACTCTTGGTTAGACACCGGAGGCGAGTGCATGGGATGACAAGGGACCTCCTGCACGCGAAGCCCATTGAGCACCAGGAGCTATGCCCTGAAGGGCCATGGGGCAGTAGCCGGAGTTTCCGTAAGTTTCGCTTACGGCCAGTCACGGTGTCCCGCTTCGCAGGACGTAAGCCATGGCGGGAGCTTGATTGAGATCGCATAGTTAACGCCACAAATAATGAATTGAGCCACGGTAGTGGCGCCATAATGTGGCCCACGGCGACAGCCGTGGGAATGGGAGACGGCCCTCAAAACGCGCCCAGCCCCGTAAGGGGCGGCATAAGTCTGGGCGCTGGCGGGCGCCCCTTGCCCGCGACAAGGTTATGTCGCCCCTTGCGGGGCTCAAGAACACGTTTTCGCGCTTTTCCCCCCACGGCTGTCGCCGTGGGCCACAGTATGACGCCCGCTACGCGGGCTCTGCGAAGACGCTCGCACCATAGGAGTTCTTGCGTACGGAAGCGGCACGGCTTATGATAGCCACTCGCTCAGCGGATACATACCATTTGCCAAACAAACATGGGGGGCGCATGAAACCAACAATGCAGAACTCGAAGCGAAGGGCCAGCATAAGCCCTCGGAATTTGGCCGCGGGGCTCTTAATAGCCGGGCTCGCCTTAATCCTGCTTCACGGGATGACCGCAGCCCAAACCAGCCAGGCGGGGCAAAGACCTGCCGGCAAATCAGTCCCCAGTGATCTTACCCGCCAGCCCACGCTCTTCGTGGTCGGCTATGCCCATCTGGACACCGAATGGCGATGGGAATATCCCCAAGTCATCCGGGAATACCTCAGCAAGACAATGCGCAACAACTTCGCCTTGTTTGAGAAGTATCCCCACTACATCTTCAATTTCACCGGCTCGAACCGCTATGAAATGATGGAGGAGTACTACCCGGCCGATTTCGCCCGGCTTAAACGTTACGTGGCGGCCGGCCGCTGGTTCCCAGGCGGCTCGTCGGTGGAGGAAAATGACGTCAACTCGCCGTCGGCCGAATCGATCGTTCGCCAGGTGCTTTATGGAAACGAATACTACCGGCACGAGTTTGGCAAGGCGAGCGAAGAGTATATGCTGCCGGACTGCTTTGGCTTTCCCGCTTCGTTGCCCAGCATCCTGGCGCATGCCGGCGTCCGGGGTTTCTCCACGCAGAAGCTTTCAGCGGCTTGGCAGCCGGCGCCTCACGTTGGCGGGCCTGACTCGCCTGAGAAGACGCCGGAAGGCATCCCATTCAACGTGGGGATATGGGAAGGCCCTGACGGCAAAACGGTGATTGCGGCCCTCAACCCCAGCAGCTACGACAGTGATGTTTACACGGACCTCACGAAGAACAACACTCCGCCCGCTGGCCATCATGACGAAGACTACGTTTGGGATTGGCCTGACCGGGTGAATCTCGACGGAAAGGTCACTGGAATTTACGCCGACTATCACTACGTGGGGACCGGCGACATCGGCGGCTCCGCCACCGAGGATTCGGTGAGGTTAATGGAAGCAATCCAGACCAAGAGCGAAACCTCCCTTCCTTCATTACGCCCTTACGACTATTTCGGGGAGGAGGAGCAGCAGCAGGCGCCGCCAGGCCCGCTCGTGCGTTTAGGGACTGGCCCACTGCGCGTGGTCTGGTCGGATGCCGATACCCTGTTCCGTGACATCAAGCCAAACCAGACGTCCCGGATGCCTAGGTGGAAAGGCGATCTTGAGTTGATCAACCATTCTGCCGGATCCCTCACCTCACAGGCGTATCACAAACGGTGGAATCGGGAGAATGAAGTGCTGGCAGACGCTGCCGAAAAGGCATCGGTGGGGGCGGCTTGGCTCGGTGGCCGGGCTTACCCGCAAGCGCGCCTGAACCGCGCCTGGAGGCTGGTGCTGGGTGGGCAGTTCCACGACATCATGGCCGGCACCGCGACACCACAGTCGTATGTCTTTTCCTGGAACGACGACGTGCTCGCGCTTAATCAGTTCGCGGGCGTCGTGACCGATGCTACAGAGGCTATCGCCTCCCTCATGGACACACAGGCGCAGGGCACGCCGGTGGTGGTCTTTAACCAATTGAATATTCCGCGCCAGGATGTTGTGGAGGCTCACTTGTCGTTCCCGAATGGCGTTCCGGAGGGAGTTCGTGTTCTGGCGCCGGACGGCCAGGAGGTTCCCGCGCAGCTCGAGCCGGGCAGCGAGGGCTCCGCGACAGTTGTGTTTCTCGCAAGTGTTCCTTCGCTGGGCTACGCGGTTTACGACATTCAGCCGGCCGGCGCGCCGCCGGCGTCCACGACGTTGCAAGTCAGCAGCTCTTCCCTTGAAAACGCCCGTTACCGCCTCAAGATTGATGAGAACGGCGACGTCTCGAGCATTTTTGACAAGCAGCTCAACCACGAGTTGCTTTCCGCCCCTCTGCGCTTGGCGATCTCGACAGACAACCCGGAACATTGGCCGGCCTGGAACATGGACTTTGAAGATGAGCAGCGCCCGCCGCGTGCCTATGTTGGAGGACCGGCACACGTGCGGGTAGCCGAGCTGGGCCCGGCTCGTGTGGCCCTAGAAATCTCCCGCGAGGGGGAGAATTCGAAGTTTGTGCAGACGATTCGTCTTTCAGCCGGCGATCCGGGCAATCGAGTCGAAGTGGCAGACGCCATTGACTGGGCTGCCAAGGAGGCAAACCTGAAGGAGACGTTTCCGCTCACCGCGTCTAATCCCATGGCGACTTACAACTGGGACATTGGCACCGTTGAGCGGCCGAACGAATTCGACCGGCAGTTTGAAGTTGCCACGCATCGCTGGATCGATTTGACGGACCAGAGCGGATCGTACGGCGTGACGGTCCTGACCGACGCTAAGACCGGATCCGACAAGCCTGGCGACAATATGCTTCGACTTACCCTTATCCGAACCCCCGGCACTCGGGGAGGCTATGAGGACCAGGGCACCCAGGACTGGGGTCGGCACGAATTCGTGTTTGGATTGACTGGCCACGAAGGCGACTGGCGCAAGGGGCAGAGTGATTGGCAGGCCTACCGCCTTAATGAGCCGCTAATCGCCTTCGAGACCGCTGCGCATCCCGGGGCGCTGGGCAAGACATTCTCGCTGCTACAAACCAGCAGTACACGAGTCCGCGTGTTGGCAATGAAAAAGGCCGAAGAGAGCGACGCCGTGATCGTGCGTCTCGTGGAGATGAACGGTCAGCAACAGCCAGACGTTCACCTGACGTTCGCCAGCCCGGTTTCGACTGCCCGCGAAGTCAATGGACAGGAGCAACCGCTCGGTCCGGCGACGATCCAGAATGGCGACCTCGTGGTTTCCTTTGGCGCCTACCAGCCCCGGTCGTTTGCCGTGAAGCTGGCGCCTCCTCAAGCGAAAGTAGTCGCGCCTGAGTCACGCCCTGTGGCGCTGAATTATGACGTCTCAGTCGCCTCGCCCGAGGGAAAACCGGGTGAAGGCTGCTTCGATTGTGATCTGAATCGTCAAACCTCCGAGCAAGGTAACGCCCTGCCGGCGGAAATGCTGCCCGCTCAGATCAGCTTTGACGGCATCCAGTTCCAGCTTGCGCCTGCCGGGCTCGGCAAGCCGGATGCGGTTACTACCCAAGGCCAGAAAATTCAGTTGCCGGCGGGAGGTTTCAACCGCTTGTACCTCCTGGCAGCCGCCTACAGTGGCGACCAGGAAGCCACGTTCGAGATGGCAAGCGCATCGACCGTCTCGCGCATCGGCTTGAAGGTCGAAGATTGGGGCGGCTACATCGGGCAATGGGATACTCGCACCTGGACCGAGAAGAAGGTGGAAGTCCCGGTGCCGCCTGAGCCGGCGGCGGACGATCACAGTCCGCGAGCCGAGAGAGCGCGGCGAATGCGCGCCCACGTGCAAGAACACGGGCCGATCATCAGGACGCGGATGGAGTACACGGGGCTGAAGCCGGCCTACGTCAAGCGCGCGCCTGTAGCTTGGTTCGCTTCCCATCGCCACGCGCCCGGCGGCGCCAATGAGCCTTATAGTTATTCCTATTTGTTTGCTTACGAGATCGATCTGCCCGCTGGCGCCACCACGCTGACCTTTCCGGACAACAAGAGAATCCGCATTCTAGCGGCCACGGTGGCTAAGGAGGCTCCCCGAGTCACACCGGCGCATCCACTATACGACACGCTCGAGCGCGCCAATGTCGATATGGCGCGCTGGAACCACTAACTTGGACTGCGGCAGCGGAGCTGCCGCCTTGGAAGGGGGCAGTCTCGAACGTCGATAAGCGAGGATACCGAAGTCGGCTGGTTCGCGAGCTACGCTGGAGCGCGAGAAGGCGGCAGTTCCGCTGCCGCAGTCCAGGCCGGCCTTCGCTGCCGTGAGCTCGATCGAGAGGCTATCAGTCTGCATGTCGGCATTCCAACTTCACACTCCCGGGAAGGCGGCAGGTCCGCTGCCGCACTCCAAGGTGCCTGCTGCCTCGGACCGCTTGCTTTCCCTTGATACTTTCCGCGGTTTTACCATGTTCTGGATCGTTGGCGGTGAGGCTTTAGTGCTCGGCATTCAGCACCTGGGCCACAACCGGGTCATCGACCTGATCGCGCGCCAGCTAAACCACACGCCTTGGATCGGGTTGCGGTTTGAGGACTGTATTTGGCCCAGCTTCATGTTAATGGTGGGAGTGTCGGTGCCGCTTGCTTTTGCCCGTCGATCGCTGACCGAGAATTACAATCAGCAGTTGGCGCACGCCCTCCGGCGCACCGTAGTTTTGTTTCTGCTTGGCTCGGTGCGTGAATCGCTGTTTCTTCACACCCCCTGTTTGATCGAGCTGAGCAGCGCCCTCCAGCCTATTGCCATTGCTTACTTTGCAGCGTTTCTGGTGGCGAGAAAATCCTGGAAATTCCAAGCTGCCTTGGCGGCAGGTATCCTCGCCGCCTATGCCTGCCTTTTGGCCTTTGTACCCGCGCCTGGCGCCCCGGCTGGCACCTATGTTCTGAATCACAACCTCGTCCACTCCGTAGACATCGCGCTGCTTGGCCAACATCGCTGGGACACGTGGCCATATCGGGATGAAGGCTGGGGGACCTTTCTCTCGACCATCCCCACTATTTCGACTACCCTTTTCGGTCTGCTAATTGGCGAACTGTTGCTGACCGCGCGTTCGAAGGCGGCCAAGGCAAAAGTTATTGGCGGCATGGGGCTGATATTCCTTGCGCTCGGATTTGGACTGAGTCCCCTCATCCCCATAGAAATGAAAATGTGGACAACCAGTTATGGCCTGGCGAGCGCCGGCGTGGCCTGCCTCGAACTGCTTTTCTTCTTTTGGCTCGTTGATATCGCTGGTTACAGGAAATGGACCGTCATTTTCAGGCCCTTCGGGGTGAATGCGATTTTCATTTACATGTTTACCAGCCTTATTTCGATCGGCGCCGGGGTGGATGTTTTCACGGATCCTATCGCCGCGCATCTGGGCAAGGGCGGATTCCTCTTTCAAGCCATCGCTACCCTGGCGGTGGAATGGCTCATCCTGTTTTGGTTGATGCAGCGAAGGATTTTCGTCAAGCCGTGACAGGGAATCCAGGGGCAAGGTGTAGGGGTAAGGCTAGCCCAAGGCTCGTCGGCGAGTGGCAAGACCAAAAAGGGGACGGCAAGCGGTCCCCCACAACAGGGGAAGGGTTATGCCTATAAGACAAATGTTTATGTTATTAGTAATAATATATTTGTTGCCCACCTGGGCGCTGGCTCAGCATCATCCGTTATTGCCCCGTCCGCAAGAAATCCATTACGGAACCGGTGAGCTTGCACTGCGCGGACTGGGAATTTGCTTTGCTTCGACGTCCGCCTCCGAAGACCGCTTCGCGGCGAGTGAACTTTCGAAGGCGCTCTCAGCCCAAACGGAAAGTTCCATTCCGGTTCTGGAAGCGAATCCCTGTACGCACGGAATTCTCCTGCAGCGTACGGGAGGAATCGACCCGCTGCCGCTCCCTGGCGAGCATCCCGGCCCGGACTCGCGCGAAGCTTATTCGTTGAAAGTCACCTCGGAGGGCGTCACGGTTAGCGCCCGCTCAACGGCCGCGTTGTACTACGCTGTTCAGACCTTGAAACAGTTGGTGGAGGGAAGTGGTGCTCAGGCCGCCTTACCCGTGGTTAAAATCAACGATTGGCCCGCCCTGGCCTATCGCGGAGTCATGGTCGACATGAGCCATGGGGCGTTGCCCACCGAGCAGGAAATCGAACGCCAGCTTGATTTCTTGGCGCGCTGGAAGGCAAACCAGTATTACCTTTACAGCGAGGACAGCATCGAGCTAAAAGGTTTCTCGCTTCTGAATCCGGGAGGACGGCTCACCCAGGACGAAGTGCGAAAGATCATCACTTTCGGACGCGAGCGCCACGTCGACGTCATCCCTTGTCTGGAGCTCTACGGGCATCAGCATGATTTGTTTCGAGTCGAAAAATACTCCACGCTGTCCGATTTGCCTCATGGCACGGAATTCGACCCCAGAAATCCCCAAGTCAATTCACTCCTTACGGATTGGGTAACCCAGTTGGCGCAACTCTTTCCAAGCCCCTTCGTGCATATTGGATTCGACGAAGCGTTTCAAATTGAGCAGGCCGCTCGACAAGGCGGTACGGCAGCGGAGCCGGCACAACTTTTTATCCGTCAACTCAACAATGTAGACCACCTCTTCAGACAATTCGGGAAGACGGTTATGGCTTGGGGAGACATTATGGTGAAATATCCGGCCATTGTTTCTCAACTTCCGCCGGGACTCATCGCCGTGGCCTGGGAGTATGACCCGGGCCCGGAATCGCATTACCAGCATTGGCTCGGGCCGCTTGCCGCGCAACACACCCCTCACATGATCGCTTCTGGGGTGACATGCTGGAACCAAGTCATGCCTGATTATGCGAGGAGCTTCGAGAATATCGACACTTTTCTGGCATCCGGGCGCAAGTCAGGAACCCTGGGCCTGATCAATACCCTCTGGACCGACGACGCTCAGAATCTGATGCGCACCGCGTGGCCCGGTTTGGCATATGGCGCAGTGGCGGCATGGCAGTCCACCCCTGTCGAGCGTGAGACCTTCTTGTCCGACTACGCAGAGCTCACGTACCCGCCCACCGTGGCGCCTGACGTGGCTCAAGCCTTGAAGGATCTGGAAGCCTCGGAACTGGCTTTGCAGAAGGTTGTTGGGGACGATACCATGCTTGCTTTGTGGCGGGATCCCTTCGCTCCTGCAGTCTTCAAGGAGTGCGCTGCTCATGCGGACGACCTAAGACAAACCCGCCTCCTCGCCGAGGATGCCGAGACCCATTTGGACCATGCGCTCTCCCAGGGAGGCGACGCGACTACGCTAGAGTGCCTCCTCTTCGGCAGCCGGCTGCTCGATTACTCCGGGGAGAGGTTCCAGACGCCGCCGGAACTCGAAACAATGTGGCGAAACCTTGGCCCACGCCGGCCGAAAGACGACTCATGGTGGAACAACTGGGAATCGCAAGTGACATATCAGGACCATTCGCGCTTAGTTGACTTGATGGACGCGATCACGGAACTTCGCCCCCAATACCGCTCTGCTTGGCTTGCGGAATACACCCCTTACCGTTTGGACTCCGCTCTAGGCCGATGGGACGCGGAATACCAGTATTGGAGAGCGCTTCAGGAGCGATTAAGGGCGTTCGCGGACGGTTCCCACGCAGGACAAGTATTGCCGCCTTTGGAAACCGTCGTCGGTGGACATTGACTTTGTCAGATGATGAAGATGCAACCTTTGAAATCGTGGTTCTTTCTGTTTGCCTGCAATCTGATGTGGGCTCTGCAATTCACCTGCATCAAGTTGGTTCAAAACCAAGTAGGTCCACTTTTTACAGTCTGGGGACCGATGACGTTGGCCACCCTTATGCTCTGCCCTCTCATCCGGTCCGAGATGAAGGTGGCGCAATCGGAGCGGAGAAAGAGCGACGTGCTGATTTTCTTGCTGCTGGCCGTCGCAGGGGTCTTTCCCGCCCAGGTGCTGACCACCTGGGGCACTCGGCTCTCTCTCGCCAGCAATGCTGCTCTGCTCATGCTAACGCTTCCCGTATGCACGGCGATCATGGCGTTCTTCCTGCTCGGCGAAAGGATGACAATAATCAGGTGGGCGAGCTTCGCGCTGGCGATTATAGGCGTGGTCTTCTGCTCGGGGCAAAGCCTGCGCAATTTTAATTTTGGAACCGGCTATTTACTTGGCAACTGCTTGGTCTTTTCGGGAGTCTTGGGAAGCGCTTTCTATAATTCCTACGGGAAGAAGCTGCTGAAACGTTATTCGCCAATGGAAATGCTCTTCTGGACGTATGTGGCCATGTTGGCGATTTTGACCCCCTTGGCGCTGGCCCAAGAAAAGTGGGTGTTCGCTCGGGTTCCGACCTTTACCGCTCACACCTGGATCGGTCTCGGTTTGCTGGCTTTTTTTCACAACTACTTGTCGATGGTTCTTTTCCTGAAAGCGCTGAAACAACTGGACGCCATCCAGGCAGCCCTATCCAACTACCTGATATCTCTGTTCGGTGTTCCCATCGCCGCGATTTGGCTGGGCGAGAGACTTACCCCGCTCGCTGTCCTGGGTGGGATCATGGTCTTGGGCAGCACTCTGATGATTACACTTTGGGAAGAAAGGACTCACCATGCCAGGGACTACTCCTGAGGAGGTTCGCGTTGGCCTGATCGGGCTTGGATTGATGGGGACGAGTATTGCCGCCTGCCTCCTCAGCGCCGGGCATCCGGTTAGCGCGGTGGAAAGGGATGCTTCGCGGCGCAAAAGTGCCCGGCGTCGAGTTCGCGCTCTACTAGCTGCGTCAAGGAAAGAGGGACTCCTGAAGGACGATCCCTCGACCCTGGTCCGGCAGCTTGCTGCCCAGGAAGGATACGCCTCCCTGGAGGGATGCCAGTTGGTGATTGAGTCTGCCACTGAGAACCTCCAACTTAAGCGCGGCGTGATTCGCGACGTGGAAGACGTGGTATCTTCCCGGGCCATCATCGGTACAAACACCTCGGGCCTTCCGGTGACGGACCTTCAGAGCGGGGCGCGTCATCCCGAACGAATCCTCGGCATCCATTGGGCAGAGCCGGCTCACATCACGCGCTTTATGGAGGTTGTTTGCGGCGAGCAGACTTCTTTGACGTGCGCGCGACGAGTGCTGAGCCTCGCCCGGCACTGGGGAAAGGAGCCTTCGCTGTTGCGCCGTGACCTTCGAGGTTTCATTGCCAATCGAATTATGTACGCCATGCTCCGTGAAGCCTTTTACCTGGTTGAGTCAGGGTATGCCACCATCGAAGATGTTGACCGATCTTTGCGGAACGATATGGGCTACTGGATCACTTTCGCAGGTCCCTTCCGCTTTATGGACCTGACCGGCATCCCGGCCTACGCGGCCGTCATGCAGGGTCTGTTTCCGGAATTGAATTGCAGCGTCAAGGTGCCGGGCCTTATGAGGAAAGTGGTTGCTTCTGGTGCGCGCGGCGTCTCGAACGCCAAGGGCTTCTATCGCTACACCCCGGCGGCGGCACTAAGATGGGAAAAGCAGTTCCTGAAGTTTAGTTATGAGATCAGGCGGCTGGCAAGGAAATACTCCGAGGATCCCGGAGGATCCAATGATTATTATTGACTCTCATCTGGATTTGTCCTGGAACGCCCTGAACTGGAATCGCGATCTGACGCGAAGCGTGCCTGAGATTCGCAGCTCTGAAGCCGGAATGGTGGGTCAGGGCCGGGCAAGGAATACTGTGGCGTTTCCGGAGATGCGACAAGGCGAAGTGGCGGTATGCCTGGCAACGGTGTTGGCTCGGGCCAGCAATCTGGGTGAGGCGCTCCTCGATTATCGCACTCGGGAAATTGCCTGCGCCGTGGCTAAAGGACAGGTAGCCTATTATCGCATTATGGAGGCTCGCGGCTTACTGCGAATGCTCAAAGATTGGCGCGCTGTGGAAACCCATCTCGAGGAGTGGAAAGGGAGCCATTCGAGTTCTACCCCACTCGGGTTTATTCTCAGCATGGAGGGCGCAGATCCAATTCTGACTCCTAGTTCTGTGAAGGAATGGTGGGATGACGGGTTAAGGGTCGTCGGTCTTGCCCATTTTGGACTGAGCGCTTATGCTCACGGGACGGGCTCGGCGGGAGCGTTAACTGAGGGAGGGCGGGATCTGCTCAAGGTGATGGATGAGGTTGGCATGGTCTTGGATGTCACCCATCTCTCGGATGAAAGCTTTTGGGAAGCTGTTGACATCTTTAAGGGCCCCATCCTGGCTAGCCATAGTAACTGTCGTTCCTTGGTTCCCGGTGACCGCCAGCTTTCCGACGAGCAGATCCGTTATCTCATTGGCCGAGGATCGGTGATCGGGGCAGTCTGTGATACATGGATGCTCTATCCCGGGTGGGTGGCTGGTGAGACGCCCAACTCCTTGGTTACCCTCGAAGCCGTGGTCGACCATATCGATCATGTTTGTCAATTGGCCGGAAATACTGCCCATTCGGCGATCGGGAGCGACCTCGATGGGGGGTTTGGAACCGAGCAGTGCCCTAGCGATTTAGAGACAATCGCCGACTTGCAGAGAATCCCTGACCTATTGCGCAAGAAAGGCTACAAAGAAAAAGACATTGAAGCCATCATGCACGGTAATTGGCTTCGCTTTTTTGAAACGGCTTGGGCTTGACTCGGAGGCTGCGAAAAACCCCATCAAGCTGTCACTTTGAGTGGCCATGGGGTATTCCAGGACAAGTTGGGTGACTGCTGGCAAACCCCTACGTCATTGCCCCTAATCCGTTGATAACCACCGGACGAGACTCTTAGGGGCGCACGGGCGAGGCCCCTACGCCTCATCCCGTTTTCACCTCGAGGGTGCTGCCTGGAGGGGCGAGGTGGCGCCTCCCCCCTACTTCCTCGTTGCCTACCCGCACGTTATCGACGGATTAGGGTCATTGCGTAGAATTTACCGGGGTATGTCAAAATTTCCTATTCGCATTCCCGAGCGCTGTGCCTCCTCGACCAGGCACAGTTGGAAGCTTTGGTAATTCACTTTGTTGAATGGCACAGAAAACTCCGCTTTTTGGCAAAGCGCGTGCTGTGTACTTCCTTTTCAATATTTTCTTAGACGCGGGGCTACGTAGCTGACAACACCATAAATGACATTTTGGCCGGAAGTGCTCCGCACCACGCGGATGGAAGATCCTTCCGGCGGCACAACAGTAGCGAGGAGCGAGATTATGCTGAGAAGACGACGGGAGGCCCCGGTTCGCGCGCAACGTTTCCCCATCCACGTCCCTGTTCACTATCGCATTCCAAGCAGCCGAGACTGGCTTGTGGCCTGCACTGAGAATGTCAGTTGCTCCGGAGTCTTGTTTCGAACTGATTGCGTCTTCGAGCCAACAACGCTTATAGATCTCAGGCTTGAGCTTCCCCCGATAAATAACAAGAGTGGGATCCACGCCGAGGTTATCTGCAAAGGCGAGGTAGTCCGCATGGAGCACACGGATGGTGTTCGACCTCCCCTAGCGGTTGCTGTCGCCATACACAACTATCGGCTTGCGAAGAAGAAGGAACCAGACTGAAGAAATTAGCGTCTGTTCGCGTCGCTTTTCATTTCGAACCCTAAACCTTCCCAGTTTATTTCCAAGGCTGAGCCGGAGCCGGGTGCCTTGCGCTCCCCCCCTTCAAGGACTCTAAACGCAGTCGCTCATGCCCCTCGGCTGACGGGCACCCAGAAACCATGAAAATAACCCCTCACCACGACTCCCCCCCCCTTCCCTGC
>Ga0187815_10001288_pt1 | contig 11842 bp, 13 predicted proteins | sample NC_S_5_FD_132962 | JGI IMG/M metagenome (GOLD analysis project Ga0187815, IMG submission 132962) | Wetland sediment microbial communities from Neuse River Estuary, North Carolina, USA - ASW-S_5 | ecosystem: Environmental > Aquatic > Freshwater > Wetlands > Sediment | place: USA: North Carolina...
GACATTGACGCGGAGCACTCGCTCGAGGTCTCGCGTCGGGTATTCGGAGAGCGGAGGAAGCGGGGAGGGGCCCAGCTCACTCGCGTTATTGACCAAAAGGTCGAGGCGTTGGAGACGTTCCACCGCCCTCGATAGGGCCACCTGGGTCGCTTCCTCGACCACGTCACCGGTCACGACGTGGACCGACCCGCCGTCCCTCGTCAACTCTCGGACCGTCCGCTCGAGTAAGGGTCGGTCGCGAGCGTTCGCGATCACCTCGAATCCCTGGGCCAAGAGGAACCCGGCGAGCGCCGAGCCGAGACCTCGGCTCGCCCCGGTCACGACAGCGACCGGTGGCGGGTCAGCCGGCAATGCTGTCATGTCGCCCCGCCCCGTTCCCGGATGAGGAAACGGCAGACCGGGTCGCCGGCGACCACGCGGTGCGAAACCTCGACCTTCGCCCGGAGGACCGACTCGAACATCCGGCGCTCCGTTTCGCACGCCTCCGGGTACTGCCGCGCGAGCGCCAGGATCGGGCAGTTGTGCTCTCGAAGCTCCACGGAGCCGCGTCGGCGTGCCGTGACCTCGGCCATGTACCCGCCTTCGGTGCGCACTCGGGCGAGCTCGGCTACCCGCATCGGAAGGGAGCTCGACCGCAACCGCGACCAGTTTCGGTCCGCCACCTCACCTGCCCGTTGCGAGAGTAGCTCCCCGACCGCGGCGCGACCGAGTCGGCGCTCGATGAATTCGAGGGCACAGAGCGACATCTCGGTGTACGCGTGCGGGAAAATGGCACTGCCTCGCTCGGTGAGACGGAACCGGACCCGGGGCCGGCCGACGTGTCCGGCCTCGTACGACCGCTCGACCAACCCGTCGGATTCCAACCGTTGGAGGCGTCCCAGCGCGGCGACCTTCGATACTCCGAGGGCCGCGGCGACCTCCGCGAGCGACGCGTTCGGCGTGCGCTTGAGCAGGGTGAGCGCGGCCGACTTCGAGGAAGAAGAGTAGGCGGCACGGTCGAGCCGCTCGGGTTGAGCCGTCATCGGGCCAGCGAACGCCTTCCCAATTTATACAGTATTTCCTTAACAAACTGAATTTACGGCAGGGACAGGACCCTGACCTCGTCTTGCGGATCCCGGACCCGTGCGATAAGGATGGGATTTCGAGGCAACATCGGTGGGGGCAGCGCGGAAGCAGTGCGTTCCGTCGGCCGGGACCGAGATGACGAATCGCAGGGTTTAATACGCATTAATGCGCATGTGAACGACGATGACGGCGGAACGCCGCTCGCATTCGTGCCTCCGGCGGGGCTGCCGCCATCCGGACTCGGACCACGTCGCGACCCCGGAGCTGGCGGGTCCCCAGGAGGTCGTCGTCTGGTGTGTCGCCTGCCGGCGCCATGAGACTCGAGGGGCCCGGTGGTGGTTCTCTCCCCGTTCCCCGCGGGACCCCGTGGACTACACCCGTCGGGCTTTTCGAACGGGTTGAACTGCCGCGAGCTCGCGTACGGCGCGCGCTGGTCTACAGCGCGGCCGCGAAGTGTCCGATCAACAGTCCGGCCAAGCCGGAAGCGAGTCCGATGACCGTGATCCGGATTCCACTTCTCCACACCGAGCCGGCCGTCACTCGCGCTTCGTAAATCCCGATACCGAACAGCATCACCCCGCTGAGAATAGTCGCCACGATCGCAGCATGGACGAGCGAGAGTTGATAGAACAAGAACGGGATCAGCGGCACGAAGTGCCCGAGCACCGTCGCCCAGCCGACGAGTAGCGCGCTCCGACGGGGCGCCTCGGGCGGCACGTAGGAAAGGTTGAGCTCGAACGCCATCATGAGGTCGAGCCAAGCCTTGGGCTTCGACTCGATCCGCCGCAACATCTCCTCGAGCTCCTCTCCCTCGTACCCCCACCCGCGGAGGATGGTCCGGACCTCCTCGCGCTCGAGCTCGGGGACCTCATGCATCTCGCGGATCTCCCGCTCCCGCTCCGAGCGGTAGAGACGCATCCGTGAGTACGTCGAAGTGTAGGCGACCGCGGCCATCGCAAGCGACTCTGCGCCGAGGGCGGAGAGGCCGGCGACGATGACGATCTCCGAGGTCACGTAAGAACCGGGCTGCAAGCTCGCAGCCACCAGACCGAGAAGTATCCCGAGGACGTTGACGAGGCCATCCTGGCTCCCGAGGATGAAGTCGGAAAGCAACGTAGGGTGCGGGTGCTGCTCGACGCCCGGCTGCATGGGGGTAGGGGTCACTCAGGCGGCCCGATAAGAGGCTACCGGTGGCGATTGCCGGCCCGGCGGTCTCTACGACCGCGAGCTCGACCCGAACGCGGTGGGGAGGACGTTGCCGCGGTCCGTTTCAATCGAGCACCGTCCGCGAGGATTCGGGCGTGGTCGAACGCCAGCGGGCGAGCCTCTGAAAGAGGGACCCAGGCGGCGAACGCCGCATCGTCCCCGCCGGTCGGCGGCCCCGCCCGTCCGGTGACGAGGAACGCGACACTGGTGGTGGGCTTTCGAGGGTCCCGATGCGGGCCCGAGTACACACCGATGAGTCGGACCGGCCGGCCCACGAGTCCGGTCTCTTCCTGAAGCTCCCGGGCGAGGGCCTCCTCGACAGTCTCCCGAAGCTCGACGAACCCGCCGGGGAGTGCCCAGAAACCACGAAACGGTGGGCGACCGCGTCGAACGAGGAGCACTTTACCCGCCCGAATCCAGACAGCGTCCGTCGCGAGCGCCGGATTCTGGTAGCGCGGGGACATTTGCCGGGCGAGACCCCGGTCCTATTAGGTGTCGTTGCCGACGAGAGGGGAACAGTCACTCCTCCTTCGGCGCGGAAAGGGAATCGCTCCGTCTGGTCGGGAGGTAAGCATTAAGGCGGGGCCCTGGTCCCCGGGGTGATGCGTATCCTTCGGAGCAAAGCTCCGCTTCGGATCAGCTTCGCGGGTGGCGGGACTGACGTCTCTCCCTACCCGGAAGAGAAGGGCGGTGCCGTCCTCAACTGCACGATCGACAAGTTCGCGTACGTCACGCTCGAAGGGACCCCCGACGGTCGCGGAACGATCTCAGTCGAATCGCTCGACTATGGCCTTACGCTGAACTTCGCCCGACCGTCCGACCTCGTCTACAACGGCGACCTGGACGTTGTCAAGGCGGCGCTCAAGGTGTTGCGTCCCGAGGACGGTGGGGGTCGGAAGGAGGATTCGTTCCATCTTTTCCTGCACTCCGACGCTCCCCCCGGGACCGGCCTCGGCACTTCCTCTACGATGTGCGTCGCGCTGGTCGGTGCGTTCCAACATTACCGACGCGAACCGTGGACTTCGTACGAGGTGGCGGAGCTCGCGTACCGAATCGAACGGGAGGAACTTGGCCTCAAAGGCGGTCGACAGGACCAGTATGCCGCGGCGTTCGGCGGATTCAATTTCATCGAGTTCACTGGGACGCGGACGATCGTGAACCCCCTGCGGATCGACCCGGAGGTGGTGAACGAGCTCGCGTACCGCCTCCTACTCTGCTACACGGGAACCGGGCACTACTCGAACGACATCATCGAGCGGCAACAGCGCAGCTACGCGGAGAAGCGGGTCGACACCGTAACCGCGCTCGACGCGACGAAGCAGCTGGCGATCGACATGAAGAACGAGCTCCTTCGCGGAAACCTCGACGAGATGGGCCGGCTTCTCGACGAGGGCTGGCAACACAAGAAACAGTTCACCGAAGGGATCTCGAACGAGCGGATCGACGCGTTCTACACCCGCGCGCGCGAGGCTGGCGCGATCGGTGGGAAGTTGCTCGGAGCAGGGGGAGGGGGGTACATCCTTCTCTTCTGCGATTTCGCCCGGCGCGCCAAGGTCGCGAAGGCGGTCCAAGCAGCGGGAGGCCGGGTGACCGACTTCGCGCTGGAAAACGGAGGACTGCAGACCTGGTCCGTGGTGTCGTCCCACTGAGTCGGAGTGACGTCCCAATGAGCTCCCCCTCCGACGGTCTTCCTCCCTCGGGAGAGCCGAAGCTCTCGGTCGTCCTCGCTACGTTCAACGAGCGGGAGAACCTCCCTCAGCTTCTCGAGCGACTGTGGGCCGTACCGCTGCCTCCGCTCGAAGTACTCGTGGTCGACGACGGCAGCACGGATGGTACGCGCGAGTTCCTAGAGCAGGCGGCTCGAACGGAGCCGCGGTTGCGATTGATCTGGCACAACGGGAAGCAGACCACCCTGCGCGCCCAGTGCCAAGGGATCGCGGAGGCTCGGGGCCGGTTTCTGATCGTGATGGATGCCGACCTCCAGCACCCGCCCGAGCTGCTGGCGCCGATGATTGAAGCCCTCGACCGTGGCGCCGCGCTGGTCGTCGGGAGCCGCTATGCTCCGGGCGGCTCGTCGGGGCCCCGAACCGGGACTCGCACGGTCATCTCCCGCGGCGCGGAATGGACCGCTCGGGCGTTGCTTCCGGAGGCGCGACAGGTGAGTGACCCCATCTCTGGGATATTCGGGTTCCGCCAGGAGGTGTTCCGACCGCTTCCCGCGGAGTGGCGGGGCTACAAGCTCCTCCTGTTCCTGCTCGTCATGAGCCGCGGTCGTGGTATCGCCGAGGTCGGTTACCGATTCGAGCCCCGGGGGAGCGGGACCAGCAAGGTCACCCAGAACTGGCGGTTCATCCAGTTCTTCCTCACCGAAGTGGTGCTGGCGCGGCGTTTCCGGGGGACTCTCGCCCGCGCCGACCGTCTGAGCCGAGGCGGTACGGTCGCGTCGGAGCACGGGGGATAGCCGCTGCCAGCAACCCCTATAAGAGACCTCTAGCGTCCCCCGCCGGCGAACGCGAAGGCGGACCGACAATTCGCCCGCGCGTCAGCCGATGGGTCACGAGGCAACAGATGCGAATCCTGATTACGGGAGGTTCCGGGTTCATCGGCCGGCACCTCATTCAGACGGCGATCGAGCGCGGCCACGAGGTCATCGGGACGTTCCTCGCCCCGGAAGAGATCGGTCGGCACCAGGACCGCACGGTTCCCGTTCGTTGGGAACGGCTCGACTTAAGAGACCGGGCGTCCGTCGATCGGGTGGTCGACTCCGTCCGTCCGGAAGCGGTGTTCCACCTGGGCGCCCAGGCCTACGCCGCGAAGGCGTGGGCCTCGCCGGCCGATACCTTCGAGACGAACGTCCTCGGGACGGTCTACCTATACGAAGCGCTTCGTCGACACCCTCCGCGGGATGGCGTCTTTCTCGCCTCCTCGGCCGCCGCGTACGGAACGGTCGACCGACAACCCACGAGCGAGGACGCGCTCTTGCGACCCGTGAATCCGTACGGCGTCTCCAAGGCATGCCAGGACATGCTGTCGCTTCAGTACGCTCTGAACTTTGGCCTGCGCATCGTTCGGGGTCGGTTGTTCATCACTACCGGCCCGGGGAAGACCGGCGACGCCCTCAACGACTTCGCTCAGCGAGTGGCCGAGCTGGAACGCGAGGGCGGGCCGGGGAAGATGCGCGTCGGCAACCTCGACGTCCGGCGTGACATCTCGGATGTCCGGGACGTGGTACGCGCCATCTGGGTCGTTTTCGAGCGGGGGGACCCCCAACAGCCGATCAACATCGGTGCTGGAGAGAGCTTTTCGATCCGTGCCATCGCTGAGACGCTGGTCCGGCTCGCCCGGGTCCCGTTGACCCTTGAGTCCGACTCGAAGCTGCTCCGGCCCACCGACGAAGCCGACATCCGCGCCGACACCTCGCGTCTCCGGAGCCTCGGCTACCGCCCCACGATTCCCCTTGAACGCACGATCGAGGATTCCCTCAATTACTGGCGGCAGGTCGGCCCGGTCTGACTCCGGTCCCCCGAAACGACCCCCTGAGGAACGGCCCGGGGGAAGCGATAGGTTCTAAAGGGCCGAACGACCCTTCCGTCGCTCGATGTCGGCTAACCAGACGTCAAGCGTCCCGGGCCGTCGCCGGGGAATCGGTCTTCCGCCCCCGGACTCACGGGCCGGCCTGGCCCTGCTCGGGGCCATCTTTCTGGGCATCGTGTACGTCGTGATCTTCGGGGGGGCATACTCCGCGTTCACCGCGGAGGCGACGTGGGTCGTCGGGCTGAACTTGATCCTCTCCGTGTTCGTCACGTTCTTCCTCGTCACCATGATCTCCTCTGACCGCGCCCGGGCCGCGGACTTCGAACTCGAGTTTGCGCGGACGGTACAAGCCCATCTCGCCGCGGGAGAGACGCTGGTCGAAGCGAGCCCCCTCGGTGGGATTCTCCACGAGTACGCTCGGGTGGCCCACGACCAACGGAACGCGGCGCGAGAGCACGCGTACGCCGCTGGGCCCGCCGTCTTCAGCACAGCGTTCTCGATCGTGGGGGCGTTCCTGGTCGGGTTCGCGTACTCGATCGGCACCGACCCCAACACCCTCGGACTCGCGATGCTGGTCGAGCTCGGAGCGTTCGTCCTCCTCGTGCTGACCACGGGAATCCTCGTGCTCGGCGTCGGCCGGACCTCGGAGGTGCCCGAATTCGCCCCCCTCGTCCTTCGTCGGTGGGCGAAGGTCGCTACTCCGTCGTTCCCGTTCACGCACTCGCTCACGGACGTCCCCTGGGCGGCCCAGGCCCCGCTTCCGGTGAACCCACCCCTCTGGCAGGAGACCGGGGCGGTAACCCCGGCGCGCGCCTAGGGGCCCCACCGTCAAGTCGAGTTAACTCGGGGAAGAAATACCCCTCATGCAAACTCCGGTCGAACCGGAGCCCCGATGTGGGTGTATGTCGTAATCGCTTCCCCGTGTGGGGTTACCGATACCGTGGCCCGCGCGGTCGCGCGTGCGGTCGACTGGTCGTACGAACATAATGCCCGGCTGGCGAACGAGGTCGACCCGGCGGAGATACGGACCCCCTCCGTCCTCTTCCTCGGAGGCCCGACCCACCGACGGGAGATGGGTGAGTCGCTCAAGGTCTTCCTCGACCGGATGCCGGACCGGTTGCTTTCCCAGAGCCTCTTCGCCGCCTTCGACACCCGCTTCCACGACTCTCCGATCGTCACCGGTTCATCGGCCCGCCATATCCAGCGGGCGGTCGAGGGACGGGGCGGGCGAAACATCGTCCCCGGGGAGAGCTTCTTCGTCATCCGTCGGGATGGACCGGTCCGGGAGGGTGAGATCGAGCGGGCCCGCGTTTGGGCGAGCGGGGTGATCGCGGCGGCCGTGCGCGAGCTGCATGATGTGGAGGTCCGGCCGGGAACGCTGTCGACTCCCTCGCCCCACACGTGGATGGAAACGCTCGCGACCGTCCCCTCGTAGGGACCCCCGAGAGCTTCCCGGGATTCTGCGACTACCCTCGAACCGTATCGGACCGCCGGACCGCAAACGGGGCGCCGTGCCCAGGGATTATGCGGTCAGCGACGGCGAGCACGCGGCGTCGTTCGCGTTCGAGCCGGCGTTCATCGGAGGCCAGCGGGTCCGGGGTGGGGCCCCGGGCGTTCCACCATAGGTGGGTGAGCGCCACGACGCCGGAGGGAGTTCCCACCAGGGTCGTCATGTCCTGGGGAGTATGCCCCGGGGTCTCGAGGAGCACGACGGACGGTGTGAGGCGGCAGCCCTCGGCAGGACGGGAATGCCACTGGTCGCGCCGGTACGTGGCCCAGAAATCATGCACCGTCGCGTTCGGGAAGAGTGCGACGTTTAGCGTGTGGTCGGGATGATGATGGGAGAGGATCACGTCGGTGACCCGCTCCGGTCGGACCCCCAGACGGCCGAGGGGGGAGAGGATCGAACGGGGAGAGGGCACCATCCCAGGGTCGACCACCGCTCGGAGGCGGCCGTCCTCGACATAGCTCACCGTCGAGGCGACCCCAGAACCTACGTATCCGCGGAACAGGACCTCCACCTTCGCCGTCCGTTCGGGGACGACGATCTCACGAATGCCGGGCACGCGGGGAGGGAGCCGAACAGCCTGATAACGGCCGTGCGAGGTCCCTCGTGGGGGATCCTGCCTCCTCAGCGCGAAACAGGCGAGCCCGAAGTAACGGCTCGGCGGTCAGCGCTCCAATTCGCCCCGAACGTCGCCGCGAGGGCGCCGAGCAGGGGAAGCGCCGCCAGGCTCGAGTAGGGGATCGAGGGGAACGTGTTGAGGTAGCCGATGAACAGGAACAGCACGAACAGCGCGAACAGGACAAATGCGCAGGCGTCGAGGGCGAGGTCCGCCCAGATGGTGGCGGCGATGGAGGTCTCGCTCACGGATGAGTTGCATCCGGATCCCCCCTCGGCAAGTAACTCTTCCGGTTCCGAAGAATCGGAAGGACGGGTCTTGTTGTACTCGAAGCCGACGCCCTCGGAGCGCGGTTTCCACCCCGGGCGGCGGGTCGGGAGTAAAGCCCCGTTGACACGGGATAGATGGCCTCCCCGGTCATCGTGGAACGCATGGAAGCCGCGCCCCAGCCGATGATGCACTCAGCCCACCCCGCGGCCAAGATCTCGAAGGTTCCCCGCCTCAAGGGGATGGACCTCCTCGACACTCCGCTGATCAACAAGGGGACCGCCTTCTCCTACGAGGAGCGCACGCTGCTCGGACTTCACGCCCTTTTGCCTCCCCAGGTCGAGACGCTCGATGAGCAGGTCGTCCGGGCGTACGAGGCGTACAAGCGCAAGACGGAGGACTTGGAGCGGCACATCTACCTGCGGGCCCTCCAGGACACGAACGAGGTGCTGTTCTACCGACTGCTCGTCGACCATCTTGAGGAGATGACCCCGGTCGTCTACACCCCGGTGGTCGGCGCCGCCTGCCAGGAGTTCTGCCACATCTACCGTCGTCCCCGCGGTCTGTTCATTTCCTACCCGATGCGGGACTCGATCGTCGAGCTCCTCCGACACCGGCCGAACCCCGAAGTGGACGTGATCGTTGCGACGGACGGCGAGCGGATCCTCGGGATCGGGGACCAGGGCGCCGGCGGGCTCGGAATCCCGATCGGCAAGCTCTCGCTCTACACGGTGTTCGGAGGTATCGCGCCGGAGCGAACCCTCCCGATCGTGCTCGACGTCGGGACGAACAACCAGGACCGATTGCAGGACCCCGAGTACCTCGGCTGGCGCCACGAGCGCATCACGGGCGATGACTACTACGCGTTCATCGAGCAGTTCGTCCGGGCGGTGAAGCAGGAGCTTCCCGGAACGCTTCTCCAGTGGGAGGACTTCGGGGTCGCGCACGCTCGACCGATTCTCCAGAAGTATCGGGAGCAGCTCCTGACCTTCAACGACGACATCCAGGGGACGGGTTCGATCGCCCTCTCGGTGATCCTCGCGGCCTCGGAGGTTTCGGGAATCCCCCTCGCCCAGCAGCGAATCGCCATCCTCGGCGCCGGCTCGGCGGGAATCGGGGTCGCGGACCTCCTCACGGCCGCTCTGGTCGAGGCGGGAGTTCCCCTCGTGGAAGCCCGACGCCGCTGCTGGATTGTCAACCGCGGTGGCCTCGTCCATTCGGGCCGCACCGACATTCGGGACGAGCAGCGTGTCTACGCCCACCCCTGGGAAGACGTGAAGAGCTGGGCGCCGACCAAGGACGGCCAGGTCGGGCTCGAAGACGTCGTCCGCGAGGCCCGACCGACCGTGCTGATCGGGCTCTCCACCCTCAAAGGAGCGTTCACGGAGTCGATGGTGCGGACCATGGCCCGATGGGTTTCACGGCCCATGATCCTTCCGCTTTCGAATCCGACAGCGAAGTCCGAGGCGATTCCCGAGGATCTCCTCAAGTGGACCGGGGGCCGCGCGATCATCGCCACCGGCTCGCCATTCCCACCCGTCACCTACGGGGACTCGATCTACCCGATCGCTCAGTGCAACAATGCGTACATCTTCCCGGCGCTCGGCTTGGGTCTGGTGGCGGGGAGATGCCGCATGGTCACGGACTCGATGTTGCTCGCGGCGGCCCGAGCTCTCGCCGACCATTCGCCCGCTCGACAGAATCCCCACGCCGGCCTCTTGCCGAACCTACGGGACCTGCGCGACGTGGCTCTTGAGATTGCCCTCGCGGTGGCGATGGAGGGTCAGCAGAAGGGCCTCGCCCCGAAGGTCTCGAAGGACGAGCTCCGGCAGCGGATCCGCGAAGCGCACTGGGTGCCCGAGTACCCGGTCTACGCCTAGAAGGAGTTCCGAGCGAACCGCACCGTGCTGGGACTGGTCCGGGTGGCTGAGCTCCGGAAAGGACGGGCGCGTGGGCATCCGCAGGGGTAATGGGACCGAGTCATTTCCCGCCCCCACCGGGGGGTCTCCACGCCCGCTCGAACGCGCCATCCACACCGGAAGAAACGGTCACGCCGGTCGCCGGCACGCCGACATCGGACCCACCGACCGGCCCCGGTCCGTCGGACGAATCTTCCCCTAGGGTATGTGCGGCTGGACATCGACCTCGTCCACGAAGCGTTCCAGCGCGGAGGGCGCGCCTGGCTCCATCGCCTCGAAGCGATCTTCCGCGAACGGGAGGTCGTGGAGGTCGAAGGGCTTCTTCGGTTGGTTGCACGGATGCTGGAGGCGCTCGCCCCCCACGGCTTCTCGCGCGTCGACCACTGGGAGGTCCATCCTGGGGGATGGCTTCCGCTTCCCGAACCGGCCCACGAGCGGCTCACGGAGCCCGTCGGCCACCTGTTGAACGCGCTCCGTAGCGATGCGTGGAAGCGGATCTCGGGTGCGCGGGCATTCTCGGTTCGCCTCTCGGGATCGGGCGAAGTCCGGGCGGACCTCACGGTCCGCCGGGTGCATCGCGAACACGGTCACGGGGCGACGATCGAACTTTACGGTCCCATCACCGAGCGGGACCTGGCTTCTATCGAGAGGTCCCTACGGAATCAGGTCTCGATCGTTCGCCTTCGCCGACAAATCGGTCGCCGACCACACCGCTCGTTTGGCGCACGACCCCGGCCTTGATGTAGTCGGGGGACTACGAGGCTCCGCCGATGCTGGAAATCTACATTCCCGCGCTCATCGCCGCGTTTCTGATCACGGTCCTCGAAATGACGGAGGTGGTCGCGCTCGTGTTCGCCCTCGCGGCGGACCACACGACGGTGCGGCACGGGGCGCTCGGAGCGGTCGGGGGGACCGCGGTGGTGGCGGGCATCGCCTTCGCGTTCGGGGCGATCTTGATCGCCTTTCCTCGATCCTATCTGCTGTGGGGCTCGGCGGTGGTCTTGGCCGCTTTCGGGGTGTTCTTGTTCCGAAGCACTCTCAAGACGTACCGGAGGCGACGCGCCGCCGCGACCGGGACCGCCCCCTCATCGAGCAGCGCCTCCGCTGCCCAGTTCGCGGGAGGGTTCTCGGTCGGCGCGGTCGAGTCCACTGAGACCGTGATTGTCCTGCTCGCTCTCGCGGCTGCCGGCTATGGTTTTTCCGCCCTCGTCGGCGCCGTGCTCGGGGGAGCCCTTCTCGTGGTCGTCGCGTTCGTGGTCCACGACCGGATCCGTCGTATCAAGGTCCCGTGGCTCAAGGTCGGCGGGACCGCGGTGGTGTTCTCATTCGCGGTCTTCTGGGGAGGCGAGGCCGCCGGAGTGAACTGGCCGGGTGGCGACCTCATCCTCCTCCTCCTCGTCGTGCTCGGAGTGCTCATCGTACGCGGCGGCGTCGAGGCCGTGATGCGCGCGACGCGGCCGCGGTCGGCACCGGGTTAGAGCGAAGGCGCTCACCTTCAGGTTCCCGAGCCTTCTGCGACGTCCGGGGCTCGGGAAGCAGCATCAGACCCTCGGATGGGTCGCCGATCAGGATTCCCTTCCCCCGCCGGAAGGTCCAACCGACCCAAGCGATGGTGACGGCGTCGAGCTCGTCGTGCGTCAGCTCTCGTCGGACGACGTCGCCCCCGAGGCCGAGCGACCTAAGTGCTCGTTGGAGGCGGGCGACCCCCGCCTTCTTCCGCGGGATCCC
>Ga0187815_10001289_pt1 | contig 11840 bp, 8 predicted proteins | sample NC_S_5_FD_132962 | JGI IMG/M metagenome (GOLD analysis project Ga0187815, IMG submission 132962) | Wetland sediment microbial communities from Neuse River Estuary, North Carolina, USA - ASW-S_5 | ecosystem: Environmental > Aquatic > Freshwater > Wetlands > Sediment | place: USA: North Carolina...
CTCGAAGGTTTTCGTCGGTCCGTCGTACGACGGCACGATGGCCCGCAACGGCCTACAGATCGCGGCCGTGCTCGCCGGAGGCGAGGAGGAGCTCCGGAAGCGTCCCATGGTCGCGGGCTACTGCGACCCCGTCGGTCCCCTCATCCACGACCGCGCCATGACCGAGACCCTCATCGAGTACGCCGCGATGGGCCAGCCGGTCTTCGTGACCGTCCTGGACCTCGCGGGCGCGTCGGCTCCGCCGACCCTGGCCGGAACGCTCCTGCAGCAGAACGCGGAGATCCTCTCCGGGGTCGTCCTTGCCCATCTCGTGAACCCGAAAGCGCCGGTCATCTACGGGTGCGTGAGCGGCATCTTGGACATGCGGACTGGAAGCGCTGCGCTCGGCGGCCCGGAGGCCGGGCTTCTCAGCATCGCGTCGGTCCAGCTGGCCCATTCCTACGGGCTCCCGTGCACGGTCGGCGGACAATCCGACGCGACGATCCACGATGCCCAGGCCTCCTTGGAAAAGGCGACCACACTGCTCGCCTCGGTCCTCGCCGGCGCCGACTTCGCCGACCTCTTCTTCGGGTCCTACGCGGGGTACGACACGACGAGCTTCGAACAGATCGTCCTGGACCACGACATCGCCGGGTACGCGTTCCGATACGCCGAGGGGATCGAGGTCACCGAGGAGACGCTCGGACTCGACCTCCTCCGCGAGGTCGGCCCGGGGGGCGGCTTCCTCCGCAACCGCCGCGCACTGCAGTACACGCGCCAGCGAATGCGCAAGGAGTTCTATTTCCCCGACGTGCTGAAGCGTACGGCCCCCGACCAGCTCCATCCCCGCGCTCCCCTGGATCTTCTGAAGGAGGCCCACGACCGGGCCGCCCGGCTCCTCCGGGATCACCGCCCGGACCCGATGGACCCGGGCCAGGTCCGCGAAATGGAGCGGGTCTTCGCGACCCTCTACCCTGGGTTGAGCCCCTTCGGGGCTCCCTAAGCCCTCCGCGAGCCGAGTCCGGCGGCCGGGGGGGCGGCCGCCCTTCCTGGAAGTAGGAGTGGCGCGGCGCGATATGGAAAAGACTTCATCTTCGCCGTCCCCTGCCGAGGGCGAAGCCTGAGGGGAGCGGGTGGCCGAAGACTACGTCGCGCGCCTGAAGCAAGCGGTGCTCGAGTACGACATGGAGGGCGTCGCGGCCCTCGCCCAGGATGGCCTCGACCACGGACTGGACCCCCTGCAGGGGATCGAGGACGGGCTCGCGGCCGGCATCCGGGAGGTCGGCCAGCGGTTCGGAGCCGGAGAACTATTCCTGCCGGAGCTCGTGATGGCCGCCGAAACGCTGCGCGCCGGCGTCGCGATCCTGCAGCCCCGTATCCCGAAGAACTCCGGCGCGCGCAAAGCTCGCAGGGTGCTCCTCGCCACCGTCCAGGACGACATCCACGAGATTGGAAAGAACCTGGTCGGCACGATGCTCACCGCGGGGGGCTACGAGGTGGTGGACCTAGGAGTGAACCAGTCCGCCGAGGAGATCCTGGCGAAGGCCGAGGAGACCCAGGCCGACGTGGTCGCGGTCTCAGCGCTCATGACCACGTCCATGCCGAGGATGCGCGAGCTCCTCCGCCTCGCGGACGACCGCAAGATCCGGGACCGGATGCGGTTCATTGTCGGGGGGGCACCCGTCACGGACGAATTCTCTCAGAAGATCGGGTCCGACGGGACCGCTCCCGACGCCGCGGAAGCGGTTCATCTCGTCCGTCGGCTGCTCGACGGCGACCCCGGGGCGCAATCGCGATAGCCGGGGTCGCCGGGACCGCCCTCCGAAGCCGCTTTGGGTCCGGCCGGGCAGCTCGACGGGCCGTAGCACGACGCAGCGAACCGGTCACCGGGGTCGTGCCGGCCGGGGAACGCTCGAGAATCGCGACGGGTCCCGGTGCGGCAAGGCGAGGGATGTCGCGAAGGCCCGAGAAAAACGGGGGTCGCCCGCGAGCGACACGTGGCGGATCGAGCGCGCGAGGGTTCGCATCTTCGTCCGCTCGGCCAACGAGACGAGGGCCAGTCGGGCGCCGGACCCTGCCGTGTTCCCGACGAACCGTACGCGGTCGAGGGACACGTTCGGGAACATCCCTACCGTTCGGGCGCTCTCCGGTGCGAGGAAGGAGCCGAACGCACCGGCGAGATACAGCGTCTGGATCTCCGAGGGAGATCGGCCGAGCTCGTCCAGGAGCACGTCGATCCCCGCGTGGATGGCCGCCTTCGCGAGCTGGAGCTGGCCGATGTCGTTCTGCGTGAGCACGATATCCTCCCCGATCGCGGTTTCCGCCGCGGGAACGACCCGAAAGACAGGCTGCCCGGAAACCGGACGGGTCCGGTCCGAATCGGACGGCGGCCGCAGGCGTCCCACGGAGTCGATCGCCCCCACCCGAAACAACCCCGCCAGGAGGTCGAGCAGCGCGGACCCGCAGAGCCCGCGAGGCTTCTTCCGGCCGATCGTCCGGTAATCGACATGCCACGTCTCGGGCTCGACGCTTACGCGCTCGACCGCTCCGTCCGCGGCCCGCATGCCGAACCGGATATGGGCGCCCTCGAACGCCGGACCCGACGGGGAGGAGCAGGCGACGAGGTTCTCCCGGTTCCCGGCGCAGATCTCGGTATTCGTCCCCACATCGATGAGCACGCGAAGGCCCCGGGACCGGTCCATGCGCGTGGCGACGACGCCCGCGACGAGGTCACTGCCGACGAACGCGGCCACGACGGGGGGTGCGACCACGGTGCTCGAACGGGCGGCGGAAATTCCGAGCGCAGCGGCCGGGCGAACGACCTCCCGACGCGTCGCCGGAGTGTAGGGGGCTCGGGCCAATCGGTCGACCGGTAGGCCGAGGAGAAGGTGCTGCATCGCCGTGTTCCCCACGGCGGTGATCTCGTAGACGCGGTCCGTCGGCCGATGGGCTCGGGCGCAGGCCTCCCGCACCAGGCGGTCGACGCAATCCGCCACTTCCCGATGCAGGGCCGCCGCTTGGGAGGGTGCTTCGAGCGCGAACGCCAGCCGGGACATGATGTCCTCGCCATGGACGAGCTGGGGATTCGGCGCCGAGACGGTAGCGAGCACCGCGCCGTCGGAAAGGTCGACGAGGAACCCGGCGATCTTCGTGGAGCCGATGTCGAACGCCATCCCGAGGGGGGGTTCGCTCGCGGCGGAGACCGAGAGGACCTCGCAGCCCCGAACGACCAGGTTCCTCGGCCACCTTCCCGGGGGGCGGGCCAGGAGGTCAGGCAGTCCCAGGCCAGGACGCACCCGCAGACCTCGGGCCCGCAGCCCTGCGGCGGTCGTCCTTCGGCGAATCGGGAGGGCTCGGACCGCCGGGTCGAGACGATGGCGCGGAACGGCCCCCGACGTCTGAAGTCTCTGCCATCCCTGTTGGGCCTCGGGCGGGATCTCGAGGACGAACGTTCCTCCCGCGGTAGGGCGGGCCTGACACGCGAGGCGCACGACCCGATGCCCCGGCCCCTCGCCGAGCGAGCGATGCTCGGAAGGCGTCGGGGCGCTCAACCGCTCGGCGCCCCGGCGGACGAGAACGCGACACTTTCCGCACGTGCCCCGTCCCGCGCACAGGTCCTCGAGGCCCGCACCGCAGCGTGCCGCCGCATCCAGGAGATTCTCCCCGGGACCGAGATCGACCCGGCGACCTTCCGGTTGGAAGATCACCACGCTCCGGATCATGCCCTCCCTCCGCGACCCGAGAGCGCCCTACCGGACGTCCAGGTCGTAGCCCACCAGTACCGAGCCACAGCGGACTTCGCCCGGGATGCGAAATCGTTCCCGAAGGTACTGGTCCTGCACGGGATCCGGGCTTCCCGAATCAACGTTCGATACGCCGGGAACGTCGGCCAGTTCGGGGAAAGGCACCGGAGGCAGGCACCATCGCAACGGACTCTGCGCACGGACGCTCGACCAGAGGACGAACCCCCGCCCCAAGAGCTCGACACGTCCTCCCTCCGGCCTCGAGGCCGGGACCCCCGGGATCGACTCCTCGCCCACCACGGTGCCGACCGCGTCGACCAACAGCAGCGTGGGGGCCGGCGGCGGTCGGAACGACGCATCCTTGAACAGACAGATCACCCGGTCGTGCCCCAGCGTCGCCGCCACCCCTTCGTTGACCGAGGCGCCCACCGTCGCCCGGGCGAGGAGCGCTTCGCGGTCCGCAGGGGCCAGGAATTCCGCCCCGACGACGCCGCCGATGCCACGGACGCGGGCCAGAACCTCATCATCATTGGCTGTCAATCGCCGCCCTCCACCCTCTCGACAACAGAGCCGCTCGTTCAAAGCGCTCGCGGTGGGTCGCGAGATGAGCGCGACGAAGCCCTCGGTTCTCGCCGAGCGACCGTCCCGGAAGACTTCCCTTTTTCCGGCGTATCTCGGCGCGGTCTTTATGCCCGGAACGCTCACCCGCGTTCGTGGTCGAACCGGCCGCGGGCACCGGGCTTCGGTCGGTCCTGGCCAACCGACGGTTCGTTCTCTGGCTCGCCTCGGAGTTCTCGGGGATCCTCGGCTATTCGGCGTGGAGCATCTCGGTCCTCTGGCTCGCCTACCAGATCTCGGGTACCCTCCTCGTCTCCGCGTTCGTGCTGCTGGTCCAATACGGGTTCTACGCGATCACGTTCATCGCCGGACCGTTCGTGGACCGGCTCCCCGACAAGCGGACCATCTACCTCATCGTCTACCCGGTGGAGGCGGTCGCGGCCGCCACCGTGGGCCTGGCCCTCGCGACTGGTCACCTCACTGTTCCGCTCCTGCTCGGCGCCGTCGCGGTCATGGCGTTGCTCGAGGACTTCTGGTGGGTCGCCTCGAACACGGTCCCGCGGATCCTCGTCGGGAAGGAGAACGTGCTGCGGGCGAACGGCCTCGCGGCGGCCTCCGGCAGCAGCGGGTCGCTCGCGGGATACTCGATCGGCGCCGCGCTGATCATCTTCGTGGGAGTGAGCGGCGGGGCGTTCCTCTTCGCCGGTCTCTTGGCCATCGCCGCCGTACTGATCGTGCCGGTCTCCATCGCCTCGCCGCCCGCCCCGCCGACGCGCCTCGGTACCGACTTCCGGGAGGGCTGGGGGATGCTCGCGCGGGGCCCGGGCCGGCCTCTCCTTCAGATCGGGGCACTGTTCGCCGTGGAGGGATTCTTCCTCGGGGCCCCGGCCCTCTTAATCACCCTGTTCTCGAACCGAGGGTTTCCGGACCCGAGCCATGCTTACGGGCTCCTCTTCACGGCCTACGTGGTCGGGGCCGTGGCCGGGGGCTTGACGGTCTCCCGCGCCAATCCGCGTCATGCCCTCGGCCCATGGATGGCGGGGTCGATGGTGGCGGAAGGGGCCGCGGTCGCGCTCGCGGTGCTGTTCGTCCCGCAGCTTTTTCCGAGCATCGCCGCCTGGTTCGCCGTCGGGCTCGCGAGCAGCGTTCCTCCGACGCTCTTCTACGCGTACCTCCAGGCGACCACGCCCGCGGGGGCGATCGGCCGGGTGATCTCGAACATGTACCTCTTCCCCGGGATCGCCAGCGCGCTCGGAGCCGTGACCTTCGGGGCGTTCGCTCTCGGACTTTCGCCCGGAATGCTCGGCTACCTGGTCGCGGTGGGCCTGGTCGGCGTGGGGGTGGCCGCGGTCTCGGTGCCGGTCGTTCGCGGGATGCGGTTCTGAGGACGCCCGGACCCGATTTCCTGAGGGCGCGCCTTAGCGCGCGAAACGGTGGGTCATCACGTAGGGCAGCATCCCGCCGGCTCGATAGTACTCGAGCTCGGTCAGCGAGTGGATCTGGCAGGTGACCGTGAAGCGGGTCGACGTCCCGTCGGGTCGAGTGGCGATCGCGTGCACCGGCCCGTTGGGAACGAGGTCGCCTCCGTCCGGAACCTCGAGGTCGAACGACTCACGTCCGGTGAGCCCGAGCTGCTTCCAGCCCTCGCCGGGGCGGAACGTGAGCGGTAGGACCCCCATCTGCACGAGGTTCGACCGGTGGATGCGTTCGTAGCTCTCCGCGATCACGGCCCCGACCCCCAGGAGCCGGGGACCTTTGGCCGCCCAGTCCCGCGAGCTCCCCTGGCCGTAGCTCTTTCCCGCGAGCACGACGAGCGGGGTCCGCTCGTCGCGGTACCTCTCGGCCGCGTCGAAGATCGTGAGGGATTCGCCGGAAGGAACGTGGAGCGTGAACCCGCCTTCCTTCGGAGACGCGAGCCCGTTCTTCAACCGGACGTTCGCGAACGTTCCCCGGACCATCACCTCGTGGTGGCCCCGGCGGGCTCCATAGGTGTTGAACTCGGCGACCGGCACCCCGCGAGCGAGCAGGTACCGGCCCGCGGGGGAATCCTCGGGGATCTCGCCGGCGGGCGAGATGTGGTCGGTCGAAACACGGTCCCCCAGCGTCGCTAGGGCCCGAGCTCCGCTCACGATCCGACCGTCGTGCGGCAAGAACGGCGGAGGAAGCCCAAGGTACGGCGCTTCGGCCAGGTAGGTGGACGCGTCGGACCAGGGGTACTGTTCTCCCACCGGCGATTCGAGGGACTCCCAGTGCGCGTCGCCCACATCGACCGACCGGTACTTCTCCCGAAACATGCTCGGCTCCAAGTTGGCTTCGACGACCCGACGGACCTCCTCGGGGGCGGGCCACAGGTCCTTCAGCACGACCGGGGACCCGTCCGGGCGGTGGCCGAGCGGATCCCTCGTGAGGTCGAGGTCCATCCGGCCGGCGAGCGCGTACGCCACGACCAGCATCGGAGATGCGAGGAAGTTCGCGCGGACCCGGTTGTGGATCCGGGCCTCGAAGTTCCGGTTCCCGCTCAAGACCGCGGCGACGAACAGGTCGTTCTCCTGAACCTGCCGGTCGACCGCGGGAGGGAGGGGGCCCGAATTCCCGATGCACGTCGTGCACCCGTAGCCCACGACCTCGAACCCCAGACGGTCGAGGTACGGAAGGAGGCCGGCACGCTCGAGGTAGGCGGTAACGACCTTCGAGCCGGGGGCGAGGGACGTCTTGACGTAGGCCGGGACCGTGAGGCCGAGTTCGACCGCTTTCTTCGCGATCAGGCCGGCGCCCACCATGACCGAGGGGTTCGAGGTGTTCGTGCAGCTCGTGATCGCCGCGATGACGACGGCGCCGTCCTGGACGGGAACCGGGGAGGCTGCCGGTGCGCCCGGGCCCGCATGCGAGGCCCGCAGGTCACCGGCGGAGGCGGCCCGCACGGAGGCACCCATCGACGGGCGCGGGTGGGCGGCGCGATACTCCTCGAGCGCCTTGCGGAACGACGCCGGGGCCATCCCCAGGGCCATGCCCTCCTCGGGATTCTTCGGGCCAGACACCGAAGGCACGACCGAAGCGAGGTCGATCACGACGACCTCGTCGTAGTCGACGGACCCTGGGGCGGGCGAGCCCCACAGCCCTTCGAGACGGGCGTAGGCTTCGACGCGGGCGACGAGCTCGGGCGGCCGGCCCGTTCCGCGCAGGTAGGCGATCGTCGCCTCGTCGATCGGGAACAAGGCGGCCGTCGCGCCGTACTCCGGGCACATGTTCGACACCGTCGCCCGGTCGGGAACGGAAAGGTGCGAAACCCCGGGGCCGAAGAACTCGACGAACCGGTCGACCACGCCCTTCTCGCGGAGCGTGCGGGTGACGGTCAGGACGAGGTCGGTCGCGGTGGTACCGCTCGGCAGCGACCCCCGCAGCTCGACGCCGACCACTTCGGGCCATGCCAGGAAGTACGGTTCGCCGAGCATCACGGCCTCGGCCTCGATCCCTCCGACCCCCCAGCCGAGGACGGAGACCCCGTTGACCATGGTCGTGTGGGAGTCGGTGCCGATCAGCGTGTCCGGGAAGACGGTCCGGGGCCCCGGCCCTTCCCGAGTCGCGACGACGCTCGCGAGGTGCTCGAGATTCACCTGATGCACGATCCCGTTCCCCGGTGGGACGATCCGGAAGTTCCGGTACGCCGCCTTTGTCCAGCGGAGGAACGCGTACCGCTCGTGGTTCCGTTCGTACTCCCGGTCCAGGTTCACGAGCAGGGACCGCGGGGACCCGAAGCTGTCGACCTGCACCGAGTGATCGATCACGAGGTCGACCGGCACAACCGGATTGATCCGACCGGCGTCCATCCCTCGACGGGCCGCCGCGCTGCGCAGCGTGGAGAGGTCGACGACCACCGGGACCCCCGTGAAGTCCTGCAGGAGCACCCGACCGGGGTAGAACGCGAACTCAGCCGCGTCGGCACGCTCGCCACCGTTCGCGAGCGCGACCACGTCGTTCAGGTCGCTTCGTTTCGGGTCGAAGTGCCGCACAATGTTCTCGAGAAGCACTCGAACCGTGCGGGGCCGGCGGCCGAGCGCACCGGGTTCTACCCCCCGGAGCCGGACCGGGCGGTAGACCGTGGCGGTCTCCGATCCAAGACGGACGGTCTCCGTGACACCGAGGGGGTCGGACGAGCTCATGACGGCCCGAGCGGACAGGCATTCTTGGCTCTTTGGAGCCTCGCCGGGAGGGCCCGGGCCAGCGGGATCGCCGAAAGGCTAAGACCGCCCTGGACTCCCCGACGAGGGTCCGATGACCAACTACCTCGACGCCTTCGTTCTCGGGATCCACATCACCGGGGCCGCGGTCTGGGTGGGAGGAGTCGTCGCGCTGGGGGTAATCGCGCTGGGCCTCCGCGGCCCTCCGCTCGACGACCCGGTGAAGTACAGCCAGGCGGTCTCCCGGGTCGCGCGGCGGCTAGCCTGGGTCATGTGGCCCGCGCTGATGGTGACCATCGCGACCGGGTTCTACAACCTCAGCTGGTACCTTCCCGGGGGAACCTGGGACCTGTCGACCCCTTCGGGAACGGTGCTCCTGGTGAAGGTCTCGATGGTCGGGTTCGTCATCCTCGTGGCGGGCCTGCACACCTTCTACGTCGGCCCCAAGATCCGACGCCGGGTCGTCGGCGGCTGGGACCCCCTGCGGCTTCGGCCCCTGCGACGTCTCAACGGGATCCTCGGAGGGCTCGCGCTCCTCGGCAGCGTGGCGATCCTCTTCCTCGCAGCGCTCCTGGCCTGGGTGTAGTACCGGCGCGTCGGCCGGTGCCCGTCTCTACGGGGCCAACGGGATCGACCGGTCCCATTGGAGGGAGACGCGGGTTCCGGCGGCGACCGGAGCGGCCGGCCCCGGAGAACGCAGCTCAAGCCGAGCTCCCTCGTCGGTCCGCACGATCACGAGGATCTCCCGGCCCGTCGTTCCCGCGACCACGACCGTACCCTCGATCCTCCCCGTGCCGGCCGGACCCATGTGCAGGTCCTCCGCGCGGACGGCTTCGGGGCCGGTCGGAACGACGAGGACGTTGTACCCCAGGAAGCGCGCCGCGCGGACCGTTCGGGGCCGGTCGAAGACCTCCGAGGGGGGGCCGACGGTTTCGAGGGATCCGTCGAACAGAAGTCCGACCCGGTCCCCGAGGAAGAGCCCTTCCTCGCGGTCGTGAGTTACGTGGATGGCCGCGGTCCCGAACGCGCGAAGCGCCCGGCGAAACTCGGCGTGCAGCTCGGCCTTGAGCTCGACATCGATCGACGCGAACGGTTCGTCCAGCAGAACGAGACGGGGCCGGGCGGCGAGGGTCCGGGCGAGGGCGACCCGTTGGCGCTCCCCGCCGGACAGCTGGTCCGGTCGTCGGTCCTCGAAACCGGAGAGATGGAGGAGGTCCACGAGGCCGTCGACCTCCCGTTCGACCTCGCTCCGAAGGCGGCGCTGGAGGAAGGGAGCGTAGGCGATGTTCTCGTAGACGGTCCGGTGAGGGAACAGGGCAGGTTCCTGGAACATGAGCCCGATCCCCCGACGGAAGGGAGGCACGCCCTCCAGGTCGGCCCCGGCGAGACGCACCGTCCCGGCGCTGGGCTGCTCGAGCCCGGCGATGCAGCGCAGAAGGGTCGTCTTGCCGCTGCCGTTCGGCCCGAGGAGGACGAGGAATTCGCCCGGCGCGACCGTGAACGACACGGAGCGTAGGACGGGCGTACCGTCCCACGCGGCCGAGAGCCCTTCCACTTCGAGGAGCGGGCTAGAGCTCGGCACGTCGACCTCCCAGGAGCAGCCCGAGAAAGACCACGAGGCTGAGCAGGAGAAGGAGGCCCGCCGCCGCGTCCGCGACCGCGAAGAGACGCGCATCCGCGAGTCGGCCGAGAGCGACCGGCAGCGTCGTGTAGGTCGGGGTAACGAGGAAGAACGTGGCGGTGAACTCTCCGAGTCCGAGCGCGAACGCGAACAACCCCGCGGTCACGAGACCGTCCTTCACCCTCGGGAGGTCCGCGTCCAGGAACGCTCCGAACGGGGTGGCGCCGAGCGTCTCGGCGGCCTCGCGGGCGGCGGGAGAGAGGCCGGTTAGCGGGATCTCGAGGCTCTGGAGGGCGAACGGGATGGCGAGGATCGCCTGGCTCACGATGACCAGGAACCAGATGGAGGAGGTCCCGCCCAGCACCGGACGCCAGAACGAAGCGAGCCCGAAGGCGAGGACGACGGGCGAGAGGAGCAGCGGGAGGAACAATAGGAGACCGAGGCCCGCGGCCCGGCGAGGGCGCTGGGAGACCCCGAACCCTGCCACGATCCCGAGCAGGAGCGCGAGAACGCTCGCGGCGGTCGCGAAGAACAGCGTGTTCGCGACCATGCCGGCGACCGAGATCCCCAGCCGAGATTGCGTGGTGGTCGAGAAGAGGTCGGCCCAGACCACGCCCGCGCCCGCCCCACCGACCGGCTGGACCGTTCGGTAGAGAACGGCCCCGAGGACCACCAGGATCCCCGCGAAGACGGCGGCGGTCTCGATCGCCAGTGCCATCCCGAGCGGGTCGCGCCACGCCACACGTCGGGCCGGTGCGGCCCGACGGCCCGGCGTGGCCCGCAGCCGGCCGAGCAGCCAGAGGTACAGCACCGTGGGAGCGAGGAACACCAACACCATGACGAGCGCGAGGACCCCCGCGGACGTGGGCTGGAGCAGGATCTGGTCGAGCGACCAGATCCGGGCCTCCACGGTGTAGCATCTCGACCCGCAGAGCAGGAGCGGCGGGGCGAACGAGAGGGCAGAGAACAGAAAGGTGAGCAGACCCCCGACGCTCGCGCCGACCCAGGTCGGCGGCCCCCAGGCGTGCAGGTAGGCTTTCCCCGGGGAGCCTCCGAGCGTCGCGACGGTCTCCTCCAGGGCGACGGGAGCGCTCTCGCACGCGGTCGCCGTGAAGAGCACGACGATCGGGATGTTGAACACCAGGTTCGCGGCGACGATCGCGGGGAGACCGGTGCCGAAGAACGAGAGGCCCGGGACGGCCGAGGAGAGGAGGCCGGACGGTCCGAAGAGGTCGAGGACCCCGAAGACGACCACGAGGCTCGGAAGTAGGAACGGTACCAGCAGGAACGAGCGGAGCTCCGAGCGTCCGGGCCAGGAGAACCGGCCGAAGAAGAGCCCGGCCGGGTACCCGATCGCCACGGCGAGCAGGGCCGAGAGCCCGCCCTGCACGAGCGAATTCTCGATCGACGCCACGTTCAGCGGCTGCGAAGCGATGGCCATCGCTCCCGGCCACCCGCCGGACTCTGCGAGCGCGCTCGCGAAGAGGAGCGCGACCGGCGCGAGGGCGAAGAGGAGGACGAACAGGATCGGCGGAGCTAACGCCAGGGCTCCGCGGCTCCGAGCGGTCATGGGGGGAGCAGCCGGTTCGCCAGCTCCTCGTACGTCGACACCCAGCCGTAGAGCGAGGCGGCGACGTCCGCCGGCGTCGTGGCCTCGTTCAGGGGCACGATCGTCGACGGGTCGAGCGCCGCCCCGAAGACCGCCGGCAGCGGCACCGTCCCGTTGGCCGGGTACTCCCACTCGTTCGTCGGGATCTCGGA
>Ga0187815_10001290_pt1 | contig 11837 bp, 12 predicted proteins | sample NC_S_5_FD_132962 | JGI IMG/M metagenome (GOLD analysis project Ga0187815, IMG submission 132962) | Wetland sediment microbial communities from Neuse River Estuary, North Carolina, USA - ASW-S_5 | ecosystem: Environmental > Aquatic > Freshwater > Wetlands > Sediment | place: USA: North Carolina...
AGACGTCGCTGAAATGTTCGCGCAGCCAGCCGGCGCTGCTCTTGCTGCGGCTCATGGGACAGCATCACTGCAGGGGAATCGGGGCGCATGATACCCTTTGCCGCTCACTCCCCGCGAATCGAACCTGCCGCATGGCCCTCTCCCCCTCGCAGATCCGCTACCTGCGCAGCCTTTCCCATGGCCTGAACCCGGTCGTCCTGCTCGGCAACAAGGGCGCCAGCGACGCCGTGGTCAAGGAACTGGGCCAGGCGCTGGAGATCCACGAGCTGGTCAAGGTGAAGCTCTCCGGCGGCGACAAGGAGGAGCGCCAGGCCCAGCTCGACACCTTGCTCGCCGGCACCGGAGCCGAAGCCGTACAGCAGATCGGCCACGTCGCCGTGCTGTTCCGCCGCAACGCCGACGAGCCGAAGATCGCGCTGCCCCGCTGATGGACCTTTCGCTCGACCGGCCCGAAGGTTACCTGTTCGTGCGCCGCGTCGGCGAAAACAGCATCACGCTGATCGACCGCGAGCTCACCGACAGCTTCCTGCTGGCGCCCGACCGAGTCATCGAGCACTGGGAGGTGCACGAGGCCCGTGCGCTCGATGCCGTGCACGTCGACGCCCTGCTCGCCCTGCAGCCGGAACTGGTGCTGCTGGGCACCGGGGCGCGCCAGACCTTCCCTCCGGCCACGTTCATGGCCGGCTTCCTGCGCAAGGGCATCGGCGTCGAGGTAATGGACAATGCCGCGGCCGCGCGCACCTACAACCTGCTGGCCGGCGAAGGACGGCACGTGATCGCCGGGTTTATTTTGCCGCCGGCGCGCTGAGCGCTCAGCGCGCCGGGAGGTAGTTCAGCGGATCGACCGGGTTGCCGTCCTTGCGGATCTGGAAGCCAAGCTCGACGCGCGAGGCGCCGCTGGAACCCATTTCGGCAATTTCCTGCCCGGCACTGACGCGCTGGCCTTCCTTTACCAGCCGCTTGCTGTTGTGCCCGTAGGCCGACAGCAGGCTGTCGCTGTGCTTGATGATGACGAGTTCACCGTAGCCGACCAGGCCATTGCCGCTGTACACGACCACTCCATCGGCCGCCGCGCGCACCGGGCCGCCCGCCTTGCCGGCGATGTCGATGCCCGGCACTGCATCGCCCGGCGTGAAACGCTTGATGATCTGGCCATCGGCCGGCCAGTGCCAGGTCACGCCTCCGGACGCGCGCGAGCTGCCGCTGGCCACCACCGGAGCCGGCGGCGGCGCGGCCACCTTGGGCTCTCCCGCCACCGGCACCTCGGTGCTTACGGGCGCAGCCGGTACGGAGGCCGCAGCAGCGGTCGGCGCGTGCGCCGGCACTACCGTGGCAGCCGCAGCAACCGACCCGGCTGAGGACGACGCGTGGCCGCTTGCCACCGCCCGTGCATGAGTGCCACCCGGCGGCGGCGAGGCCGGTGCGGGTACATTCTCGAACATGGGTGCGGCCGGTGCTGCCGAAGCTGACGCCGTCCTAGTCCGTTCGGCACTGGCCGCCACTACCGGTGCGCTGCCGGCAGACGGCGACAGGCGCAGTTTCTGTCCAGGCCAGATCGTGTAGGGCGCGGCGATGCCGTTCCACTTCGCAAGATCGCGGAAATCCACACCTTTGCGGAAGGCGATCGAGTACAGGGTGTCGCCTTTCGCCACCTCGTAGCTGCCGCCCGGAATTGGCGTATGTGCTGCGACGGGCACGACACGGTTGTGGCCCTGGCCCGTGGCCGGTTCCACCACCACGGTGCTGCAGGCTGACAACACCAGCAAGGCGGCGACGAGCAGGGATGGAGCAAGGGGTCGATTCATGCGCGCCAGCATAGCGAGGCCTCCCTGTTTTTTCATGCGGCGCCTCGCCTGCCTCAGCGGCGCCAAGACCACCACGCCAGCAGCAGGCCCAGCAACGCCAGCACGACCCAGCCGATCCACTCGATGTACTTGTGCAGCAGCTGTTCGGCGCGCTCGCCGAACAGGCGGATCAGCAGCGCCAGCAGCCACACGCGCTTGCCGCGGCCCAGCGCCACGCAACCGAGGAAGGGCAGTACCGGCACGCCGATGACGCCCGATGACCAGGTCACGAACTTCATCGGGATCACCGGCACCAGCGCCGCCAGGAACAACACGCCGAACAGACCCCAGCGATGCGCGGCCATCTGCGTACGCAGGGTCGCTACGCCTTGCTCGATCGGCACCAGCAGATGCAATGTGCCCAGCAGCGGCTTCAGCGCCTCGAACGCGAAATGCCCCAGCGCATAGCCGACCAGCGAGCCCAGTAGGGAAAAGGCCAGGCTGAGGTTGGCGTAGAAGAACGCCCGCTGCCGCTTGCCCAGCATCATCGGCGCCAGCATCACCTCCGGCATGATCGGGAAGATGAAAGCCTCGACGAAACTGAGCCCGCACAGGTAGCGGATCGCGTGGGGGTGGCGCGCCCACACCAGCGCGCGGGCATAGAGCTTGCCGAACAGGCGCATCTGATGGACTTCCTTTTCGGTATGTATCAGCCGATGCCGCCGAGCAGCGGCACGAAGCTGACCGCGCCGAGTTCTTCCTGGGCGAAATCGCCCTGCCCGTCGCCGCGCAGGCGGATCAGCATCTGGCTGCTGGGCGAACCCACCGGGGCCACCAGCACGCCGGTAGGGCTGAGCTGTTCCAGGATGCGGCTGGGGATGGTGTCGCCCGCGGCAGTGAGGATGATCGCGTCGAACGGCGCCTCGTCGGCCCAGCCGAGCTTGCCGTCGTCGTGGCGCGAACGGATGTTGACGAGGCCCAGCTGGCGGAAGCGGCGACGCGCCTGGCGCAGCAGCTCCTCGATCCGTTCCACGGTGTAGACCTGCTCCACCAGCGCGGCCAGCACCACTGCCTGGTAGCCGGAGCCAGTGCCGATCTCCAGCACCCGGCCGGGCTTTTCCTTGCGCGCGTCGAAATGCTCAAGCAGCGCCTCGGTCATCCGCGCCACCACCCAGGGCTGGGAAATGGTCTGGCCGTGACCGATCGGCAACGCGGTGTTTTCGTACGCGCGCGAGTGCAGCGCCTGGTCGATGAAATGGTGGCGCGGCACGTTGCGGATCACGTCGATCACCCGCGCGTCGCGGATGCCGCTTTCGCGCAGCTGGGCGGCGAGCCGGTCGCGCGCGCGCTGCGAGGTCATGCCCTCGCCTTTCAGCGCCGCGGGGGGAAGGAGATGCATGCTCACCGCTCAGGCCACCTTGTGGCCAGAAACGGCCATATCGTCGCTGAGCGATTGCATCCAGCTGCTGACCTTCTCCAGCGCCTGGAAGCGGGTGAGATCGACGTGGATCGGCGTGACCGAGACATAGCCGCGCCGCACTGCGTCGAAGTCGGTGCCCGGGCCGGCATCGTCCACCTCGCCCGCCGGGCCGATCCACCAGATCGGGCGGCCGCGCGGATCGGTCTGCGCGATGCATGGCGCCGCGCGATGGCGGCGGCCCAGCCGGGTGACCTCGAAGCCGCGGATCTCCGCCCACGGCCGGTCCGGCACGTTGACGTTGAGGATGGTGTCGGCCGGCAGCGGGTCGACCAGCAGCCGGCGCATCAGCAGCAGCACCGCGTTCGCGGCCGAGTCGTAATGGATGCCGCGATGGTCGTGGCTGACCAGCGACACGGCGATCGCCGGCAGGCCGAGGAAGCGCCCTTCCATCGCCGCCGACACCGTGCCGGAATAGATCACGTCGTCGCCGAGATTGGCCGAGTTGTTGATGCCCGATACCACGATGTCGGGCTCCTCTTCCAGCAGTCCGGAAAGCGCCAGGTGCACACAGTCGGTCGGCGTGCCGGCTACGCGGTAGCGGCCATCCTCCATGTGCAGCACGCGCAGCGGCGCATCCAGGGTCAGCGAATTGCTCGCGCCGGAACGATCGCGGTCGGGCGCCACCACTGTCACTTCACCCACCTCGCCGAGACGCTTGGCAAGCACATGGATGCCTTTTGCATCCACGCCATCGTCGTTGCTGACAAGAACTCGCATGCTGATCCGTGTTGAGTCGGCCGCTGCGCATCGCCGTTCGCGGCGTACGCACCCCGTATCGATCGTCGCCCAGACACCCGCGTACCCGGACGCGTGCGGCACCGCATGTGCCGCAAACGCTGCGAGGCATCGAGATGCCCTGCAACCCTGCGAGTCTACCGGAGCGAACCGGTGGTTTCACGGGCCGTGATGCACGCGCAGCGCCTGCCGCTTGCTAGCATCGGGCCATGAAACGCCGTTCCCACGCGCCGATCAGCGAAGACGACGCCCGCCTGTTCCGCGAGGCGATCGGCGAGGTGCGCCGCATCGATCCGGTCGCGGCACCGCCGCCGGTACCGAAACCCGCGCCGCTGCCGCGCATGTTCGAGGCCGACGAGGCCGCTGTGCCAGGCGAGCTGCTGGACATGGCTTTCGACCCGGCTGCGCTCGAGGTAGGCGAGGAACTGGGCTACCTGCGCGACGGTTATCCGCCGAAGCTGTTGCGCCAGCTCAAGCGCGGCCAGTTCAGCGTGCAGGACGAGATCGACCTGCACCAGATGAACGCCGCCGCCGCACAGGCCTCCATCGCGAGCTTCCTCGCCGAGGCGCGCCAACGCGACCTGCACTGCGTGCGCATCATCCACGGCAAGGGCCTGCGCTCGAAGGCCGCCGGCCCCGTGCTGAAGGCGCTCACCGACCGCCTGCTGCGCCGTCGCGACGACGTGGTGGCATTCGCCTCCGCGCGGCCGGCGCAAGGCGGCACCGGAGCGGTGGTCGTGCTCCTCAGGTACCGAGGAGCACATTGGGCCATGAATGGCCCAACGACTACGAAACCGCCACCTCACGCGCCACCACCGTCGCGTAAGCACCCGCAGGCAATTCAAACGACAGCTCCAGCGCGTCGTCCGCCAGCCAGCGCCAGCGCAGGTCTTTCGGCAGCAGGCGCAACGGACGGCGCTCCTGATCCATGCGCGCGGCGGCAATGCCCTCGGCGAGGTCGGTGTGGGCGGCGGCAACTTCTCGTTCCAATGCGCCCGCCTCGCCGGTAGTAGGCGGTTCGCCCTGCCCCCACAACGGGCCGGAAGGGTGGATGTCGCCGCTGGTCAGGCGCTGCGCCAGGGTATCGTCGTACGGCTCCGGCCCGAACCAGGAGCGCGATCCGGCCAGCGACCAGATCTCGCCGTCCAGCGGCGCATCCCACAGGCCGCGCTCAACGCGAGCGGCGAGCACGCTGTTGAAGATCTGCGAGCGTGCGGCGGAAAGCAGGAAACCGCGTTTGTCGCGATCCACCCGGCGCCCCGCGAACATCGCCCGCGCCTGCGCGAGGTTGCCGCCCTCGCGGCCGAAACGCTGCTCGCCGAAGTAGTTCGGCACGCCGCGCGCGGCGATCGCAGCCAGCACTTGTTCCGCGCGTTCGCGCTCGCCTTGCGCTTCGCGCAGCACCAGCACGAAGCGGTTGCCGCGCAACGCGCCGCGCTTGAGCTTGCGGCTGTGGCGGGTGGCGGCCAGCACCTTCACTTCCGCGTGCGGGAACGCGGACCAGTCCGGATCGGGCTTGCCGGCCAGCTGCACGGTGAAGGCCTGCCGGGTCACCGCGTGGCGGTCCTTGAGGCCCGCGTAGCCCACCGCCAGCGGCGGCACGCCAGCGAACTTCGCCAGTTCCCTCGCCACCCAGTCGGTGTTCGCGCCGCGCTTCTCCACCCACAGCAGAGCGTGCTCGCCGCTGCCGTCGGCGTCGTAGCCCAGGATTTCCTCAACGAGGAAATCTTCATGAGCAAGGCGAAGGCGCGCTGTCAAAGGTGGGGCGGCGCCATGGGCGAAGGGAAGCTCTTGGTTTGTCATGACCCCACCTCTCAGCGTTCGATCAGCAGCACACTGGCCTGTGCCGCGATGCCTTCGCCGCGGCCAGTGAAGCCGAGTTTTTCGGTGGTGGTGGCCTTGATGCTGATCTGGTCGAGCTGGCAGCCGAGGTCGGCGGAAAGGTTTTCGCGCATCGCCTGCGCATGCGGGCCCACCTTCGGCGATTCGCCGATCACGGTGACGTCGGCGTTGCCCAGCATGTACCCGTGCTGCGCCATCAGCAAAGCCGCGTGGCGCAGGAACCGGCGGCTGTCGGCGTCGCGCCAGCGTTCGTCCGAGGGCGGGAAGTGCCTGCCGATGTCGCCCAGCGCCAACGCGCCGAAGATGGCGTCGCACAAGGCGTGGATCACCACGTCGCCGTCCGAGTGTGCGACCAGCCCGTGGCTGTGGGCGATACGCACGCCGCCGAGCACGACGTGATCGCCCGCGCCGAACGCGTGTACGTCGAAACCGTTGCCGATACGAAAGCTCATGCAGTCCTCGCCAGCAGGAATTCGGCCAGCGCGAGATCCGCCGCCGTGGTCACCTTGATGTTGTCCTCGGCGCCCTCGACCAGCAGCGGCCGGAAGCCGGCCAGCTCCATCGCCATCGCCTCGTCGCTGACCGGCCTGCCGTCGCGCGCCACCGCGCGCAATGCCGCGATGAGTTCGCCGCGGCGGAACATCTGCGGTGTGAACGCCCGCCAGCGCTGGTCGCGCGGCTCGGTGGCGAGGCTGTGCCCGCCTTCGTCCGCGCGCTTGAGCGTGTCGCGCAGCGGTGCGCCGAGCAGGCCGCCGTCCACCTGTGCGGCGCGTTCGATCAGGTGCGTGATGTCGGCCTCGCGCACGCAGGGGCGCGCGGCGTCGTGCACCAGCACGAAGTCGCTGTCACCCACCTCGGACGGCAAGGCGGCCAGGCCCGCCAGCACCGAATCGCTGCGCTCGGCGCCGCCGATCGCGGTGCGCACCGGCTTGCCGCGCAGAGTCGTGAGGCCCGGCCAGTGTTCGTCCTGCGCGCCCAGCACCACCATGAGTCCGGCGATGCGCGGGTGCGCGGCCAGCCGCTCCAGCGTCTGTGCGATCAGCTGCTGCCCAGCCAGTGGCAGGTATTGCTTGGGACAGTCCGCTCCCATCCGCGTGCCACGCCCGGCGGCGGGCACCACGCACCACAAGAGCCTGTTGTTCATAGCTGGGCGCCGCCCGGATGAGCAGGCGGCGGTAGCGGCAGCGTGCTGCTTGCGCCAGCGGGCTGGTTGTCGACCTGGTAGAACGTTTCGCCCGGCTTGATCAGGCCAAGCTCGGTGCGCGCGCGCGCCTCGATCGCCTGGTTGCCGTGCTTGAGGTCGGTGACGTCGGCAGCCAGCGCCTGGTTGCGTTGCTGCAGGCGCGTGTTCTCGTCGGTCTGTTTCTTGATCGACACGCGCAAGGCGTCCACCTCGTGCATGCCACCGTGAGCGGACCACAGCTTCAGCTGCAGTCCGATCAGCAGCAGGACCAGAACCAGGGCGATCCAGCGCAGCATGGGTCGGGGCGCGCCGGCTCAGCCCGGCAGGTGGTCGAGGCTCACGAACGCCGCGCGGCCCGCATAGCGCGCCGCCGAGCCCAGTGCTTCCTCGATCCGCAGCAGCTGGTTGTACTTGGCCACGCGGTCGGTGCGACACAGCGAGCCGGTCTTGATCTGCGTGGCGGTGGTGGCCACCGCGATGTCGGCGATGGTGGTGTCTTCCGTCTCGCCCGAGCGGTGCGACACGATGGCGGCGTACTTCGCCGCGTCGGCCATGGCGATCGCTTCCAGCGTCTCGGACAGCGTGCCGATCTGGTTGACCTTGATCAGGATGGCGTTGGCGATGCCCTTGTCGATGCCTTCCCTGAAGATGGCCGGGTTGGTGACGAACAGGTCGTCGCCCACCACCTGGATGTTCTTGCCGATGGTGTCGGTGAGCAATTTCCAGCCGTCCCAGTCGCCCTCGGCCATGCCGTCCTCGATGGTGACGATCGGGTACTGCCTGGCCCAGCCGGCCAGCACGTCGACCCATTGCGCCGTGGTGTAAACCTTGCCCTCGCCTTCCAGGTCGTACTTGCCGTCCTTGAAGAATTCGGAGCTGGCCGCGTCGAGGCCAAGCAGGATCTCGCTGCCGACCTTGTAGCCGGCCTTGTTCACCGCTTCGAGGATGGTGTCCAGCGCTTCGATGTTGGAACGCAGGTTCGGCGCGAAGCCGCCCTCGTCGCCCACCGCGGTGTTGAGGCCCTTGCCCTTCAGCACGCTCTTCAGTGCGTGGAAGATCTCCGCACCGGCGCGCAGCGCCTCGGCGAAGCTGGACACGCCCACCGGCAGCACCATGAACTCCTGCACGTCGACGTTGTTGTCGGCGTGGGCACCGCCGTTGATGATGTTCATCATCGGCACCGGCAGCGCGCCGGGCCGGCCGGTGGTGCCGTTGATTTCCGCGAGGTACTGCCACAGCGGCTGCTTGCGCTGCGCGGCCACGGCGTGCGCGGCGGCCATCGACACGCCGAGAATGGCGTTGGCGCCCAGCTTGCCCTTGTTCGGCGTGCCGTCGAGCTGGATCAGCTTCGCATCCAGGCCGCCCTGGTTGGCCGCGTTGAAACCCTTCAGTGCGCTGGCGATGGCACCGTTGACGTTGCCTACCGCGTGCTTCACGCCCTTGCCCAGGTAGCGCGCCTTGTCGCCGTCGCGCAGCTCCACCGCCTCACGGGTTCCGGTGCTGGCGCCGCTGGGCACCGCGGCGCGGCCAAAGCCGCCGCCGGCCAGGGTGACTTCGGCCTCCAGCGTGGGGTTGCCGCGCGAGTCGAGGATTTCACGGGCGTGGATGCGGGTGATGTCAGTGCTCATGCGGTTCCAATCCAGAGGTGGCGATTCAGGGTCGATCCGAGGCAGGCCTCGGCGTCACAAGGTGTTTTCGAGGAAGCCGTGGCGCTTGGTCACGGCATCCAGTTCCAGCAGGGTTTCCAGCAGGGCTTCCATCTTGCCCAGGGGCCAGGCATTGGGGCCGTCGGAGAGCGCCTTGGACGGATCCGGGTGCGTCTCGGCGAATAGCCCGGCCACGCCCGCGGCCACGGCCGCACGCGCCAGCACCGGCACGAACTCGCGCTGGCCGCCGGAACTGGCGCCCTGCCCGCCCGGCAACTGCACCGAATGGGTGGCGTCGAACACCACCGGACAGCCGGTGTCGCGCATCGCGCTGAGGCTGCGCATGTCGGAAACGAGGTTGTTGTAGCCGAAGCTGGCGCCGCGCTCGCAGACCAGGATGGCGTCGTTGCCCACGGCCTTGGCCTTGGCGACGACGTGCTTCATGTCCCACGGCGCGAGGAACTGGCCCTTCTTGATGTTCACCGGCTTGCCGGCGCGCGCCACGGCCTGGATGAAATCGGTCTGGCGGCACAGGAAGGCCGGCGTCTGCAGCACGTCCACCACCGCGGCGACTTCGCCGAACGGGGTGTATTCGTGCACGTCGGTGAGCACCGGCACGCCGATCTGCCGCTTCACCTCGCCAAGGATGCGCAAGCCCTCTTCCATGCCCGGGCCGCGGAAGCTGGTGCCGGAGGAGCGGTTGGCCTTGTCGAAGCTGGACTTGAAGATGAAGTTCACGCCGAGCCTGGCTGTGATCTCCTTGAGCTTGCCCGCAGTATCGAGCTGCAGCTGCTCGGACTCGACCACGCAGGGGCCGGCGATCAGGAACAGCGGCTGGTCCAGGCCGACCTCGAAGTTGCAGAGTTTCATCGCCGCAACCCTCCGGATTGCGGCGATTCCGCCCCGCCGTCATTCCGGCCATGGATTGGCCGGAACCCAGTCACAGGGACGCAAACACCTTTCATGCGACATGCTCCTTCGCCAGCTTCACGCCATCGCGCACCGCCTTGTACTCGCGTGCGGCGTGGACGAAACCGATGAACAGCGGGTGGCCGTCGCGCGGGGTGGAGGTGAACTCCGGGTGCGCCTGGCAGCCGAGGAACCAGGGATGCTTCTGCGGCGGCAGCTCGACGATCTCCACCAGCAGGTCGTCCATCGACTTGCCGGAGATCACCAGGCCCAGGTCCTCGAACGGCTGGCGGTAACGGTTGTTGAATTCGTAGCGATGGCGATGGCGCTCGCGCACCACGTCCTGGCCGTACATCTCGCGGGCCAGCGTGCCGGCCTTGAGGCGGCATTCCTGCGCACCCAGGCGCATGGTGCCGCCGAGATCCGAGCGCTCGCTGCGCTGCTCCACCTCGCCGCTGGCGGTGGTCCACTCGGTGATCAGCGCGATCACCGGGTCGGGCGTATTGCGGTCGTTCTCGCTGGAATCGGCGTCGGCGAGCCCGGCCACGTGGCGGGCGAAATCCACCACCGCCGCATGCATGCCGTAGCAGATACCGAAATACGGCACGCCATGCTCGCGGGCGTATTTCGCCGCCAGCACTTTGCCCTCGAAACCGCGCTTGCCGAAGCCGCCGGGTACCAGGATCGCGTCCGCACCGCCGAGCACCTTGGCGGCGCCCTCGGCCTCGACCTGCTCGGAATCGATCCACTCCAGGTTCACCCGCGTCTGCTGCTTGATGCCGCCGTGGCGCAGCGCCTCGCCCAGCGACTTGTAGGCGTCCTTGTGCTCCACGTACTTGCCGACGATGGCCACGGTGACCTCGTCCTTCGGGTGCACCACGGCGTCCACCGTGCGCTGCCACGCCGAAAGATCGGCCGGCTTCGCGTCGAGACCCAGCTTCTTCACCACGATCTCGTCCAGGCCCTGCTGGTGCAGCCACAGCGGGGTCTTGTAGATCACGTCCACGTCCACCGCGCTGATCACGGCGTTCTCGGGCACGTTGGTGAACAACGCGATCTTGCGGCGCTCGCCTTCGGGCAACGGCTGCTCGCTGCGGCACAGCAGGATGTCCGGCTGGATACCGATCGAGCGCAGCTCCTTCACCGAATGCTGGGTGGGCTTGGTCTTGATCTCGCCGGCGGCTTTGATGAACGGCACCAGGGTCAGGTGCATGAACAGGCACTTCTCCGGGCCATGCTCGATGCGCAGCTGGCGGATCGCCTCCAGGAAGGGCAGCGACTCGATGTCGCCCACGGTGCCGCCGATCTCCACCAGCGCCACATCGAAGCCGCGGGTGGCCTCGTGGATGCAGTGCTTGATCTCGTCGGTGATGTGCGGGATCACCTGCACGGTGGCGCCCAAGTAGTCGCCGCGGCGCTCCTTACGGATCACGCTCTCGTAGATCTTGCCGGTGGTGATCGAGTTCTTGCCGGTGAGCCGGGTATGGACGAAGCGTTCGTAGTGGCCGAGGTCGAGGTCGGTCTCGGCACCATCGTCGGTGACGTAGACCTCGCCATGCTGGAACGGGCTCATGGTGCCCGGATCCACATTGATGTAGGGATCGAGCTTCATCATGGTGACCGAGAGGCCACGCGCTTCCAGGATGGAGGCCAGCGACGCCGCGGCGATGCCCTTGCCAAGCGAGGACACCACACCGCCAGTGACGAAAATCAGGGGGGTCATGGAATGCAGCCGTGCTGGAAATACGCATTCTAGCGGCAGACGGCCTCCGCCGCGAGATGTCGCGGGGGCCTGGATTCACATGGAATTGCAGTTGCAGGGAGCGTTTAGCGTTGCGGGAGGCGGGTGATTGCCTAGCTTGTTCGCAAAGAACAAGGCGGTTTCGTTCGCCTGCCGGCGCCCGAGTTACTTCTCCTTTGCTTGTCCCAGTACTGTCCGGGGAAAGTTGCAACGGGCGTCTCCAAGTCACTGAGCGGACGGGCGTTATCGGCGTTTTCCAGGTGTCATCGATTTCAACCGCGATGCGTCACGCTGGCGGGGTTTTCCCCACCAGGATGCGTCGCCATGCACCAGGGCTCCTTCGTCTTCGCGCAGCTCATGCGCCAGTTGCCGTGGCATACCTTCAGGCGGCTGATGCGCAAGTACGACGGCGATCGCTACGTCAAACGCTTCTCCTGTATCGACCAGTTCCTGTGCATGGCCTTTGCACAGATCACGGGGCGAGAGAGCCTGCGCGATATCGAGACCTGTCTGCGCG
>Ga0187815_10001292_pt1 | contig 11824 bp, 10 predicted proteins | sample NC_S_5_FD_132962 | JGI IMG/M metagenome (GOLD analysis project Ga0187815, IMG submission 132962) | Wetland sediment microbial communities from Neuse River Estuary, North Carolina, USA - ASW-S_5 | ecosystem: Environmental > Aquatic > Freshwater > Wetlands > Sediment | place: USA: North Carolina...
ACCGACACGGCCCCCTACGGTCTCGGGACGTACGCGAGCCGGAGCACGCCTACCGCGGGTGCCGCGGCGGTGATCGCGGCCCGCAAGATCCGAGAGAAGGCGCAGAAGATCGCGGCCCACCTGCTCGAGGTGAGCCCTGACGACCTGGAATGGAAGAACTACAAGTTCCAGGTCAAGGGGGTCCCGGAGAAGTCGAAGACGATGGCCGACGTGGCCTTCGCGGCGTACACGAACCCGGCCCCCGGCACCGAAGCCGGACTCGAGGCGGTCGACTACTACGACCCGCCCAACATGACCTTTCCATTTGGGAGCTACATCTGCGTCGTGGACATCGACAAGGGCACAGGGCAGGTCAGTATCCGGCGGTTCGTCGCCGTTGACGATTGCGGGACGATCATCAACCCGATGATCGTCGAGGGCCAGATCCATGGCGGCCTTAACATGGGCCTCGCCCCCGCGATGTACGAACAGATCACCTACGACGAGAACGGGAACATGCGCGGCAATTCGTTCCTGGACTATCTCGTGCCGACGGCCGTCGAATCCCCGCGCTGGGAGACCGGCAAGACGACGACGCCTTCGCCCCACCACCCGATCGGAGCGAAGGGAGTCGGCGAGTCGCCCACGGTCGGCGCTCCGGCCGCGATCGTGAACGCCGTCATCGACGCGCTCTCACCGTTCGGGGTCACGAACATCGACATCCCGATCTACCCGTGGAAGGTCTGGCAGATCCTCCATGACAAGGGGCAAACGTAGGCCACCGACGCCCCCGGGAACACGATGCACGCCGACGGCGGGTTCCAGGTGCGCGCCCCGCCAGCGCAGGTCTTCGCGTTCTTCGCCAACCCCCGGCAACTCCTCGATTGCCTCGACGACCCCCACACGGTCGACTCGGCGGACGGGGAGCAATTCGCGGGGACGATCACGACCGGGGTGGCCTTCATCCGCGGCACGTTCCGCTTCAACGGACAGTACGAGGAACGGACGCCCGGGCAGCACGTTCGGGCCCGGATCCGTGGCTCGGGCCTCGGCAACGCGGTGGACGCGGTGCTCGTCGCCGACCTCACGCCGGCCAATGTGGGAACGGCCGTTGCCTGGCAGGCCGATATCACCTTGACCGGGCCGGTCGCGTCGATCGGGGAACGGCTGGTCCGCTCGACGATCGACAAGAAGATCGCGGCGCTCTTCGAGAGGGTCCGAGAGCGGCTCGAGGCGGCGCCCCCGTCCTAGGCGGGAACGTAGCGCGCCGGGGCGCGACGGAACTTCGCGAGGCAGCTCTCGGAGCAGAACCGGTACACCACGCCCTGGTAGGTGGCCTTGAGCGGGCTGGACGCCTCGACCTCCATGCCGCAGATCGGGTCCACCGAGGACAAGGCGGCGGCTTTCGTGGGAGGCACGGCCGTGGGCGCCGGCGGTGGGGGCGCCTCGGAGCGGCGAACCTTCGTGATCTCCGATAGAATGCTGAGCGCGATCTCCTCCGGGTCCCGGGCCGCGATGTCGAGTCCCGCCGGATTACGGATCCGCTTCAACTCGGCTTCCGAGAGACCTTCGGCTCTCAGCGAGTCGTGTACCGCCTGCCCCCGCCGGTGGCTCGAGACGAGCCCCACATAGCGGGGCGAGCGCGGCAGGATCGATTTGAGGGCGGTCTCGTCGTACATGCCGGTCGAGGCGATGACTGCAAACGTCCCGGGCGTGACGAGCGTCGATAGACGTTCGATATCCGGCTCCCATCGAACCCCTTCCGGGAAGTCGGAGGCCCGGGCCCCCGGCGCCACGACGGTGACCCGGTAGCCGAGGAAGCCTCCGAGGGCGGCCAGCGCCTTCGCGACCGGCGCCTCGCCCACGACCAACAGTTCGGGTTCGGGCAGATGCGGCTCCACATAGATCTCCATCGTTCCTCCGCTTTCACATTCGAGGCGACGCGTGACGATTCCCGGCGTGGGCATTCCTCCCTCCTCGGCGTCCGGCGAGAGACGAATGAGTCGGGGCACACCATCCTCCATCGACCGGAGCGCCTCGGAGAGCAGGACCCTTCCCGTGCAGCTCCCGCCGACCCAGCCGGTCACCTCGCCGTTCGGACGGATGATCGCCTTGAACCCCGGTTTGCCGGACGTTGGAGGACGGGCGCTGACGACGGTGGCGAGGGCGAACGGCTCTCGGGCGCTTTCGAGCCGGGTGGCCAGGGCGAGCACGTCAGGAAGGATTCGGACACGGGACAGACCGCGGACCGGCCCCTCCCGGTGCAGCCGGACCCGGTCGACCACCAGCGGTCGTAGCATCTCCGGGGTAGGAACGCGGTGCCCTTCGAGCGCTTGCTCGAGCCGGAGAAGTTCGTCGGGCGTATCCACGTCGATCAGGATTCCCGGATCGGTGACCGGCACTTCGACGAGGTCCTGGGGGTGTTCCGGAAAGATCGCGCGACAGCCGATGTCTCCTCGGAGAGCGTTGAGCTCTGGGAGCAGCGAGCGGTCCAACAGGATCGGGTTTCCGCGCACCCCTTCGAAGGTCGGAATCACGATCTTGGCGCCTCCGGAAGCGTGTCGGTCGATCAGAGTCTGGAGGGTGGCCGGCTCGACGAATGGCTGGTCCCCTAGTACCACGAGGAGCGGTCCCGACGAAGAGGTCGCGGACGCCGCGCCGAGTCGCAGGGAGCTGCTCATTCCCTCAGCGAACTTCGGGTTCACGACAACCGTTGTTCCTCGAAGGTCGCTTTCCTTCTGGACCTGTGCTGCTTCCGCTCCAAGAACTACGACGGTCTCGGTCGGATGGACCGAGCGGACCGCGTCCAGCACCCGCGTCAGGAGGGATTTGCCCAAGACGGGCACGAGCGGTTTTGGGCGGCCCATGCGAGACGAGGAACCGGCCGCCAGAACCAGCGCGGTCACCGCCGCGGGTCCCGCGGGGACGCTGCGTTGGCGTTTGCCCGCCCTCGCCATGGTCGTTGCTCAAAGCCGAGACCACTTCTAATCGTTTACCCGGTCGTCCCATCGTGATACGTGCGCGGTCGTTCGCGAACCCTGAAATCCTCCCGGGTGCTCCATCGCGCGTGCAGGTCGCGCACTTCTCGAAGCAGCTCTCCGAGCTCGCGGCCAAGCGGGAGCCCTTCGCCGTCGCTACGGTGACCCGCACCGAGGGATCCACTCTCGCGAAGCCAGGATTCAAGCTGCTGATCGCCCACGACGGTACCGTGGCGGGCGGCACGCTCGGAGGGGGCTGTCCGGAAGGGCCGATCGTGGCCGTTGCCCAGGAGACACTGAAGACCGGGGAGCCTCGAGTCGTTCGGGTCCACCTGGTCGATACGGACCGGGCGGTCGCAGGGCTGGTCCAAGAGACCAACCCTGACGAGATCTGGGTCCAGACCAACTGCGGCGGTACTCTCGAGGTTTACATCGAGCCGATGCTGCCGTCGCAACGGCTCGTCCTCGTCGGCCAAGGGGGAAAGGACGAGATCGAGGCCGCTCTGGTTCACCTCGGGAAACTGCTGGCATTCGAGGTGGTCGTGATCGACCCACTGCCGGTGCTCCCGGAAGCCCCCCACAAGGTCATCGAGTCGTCGACAGTGGATCCGGGCGAGCTGGGTCCGCACGATTACGTCGTGGTACTGACGAAGGGCGAGCGCGACGTGGCAATCCTCGAAGCGCTGTCCCACAGTCGTGTGAAGTTCGCGGGACTGCTCGCCAGCCGGCACCGACTTCGCCAGAACCTGACGGAGCTGGAGCGCCGGGGCGTGGACCCGGGGTTCCTGCGTTCCCTGCACGCTCCGATCGGCCTGGACATCGGGGCCCGAACGCCGGAGGAACTCGCCCTCGCGATCCTGTCCGATGTGATCGCGACCAAGTATGGGAAGCACACCGACCACCCGGCGCCTCCGGGCTAATCCGGAGCCCGTCAGCGAGGCGGGGGCAGGAGCTCGATGAGCGGCGCTCGGGCGGGGTCCCGAAGCGGGAACTTCGAGACGTAGGCTCCGTAGTAGGGCACCCGGTGGGCTACCACCTTGCGGAAAGCGATGCGGAGGCCGTCGTCATCCAGGCCCCGGGTGGCGATGAGATCGTCGTTCCGGTTGAGACAGCCCTTGAGCTCTCCCCGATGCGTGACCCGGATACGGTGGCAATTCATGCAGAATTCCGGATTCGCGACAGGGTCAACGACTTCGACCTCGGCGCCGTCAAACAGGTAGACCCGCCGGTGATGCATGTCACGGATCAGTACCTGGTCGGCCCGGCTGTCGAGCCATCGCTTGACCCCATCGATGTCGACGGTCCAGTCGTGTGGGCCGACGAGCTCCGGCATGAACTGGATCAACTGTAACCGCAGTCCTTCCCGGCCCCGCACGAACGCAATTAGGTCAGGGATGTACGATAAGGTGCGCCGGAAGACCACCAGGTTGAGCTTGACCGGGGTGAGGCCCACCTGGAGCGCGGCATCGATCCCTCGCAGGACGGGGGCGAGCTCGCCGTGTCGTATATCTCGAAAGGCCGTTGGGTCGAGGGAATCGACGGAGACATTGATCCGTTTCAGGCCCGCGTTCCGCAGACCCTCGGCCCGCTTGGCGAGCAGCGAGCCGTTCGTGGTCACGGACACATCAGGGAGGTGGTGGACGGTCCGAGCGACAATCTCCTCGAAGTCGCCGCGAACCAGTGGCTCTCCGCCCGTGTACTTGACGGAACGGATCCCGAACTCGCGGGCGATACGGACCATCCGTTCGACCTCGTCGACGGTCATCTCGTCCGGGTGCGAGGTGCCCGGCTTCTGGACCGGGCCGAGCCCCTCGTCGTGGCAGTAGATGCAGCCGAAGTTGCATCGCTTAGTGACGCTGATCCGAATGTCGGTGACTTCGCGCCCGAACGTATCGACCAGCATCGGTTTGGAGGCCATGGGGTGCCCCTCTAAAATCTTCTGCTCGTGGTGATTCCGTCGTATTTCGGCTGATGAAGCCGCTTCTCGGGTCGGCGCCACATATCGGCCGACGATGGTCGACCGAGTGCGTCTTATTATCCATATAGGATACTATTATAGCCGCGGGGAACGTGATGGCTTCCGATGGCGATCCACCTTGACAAGGGACTCGTTGCGCTCTTCGGGAGCGAGACCCGGGTCTCCGTGCTCGCCGTCTTGGCGGGGGCCTCGCGACCGTTCACCGGTTACCGTGTAGCGAAGATCTCCGGGGTCCAGCCGATCAAGGTCTATTCGGAGCTGAGACGACTTCGTGATGCAGGATTCGTCCGCGAGGTCCCATCCGGTTGGGAGCTTTCCGACCCCCAGGTCCGGCGACTCGTTGGGGATCGTGTTCGGATCGTCTGGTCGGAGGACTGGGAGACTGGTGAGACGGAACGTGGGCGACGGGCCGAGAAGGTAGTCACGGAGTCGCGTCCGTGGTTCGACACGTCGCGGTACGCGCCGAACCCGGCCGTCGCCGCGCGATATGCGAAGGAAATCGAGCGGCCTCCGGAGAAGGGGCCCTCGCGCAAGACCAGGTGACATGACCGTCACCAAACAGGAAGTCGAGGAGGCCGTCGCGTCCGCCCGCTCTAAGCCGCAACGAATCCAGTTCCTCGGCGCCTTGCTCGAAAAGGCCACCGGCGAGGAAGCCATTATCGTAGGGGGGTCGGCCGTCGAGATTTACACCTCTGGTAGGATTTCGAGCCTGGACATTGACGTGGTCATGCCACGAGCCCGGGCCATCAAGGCCGTGGAATCGTGGGGGTTCGTTCCGAGCGGTCGGGTTTGGCGTCGAAAGGATTGGGGCATTGACATCGACCTCGTGGGGCCCAGATTCACTGGAAACCGTCAGAAGGTCCTCGTTATGGAAACTCCGTATGGCCCGGTGCGTGTCGCCGGCGCCGAGGACCTGCTCATCAAGCGCCTCGTGGAACTCAAACACTGGCCGACCGCACCGGCGTGGCGGGAGAGTCTGGTGAACCAGATTGCGATTCTCACGTCCGAGTACGGGGACAGAATGGACGAGGAGTACCTGGCCTTCATCGCCAAGCGGGATGACGTAGCCGACATTCTCGCCGATTTCCGGGAGCACCAACGCGGGTCGATCGATCTCCGGAACAAGTAGGACTCGGCCGGCCGATTTGGGCCTTCCCTCGGGAGGAGGCTGGCCCAGTCGATCAGGTGACAGAACCGCCCGAAATCGTGGCACCACTGGGAACCTCTCGCCGATGGGCGGTCCTGAAAGCAGAGAAAGGCTGATGGAGGAGCGGCGGTGTCGGCTCCTCGCGGGTTGAACCCCTGCCGCCTTCCATGCCGGATGTGGATTCGTGGTCGTCCCCGACCGAGGTCATCGAACTTCTGGCCGGGCAGAACTACATCGTCGACCGCTCGCTCGCGATGTCGACGTATCTGAGCGCCCGTCTCGGCAAACCCCTGCTCTTGGAAGGGGAGCCCGGTTGCGGGAAGACCGAGCTCGCGAAGGCGCTCGCCGCCGCGACCGAAACGGAACTGATCCGGCTCCAGTGCTTCGAGGGACTCGACGCCCGGTCCGCGCTCTACGATTGGAACTATCCGAAGCAGATGCTGACCATCCGGCTCCATGAAAAGGACGAGTCGCCGGCCACCGTGGAGAAGGAGATCTACACCGAACGGTTCCTGCTCCGACGGCCATTGTTGCGCGCCCTCGAAGAGAAGGGGCCGCGCCGTCCCGTGCTGCTCATCGATGAGGTCGACCGGGCCGACGAGGAATTCGAGGGCCTGCTCCTCGAGGTCCTTTCCGACTTCCAGGTGACGATCCCCGAGCTGGGCACGATCAAGGCCCGCCGGGCCCCCATGGTGATCATCACGTCGAACCGCACGCGGGACCTGAGCGACGCCCTCAAGCGTCGGTGCCTCTACGCCTTTGTTGACTATCCGACCCTCGACCGAGAGATCGAGATCCTACAGAAGCGGGTCCCCGACCTAGGGGAGCATCTCGCCCGGGAGGTTGTCACATTTGTGCAGCGGATCCGTGGCGAGAAGGAGCTCGTGAAGCGGCCGGGGGTGGCCGAGACCCTCGATTGGGCGGCGGCTCTACTTGCCCTCCACCGGGACGCACTGGACCCGGAAGTGGTTGCCGAGACCCTGGGCTGCCTCCTCAAGGACGCGGAAGACGTGCAACTCGCTCATGACCGCGGCCTCGAGCGCCTCCTCGCTTCCTAAGGACTCGTTTCCATGGCGGCCGCTCGACCTCCTCGGGACCATGTCCACCGACGATTGGCGGAGTTCGCCGAGTTCCTGAGGGAGCGGGGCCTTCCCGTCGGGATCGGTGCCGAGGTCGAGCTCGGTCGTGCGGTAGCGATCCTTCCGGCCCTGGACCGGGAGAGCTTTCGCGAAGCATCCGGAGCGATCCTTGCGAAGTCCCCGGAAGAGCTTCTCCTACTCTACCGCGCCTTCGACCTCTTCTTTTCATCAAATATGGCCCGCCGGGGGATTCCCTCCCCGGGCCAGTCCACCGCGGTGCGGCCTCTCCGCGCGGCCTCTGGGAAGCGGGGCCCAGACCCTTCCCCCGCCGAATCCGGGGCCGAGCCACCTACCGGCGTGACAACCTTCGGCACCTACAGTTCCCAAGCACCGGCGGCCGGGCACGTACTCGCTCCCCTCGGGCGGCGCGACATGCTCGCCCTGCGTCGGGGAGCCCGCCGGTTCCGTCGTCGCGCCGCCACGCTCCCCGGCCGCCGGTTCGCCCGCGCCCGGCGGGGGTTGGTCGACTTTCCCGAGACCCTTCGGCGGAGCATCGCCCGCGGGGGTGAGTGGATGGAGCTCTCTCGCCACTCTCCCGAGGATCGCCGGGCCGAGCTGGTGGTCCTGTGGGACGTGAGCGGTTCGATGCGAGAGCACGACGCCTCGCTCTTCGCTCTCGTCTACTCTCTCGAGCGGCTGTCCCGAAGCGCCCGAGTCTTCGCCTTCAGCACCCGGGTCGAGGAGATCACCGACGAGATCCGGCGGCACGGGTACCGTCGTGCCACGGCGGTCGTAGCGGCGCGCATCGCCCGGGCGGAAGGAGGCACCCAGATCGGGTCGTGCCTTCGGCAGTTCTTCGAACGCTACCCCGCCGCCATCGGGGACCGGGTGACCGTGGTCGTGGTCAGCGACGGGTGGGACCAGGCGGAAGCGACCGCCGTCGCGGAGGAGCTCCGCCGGATCCGCCGTCGAAGCCATCTCGTGGTCTGGGTGAGCCCGTACGCGCGTCGGCCGGGGTTCGAGCCGAAGACGGCCGGTCTGGTGGCAGCGCTCCCGTACACGGACCTTCTCATGGGACCGGAGGACTTCCTGGCTCCGTTCCCGTTGCCCCCTCTCGACCGGGTGGGAACCCAGGTCCGGGCGCCGGCCTAAGGTGGCAGGCTCGGCGACGACGCGGGCACCTCGGGATGCGGAACCGCCGGGACCGCCGTCGTCAGCGCGGGGGGAGCTCCCGCGAGAGCCCACCGAGCGAGCACAAAGAGTTCCACGGTCATGACGAGGAACGAGGCCAGGCCGAAGGGAACGGAGGCCCACACGGAACCCCGGAGCACGAACGCGAGCGCTTCGCCGCCCACCATGGCGAGGAACCCGGCGGCGATGCCGAGCCCCGCCCAGAGGTACCGTGGGGTTGGTGCCGGCCGTCGCCAGACCTCCCGCCCGAGGAAGGCGAACGTGACTCCCATGAAGATCGCCATGCCCACGGCTCCCACGATCGGGTCGGGGACCACCCAGGGACCGACCGAGGAGGCGGCCGCGAACCCATAGAGCAACGTCCGCTCGGAGCGGGAGAAGGGGAGCCACGTGACGAGGAACGACATCGTCACGAGCATCGCCCAGAAGAACCAGGCCGACTCCGCCGCGTCTCCGGTCACGGCCGCCAATCCCGTCCATCCCTCCGCCGCGTAGGGCGCCGGCCCCACCTGAGCCAGCACGAACGTGAGACCCATGACGAGCTCGTTGCCCACGATCAGCAGGGCGAACGTCAGCGGCCAGAGGACCCCGCGCGTCGGAAGATGCTTGGAATCGGCCCGATAGAGCAGGCTGATGGCCCAGAGTCCACCGACCGCCATCATGCTGTTGACGGCGAGGAAGACCGAGACCGTGGAAGCGTCGCCCGGACTGAGCACGGCGTAGATTCCCGCGAACCAGAGACCGGTGGACATCAGGAGAAGGCCGAGGATCAGGATCGCGGTGGCAAGGGTGGGCCTCGACCCGTCGCGTGGGAAGAGGCGGACGATGAAGTACAGATTGCCGCCGACCATCAGGACGGCGAGGAAGATGTCGAGCAGAAGCCAGGGGCCCGGGGCGGGCAGGGGGGAGATCATGGGAGGCCCCCGGACCGTCCCGTCACGAGGACAGCGTCTCCGTGGCGCCCGAGGGGCGAGCGGCCCCTGGCGGGGATATGGGGGCAAGTCCGGTGCGGTGCGCTTCCGTCCGGATCACGGGCAGCGCCACTTCCGTGGAGGGCAAGATGGGAGTGAAGAGCTTCCCTCGGAGCCAGTGGCGGATGTCGTAGATGTAGAGGTTGCCGTAGGGGCAGGCTCCCACGCAGTTGCCGACGCCGCAACACTTGGAGCTTCGGAATTCCCCTTTCGTCCGGAAGTGGCCGGGCATGTCGACGAGGCCCACCGGGCAGGCCTTGGCGCAATCGAGGGTGGTACAATCCCGGCAGACCTGTCGGTCTTTCACCTTGAGTTTGAAGAAACCGATCCGCTGGAACGCCTGAGCGATCGTGCCGGTGTAACACCACCCCATGGTGACGCAGTTGTAGTTCCCCGTGTACGGGATCGTGACGAACATCACGTACCAGAGCACACTGAACGAGAGCGTGAACAGAAAGACGCTCGGGTCCGCCCCTCCGATCGTCAGGTGGAGCCGGCCGATCTGGTCGAAGTAGGAAAGGAACGACGTACCCACGAGGGCGACCATGACGACCCCGGTCGTCGTGGCGTAGAGGCTGGAGAACCGGCTTCCCAGGTACTTGCGCGCCACCCGAGAGCTCCGGTTGAACGTTTTCATGGCATCGATCGTCGTGCCCTGGTACATCAACGGCGCCGTGCAGAACAGGGAGCAGATTACCCGGCGACCGAACAGGGCGGACAGAGATCCGGTGACGGCGTACGTCACGAGAATCACAAGGAATAGAGAGGGGACGATCGGCGCCGACCCGATCCCCATTGCCCAGCCCAGGACCGGAACCTGCGTCCCGGAAGACCAGTGTGGGAAGATGGCGGAATAGTAGACGCTCGGGAAGAACGTGGCAAAGAGGGCGTAGCTGCCCATCATGAGAGCGAGGCGCATTTTGGTCTCGCGTTGGCGGGTCTCCCGGAACTTGAAGACGACCAGGGCGCCCATCTCGGCGCCCATCATGGCGAGGAACCAGGTCGAGCCGGCGACGAGGGCGAAGAACCAGAAGCCGTTCGAGACCGCGTTCTCCAGGACAACGAGAGGTGGGCCGCTCAAGGCGAGGGCGGGCCAGGAACCTGCGAACGCGGCGGGCTCGATCTGCAAGTCGAGGAGCGCGCCCATAAAGAGCTCCGCGACGAAGATGAAGGCGAGCAGCTGGAACGCCCAATTGGCGTTCAGCTGCCACGCCATCCGGTCGGCGCCGATGAAACGGTCCGGGCGCACGACGGCGTCGAGGTAGATGAACATCTCCAGCACGATGGACCCGGCGAAGAGGATCGGTTGACCGTAGTAGGCCCAGAGGAACAGGCCGGCCATCATCAGCGCATAGGCGGCGAGTACGCGCGGTAGGTAGGCCGCGTAGGCGACGTTGAGTTCCTTCTGACGATAGATGTGTTCCATCAGATAGACGAAGAGGGCGATCATCACCGCGCTGCCCAGCAGGACGGTCAGCTCGCGCCAGGCGGAGGTCACGATCGCGGGTGGGGACAGGAACATGAGCGTGGCCTGGAAGGCGACTACGATGACGAATGCGCGGTCGAGGTGAGCCCGAAGCAGGAACGCCGTGAGCGCCATTTCGCCGGCCATAGTGAAGAGGAACCACGGAGAATCGATCACCATCCCGAGGTCCGAGAGGAGTCCTCCGGCACCTCCGGAGAGACTCGCGAAGCGCACGGCCGAGGCGAGGTTGAAGGCCCATCCCATCAGGAATTCGTTGGCGAGAACCAATCCGGCGATGGTCACGGTGTAGAACATCCCCTTCTGGAGGGGGGGCGGAATGGCGCCCTCCGGCGCGCCGAGCTGGGCCTTCGCGACGCGGAGGAACGCGAGGAAGGGAACGAAGGCGCTCAGGGACATGAGCCCGGCCGCGAGCCAGAGACCCTCGATGAGGCCGGTGGTTCCGGGATTCAGGTAGTAGACGATAGCGCCGCCGAACATCGCCACCATCATGAGCAAAAGAAAGACGACGCCCGCGGCCTGAAGCGCGGCCTTTGCCTCGACGGCCCATCGGATCACCAGGGCGGTGAAGATGGCCATCACGGTGGCCAGCGCTCCGAGAACGATCTCAGCGGCTAGCATCGTCGGTCCTCCGTTCGGCCCCTGCGGTCTCTCCCGATCACCGGTCGGTCTCGGGGGCCATGGTGAGCCGACCCTCCGGGAACGCAGGCGGAGCACCGGGGGTGGCCACTGGCTCAACCCGGGGGTGTAGGGACTCCCCGAACCCCGTCACGGTCCACAGAATGGGACGGAGGGCGAGAAGCGGACGCAGGCCGAGAACGATGGCGAAGACGCCGAGAAGGAGGTACTGGGCGGCCCAGCGCAGCGCGAGGGCGAGTCCCATGGGGAGGCCGGCGGCGCTTCCACCCCACGCAGCCGAAACGCCGGCCGCCCCCAGGAGCTCGTTCAAGAAACCGTGCCAACCAGTGGCGACCAACGGTGGTGGCACTCCCACCGCTAACGATACCCCGGCAATCAC
>Ga0187815_10001294_pt1 | contig 11816 bp, 3 predicted proteins | sample NC_S_5_FD_132962 | JGI IMG/M metagenome (GOLD analysis project Ga0187815, IMG submission 132962) | Wetland sediment microbial communities from Neuse River Estuary, North Carolina, USA - ASW-S_5 | ecosystem: Environmental > Aquatic > Freshwater > Wetlands > Sediment | place: USA: North Carolina...
CCGGAACGCCGCTCCCCGGTGAACCGGAACTCCGTCGCCAGCGGCGTGTTCTCCATCGGGTGTCCGACCGGGGCCGGCTGCGAGACGGCGGTCCACTGCCCACCGACCGGGTCGCCGTCCGGTGTGGTCACCGTCAGGCCGTTCAACACCTGGTTCGCCCGCATCGGCTGGCTGAAGGTGACGGTCAGCCCGTCCCCGTCGGCCTCGACCTTCTCGACCTCGTCGAGGTCGGCGCGGACGAGGTTGACGTCGACGTCGGTGTGCGGCGGCAGCACCTTCAGCACCCGGGACTCGGCCGGCAGGTAGCCGTCCTTGGCGTAGACGACCTTCCACCGGCCTTCGGGCACGTCCCAGCCGTAGCGCCCGTCGGCCGTGGTGGCCTGCGGGTTGGTCTGGCCGAACTCCTCGGCCCGCCACACCGACCACGGACCGGTCGGCGACGGCGCCCGCAGCAGGGTCGCCGTGGCCCCCTCGACGCGCCGGTCCTCCGTCCCCTCGTACACGAAGCCCGACGGGTCGTAGATCCAGGTGATCTCGGTGAGTTCGGTGTGGTCGCGGGAGTCGGGATCCTTCGAGTTGTCCTCGTCGCGCCGGCATTGCGGATCGTGCGCGATCTCGCGGCGGAGGTGATCGATGCCGTCGTTGAGGTCCTTCTCGACAAGCTTGCCGATCACCCACGGCACGGCCCACATCGCGAAGGCGGACAACCCCACCGTCGCCGGAGCGAAGTACATCCCGGCGGCGTACGTCACCCCGGTGAACACGTCATACCGGAGCGCCTGTCCGGCAAGGATCTGCGCCCGGTCGCGGTAGATGTTCGCCAGTTCGCCGTCCGCGCACCGCGCGGCCATGTCGAACAGATTCTCGATGGCCTTGTATTTTCCTTCCCCCTCCGAGATGCCGTAGAGCGTGTCCGCATGGGTGACGTTGACGAACAGGAGATCGAAACCCCATCGGGCGGCGCCGTCGATGAATCCGAGGGTGCCGAGCGTTTTCGTCAGTGCGGTGGGCTCCGCCTCCTGCAGCGATGCGAGGTCCACGACTCCCCTCATCGAAGCATTCCAATTGCCCCCTGCCGTAACCACCGTGTTCCCGGCGATCGCGGCTTCAAAGGCCCGCACCCCAACGGCATTGGCCCGCTTGGCATCCGCGTCGCTCGGCCGGTACCGCTCCAGCTTGGTCACCGTGATGGTCGCGGTGACCCGGGCCTGAGGCCCGAGCTTCGGCACCGGGGCGGTGAACGCCTGCGACACCGTGGATCCGTTGACGACCGGCTCGGAGAAGGTGATGTTGTCCGGGTCGAACAGCGTATCGGGCGTATCCGGCCGCGGCGGTATCGGCAGCAACGGCCGCTGGGTGATCGGATCAAAGTCGATCGCGAGATCCCCGAGCTGGCCGGCCAGTGGCCGGACGCTCGCCCGGTAGGTGTTCGGCTCGTCCGGCACCGCGGTCATGTCCCGGCTCAGGCCACCAAGCCGCATCCGTACATTGTCCACCCCACCGGTGAATCGGGCGGTCACCACGAAGTCGTTGCCGGGTACCCAGGTGTAGGGAAAGCGAGCCACTCCATCGGCCGGCCGGAAGACGATGATCCGCCCGTCGGATTGGCGCAGGCTCACCGATTCGATGACCGGGGCGTGCCGGTCCACGACCACCTCGACCGGCCTCGACCGCAGGACCGTCTCACCCACCGTGGTCTCGGCGGACAGCGTGTGCCGGCGAACGTCGTCTCCGTCGATACCGAGATCGACGATCGCCGACCAGAGCCCACCCGCGTTGGCTTGTGCCCTGACCAGTTCCTGCTCATCGGAGCGGACGATGACCTCGGCACCGAGCGGGGCGACGCCGGAGAGCTTCGTCTTGCCGTCGTTGCTCTGTGCGGGCGCCGTGAGGCTGACGAAGCCGGAGAGCACAGTGACGGCACCCAGCGACTGGATCCCGCCGCGCCCCGAGACGAAGGCGGGAAAGACGAGTCCCCGGCCCGCCGTCTCCGGCGTGCGAACGAAGATCCGCAGCGTACGCGACTGCGCTGCGGCCGACATCGGCACGGCGAGCACCTGCGAGTCGGCCTCGCCCTCGATAACGAATGGGACTGGCGTACCGTCGCGCAGCACCCCGTTCGGTTCGACGGTCACCCCACTGGGCAGGTTGATCCGGACGTTCCCGAAGTCCGCGGGATCCGCGTAGGTGATCGCCGCACGCAACTCGGCGACGTCGCCCGGGGGCACCTCGTCGCTGACCGCGACCCACGACGACTGCTCGCCCTTCAGCACATTGACCGCGGACGGACGCAGGTCGCCAAGGGCGGTGATCCGGCCCGCCGTGGCCGTCGCGCCCCGCCGCACAGTTGCCCCGCCCTGGTCCAACAGGGCGACGGTCAATGCGTACGAGCCGGGTTTGGGCACGCTCACGGACAGGTTCGGGCCAGTGGTCGGGTGGTACACCAGGACACCCTCGCCGGATGCCTGCACCACCGCCCTGCCCTGGTACGGCGTACCGTCCGCCTGCAGGATCCGGGCGGTGAACCGGGCCTGCTCCTGCAGGGTCAGGTTCAGCGGAATTCCGTCCTCGTCGGACGCGGTGGCCTCCACACACCCGGCCGGCAGCCCGGATTCGATGCCGTCCGCGCAGAACTTGACGGTGGATCCGGGCAGCGCCATGACGGGCACGCGATCGGTGCCACGGATCTTGGCGCTATCGCTCGCCACGTAGGTGCGGAAATGACCGGCGGTAGCCCAGTCAAGTTCCTGCCGAATCGGATCCGCGTCGAGCATTTTCACAGTCAGTGACGGGAGGGCGACGTAGCCGCCCGTCGCCGGCATCACCATCCGCACTGGAGCCGGCGGCTGCGAACCCACCGTCACCTCGGCCTCCCGCACGATTCCCGTCGACCGCGCGCTGATCCGGGTCGCCGAGCCGATGTCGCCGAGCACCTCGACGCTCCACGTGCCGTCCGGCCCCGAACTCGTGGTGTACGCGACTCCGACTCCGCCCAGTTTCTGGCCGACCTGGATCGCCACGTCCGGCACCGGCTCCCCGTACTCGGTCTTGGTCGTGCCGGAGAGGCGGACCATGGGCCGCGTGTTCGCGGTGAGGTCGACCTGGTTGTCACCGGCCGTGAGGGTGACCTCCCGGGACGGCGGCCCGCTGAGCCCTTGGGCGGCGAGGATATCGGCCGCCAGATCTGCGGTGACCGTCACCCGAGTGGCCGCGTCGAGGCCCGAGAAGATCACCTGGCCCCGGCCATTGGTCGTCGCGGCGCGCGGGCCGGACGGGGTGTCGAGGGTGATCCGGGTACCGGTCATCGGGGCACCGTCGGCGCGTGCCGCGGTCACCGTCGCCGTTGCCGGCAGGGTCGGCGCGAGCGGCACGTCGACCGCCTGGCCGGAGCTGACCTCGGTGTTGCGCGGCGGGGTGCCGTTCATTCCGTCGACGCGGGTGGTGGTGACCCGGTGGTCGGTGGCGGGAACGACCGGGATCTCGATCATCCCGTTCTGGTCCAGCACCCGCACCGTTCCGCTGTGCGTGGCGTCGCTCCACACCTGCAGCCGGACGTTTGACGGCTCGCCGCCGGCCGCCTTGACGTCAACCCGCAGCAGGCCGCCGACCTGGGCGGGTAGCCCGCTCACCGGTCGGTCCAGGGTGTTGCCCGCGCCGTCGGCCAGGTGCAGCACGGCGGAACTCACCGCCACGACGCCGGTGGGCACCGGCCAGGAGCCGGTGTAGGTGCCGGACTCCTGCTCCTTCAGCTCGACCCGGACGTGCTCGGCGGGGCTGTCCGCCGTCCTGACGGTCAGGTCGGCGGCGGCGGTGAAGCCCGCGGCGCCGACGATGGCGAAGGTCGCCGCGCGCCCCTGGGCGAGGTACGCCGTACCGGTGACCCGCGGCCAGTTCCACGCCGCCTCGCTGACCGACATCGCCGGCGTACGCACCGTGGCTTCCTTGGTGAGGGGGAACTCGTCGGCGCTCCGCAGCAGCGCGACCGCGTAGCGGTACGTGGTGTCGGCGGCCACGGCCTTGTCCACGTACGTGTTCGCGTCGGCTGCCAGCTCGGCGAGCTTGACGCCGTCGCGCAGTACCCGGTAGCCGGTTACTCCGGTCGCGTTGGACCGCTCCCAGGTCAGGCGGACCTGGGAGCCGGGGCCGGCGATCGCCGAGAGCGGCGCGTCGCCGGATGGCAGGTCGTCGCGCAGCGTCACGCTGGCGGTCAGCGGGGCCGAGGCCCGGCTGCCGGCGTCCTTGGCCACGACCGCGACGTGCACGGTGGCGCCCGGGGTGAGGTCCGACAGCACCGCCTGGGTGGTGGGGGCGTTCACCGTGGTCGCCGCCACGCCGTCGATGCTGATCTCGTACGCCGTCACGGTGCCGGACGCCGCCGGCCACTTCACCGTCAGGGTCGTCGTACCGGGCTCGGCGGTGAGCGCCGCCTCCTCGGGCCAGGTCGGCGCCGGGAGGTCGGTGGGGACCGAGCGGTACAGGTGCGATGGCTGCGGCGCTTCGGTACGTGGTGCGACGAACGCGGTGCTCGCGGAGAGGAAGCCAAGCACGCTGCCATCGCCGCTGAGCGCCGGCGCGTACACCCCGTCGGGGTAGGGTGCCTCGGCATTCCGTGGCTCGGCGATCCGGCCGTCGAGGCCGGGACTCGCCAACCGCGCCTCCTGGCCGGCCCGGGCCGGCTGGGCCCACAGCGCGCCCGCGCGGACGAAGGCGACCGTGCTGCCGTCGGCGCTGAGCCGGGCGTCCGTGGGCGGGTCGCCGGGCCCGAACACGACGTCGCCGGAGACGTACGGGATCGGGTTTGCCGGCGCCAGGGTGACGTCCGCCTGCGGGCCGCTTGCCAGATCGGCCACGACGACGCCGCCGCCGGTTCCGCCGAGCGCGGTGCGCCGCCCGGCGCGGTCCAGGTTCGGCACCCAGGCCGCCTGCTGGGCGCTGGTCAGTTCCCGGTCGCCGGGCAGCCGATCGCCGGTGCCCGCGTCGAACCGCAGCATGACCGGGGTGCCGTCACGGTACGCGTTGACCGCCAGCACCGCCCCGTCCCCGGAGAGCGCGAGGCCACGTACCTCCGGGTCGGCCTTGGTGGGGTTCCCGCCCGGCGCCGTCAGGTCTTCCGGACCGACGATCCGCACCGCCGGGGCGCTGTCCGCCGCCAGGGTCGCCACCAGCACCCCCTCGGGGCTGCTGATTCCGGCGTACTTCGGCAGCGGCAGCGCGACCTCGGCGGCCAGTCGCTTGCCGTCCGCGCTGAGCGCGATCCCGGTGAGTGCGTGCCGGGCGGCCGGTACGCCCAGGTCCGGGACCGGAACCCAGGTCGTCGCCTTGGTCAGCCGGTCACGGACGAAGATCGCCGAGCTGATGTTCTGGTCGACGTCGGCGGGGAGGTGCAGCTCGGCCGCGTCCTTCCCGGTGGCGAGGAAGGCGACCGTACGGCCGTCGCCGCTGACCGCGGCGGCCGCGACCCGGGGCACCGGCTGGCCGTCGAGGTCGAGGCCGACGGTCTCCGTCGCGCGCGTCTGGAGGTTGGTCGCCACGAGCACCGCAGGTTCGTCGCCGTGGACGGACAGGTGCACCGCGGTGGTGCCGTCGGCCGACAGCGCCAGCAGCACCTCGGTGAACTCGACATCGGGTACCTCGGTGACGCTGTCGACCTGGTAGGCGCGCGGCAGCGGAGCGGCCGCACCGGCGGCGAGCGCCGCCGGCGCCCCGGCGGTCTGGGCGGCGAGGGTGATGGTCAGTGCCGCGCCGGCGACGCGGCGGAGCACGGGTGGCGGGCGGAAGCGAGTACGCACGGTAGCTCCTTGAGGCGTTTCGGGGTCGCGCTGACCGTGCCGTGCTCGGCTTGGGCAGGACTTGGCGGCGCCGAGGAGTGTTGCGGCGCGCGGTTAGGGAAGAACTTGACGCCGGCTTGCGGTCCGCATCGGCGGACGGAAGACTGCGCGCCGGCTGCCGGCCGCGGATCCTAGTAGCGTCCAAGTCGCGGATGGCATCGTCCCGGTATGGCACAGTACGAGGTCCCCACCCCGAGCACGCTGCTGCTACGCCTGGTGGGACCGGACCGGGCTGCCGCCGCGTTGCGGATGTTGGATGAGTCATCCCCGGCGCCTGAGGCGCCGGCAGCCGGCAGGTTCCGCGTCGCCACCCTCTCCGACGTCTCCAGCGATCTTTCATTGGCACCGCTCGCCGCATGCGTCGTCTATCACGAACCGGGCGAGCCGACGGCGTGGCTGGCCCGGTTTGCGGTTTCGCTGCCGTTCCGGCGGCGCGGCCTGGGCCGGCGGCTGCTCGGCGAGCTCTCCAGGGCGCTGCAGGCCGAGGGGGCACAGCGCCTCTGGATGCGGGCCAACGACGAGCGGCCGGCGGTGTGCGCGCTCCTCGCCGGCGCCGGGTTTGTGGTCAGTAAGGCAGAGCCGATCGGCGTGTTCCCAGCGGGCCTGTGTTGCCGCGAGGATGCTCCCGAGGCCGCGTGGTGGGTGCGCGAGCTCTGAGAGGGGAGGCGGAGTGGGCGTGCCTGAGCTTGCCGCACCGTGGGCGACGGCGCTGGACTTCCGCATTCTCGGCCCGCTGACGGTCACCGGCCCCGACGGCACGGAGCTGCGCCTGGGCACTCGCAAGCAGCGCGCCGTGCTCGCGTTGCTGGCGCTGGAGGCGGGACGCGTCGTATCACTGGACGGCATCATCGCGGGACTGTGGGCGGATGAGGCGCCGTCAAGTGCCACCGGCACGCTGCAGGCGTACATCTCGCAGCTGCGGCGCACCCTGGAGCCGGACCGCTCACCACGGGCCGCGCCCACCGTGCTGCTCACCCGGGAACCGGGCTATCTGCTCGCGGTACGGCCCGATCAGGTGGACGCCGTCCGGTTCGAAACCCAGGTCGAGGCCGGCCGGGCCGCGCTCGCCGCGGGCCTGCCGGACGAGGCGGAACGCCTGCTCACCGCCGCGTTGGCGCAGTGGCGCGGCGAGCCGCTGCTGGAGTTCGCAGACGAGGCCTTCGCGATGCCGGTGATCACCCGGCTGACCGCGCTGCGCCGGGACACCACCGAGGATCTCACCGACGCCCAACTCGGCCTGGCCCGCAACGCGCAGGCCGCCGCACAGGCCCGGGAACTGCTGCGGCAGGACCCGTTCCGGGAGCGGTCCTGGGGCCAGCTCATGTTGGCGCTGTACCGGGACGGCCGGCAGGCCGAGGCACTCGAGGCGTACCGCGAGGCGCGGGCGATGCTGGATGAGCAGCTGGGCCTGCCGCCGGGTCCGCAGCTACAGGCGCTGGAGCGGGCGATCCTGCGTCAGGATCCCGCGCTCGCGCTCACTGCTCGGCCGGTCACGCCCGCAGCGATCGCCTCCTCGCCTCCTCCGCCGGGCACCCCGTGGGTCCCGGGTGCGGCGAACGCCGGCGCAGAGCTGACTGACGGTGATGTGCGTGCGGCCGAGCCGGCGGCCGCCGCCAAGATGGTGGGCCGCGGTCTGCAGCTCGAGGTGATCGGCGACCGGCTCACGGCGGCGACCCGGGGCCGCGGCGGACTGCTCTTCGTCGCCGGCGGAGCCGGCGTCGGCAAGACGTTTCTCACCGAACGCGTGGTCGAGCGGGCAACCGCGGCGGGGATGGCGATCGCCTGGAGTCGTTGTGTGGAGGGCAGCACCACCCCCGCGTTCTGGCCATGGATCCAGCTGCTGCACGCGGTGCCGCCGAACCCGGAGAAGGAGCGGCTGCTCGCCGCGCTGAGCGGGGTCGCGGAGTCGCGGGAGCCGGCCGGCGACCCGGACGCGGCACGGTTCCACCTCTATGAGGCCGTGGGCGAGCTGCTGCGTACGGTCGCGGAGCGGCAGCCGATGTTGCTGGTCATCGACGACACGCACCTCGCCGACGCCGCCTCACTGCGGCTGCTGACCCATCTCGCCAGCGCCCTGAGCCGGCTACCGGTCCTGGTCCTGGCCACGATGCGGGCGGAGCCGGGCGACCACGGCCAGCCGCTGCGCGAGATGCTCGGCGCGCTGGCGAACGAGCGGGGCGTGGAGCGGGTGACGCTGCCGCCGTTCTCCGCGACCGACGTGCGCGACTACCTCCAGGCGGGTGCTGCGGAGCCTGACCCCGCCGTCGTCGCCGCGCTGCACGGAAGAACCGGCGGGAACCCGTTCTATCTCAGGGAGCTGCTGCGACTGCTGGCGAGCGAACACCCCGACGGCTGGACCAGCCGGGAGGTGATCGCGGAGTCCACGGTGCCCGAGAGCGTGCGCGACGTCATCGGCCGGCGGGTCGCCCGGATGCCCGAGGAAACCCAGGCCCTCCTGCGCGCCGCCGCCGTCATCGGACGCGACGTCGACACGGTGCTGTTGGAAAGCGCCGCGGGCCTGGACTACGAACGGGTGCTGAGCCTGCTCGAACCGGCCGTCGCAAGTGGCCTGCTGGTCGAGGTGCCCGACGGCTGGAACTACCGGTTCGCGCACTCCCTGGTCCGCGACGCCCTCTACGCGGAGCTGAGCCGGTTGCAGCGGGCGCGCGTCCATCGGCGGATCGGCGAAGCCCTGGAGAGCATGCACCAGACCGATGATCCCGCCACGGTCGGGCTGCTCGCCCACCACTTCGCCGCCGCCGCCCGGATCGGAGCCTCGGCGAAGGCGGTCAGCTACGCCCGGCACGCCGCCGAGCTGGCCGAGACCCAGCTGGCCTACGACGAGGCGGTCGACTTCCTCACCACCGCCCTGGCCGCGCTCGACCCCACGACCGCGGACGCGGCGCAGCGACGATGTGAGCTGCTGGTGCAGCTGGGTAAGGCCAGAAGGCTCGCCGGCGATGTCGTGAGCGCCCACGCCGCGCTGTACGAGGCGGTCGCGCTCGGTACCCGGCTCGGCGACGACTCCCTGGTCATCGACGCGGCTACCGTCTTCGGCGGCGTGACGCTCTGGAACTGGCGGCCCTACGGGCAGGTGGACGAGCGCATGGTGGCGATCCTGGAGGATCAGGTCGCCCGGCTCGACCCGGCCGACCACCTACGTCGTGCGGCCCTGCTCGGCACGCTCGGCGTGGAGCTGTTCTACGGCGAACGCCGCGACGAGGGCGAACGGTTCGCCGAGGAGGCGGTCGAGCTCGCCAGCCGGCACGGTGACGCAGAACTACGGGCGCGTACCCTCAACAACTACCTGGTAGCCGCCGCCTGGATCCCGGACCGCCGCGACCAACGGCTGGCCGCGGTGAACGAGATGCTCACGCTTTGTCCCCTGCCCTGGCGGGTGGAGATCGTGGCCCGGCTGCACCGCATGATCCTGCTGATGTCCCAGGGCGACCTGGCCGGGTACGACCGCGACCTGGCGCGGTGCCGACACCTGTTGACGGAGATCCGCGTGCCCGAGCTGGCCGCATACGTCAGCTACGCCGCCGCCGGGCGGGCCATCCTGGACGGGCGCTGGGCCGAGGCCGAGCGGTTGGTCGAGGACGCCTTCACCGAGCATCGGCGGACGAACATATGGGGCGGGCAGTGGATGAGACTGGTGCTGCTATACACCAGCCGCCGCTGCCAGGGCCGGCCCGGCGAGTTGCTCGACGAACTGGTCACCCGGGCCGACGAACCGGAACTGGAACTGCTGCGCCCCACCGCGGTCCTGGCGGCCTGCGAATCGGGCGACAAGGCGCGCGCCGCGAAGCTGCTGGACCGGTGGGGCTCGCCAATCCGCCGCGACTGGAGCTGGGACATCGTGGCGTACCAGTGGGCCCTGGTCGCCGCCCAGCTCGACGGACCGGACCCCGCCCACTGGTACGAGACGCTCTCGCCCTTTGCCGACCGGTTCGTCGGCGTCGGCTCCGGCGGCGCCACGTGGGGCTCGAACCACTACGCGCTCGCCGAACTCGCCCACCGGCTGGACCGGCCCGAACAGGCGGTCAGGCACGCCCGCGCCGCGCTCGCCGCACATCGGCGGCTGGGCGTGGCGCACCTCATCGAGGCCAGCCTCAGCCAGTCGGCGCGAATCGCTGCCTGATCGCGGTCGCACCCGCCGGGCGATATCCGGGCCGGGTGCCTTGGACCGGACTTGAGCGCCCGTCCATGCCGGGGCCAAATCCGACCCAAGGACTGGCTGACACGGTCGGGTCATCCGGCGCCCGGCGATGGGCGCCCTGCCCATGAGGAGCCAACGGTGCGTACGTTCGTCGACACCGTCACCCTGACCGAACGGGTCCGCGGACCCGTGCTGCGGCCCGGCGACGATGGTTTCACCGCTGAGATCGCCGGGTTCAACCCGGCCGTCGTCCACCAGCCGGACATCGTGGTGGGAGCCACCGATGCCGTCGACGTGGCGGCGGCGGTCAGTTGGGCCGCCGAGCAGGGCCTGGCGGTCGCCGTGCAGTCGACCGGCCACGGCCAACTGGCAGCCGCCGCGGGCGGCCTCCTGATCACCACTCGCCGACTCGACGAGGTGCGGGTCGACCCGGTCGCCCGGCGGGCCAGAGTAGGCGCCGGCGTACGGTGGCGGCGGGTGATCGAGGCAGCGGCCGAGCACGGCCTGGCCCCGCTCAACGGGTCGTCCTCCGGCGTGGGCGTGGTCGGCTACACGCTGGGCGGTGGTCTCCCGGTGCTGGCCCGCAGCTACGGCTTCGCGGCCGACCACGTTCGGGCGGTCGAGCTGGTGAGCGCGGACGGCATCATCCGGACGGTCGACGCGGTGAACGAGCCGGACCTGTTCTGGGCACTGCGTGGCGCCGGCCGGATCGGCTTCGGCGTGGTGACCGCGATCGAGTTCGACCTGTTTCCGGTGCGCAGCCTGTACGGCGGCGGCATCTTCTATCCGGCGAGCACCACGTTTGAGGTACTGCACGCGTTCCGGGCCTGGGCCCCGACCCTGCCCGAGCAGACCACGACCTCCCTCGCGCTGCTGCGCCTGCCCGACCTGCCGCAGCTGCCCGAGCCGCTGCGTGGACAGTTCGTGGTTCATCTGCGGCTGGCGCACCTCGGCGGCGTCGAGGACGGCGAGCGGCTGCTCGCGCCGATGCGGGCGGTGGCACCGGCGCTGATCGACACCGTGGCGGAGATGCCGTACACCGCCGTCGACGCCATCCACTCCGACCCCACCGACCCGTTCCCGGTGCACCACGCCGGCATCGTGTTGCGCGATCTGCCTGCCGAGGCGGTGGACGCGCTGATCGCGGTGGCCGGCCCACATCTGGAGGTGCCGCTCGCGATGGTGGAGCTGCGGCTGCTCGGCGGCGCCCTGGCTCGGCCGGTGGGGGCACCCAACGCGGTGAGCGGGCGCGGCGGGGCCTTCTCGCTGCTGGGAATCGGGCCGCTGCTGCCGGGGCTCGAGCAGGTCGTGCCGGCCGTCGTGCGCAGCGTCCTCGACGCGCTCGAGCCGTTCGCCGCGCCCGATGTCGCCCTGCCCAACTTCCAGGGATCCTTGGAGGCCACGGGCGGTCCTTACGGTCCCTGGTCCGGAACCGACGCCGAACGGCTCCGCGAGATCAAGAACTGGTACGACCCGGCCGGAATGTTCGGACCAGCCGAGCATGCACCGGCCTTTACCGCGGGGTAACCGCCTGCTTCGTCCCGATCCGCCGCCCACTGCACGACGAGGCCCCGGCGGCGAGCGCACGACCCCGCGGGAAGGCGGGGTCAGCGCAGCCGCCGGGCGGTGAACCCGGCCGGCGGCTCGGCGATCGCGTCCTGGACCGCGATCAGCCGGAATCCCCTGATGCCGGCCGCGAGGGTCGCCTCCGGGCACGGCGAAGACGACGGCGATGATGCGTTTCGGTGCGGTCCCGGGCGAGCCCGTGGTGCACAGGTGCGCGAGTTGCAACGCGGCAGTGACGTCGCCGCCGTTCGTTAATGGTTAGC
>Ga0187815_10001295_pt1 | contig 11814 bp, 9 predicted proteins | sample NC_S_5_FD_132962 | JGI IMG/M metagenome (GOLD analysis project Ga0187815, IMG submission 132962) | Wetland sediment microbial communities from Neuse River Estuary, North Carolina, USA - ASW-S_5 | ecosystem: Environmental > Aquatic > Freshwater > Wetlands > Sediment | place: USA: North Carolina...
AACCGGCGCGTGGACGCGCTGATCAATGGATATCGCTGCGGATCGGGGAATCAGCCGATCGAGAAAAATCGCTCGGCGCGTTCGATCCTGAAGGTGCTGGGGGATGGAGGGACGGTCGGGATTCTGGCGGATCACAACACGACTCTGGAAGAAGGCGCGTTCGTAAACTTTTTCGGAATCCCGGCATCGACGACGTCGGGGCTAGCGCGGATCGCGCTGCGCACCGACGCGGCGGTGGTGCCGGGATTTCTCTCGTGGGATGCCCAGCGCCGAAAATACCGGCTGCGCTTCGAGCCCGCCGTGGAACTGGTGCGCACGGGAAACGAGGAGTCGGACGTGCGGGAGACGACGCAGAGGTTCATGCGCGTGGTTGAAGATTACGTGCGCACGTATCCGGATCAATGGTTGTGGGTGCACAAGCGCTGGAAGACGCGACCGCCGGGCGAAAAGCCGATCTACCCCTTCTAGTGAGCCGATGGCCATTCGAATCAGTACGCTAGGGAAGCTTCGGCAAAGGAGATGCGACAATGACTCGCACTGAGACTCACACGGGGACTTGCACTGCGGGTGATCTCGCCAAGTATCTCGGAGCCGAGCTGCGCGGAGATGCGTCGGCGCTCGTCTCGGGCGTTGCCAGTCCCGAACGCGCGCGCGCCACGGATTTGACTTATGTTGATTCAGCGCGCCATGCGGAGCGTGCCGCGAAGTCGGCCGCGGTCTGCGTGATTGCGGGAAAGGGCGTGCGAATCGAGGGAAAGACTTTGCTCGAAGTGAGCGTGCCCAAATTGGCTTTCGCAAAAGCGGCGACGGTGCTGGCGAAAGAGCCCACGTTCCATCCGAGCGTGCATCCGACGGCGATTGTCGCGGCGACCGCCAAGGTTGCGGCAAACGCGTTCATTGGTCCTTATGCGGTGATTGAGGACGAAGTGACCGTCGGCGACGGGACAATCATCGAAGCATTCTGCTTTCTGGGCCGGGGCGCCCGCGTGGGAGCGGACTGCCGGCTGCATCCGCGCGTCACGCTGTATGCGGCGGCGAAGCTGGGGGACCGCGTGGAAGTTCATTCGGGAGCGGTGATCGGTGCGGACGGATTCGGCTACGTTCCCGGCGAGGGGCGCCAGTGGAAATTCCCACAGGTTGGGGGCGTCGAAATTGGAGACGACGTGGAGATCGGCGCGAACACGGCAATCGATCGAGGGTCGCTCGATACGACACAGATCGGCAACGGAGTGAAGATCGATAATCTCGTACAGGTGGCTCACAACGTTAGGATCGGTGAACATTCCGTGGTCGCTGCGCAAACGGGAATTTCGGGCAGCAGCACTCTCGGCAAGAACGTGATCGTCGGAGGGCAAGTGGGTATCGCCGATCACTGCACGCTCGAGGACGGGGCGATCGCCGGGGCGCAAGCGGGAATACCGACAGGGAAGACCATTCGGGGTGGCCAGGTGGTTTGGGGGACGCCGGCGCGCTCGCTCGAAAAATTCAAACGACAGTACGCATGGTTTGCCCGACTGCCCGAACTTGCCGAGCGGGTTCGCAGGCTTGAAGTATTGTCATCAACGAACCGTTAGAGGGTCCGAGGCAGCCCTTGGTTGAGGGATGACATCCTAAGGTATAGCCCGGGCGGGTCCAGGCGGGTGTTTTCAGTTGACCCTAGACCAAATACAAAAGATAATGGACTCGGGTTAGCCTGTAAGTACCTGTATTGTCGATAGATCGTGTGCATTCCTACCCGGGGAGGCCATACCATACCGCCAAACCGGCCTTTAGCTTAGTGAGTGAGACGAGGGCATGTCTGAGGGCTTGATGACACCGGAGGCACAACTCCGCGTGACCGGTGAGGGCGATGCGGGGCAAGCAACCGCCCGGAGCCGGGAGACGGAATCCCCTGTTGCCGAAGCCATTCGGCGCGCTATCGATTGGTTCCTATCGGCGCAGAATCCGACGGGCTACTGGTGGGGCGAGCTCGAAGCCGACACCACGCTTGAATCCGATTACATCCTCTACCTGCAGATCTTGGGAGAGCTGAAATCCGAAAAAACGGCGAAGCTCGCGAAGTATATCCGCGACCGCCAGCTCCCCGATGGCGGCTGGAACATATTTTACGGCGGGCCTTCTGAGCTGAACGCGACCGTAAAGGCGTGGGTTGCTTTGCGTCTGGCCGGTGATTCGGCCGCCGCTCCGCATCTTGAACGAGCGAAGAAAAGGATTCACGAGTTCGGCGGGCTCGAGGCGACGAATTCGTATGTGCGCTTCTACCTTGCGATGGCTGGCGCGATTGATTGGAGAATGGTTCCGGCAATTCCGCCCGAGTTGATGCTGCTGCCCACCTGGTTCCCGCTGAATTTGTACGAAATGTCGTCGTGGACGCGCGGGATTGTGATTCCGTTGACGCTGATTTACGCGCAAAAGCCAGACTGGACATTGCCGGAGGGAGTCACGGTCGGCGAGCTATTCAAGCGGCCGGGATCGATGCCGCCGTCGCTCGCGTGGGACAAACAGGTCGTGTCCTGGAAGAACGTTTTTCTGGCACTTGGTCGCAGCGTGAAGCTCTACGAGAGCCTACCGTGGAAGCCGTTCCGCAAGATCGCCCTGGATCGCGCGCGAAAATGGATGCGGGAGCGTCTGGAGCGGAGCGAGGGCCTGGGCACGATTTATCCCGCAATGATGAATTCGATTTTCGCGCTGCTCGCGGAGAGCGGCGATACGACGGATCCGCTGGTCGCGCGCGAAATCGGATTTTTGGCGCGCTACGAAATCGAAGACGGCGATACGCTGCGCGTGCAGCCTTGTATTTCGCCGCTGTGGGATACGGCGATTGCGATGGTGTCGCTCGAGGAAGCCGGCGTCGATCCGGCGCATCCGGCACTTGTGGCCGCCTCGCGGTGGCTCGTCGCGAATCAGATTCTCGGGCCGGGCGATTGGCAGGTGAAAAACCGCAAGGCGGAACCCGGCGGCTGGGCATTCGAATTTCGCAACGATTTCTACCCGGATGTGGACGACACGGCGTTTGTCCTGATGGCGCTGAGCCGGGTGGCCGACCCGGAGCCAACGCGCTTGCGCGCTTCGATTCGCCGCGGGCTTGCGTGGCTGTTGAGCATGCAGAACGGCGACGGAGGCTGGGGCGCATTCGACCATGAGAACAACCAGCAGTTCCTGAACCACATTCCGTTTGCAGACCACAACGCGATGCTTGATCCTTCTACCGCGGACGTGACGGCCCGGGCAATGGAGTGCCTCGGGCAGATGGGTTGGCCGTCGACGCATCCAGTGATCGAACGAGCGAAGGCGTATTTGCGCCGCCAGCAGGAGAAAGATGGTTCCTGGTTCGGGCGCTGGGGTGTGAACTACATCTACGGCACAAGCGGCGTCTTGCGGGCGCTTGAAGCGGTGGGACTCGGCACGCTACCGGAGGGCCGTCGTGGGACGGAATGGCTGCGTTCGGTGCAGAATCCCGACGGCGGATTTGGCGAAACGGTTTTGTCGTATTACGATTCGGCGCTGAAGGCGCAGGGGAAGAGCACGGCATCTCAGACAGCCTGGGGTTTGATCGGCTTGCTGGCTGTAAACGGAGCTGCGGCTCTTGACGATCCTGCCGTGGAGCGGGCAGTTAGCTGGCTCGTTTCGCACCAGAATCAGGACGGGACTTGGGATGAAAACGAATTCACGGGCACTGGTTTTCCGCAAGTGTTCTATCTGAAATACCACTTGTATCGAAACTCCTTTCCACTTTACGCACTGGCGCGCTACGATAATCTCTTGAGGAACAAGCCAAGATTTGCGGGCATCCAGATTCGCCCCGAAGAGATCGAGCACGCTGAAGGTTACTGGGGGTAATGATGAAAACTCCCGCCGGGTCCCAGGTTTCCCAGAGTCTATGACGACACTCGTAACCGGATCGACCGGCTTCGTTGGAAGCCACGTCGCCCGGCAACTTGTAGCTGCGGGCGATCGTGTTCGCGTGCTCGTGCGGCGATCGAGTAAGCTGCAGGCGCTCGATGGCCTTGCGGTGGAACGCATCGAAGGCGACCTGCGGGACGCGCTTTCGCTCGACCGCGCGATGAAGGGAGTGCGGCGCGTCTTTCACGTGGCCGCGGATTACCGGCTTTGGACGAAAGCGCCCGAGGAAATTTACGGCAGCAACGTGGAAGGCACGAAGCGGTTGTTCAAGGCGGCCGCGCAGGCGGGCGTCGAGCGGATCGTTTATACGAGCACGGTGGCGACTATCGCGGTTTCCGGACACGGCGGCCGACTGCCGAATGAAGCGACGGTGGCGACACTCGATCAGATGATCGGGCACTACAAGCGCTCGAAATTTCTGGCGGAGCTCGAAGCGATCAAGGCTGCTGGCGCGGGAGTGCCTGTGGTGATCGTGAATCCGACGGCGCCGGTCGGGCCAGGCGATTGGAAGCCGACGCCGACGGGGCGCATCATCGTGGACTTCCTGAACGGCAAAATGCCGGCGTATGTGGATACGGGGTTGAATCTTGTTGCGGTGGAGGATGTCGCTGCGGGGCATCTGCTTGCGGCCGAGAAGGGCCGGATCGGCGAGAGGTACATTCTCGGTTGCCGCAACATGACGCTGAAGGAAATTTTGGAGGCGCTGGCGCCGATCGCGGGACGTCGCGCGCCGCGCGTGCGTTTGCCGCATGCATTTGCGCTTGCGGCGGGATACGCGGACGAATGGTTTTCGCGGCTGACTGGGCGCGAACCGCAAATTCCGGTCGAGGGTGTGAAGATGTCACGGCACCGGATGTTCGTGGCAAGCGACAAGGCCGAACGAGAGTTGGGGTACAAGCCTGGCTCAGCGGAAGCGGCGCTGGAACGCGCCGTGAGGTGGTATGAAGGGAACGGATACGTGCGTGGACGCCTGCAGCCGAAGGCGATTGAGAACGCGGCCGCGGCGTAGGGTTGGCGCTACAAATGAAGATTCTAGTTACGTTCGCGCTTGAAAATGAATTCGCGCCGTGGCGCAAGATGCGGCGCTTTCACCGTGTGTGCGTTGATGCGTGGGACCACACTTACCATGCAAAGGTTGGGCCGGTGGATGTGCAAGTGGTGGTGACGGGTGCAGGACGGTTTGCTGTGCAGCAAAGCCTGCAACAGGCGTTCGATCAGGCGCCCGACGTTTGCGTCATCTCTGGCCTCGCAGGCGCCCTGAGGCCGGCCTATCGACCGAGTGCGGTTCTCGCGGCGCGGACGGTTGGGGACATTAGTGGGACCCGACTGATGCGCAGTGACGCGAACTTGATTTCGCGCGCTGGAGAATGCGGAGCGATGATCGTTGAAAAATTCCTGGTTTCCGATCGCGTAGTTTCGACGGCGGGGGAGAAGACGTCTCTCGGCGCTTCAGGCGATGCAGTGGATATGGAAAGCCTTTACATCTTGTCTGCGGCATCGCACAGGGAGATCCCGGCGGTAGCAATTCGAGCGATCAGCGACGGAGTCGAGTCAAGTCTGCCGCTCGATTTCGATCGGACGTTCAACGAACGAGGGGCGGTGAGCCTGCCGAGAGTGCTGGGACAAATCGTCACGAGGCCGCGTCGAATTGGTGGACTGATTCGGCTGGCGCATGAAAGCGAACGAGCCGCGGCGGCGCTGGCGGGTTTTCTCGATGTGTACGTTCAGCGCGTGACGCTCGGTCCATTGCCGGAGATCGCTAAAGCTGAGGCGCTTGCGTTATGAGCCACACGGTCGTTGATCTGGGATCGCATGAGGCTTCGCGGAATCGCGGTGGCCAGATGCGCGCGGGCGTGTATCGCGGCAAGGGCCGCGTGATAGTGGAGCAAGTCCCGATTCCGGAAATCGGCGAAGGGGAAGTGCTGTTTCGTGTGGCCGCGTGCGGCATCTGCGGCACCGACATCAAGAAGATCCATCATGGTTTCATCGCGCCGCCGCAGATTCTGGGCCACGAACTCGCGGGAACGGTTGTTCGCGTGGGGCGCGGCGTCAAGAAATTCAAGCTGGGCGATCGCGTGGTGAGCTTCCACCACATTCCTTGCGGCGCCTGCTTCTATTGCGAACGAAAGCTTTTTTCGCAGTGCGCGGGCTACAAGAAAACGGGCCTGACGGCGGGCTTCGATCCGAATGGCGGAGGCTTTGCGGAGTACGTGCGGGCGATGCCGTGGATCGTCGAGCGCGGAATGATCGCGTTGCCGGCGGATGTGAGCTTCGAGGAAGCCACTTTCGTGGAACCTGTGAACACAGCGCTCAAGGCGATCCGCAAGGTGCGCGTGGCAGCGGGCGAAACGATTCTCGCGATAGGGCAGGGGCCGATCGGGATGCTTTTGACGATGCTGGCGGCTCACGAAGGCGCTATTGTTTACTCGAGTGACCCGATGGAGGGCCGGCGAGCGGCGAGCGTTCGTTTCGGAGCAAAGGAAGCGTTCAATCCCGCGAAGACGAACCTGCTCGAGGAAATGCGGCGGCGCACGGAAGGACGCGGGGCGGATGCGGTGCTGCTGGCCGTGCCCAACCCGTCATTAGTCCCCGAAGCTCTAGCGCTCGCGCGACCGGGCGGGCGCGTGCTACTGTTTGCACATAACGATCCGGTGCTTCGGCTGGAGTTTCCGGCGGCGGCAGTAGGAATCGAGGAGAAAGAGATTCTCGGCAGCTATAGCGCTTCGGTGGACGATCAGGCCGATTCCGCCGCGATCGTTTTCGAACGGCGTTTGCCGGTGCGCGAGATGATTTCGCACCGTTTTCCGCTCGAGCGCATCGCGGATGCTCTGGAACTTGCGGCGCATCCGAAAGATGATACTTTGAAAGTGGTGATCACTCACGAATGAGAGAGGCAGATAGAAGCGGGCACATGACCGCGGCGGTTCTTTACGGCCGCGAAGATGTGAAGATCGAACAGGTCGAGAGGCCGCAGCTTGCCGACGATGAAGTGCTGGTGCGCGTGTCGGTCGCGTTGACGTGTGGCACGGACCTGAAAGTCTGGAAGCAGGGCTTTCACGCGCGGATGATCCAGCCGCCGTCGCTTTTCGGCCACGAATGCGCGGGAATCATCGAAGCGCAGGGACGCAAGGTCAACGGAGGCGTTCACAAGGGAATGCGGGTGGTGCCGGCGAATTCCGCTCCGTGCAACGTGTGCTTCTTCTGCAAGAAGGGCCAGCCGAATCTCTGCGAGGATCTGCTTTTCAACAACGGCGCGTACGCCGAATACATCCGGATTCCCGGGCGCATCGTGCGCGAGAACATGCTGGAGATTCCCGACGGGATGTCGTTTCTCGATGCGGCGATGGTCGAGCCGCTGGCGTGCGTGCTGCGCGGAATTCACGAGACGGGCATCAAGGCGGGCGACACGGTGGTCGTGATCGGCTGCGGGCCGATCGGGCTCGAGTTCATCCGGATTCTTTCGCAGCGGAAGGTGCGGGTGATCGCGGTCGCGCGGCGCGCGGTGCGCAAGCAGGCGGCCGAGCGGTTTGGCGCATACGCTGCGTTTGACGTTTCCGAGATCGACAATCCCGTGACGCGTGTGAGGGAGCTAACCGAAGGCGGGCGCGGCGCGGACGCCGTGATCGAGGCGGCCGGCCAGCCGATCACCTGGCAGTGGGCGCTCGAAATGGTCCGCAAGGGCGGTACAGTAAATCTCTTCGCGGGCTGCGCGAAGGGAACCGAAGTGAAGATCGACCCGTGGGCGCTGCACTATTCCGAGATCACGATCAAATCGACGTTCCATCACACGCCGCGATTCATCCGCGAGGCGCTCGATACGATCGCGCGCGGCGAGATTCGCGCCCGCGATTTCATCACCGGAGAAGTGCCGCTCGCGGACCTTCCTCGCGTCTTCGAGCATATGAAGAACCGGAACGGCGAGTTGAAGACGGCCGTCATCCCCTGAGCGCTGTCCCCGGCGTTAGGTTTCATGCTGCCAACACCTGAATTGGAAATCGCGCGCGACCTCCCCGCGCAAGGCTGCACGGCGGAAGAGGCTCAGCGCTATACCCGCCAGCTCGCGACGCACCACTACGAGAATTTCAACGTGGTGTCGTGGCTGCTGCCGCGGCATCTCCATCAGCATTTCTACAATGTGTATGCATATTGCCGGTGGTCGGACGATCTTGGCGATGAAGTTTCCGATCGCGCGCGGGCGCTGGAATTGCTGGATGCGTGGGAAGACGAGCTTCGGCTGATTTACCAGGCGGGCCGGAAGCCTTCGCATCCGGTGCTCATCGCGTTGCGAGAGACGATTCGCGCGAAAAGCATTCCGGTCGATCCGTTCAGCGATTTGCTGCGCGCGTTTCGGCAGGATCAGGTGGTGCGCCGCTACGCCACCTGGGACGACGTGCTCGGATATTGCGTCTATTCGGCGAATCCTGTTGGACGGGTGGTGCTGTATCTTTGCGGCTATCGCGATCCGGACCGGCAGCGGCTCTCGGATTTCACGTGCACGGCATTGCAGCTGGCAAATTTCTGGCAGGATGTTTCGCGCGATCTCGAAAAGGGCCGGATTTACATTCCGCTGGACGCTCTCCGAGCGCACGGTCTGACCGAGGCCGACATCACAGAGCGTCGGTTTAGCGAGCGCTATGTCGCGCTGATGAAGTCGCTGATCGCGCGGACGCGGGAACTCTTTGCGGCGGGCATGCCGCTCGCGGAGAGGCTGGAAGGGGCGCTGCGCGTCGATATCGAGCTTTTCAGCCGTGGTGGGCTGGCCGTTCTCGATGCGATCGAGGAGTCTGGTTACAACACGCTCGAGCGGCGTCCTGCCATTTCGAAATTCAAGCAGCTTGGATTGCTCGGCGGCGCGCTGGTGCGGCGGGCTTTCACGCGCGGCGGGCGTGACGCGGATGGCAGCGTTTCAGAGATAGCGCGAGCTGCCGAAGGCGTGGATGCAGCTTCCTGTGGCGTTCGCACCATCCGTTCATCGCGAGAATCCGATGCGGTTCGCGCGTCGTATGCGGAGTGCAATCGGATCGCGCGGGCGGCGCGCAGCAGTTTTTATCTGGCGTTTTTCGGATTGCCGAAGCCGAAACGCGACGCGCTTTGCGCGCTATACGCGTTCATGCGGCTCGTGGACGACGTCTCGGACGAAGCCGGCGATCTCGAATCGAAGCGGAGGGGGCTGGCGCAGTGGCGAGCAAAGCTTGATGAGGCTGCAGGAGGCCGCACGGACAGCCATGCGATTTTGCCCGCGCTGGCGGATACGATCGCGCGGTTTGAAATTCCGACGCGCTACTTCCACGACCTGATTTCGGGCGCGGAGATGGACCTGACGGTTGCGTCGTATGCTACATTCGACCGGCTATCGGAGTATTGTTACCGGGTGGCGGGCACGGTGGGATTGACGTGCCTCTACGTTTTCGGCTTCCGCGATCCGCGTTCGCCGGACCTGGCCGAGCGCCTCGGGCTCGCATTCCAGCTCACGAATATCATCCGCGACGTGCGCGCAGATTTCGAGATGGGCCGAGTCTATCTGCCGGATGAAGATATCGAACGCTTCGGGTGCGCTCGCGAGGAATTGCGAGGGCCGGTGATGGCGCAGCTGCGGGAGTTGCTGGCATTCGAAGCGGAACGCGCGTGGCGGCTCTACGAAGAAGGCGCGCCGCTTGTGGATCAGGTGGATGCTGACAGCCGGGCGACGCTCGCGACGCTGATTCGCACCTATAGCACGCTTCTCTCGCGCATCGAAGAGCGCGAATTCGACGTATTTTCCTCGCGTGTCTCCCTGTCGAGCACCGAGAAAGTCCAGCACCTGTTGACCGCACGCATCGGGTGGAAAAAGGATGTCCTCGCAAAGCGTTCTGGTGATCGGCGGCGGTCTGGCGGGGCTGGCCTGCGCCGTCGCGCTGGCTGAATCCGGAGTCAAAGTCCGGCTTCTTGAAAAACGTCCGCACCTGGGCGGACGCGCCACGTCGTACACGCTGCCCGACGGCAGCGAAGTCGACAATTGCCAGCACGTGACGCTTGGGTGCTGCACGAACCTTGCCGACTTTTACCGGCGTGCGGGAGCCGACGGCAAGATCCGGTTCTACGACCGGCTGTATTTTGCGGACCGCAACGGACGTCGCTCGACGATAGCGGCTTCGATGCTTCCGCCTCCGCTGCACATGGCGCCGTCGTTTGTCGGTTTTGGAGCGCTGGGGCTCGGCGACAAAATCGGCATCGCGAAGGCGCTGATGGCGATCGCGCGCGCCGGAGGGAAGCCGCCGGATATCGACGGCCTTACAATGCTCGACTGGCTGCACCGGATGCGTCAGACCTCGGAAGGGATCGAGCGCTTTTGGCGGGTCGTCCTCGTGAGCGCGCTCGACGAAGAGCTTTCGCGGATGGATGCGCGCTACGGCATCGATGTGTTCTGGAAAGCGTTTCTGGGAAGCCGCGGGGGATACCACGTGGGGATTCCGTCGGTGCCGCTGGCGGAGCTTTACGAGGGATGCTGCGATGCAATCGTGCGAAAGGGCGGAGAAGTGAGGCTTCGCTGCGGGGCGCGCGAAATTCACGTGCGCGAGAACAGTTTCGCGGGCGTCACGCTCGAAGATGGAGCCGAGATTTCCGCGGATGCCTGCGTGGCTGCCGTGCCGCATGACGTCCTGCTGGGGCTGCTGCCTGCGGCGATGGGTGAAGAACGCGGGCCGCTCGCGGGCCTGCGGCATCTCAGGACGTCGCCAATCACGGGCGTGCACCTGTGGTTCGACCGCGTGGTGATGAAGGAGCCGTTTCTGGCGCTGCTCGACAACACGACGCAGTGGATTTTCAACAAGTCGCTTCTCTACGCGCACGCGCAAACGAACGGCGACGCCCCAGCGGCAGGTCAGTATCTGCAGCTTGTGATCAGCGCGTCGTATGACCTGGTGCCGCGCTCGCGGCAGGACATCATCGACCTTTGCCGGCGCGAACTCGAGGAAGTGTTGCCGGCAACACGCGAGGCAAAGCTTGAAAAGGCCACGGTGATCAAGGAAATTCACGCAACGTTCTCGCCCGAGCCGGGGGTGGATCAATGGCGGCCCGCGCAGAAGACGGCTATCGAGGGCCTGTTTCTCGCAGGAGATTGGACGCGCACCGGCTGGCCGGCCACGATGGAGGGCGCAGTGCGCAGCGGTTATCTGGCTGCGGAGGAAACGCTCGCCAGCCTCGGCGAGCCGCGAAAATTCGTGCAGGCGGATATGGCGTTCGAGGGACTTTCAAAGGTTTGGGCGAAGCGGGCGCAGGCTTCTCTCTCGTGAACGAATGGCGCAGAAGCTGATCGCGTTCGTGAATGCTGCATTACCGTTTTACACGCGGTGCGAAGAAGAGGATGTACGGGCCATGTTTCAGAGTATGATGGGATCAATCCCCCCAGGAGGTATTCATGGAGCGGAAGTATAGGCAAAGGGGTTATAGCGACCGCGACGCGGAAGACAAGAAGCGCGAGCGGGCCGAGCGCACCGAGCGGCCACCGCAGCCGCCGCGTCCCAAGCAGGACATGCTGGGGCCGCGGACGCCGCGAATGGTCGGCACGGTTTCGCGAGCGCGGTGCTCGAATTGTGGCGCGGTGCTGCCACCGGGCTTCGATCTCAGTTCTGAATGCCCGCGCTGCCACTTTGAGCTGCACAGCTGCAAGCAGTGCGTGCATTTCGATACGGGCAAGCAGTTCGAGTGCACGGAGCCGATCACGGAGAGAATTGCGAAGAAGGACGCGAAGAACGATTGCAAGTTTTTCGATTTTCGGGTCACGATCGAAAAAGACACGTCGCCAGTGAATTACGCGAGCGCTGCCCCGGTCGCAACGACCGCCGCACGGCCCAACGACGCACGCAAGGCCTTCGAAGATCTCTTCAAAAAGTAGCTTCTCTCTCAATTCGCCAAATTGGGATCTCAACACAC
>Ga0187815_10001300_pt1 | contig 11790 bp, 8 predicted proteins | sample NC_S_5_FD_132962 | JGI IMG/M metagenome (GOLD analysis project Ga0187815, IMG submission 132962) | Wetland sediment microbial communities from Neuse River Estuary, North Carolina, USA - ASW-S_5 | ecosystem: Environmental > Aquatic > Freshwater > Wetlands > Sediment | place: USA: North Carolina...
ATCCGGTCACCAATAATCAGTTCACCAACAACAAAATCCCCTCCACCAGTTTCAGCAGCGCCTCACAAAAGATCATCCCGCTGTTCCAGAAATACTACGCCCCCGCGAATGCTTCGTTGACAGCCAACAACCGCCTGCCTGCCCCACATTCTCCCTCGCAGACCCCGAATCAGGCTGTTGTGAAAATCGACGAAAACATCACCAATAACGATCGCCTGTCGGGATCTTGGATCTATGATCATCGGCCGCGCACCCTGGTCGATTCGGGCGGCGTTTGGGAGTCGAGCAGCACGGATGGCGGCCCTCTGGCGGACTCTCGCATCCAATTGGTTTATTCCGATGAATTCCGAGTAGCTGAATCGCACACATTTACCCCAAACGTGATCAACGTATTCAACGCTACATACAATTGGTATTGGAACGGGTCGGAACCTGCCTCCACCGGCACGAATTGGCCCCAAACACTTGGCTTCGGAAACACGGGCGCGGGCAATTTCCCGGTCATCAATTTCGATCAGGCGGTCAATGGCGTAGCCGAGACGCACATTGGGAATCATTGGTCCGGCAACTATATTGGTGACGTCCTGATTACGGGCGATGACGTTACCTGGACCAGGGGCCGTCATGCCTTCACCCTAGGCGGAAATTTCCGGGATTACCAGATCCAGAGTCACGCCGCTTCTGGAACCATGAATTTCAATTTCCTGGACGCCACCACCGGTGCTCCCGGACAAGCCTATTCCCCCTTCGTGGGCTTTGGGTTCGCGAGTTTCCTGCTTGGAGACGTCTCTAACGCCAGTGAAGCCACACCCTTCAATCTGTACGGCCGCCGTAAAGCAATGTCCCTCTACGCCCAGGACAACTACAAGATAAAACACAATCTCACGCTCACCTTGGGGCTTCGATGGGACGCCACCTTCCGTCTCCACGAGAAGTACGGGCACTGGGCAAACTTCAACCTCGCCGCCATCGATCCCACATTGGGCATCCCTGGAACGCTGCAGTTTGCGAGCGGGCCAAGCGATAGCTTCGAGAAAAATGAGGACTGGAGAAACTTCGGCCCGCTGGTCGGGCTCGCCTATTCGCCTTGGCAACGTTGGGTTTTCCGCGGCTCGTTTGGCATTACGTACGTGCCCATCGGCACACAATGGTGGGAGGGCATTCCGTACGGTTTCGCGCCGGGATTCCAGGGTACCAACAACGCCACCGCACCATTCCAGTGGGACGGCGGCTACCCAGGCGTCTTTCAGCCCGGCTCGAAGAATGTTGACGTCACGCAACTATTCGTCGTTTCTGCCATCGAGCCAAACGCTCTGCGCGCCGGCTACACGGATAACATCAACCTTGGAGTGCAGTACGAAATTACTCCGAGCATGAGAGTGGAGGCTTCCTACATCGCCAACCGTGGCCACCGTCTACCCGACACGTCCCTGGCGTACAACGAACCTTCAGCCGCCACCTTCTTCAACATGATCAATAATGGCAGCGGCACGGTCAAAACCGGCATTCCGTTTAACCCGTATGATTATTCCACGTGGGTCTGCAACGCGTCCGACGCGACAAAGTTTGGGATCAAATATCCGTACCCCGGCTTTTGCTCCAACGTTTACGCCGCGATCGCTCCGTATCCCCAACTCGCAGGCCTGATGGATTACGACTATTACGATCAACTCTATTACGTCGGCTTGCCCCTGGCGCAGACGTACTACGACTCGATGGTAATCGACCTGACCAAGCGCTATGCCAGCGGACTCACCATGGACTTGAACTATACGTTGTCGCGACAGGAAGGCGACACGTACACGGCTTTCGAGGAAACTTACGGAGACTATACGGGTGTTCAGAACCTTGCCAACCTGGGCGAGGCTGCTCACACCATTACTAATTACGACCAGACTCACATCGTCAAAGGGTTCGTGTATTACGACTTGCCGCTCGGCAATCACCAGCGCTGGCTCGCCGACAAGGGACGCCTAGTTAACGGAGTCCTCGGTGGGTGGACTCTAGCAGGGCTTATCCTCTACGAGTCAGGTCAGCCCTTTGATGTATCAGCGCCGAACCCCTACTATCCGGCCTGGGGCAACATCTATCCAGACTACAATTTGAGCGGATTCACTGGACCAATCTTCCATCAGTTCACTCCGCCCACAGCCGGCAATCCGCAGCCTTCAACTAACTTCTACCTACCCGCTACGATCGCAAGCGCCCCGGCGTATGGACAGCTTGGAACTGGCCCTGCTCGCATATCCGACTTGCGGTGCCCCGGCTTCGCAAACGAGAATGCGAGTATCCTGAAACACTTTACAATGGGCTCGGATGGACAGTATCGGCTCCAAGCGCGAGTGGAGTTCTACAACATCTTTAATCGCCACTCGTTCTCTATCAACGGTTGTGGTGGCGGTAGCTCTCAGATCGGTTCGGGGAACTTTTCAGAGGTGACTGGCGCTGGTGCGGCCTCGCCGCGCACCGGGCAATTCGCTCTTCGATTTGAATTCTAGGCCATTGCAACAAGCGGCGGACCAGCACGCATTTGCGCGCTGGTCCGCCACCCTTTGCTGGACAGTTGCGCTTGAGCGGCGTAAGTCCGCGCCCGAATTCGTAACCCATCCCTGCATGGTTAATTTGGCTTTGAGGAGCGATCCGTGATTTCTTTTCGACAGGCTACGATTGCGATCGCCCTGGCGTTGATTCCACTGACGTCGCGCCCTCCTCACTCGCCGGAAGCTGACACCACCTACTACGTCGATTCCGCCGAGGGCGACGATGCGGCGCAGGGTACGAGTCCGGACACACCGTGGAAGACATTGCAAAAGATTGATGCCACCACGTTCCAGGCCGGCGATCGCGTCCTGCTCAAATCCAGTTCCGTCTTTCACGGACAGCTTTGGCCTAAGGGCTCGGGCGCGGAAGGCCGTCCGATCACCATTGGAATGTATGGTGGCGGAGTCAAACCGCAAATCAACGGCGACGGTCTGGCCGAGGACGCGGTCCTGCTGAAGAATCAGGAATATTGGGAGATTCAAGACCTGGAGATCACCAACACCGGACCCGCGCGCGCCGTTAGACGGGCCGTGCACGTGGCGCTCGACAACTATGGCGAAGCGCACCACATCTATTTGCGTCGCCTCACAATCCACAACGTCAACGGCTCCGACGCCGAAAAGCCGAATGGCGGAATCAACTACACCTCTGCGGGTGATAAGAAGCCAAGCCGCTTCGTCGATTTGCGCATTGAGGACAACCAGATTTACCACGTCGACCGCAGCGGCATCTTTGGCTGGTCGGATCGCTGGCAGCGCTCGAAGTGGTATCCCAGCCTCGGCGTGATCGTGCGCGGCAATACTCTGACCGACATCGGCGGCGATGGCATCGTCGTCGTCGCGACCGACGGCGGGCTCGTCGAGCACAACGTCGTCGGCCACGCGAATCAAAGGTCAACGGATTACAACGTCGCCATCTGGCCCTGGAGCGCCGACAACACGGTCATCCAGTACAACGAGGCTTATGAAACAAAAGGCCAGCGCGATGGCGAGGGTTTCGATTCGGACTGGAACTCGCGAAACACCATCATTCAGTACAACTACAGCCACGATAACGACGGTGGCTTTCTTCTGATTTGCAATGAAGGCGGCGATCCGCCCGAGGAAAGTGCGGGAAACACGGGCACCATCGCCCGCTACAACATCAGTCAGAATGACCGCACTCGCGGCATCAATATCGCCGGCCCCACTATAAACACCCTTATCTACAACAATACGATTTACGTTGGGCCGGAACATAAAGTCGACCTCACTGTGTTTTCGGATTGGCAAGGCTGGTCGAGCGATACGTTCTTCTACAACAATATTTTCTATGTCGACGGAACCGCGCAGTTCTCCTTCGGCCTCTCACGAAATCCTGATGGCGCCTACGTCACCGCGCCCGGAACCGGCCAAAGCACAAATAACATCTTCGACTCAAACCTCTATTTCGGAAACGTGAAACTGCCCCAAGACATTCACGCGCTCACAGTTGATCCGCAATTTGTAGCCATCGGCCAGGGAAGAATCGGACGCGAAACTCTAGAGGGGTACCGTTTGCGACCGGGCTCGCCCGCAATCGCCAGCGCCATGCAAATTCCGAACGCCGGCGACCACGATTTTTGGCTCGCGCCTTTGCCGCAAGCCGGCCCGCGTGACCGTGGCGCCTCCCAGTCTCCTCCGCAGCAAAAGCGGTGACACTTCACGCGTCGTTTCTGCGTACTCTGCGCCTCTGCGCTGAGTCTTCTTTCATTGTGCGGCGCCGCGACTCCGGAGCTGCCGCAGCATCTCCCGCAGATCCGGTCCGCCTTTTACAATCACCACAATCGTGACGAACGCAAACGCTCCTCCGGCCACGATTAGCGAAAGCGTCCAAAATATTTCCCAGGCTCTCATGACGCTTCCTTCGCACCCGCGCTCGCCAGCAGAACTTCTGCCCCATGGCCCGATGGCCCGCCAATCAGCGAACCAGCGATAAACCCGCACGCCGCTAGCCCAAACGACGCAAATCCCGTGATGTTTTCGTTCCAATGCAGAAAGAAAAACGGAATGATCGCACCCGCCGCGCCCAGCACCATCGCCAAGTAACCTCCGAGCACGCCCGCCCGTTTCCAATACAGCCCGCCAATCACCGTCACGAACGCACCCGCAAGAAAAATCGTCCCGGTGATGTTCAGGTAGAGATAAACCGCCCCCGGTGGTGCGTAGTAGAGTCCCCAGAACATCAGAAACAGGCTGACGAACAGGTTCGCGATCCGGTTCACGACCAACTGTCTGCGCGAACTGAGTTGCGCCTTCCCGATCATCTGCCGCAGCGGAAGCACCACGTCCTGCGAGATCACTGCGCTCCAGCCCAGAAGATAAGAGCTGTTCACCGACATCGTTGCCGCAAGCATCCCCGCCACCACGATTCCTTTGATCCCGGGCCTCAAAATCTGTGCCAGCATCGCCGGCATCGCATCGATCGGCGCTATCGCGTGCCCCTGCACAACGGGCAGCGGCACGCCCTTGTCCAGCGCCCCAGTTCCAAACAGCGTCAGCGCCGCAATCCCCCAAAGCATTGGCAACATCCCGCGCCCGAGAAAGATGAAGCCCGTCCATGTCATTACGCGTTTCGACGTTTCAGGGCTGCGCGCCGAGAAAACGCGCATCGCGGTCGTCTGCCAGCATGTCACGATCGACAACCAAAGCAGCGCCTGCCAAATGATGAACGTCCAGCCGAATTTCGGGCTCACGATGGGACTGAATCCCGCCGCGCCCATCGTGTCCCTGACTTTGTGCACGATGTTTTCCCAGCCCGCAAAATGCACGGCGTAGATGCTCACCAGGATCGTCGCAACCGAAAGCAGAATGTATTGCAGAAAATCCGTGATAACGACCGAGACCATCCCTCCCAGTACTGTGTAGACAAGCTCAAGCAGCAGAATCACGGTCATCACCGCAACCAAATAACGTCCCGGAATCCCGCTCACCACCGTCAAAAACTCGCCCTCGATCTTGAGGAACACTCCCATATTCAAAATTCCGCCCAGCGCCACCAATATCCCCGTGACCAGGCGCAACCCGCGGCTGTATCGAACTTCGAAAAACTCCGGCACAGTCATGAGCCTTAATTCCCGGAATCGCCGGATGATGAACCCGGTGCGACCCACGAAAATCATCACTATGCCGGAAATCAGTGCAGCCGCGAATGACGCGAAGCCAAAGCGGTACCCGAGTTCCGCGTTGTACATGAATGTGATTGTGCCGATCTCAGTGGCGGCCAGAGTCGCAATTCCGATGTACAACCCGAGTTCGCGCCCGGCCACGAGATAATGCGAAACGTCACCTAGAAATTTCTTGCCGAGAAGACCCAGCGCCAGCGAACCGGCCAAATACCCGATGACGATCAGCCAGTCCGCAATCGCGAAGCTCATCGCGAAGCTGCTTTCAACCCAGCGGTGTCCGATGCCTCCAATGTGAGCACTTCGAACGGCTGAAGTGTAATCGCATGCAGTTGGCCTGCATGCAGTTGCAAGTTAGGCGCGGCCGCGTCGATCGCCCACGGGCCTCGCAGGACATAACTTGCGGGCGCGCCGCTCGGTAACTCGAACGCGCTCTGCACATCAAGATTGTAGGTTTGCGCCATTGTGTTTGGGTTGCGCAGCGTGATGATTCCTCCGCGCTCCGACCACGAGGCCCAACCGTACACTTCGAGTTGCCCGGGATCGCCGCCAATCCAATGTGTATCGGCGAGAATGTCCGCGTTTCTCCGCGACCACTGCGCGGTTGCGGCGAGTACATTCCAGTCTGCCTCGGAAAGCAGTGATTGTGTGATGTACATTTCCTGAAGCTGCGTGCCCGACCCGAAGTAGGACCGCACTTCATCTGTGAAGTCATGCTGCGGATCCGTCATCAGGTGTTCGGCGGATCGTGCGTAGATCAGCCCGTGCAACATCAGCGAATTCAACGGGTAGAGCGGTCCGCGCCCCACTACGTGTTTGTACGTCATGGCATCGCGGTAAGTGATCCATTGCTGGCGATAGCTCCCCACGCCGGCAAATGAATGGTCCTCGCCACCTCGCCACGTCGAATCCGCATAGCGCAGCCAGAACGGAGATGGATACGTCCCGCTCGTCAGATTGACGTATAGATCCGGCTTCGCCTCGCGCAAATCCCCGATTAAGCTGATCATCGCGTCGAAATCGCTGTCGAACTTACTCGCCGGATACACAGTCGAAGTGTCCGCCGTGCCATCGAACTTGAATTGGTTCACTCCGTAGCGCTGAATCATTTCCTCGCAAACTTGGTGAAACCGCCCGTAATAGCGCGGGCCCGACAGCACAAATCCATCTTTATTCTCCTCGTAACCTTGCAGCTTTCCGTAGGCCAGTCGTTCCTCTCGCGGCTTGTCGTACCCGCCCCATGGCGAAAGCCAGATTCCCGGTGCTGCGCCATACTTTTCGGCCGCGGCTCTGATCGGCGTAAACCCGTGCGGAAATCCCGAATTAAACTCCCACAGCGATTTGTGATTGTCCCAGCCATCATCGAACAGAAAAGAATCGAGAGTCACCCCGCGCTTCTCGTGCAGCTCCGCGCCAAACGCATTGATCACGTCCAGCGCATCCGCTGCAGCATACGGAGTGAAGTAACCCAGGTCATACCACGAGTTGTAGTGCAGAAACGTGCGGTAGGGATGCGCCCGCTCGCGCTCGATATAACGCAAGAAGCCCCGCCGCAGTTGCTTGGGCTCTGTAACTCCGATCACGCACGAATATGAAACGGCTCGTCCCGGTTCGAGCGGCAGTTGCCGGCCGAGACTGCACAGCACACGGCCTTCTTCGGCTCGGCTTTCCGACCGGGGATGCTCGAAGGCGAAGAACCACTCCGATAATGTTACCGGCGAGCCTTTGACGCTTCCCGTGACCGATGCGCCGGGCGCCTCCAGGTCGAGCAAAGTAATCCTCGCGATCGGCAAACGGCGTTGCCTCGGTTCGAGCGTTAACTCCTGCCGGACGTAATGCGATCCCTCTCGGAGAATCGCGCGCCACGTGGTGCGAACCCGATTCTGTGCATCTTGGAACGATGCCACCAGGGTGCGCCCATTCACTCGCTCAGAAAATCGAGCAGCGCCGGGTACGCGGCTGAGTTCTTCTACATGCGGCTCGCCAATCAGATTCATCTCTGAGGAAACGATCTCTTCGTCGTTGCGCAAACGTAGCGAAAAAGCCGGCTTCGGCCCCGCTATCGCTTGCCCGCTGTGCAGGTTTTTCGCTCGCAAAAACCGCAGCCCTCTCGGAGAAATCTCCCATGTCGCTGAAACGATGCTGTTGCTTATGCTTGCCTCTTTACCCTGAATCTCTGCTCGTATCGCGTTCTGCGCCCCGCCAACCGGCGCTTGCCATGAACCAGTCAGATGCGAAATCGTCGGCAAGCTCGCGAAAAGCAGCGCGCTGTCACCCAAGAAGTCTCGGCGTGTGATTTGTCTGCGCGCTAGCGACTTTAAACCGCGCAAATTCAATTTGTCCTCCACTAGACTCTTCTACGGTGCAAATGCTGCGCAGCTTTGGGGGGTCGGAGCTTCAGCTCCGGCATCCAAGCCCTTAGTGGAACTCGGGCTTTAGCCCCTGAGGCGCCGCTTCCAAACTCCGGAATTCAGAACGTGCTTAGAACTGGATCAATCCCGAACTGGCATTCGTAATCAAAAACTCGCTTGCCTTCGCCAGTTCAGGGTGGCGCTTGTGATAATCGGCCGCCCATGCGTCGCGAAATTCCCTCGCGCGGTCCGCAAGAACCAGCGCCCACACGCTTCCTCCGAATCCAGCTCCGAATGCCGACGCAGCCGCCGCGCCCAGAACGCGCGCCGAACGCTGCAGGTCGACCGTCTCCCGCGTCTGATTCCCTAAGCATGTCTCGGCGAGATGTTGTGAACGGTCAATCAGCGTGCCCACGCGTTCGAGATCTACACGCGCGAGGGCCTCACCAACGCCGGGAACGATCTCGTTGCTCTCTTCCGCAAATTGATTCAGCCGGTTCAACAGCACGTCTGCCGGAAATTTTTCGGGCTCCTCGCACTCGCGCACGATATCACGCAGCCGCTCGGCAGCGTCCGGGCTCGATTCCAGTGCTGCGGACAGCGACGCATCGTTGCGCCCTGCGGCCTTCCGCCACAACTCCAGAATTTTGCTCGTGGTGACCGAAATTCGGTTGTACGAATCGCGCGCATTGCCCGTTTTCTCCGCCTTCACGCCGCTCACACCAACAACCAACGAGTGCGTCGCCGGCGCGCGGATCTCTTTTTCCAGCCGGATCGGACAGTACGAGTATTGGCGCAAGAATCCTGCGCGAGAACACAGGATCGCAACGTGATCTTCGCTCCCGCCCAGCGTCCCCACTCCTCGATTCGCCGCAAACGATGCAAACGCCTCCCCGCTCTCGACCGCACCCAGATACCCCGCCTGTTCCTCTCGGCTCTGAATGAAACGCCAGGAGGCCGTCTGGGAGAGACGGTTGACGCCCGCGATGGCGAAAAATACGCCCACTACCAAAGCGCTCGAGCTGCTCATTCCCGATGCTGGCGGGAGATCACTCGCGAACACGATGTCTGCCCCAGTGCGCGCCTCAGGAAAATCGCGTGCAACTCGCCGAGCCACAGTAATGGCATGGTTTGACGAATCACCCCACGCACCCTCGGCGTCAGCAGCGAGAGCAAACTGCGTGCCGGACCTGCGCCCCATCTCCGTCACTCGCACCTGCGCGTCCTTTCGCGCCGTTGCCACCATGCAGATGCCGCGCTCGATCGCGCACACAAGACTGCGCCCACCGCCATAGTCAGTGTGCTTCCCGACCAGCTCGACTCGCCCCGGAACAAAGAATGCGCAGCATTCGTCGACGCGCTCGCCGCATAGCTCTGATAATTCGCGCTTCAGTCGTACGAGGAGTGCTCCCTTTCTCGACGCTTCCTCGCCGCTCATTCCCGCCGACTGCATCTGACGTTCGAAGTCAGTCACAGTTCCACCCGAATGCCGCCAAGCCCTTTCGCCACCGCCGAAATATCGGAGCGATGCGTAAGATCGAGCACGCCCGTGCGAAACGGGACGGCTTTGATCCGCATCCCCAGAAAATCGATGCCAAATTGCACAGCTTCGGGGAGTTCGAATTCGCCGCGCACCGAGCGCGGTACCTTCGCGCACGCGCGAAAAATATCGGCGTCGAATCGCCAGCAGTTCATGCTGACAAACACTTGCTGCCCCGCATTTGCGCAGGAAACTTCGTCAGGTTTCTCGGTAATTTTCGCAACATACCCAGCCGCATCGATTTGCAGAAGAGCGTAGCGGCGAATCCTCTCCTCCGGAATATTGCCCTCCCGCACCAGACTCTCGCGCTCGAACGCGGCCGCTCCCGGCTCTCCCAAGGCCCGCAGCGCCCGAAAAACCTCGACAGGATAGTAGTTGTCGGAATTCAGAACAAGAAACGGCGCGCCCGCCACAAACGGCTCCGCAGCCAGCACCGCATTTGCCGTTCCCAGCGGCTCCTTCTGTATCGCAAAATCGATTTCGATACGGCTTGGCGATACCGAACTGTAGTGCTCCCGAATCGCCGCGTGTTCCGGACCGACTACGAGGCAGATCTGGCTGACGCCCGCGTCGGCCAGCGCGCTCAGCACGTAATCGAGGAAAGGTCGCCCGACGGGAATCACGGGGATCATCGCCTTCATTCCCATTTCGGCGGCCTGAACCTGTTCGCCCGCGATCTGCGCCGCGGCGTCAGGCGCTCGCATCCTTTTCCCTAGACCGCGCGCCAGGATTACCGCCCTCTTCAATTCCCGCTTCCTGTCATCAGACGGACCACCCTCCTCGCACTCGTCAAGATGCTCTTTGCCGCCCATTCGCGCGCCATTATCCTACAGTCCAGGCGCTGCCATGCGGCTATAGCCGTTCCGTGCCGTCAGAAATGGTGTCAACTTCATCTAGAATGCGCCTGATGGTTCAACGGGGCGCGTCGCCGCCATGAAAGAGGACACATGAAACGCATCTGCTTCGTGCTGCGCGTTAAACCTGAACGCCTTGAAGAATACAAACGAAGGCATCGCAACGTCTGGCCCGAAATGTTGCGCGCCCTACGCAAAACTGGATGGCAAAATTATTCGCTGTTTCTCCGGCCCGACGGTCTTCTCGTTGGATATTTGGAATGTGAGGATTTCGAACGAGCGCGCGCGGAAATGGCCAAACATGAAGTGAACAATCGGTGGCAGCGTGAAATGGCCGAATTCTTCGCGCAGTCGGATGACATTTTGCCCGACCGCGCTATGGAACCACTAGAGGAAGTTTTTCATTTGTGATTCGTTCGCCCGGGCACGAATCGCGGCGCGAATTCCAAAGCGAGTCTGTGATTCGCTCAGCGTGGCCTTAATTGCGACTCGCGCTTCCGCCGTCCAACGGCGGCATCCCCCCGCTTCCGCGCTCTTAAGAACTCGCGGAAGGCTCGCGAACTCGCCATCTCCATAAGCTGTTTCCGCCGGGCACCCGGAGACATTTCCTTGCGCAGAACCTCCCGCCGCGTTTTCCCCACGTGCTCGACCCAGGCGCCCCACTCAGGTCCGAATTCCTGTTCCAATTCTTGCCGCAATCGGCTTGCCAGCGCAGGACTGCAGCCATTTGTGGAGATCGCGATTTGCAGCGGTCCCCGACGCACGACGGCAGGATAAAAAAAGTCGCAGTGCTCAGGGTCGTCCACCGCGTTGCACAATACGCCTCGCGCTCTACAAGCGCGAAACACGGCCTCGTTCACGTCCGGAGAATTCGTCGCCGCAATAGCAAGAAATGCGCCTTCTACATCTCTCGCCGAAAATTCTCGCCTTCTCCATTCAAATTTTCGCAGCCGCGCCTGTTCTTGGACTCGCCTGTCTGCGCGCGGGCTCACCATCACGATCCGTGCACCATGCCTCAGCAGCCCCGCGATCTTGTCGCCGGCGATTCGCCCGCCGCCCACGACCACACACTTCTTCCCTCGCAAATTCACCATCATTGGGAAAGAAGCTGACTCGGCATTCACGGAAATGTGGCTCGCGGATTTATGCTACCACAACCGCTTCCCGCTCACGGCGGCAACACCCAACGCTAACCCACCTCATCAACAGCATCAGGAGAAGCTCACAAAATGTCACAGAAATCGACATAGGTAAGCGGTCACCCGCTGTCCCTGTCACACCACCGTACGTACGGGTCCGTATACGGCGGTTCGGCGGGTGGAGCTAACGACGGACGATCAGCGGAGGAATCCCGAGCGTCTC
>Ga0187815_10001301_pt1 | contig 11784 bp, 10 predicted proteins | sample NC_S_5_FD_132962 | JGI IMG/M metagenome (GOLD analysis project Ga0187815, IMG submission 132962) | Wetland sediment microbial communities from Neuse River Estuary, North Carolina, USA - ASW-S_5 | ecosystem: Environmental > Aquatic > Freshwater > Wetlands > Sediment | place: USA: North Carolina...
GCGACGGCGCGCCCGTGCGTTTCGATGCGATGTGGTCGTCGAGCCTCGTCGATTCGACCGTCAGGGGTAAGCCGGACATCGAGGTGCTGGACCACAGCGCGCGCCTGTCCGCTCTCGACCAGTTGTTCGACGTCACCGCAAAGCCGCTGCTCTACGACGCCGACACCGGCGGCCGCGCCGAGCATTTCTCGTACACCGTCCGCACGCTGGAGCGCATCGGCGTGTCCGCGGTGGTCATCGAGGATAAGATCGGCTTGAAGCGGAATTCCCTGCTCGGCGGCGACGCCAGGCAGATGCAGGAGAGCATCGAGAATTTCTGCAGGAAGATCGCAGCCGGAAAAGCTGCGCAGGTCGCCACCGATTTCGCGATCGTCGGACGCATCGAAAGCCTCATTCTCGATGCCGGCCTCGACGATGCGATCACGCGCGCCAGGGAATACGTCGCTGCCGGCGCCGACGGGGTCATGATCCACAGCCGCAGCAGGGATCCGGCCGAGGTCTTCGCATTCTGCGATCGCTTCCGCGCTGTCGACGCCGCGACGATTCTCGTTGCCGTGCCGACCACGTACAACAGCGTTTGCGAACGCGACCTGCAGGCGCGCGGCGTCAACATCGTCATCTATGCCAACCACCTCCTGCGTGCCGCCTATCCCGCCATGATGCAGGCCGCACAGACGATTCTGAAGAACGGGCGCTGTCAGGAAGCCGATTCCCTGTGCATGTCGGTCGACGAAATCCTTCGGCTCGTTCCGGGCACCGTGTGACGATGATCGACGCGAACGCGTTTCTTGCTCTTCTTCAAAGTCACGGTGTCGGGTTCTTCGCGGGCGTGCCGGATTCGCTGCTCAGCCCGTTGTCCGCGCAACTGCTCGAGACCGTGCCCGCCGACCGGCACATCATCGCCGCCAACGAGGGCAGCGCGCTCGCGCTTGTCGCCGGCTATCACCTGGCGACCGGCGCCGTCGGATGCGCCTATATGCAGAACTCCGGATTGACCAACGCGATCAGCCCGCTGACGTCGCTTCTGGATGCGGAGGTGTACAGCGTTCCGGCGCTGCTCGTGATCGGCTGGCGCGGCGAGATGGTGGCCGGCAAGCAGCTCAAGGACGAGCCGCAGCACGCCAAGATGGGGCGTATCACGCTCGATCTTCTCTCCTGCCTGGAGATTCCGCATGCGGTTCTGCACGCGGAGGCCGAAGATGTCGCCGAATGTGTCGAGCGGATCCTTGCGTGCGCGCGGACACAGTCGCGGCCGGTCGCGCTGGTCGTGCGCCAAGGCACATTCAGCGGCGATGCCGTCGCGACAACCGCATCGCCCTGCGCGTTGACGCGGGAAGAAGCGCTTGCCGCCGTGATCGGTGCCTTGCCCGACGATGCCGTCGTCGTGTCCACGACCGGCAAGGTCTCGCGCGAGCTCTACGAGCTGCGTGTCGCCAGGGGCGAGCAACCGTACGGCGATTTTCTCACAGTCGGCTCGATGGGGCATGCCCTGCAGATCGCGTCGGGCGTCGCGCTCGCCCGGCCCGAGAAGACGGTTGTCTGCATCGATGGCGATGGCGCGCTCATCATGCACATGGGCGGGCTGGCGACCAGCGCGGCCTTGCCCAACCTCGTCCATATCGTCATGAACAACGGCGCGCATGAATCGGTCGGCGGTCAGCCGACAAATGGGTTCCTGATCGACATGCCGGGGCTGGCGCGCGCCTGCGGATACGCGGCCGCCTGGCGGGCGTGCGAGGCCGGCGAAGTCGCTCGTGTCATCGCGCAGGCCTTGTCGGCGCGCCGCTCGTCATTCGTCGAAATCCGCACATCCGCCACCTCGCGGCACGATCTGTCGCGGCCCAAAGGCTCGCCGAGGGAAGCCAAGCGCGTCTTCATGCATCGGATCGGGGTGGTGCAGGAATGAGACCGAACCCGGGGCTGACGCAGGATCGGGCCGCTCTGGTGAGCTCGGCGGATCGAGTCCTGTCGAGCGAGGAGCGCGTCGCTCTTGCAAGCCTGGCAGACGAGCTGGGCCAGTCGGGGCTGGGCGAATATTTCGCCTGCTTCGATCCGCTTCGGCCGCGGCAGAGGGATTGGTACCGGTATTGCCGCTATGTGCCGAGCCGTCTCAGGCCTCTGGTCGATCTGTTCCTGCTCAACCAGCCCGTCGGCGTCGATCGCCTTCCGGATGCCATTCGGTTGCTTCTTCCGGTGCTCGTCCGGTTGGGCCTGGTCGAGGAGGCCGATGACGGGGCGCAGTTGCAGCACGGGCTCGTCTTGTTGCCGGTGTTCGGTCGCTGGATCTTCTGCCACCCGCCAGGCGAGAACCCGCTCTTCTATTTCGGCGACGACTCGCTCGGTCTGCTGGCACGGATATTGCCGCGCGCCGGCGGCCCCTGTCTCGATCTGTGCAGCGGGCCGGGCCTGTTGGCGCTGCATAGTGCCGGCATCGCGAGCCACGTCACGGCGGTCGAGGTCAACGCCGACGCGGCGCATCTGGCACGGCTCAACGTCGCCATGAACAAGCTTACGGGCAGGGTGGACGTTCTGCAGGGCGATCTGTTCGCGCCGGTGTCGGGGCGCCGCTTCGACACCATTGTGGCCAATCCGCCGATGCTGCCTTATCCGGCGGCCTTGAAGGCCCCTTTCATCGGCCACGGCGGCAGCGATGGGCTGCATGTGGCGCGTCGGGTTCTTGCAGGCCTGTCGGAGGCGTTGACCGAGAGCGGCACCGCGCAAATCATCGGCATGTGCCTGAGCGACGGCGTCGTTCCCGTGGCGATGGGAGCGCTTCAGGAGATCGCACAAGGGCAGGGGCTCGATCTGACGGTGAGCGTGCTCTCGCACAAGTCATTGGCCCCGGGCAGCCCGCTTTTGGAGGCCTTGGTGGCGACGGTCGCCGTCGCATCCCGGGCGAACGAGAGCACGGTGCGCGCCGCCTATGACGACTTGTGTGCGCAATTCCGCGCTACGCATGTGTGCGATCTGTTCATCCACGCGCGCCGTGGCGAAGGCGCGCTCGATGTCATCGACGTCGCGCGTGCAAGCGACGCTGGCGAGTAGCACGTGCGACATGCGCCGTCGCGGAGCATTGACTTATGCACGACATGGTTTAATGATGTGAGCGTGCAATCGGTAGTGGCGGGTCGCTCATGTACCAGCCTACGGCTTTGCAAGCCTCTCCGCGTTTATCGTCGCTGATCGCCAATCCACAAATTGCGTGGGATGCCGGCACCGTCTCGTCCGATGCGGCCCTGCATGCACTTGACCCGGCGGTCGTGCGGGAACTGAAAGCGAACCGCCATCTGCTGAACGAGGAGGTTCCTCTCGAAGGACGGCGCGTGGACAACGATGCCTTTCCACGCCTCAGGGAAGCGGCAACCTTCATCCGGCGCAGCCTGCTCGAAGGCGGGTTGGGCTTCGTCGTTCTGAGGGGGCTCGATCCGGAGTCCTTCACGCAGATCGAAATGGAGAACGCCTACTGGCGCCTGTGCAACGAGATCGGTCGTCCGTTCGTGCAGAAGGCGGGCCACATAAGATTTGGCCGCGTTGAAGATCTCGCCCTGCCGGCCGATGCGCATCCGCGTTATCACGAAACAGGTACGGGCGGCTCGGTCCACACCGACAGCCCGATCATGCCGCGCGTGGCCGACTATGTCGGCTTGCTGTGTGTCCGGACGGCAATCGAAGGAGGGACGAGCAAGTTCGTCAGCGTTGCCCGCGTGCACAATATCCTTCTGCAGGAGGCCGCGGATCTTCTCGCCGAACTCTATCGACCGTTCTACTTCGATCGCCGCATCAAGGCCGCCGATGTGACGCCTGACAACCCGGCCGTGCTGCTGGCGCCGATCTTCACCTACGATCCGGCCAAGGGCGACCGCGGCCTCCGGCTCAGATGGCAGCCGGAATATGTGTGGGACGCGCCACGGCTTGCCGGCGTGCCGGCGCTCACCGAGAAGCAGCGGCTGGCGCTACATCTGCTCGAAGGTCTGCTCGAGGATCGCGCGGGCGCCCTCACCGTGTGTCTGGACATGCAGCCCGGCGACATCCAACTGGTCAACAATCACGTTCTCGCCCACGGCCGCACCGCCTTCATCGACCATCGGTTGGCGGGAAGCGAGAGCAGGCCGGATCCCGAGAAGAGGCGGTTGATGCGACGGGTCTGGATGCATCGCGCTGACTGAGTCTCGCTATTCCTTGTGCAATCCGGGGCTGGGAGGAACCAGTCGCATGAAGGCACTCATCCTGGCGGCAGGTAACGGAACGCGGATGGGCGGCGTCAACGAGGGGCGTCCGAAGGGGCTCGTCGAAGTCGGAGGCAAGCCGATCCTCGACCGCCAGATCGACCTGCTGGAAGACCGCGGCGTCGACCGCATCTGCCTCGTCACCGGCTACAGGTACGACCTGCTGCAGGAGCGCTATGGCGACCGGGTGGATTACCGGTTCAATCCGTTCTTCCGTCACGGCAACAACATGGTCAGCTTCATGTTCGCGCGGGACTGGATCGATGACGATCTGATCGTCGCCTATGCCGACCTGCTGTACGAGCCGGGGATTATGGACGCGGCGCTCGCCTCGAGCGCCGACATCGGCTTCGTCGTCGACCGCACGGCGGTCGAGCGCGGGCACGCGCTGGTGGCGGTCGAGGACGGCCTTATTCGCAAGGTGGACACCCAGCTCGGCGACGACGAGGCCTACGCGCGGTTCGTCGGCATCGCCAGGTATTCGAGGGGCGGCCTCGAGGCGATGCTGCCGGAGCTCGAAGAAGCGGCCAAGGCCGGCAAGACGGACCAGTACTATTTCGTCGGCGCGCTTGCGCTGATGTCCCGCGGCTATCCCGTCGTTCCCATCGACGTCAGCGGCCAAAGATGGTCCGAGATCGACCTGCCGGAAGACCTCGAGCGCGCACGGCGCGAGTGGGCGTAATCAATGTGCGGCATATTCGGCGTCGCTTCGATCGATGCTCTGCCCGAGACCCGCTCGCTGCTGGAGAGCCTGAGCGATCGCCTGCAGCATCGCGGGCCGGACGCGCGCGGCAGCTACTGCGAGGAAAACGTCTTCCTCGGCCACCGACGTCTGTCCGTGATCGACGTGAATGGCGGCCGCCAGCCGATGACGGCATGCGAGGGTCGGTACGTCGTCGTCTACAATGGCGAGCTCTACAACTTCAAGGAGCTTCGGCGCGAACTGGAGACTCTCGGCCACCGCTTCCGGACCGATTGCGATACCGAGGTCGTCCTGAAGGCCTATGCGGCCTGGGGCGCGGATTGCGTCCTGCGGTTCCGCGGCATGTTCGCATTCGCCATCTGGGACAAGGTCGAGCGGGAACTCCTTCTCGTCCGCGACCGGCTCGGCATCAAGCCGCTCTATTATGCGGAGATCGGCAATCGGCTCATCTTCGCCTCGGAGATGAAGGCCATCCTGGCGCATCCCGAGTTCGAGCGGCGGCCCGACATCGCGGCGTTGTCGAGCTACCTGACCTTCCGCAGCGCCGTCGGCGAGAGCACCGTGTTCCGCGGCATGAGGTCGCTGGCGCCGGGCCATCGCCTGCGCTTCAGGAACGGCCGCATCGAGGTCGGGCAGTATTGGGACATACCGGCGGCCGGCGCGAAAGTGGATCGAGGCGAAGCCTTTTATCTGGCCCGATTGCGCGAGATGCTGCCCGAGATCGTCGGGCGGCACCTCGTCAGCGACGTCCCGGTCGGCGCCTATCTCAGCGGCGGTCTCGATTCGAGCCTGATGGTTGCGCTGATGGCCGAGCAGCACGCCGGCCCTTTGCACACATATTCCATCGGTTTCGACGAGGCGGGCTACGACGAAGGCCGCTATGCCAGGGCGGTGAGCGCCCATCTCGGCACCCGGCACCGGCACCTGACGTTCGGCGCGCGCGATTTCGCGGCGATGATGGAGGACATGGTCCGGCACCGCGACCAGCCGCTCTCGATCCCGCATGAAGCGGCGCTGCAAGCCTTGTCGAAGGAATTGAAGAAGGACGTCACCGTCTGCCTGTCGGGCGAGGGGGCCGACGAACTGTTCGGTGGCTATGGCCGCGTGCAGCGCTCGCCGATGGATTTCAAGAAGCTGGCGATTTACGGCGCCTTGCCGGCGCCGTTGCGGGCCCTGATCCGGTCGTTCGTCAGCGATCCGGACATCGCCCGGCGCTTACAATTGAAGGACGATGTCCAGCACTTCTTCCACGTCTACAACTGGTGGCCGCTGGCGGACAAATGGGCGGTGCTCAGCGGCGATGTCAGGAGCGCGCTGGACTCGGATCGCGCGTTACAGCAACAGGTGTATGCGCTATTTGCCCGGTGCGGCAGTGCCGACCCTTACGATCGCGTGTTCCATTTTTTCGAGAAGTACCATCTGCTCAACCTCCTCGAGCGCCTCGACGTGCAGAGCATGGCGGCTTCCGTGGAAGCGCGGGTGCCGTTTGTCGATCACGAGCTGGTGGAGTTCGTCATGTCGATTCCCGTCCGGCACAAAATGCGGTGGAAATCGCCGCTGCACATGCTGCGCGCGGTCTTCATGAAGAGCGAGAACGCGAGCGAACACCTCGACGTCAGCAAATACCTGTTGCGCCGTCTCGCGGACGAGAAGCTGCCGCCCGAAATCGCCGGGCGCAAGAAGCTCGGCTTCCCCGTGCCGTTGAACGCCTGGTTCGGCGGGGCGCTGCGCGACTATGCGCGCGAGATCCTGCTCGACGAGCGCGCGCGCAATCGCGGCTTTTTCGACAGCAGGCGCGTCGAGAAGTTGCTGCTCGAGCCGCAAAACATCGCCTACGATTTCTACGGCAAGCGCGTCTGGATGTTGCTCAACATCGAGCTCTGGTTCCGCGCGCACATCGATGGGGCCGCAGCCGGTCCCCCGCAGCCCCGATCATCGGCGGCACTGGCCTTGGCGCAATGAGGGCGCCGACGTGCGCATTGCCTACGTGGCCTCGCGCGCGGACCGGCGCGCATGGGCCATTGCCGCGTCTTTCCGGTTCTCTTGAATCCGGCGGACCAGGCTGGCTGCAAGGACATCGGTCGGCGGCGATCCGTCGACCTCCTGCCAGCCGAACCGCCGCGACCAGCGATCGAGATAGCCGAGGATGCGTATCTGGTGGCGCAGGAAGCTGTCGGGGCGGCAGGCATAGTCGAGGCCGCATTCGTAAGGAACCATGTCGCCCACCTTTCGGGCGAGCAATTCTTCCGGCTTCAGCTTGACGTAGATCGTCAGGTCGGGCGGCGGCAGCAGCGCGACGATCGCCATCGCTGCCGTCTCGTCGACGCCGAAAATGATCTCGGCCGCAGTGTGCTTCATCCAATAGCTGTCGTAGATAACGATCTTTTCGGGATTTGCCCCATCGAGTTGCTGCGAGACGGTCAGCGCCATCGACCACAGCATGAACAGCAGCCGCGCCGAGGCCGGCATGAGCAATGTGCTCTCGCGCAGCGTCTTGACGTCCGTCGCAATGAAGGCGGATGGAGGGCTGAGGCGGGAGTTGAGAATGTCGAAACGATCGAGGCGCACCGCGTCCATGCCGGCGTTCAGCAGGGCCTGATGCAGCGTACGGCTCAGCGTCGTCTTTCCCGCGCCGTCGGCGCCTGCAATCGCGATCAGCACGTGCACCCCCAAATTTCTGAAACGCGGGCGTCGGGATTCCAGCAGTCTAGGGCATTCGCGGAAAAGTGGAAGGGCGTCAGGTTGCAATCGACGCGGTAGATGCTATTGATTGAGACAATGTGGGGCCGCCCGCGCGTCGTGACGCATGACCCAATTGGATCGTCTCCGTTCGGATATCCGTGCGGCCCTGTGCGCGGCGACCGGCCGCTTCAACGTCGACCTCCGGTCGCGCAAACTCCGGGTCATTTCAGACGACGACAACGCGCGGGCGATCCTCGACCATACGCTCGGCACGCCGGCCAAAGTCACGGCGATGACGCCTTCGGACATGGCCGCCGGCGACTGGACGGTCGCCATCCTTGCATCCGACCGGATCGCCGATTTTGCCGGTGCGCCCCCAGTCGCCAAGGCGATCCAGGACGGGCTCGGGCTGACCGACTACTGGCGCGGCGATTTCTCCTGCGCGCCTCTCGTCCTCTCGGCGCAAAGGGCGCTGGTGCGCCATCGTGAGCCGTTCGATGGCCTGACATTCTTCGACCGGGGCGAGAAGCTGATCGTCTATCTCCACCCGCGGGGCACGCGACCGTTCATTCCGCATTGCGAGCACCTCGTCACTTACGTCGCGCGTGCGACCGGCTGGCGGCGAGGCTATCTCGACGTCCATGCCGCGTTCCTGCGCTATCGCGGCAAGGGGCTGGCGCTGCTCGGCAAGCGCCAGGCCGGTAAGACGTCGCTCGCCATGCACTTTCTTCAGCGCGGTGGCGACCTGCTGGGAAGCGACATGGCCCAGATCCGGCTTTCTCCGGGCGGCGGCATCCTTGCCGATGCCATTCCGCATATGTGCCGGATCACCCCCGAGACGGTCCGTGATAACGCCCTGCTGTCGCGGTCGCTCGGCTCGCATTTCGACGACAACAGGGATTACCTGTGCGGTCCGCTCCATTCGCACGGGAAGTACGAATTGTACGAGTCCTCGCTCGATCGCGTGTTCGGGCGCGAAGTCTGCATTGCCTCGATGACGGTCGATGCCCTGATGTTTCCGAACTTTGCGGTCGAGACCGAAACGCTATCCATCGTCTCCCCGCCGGACGAAGTCGGGAAGCTCAGGCTGCTAAACAGCGTCGAGAAGGACAGGCCGTTGTTCGACTGGCTTCCGTTCGAGGAGATGGACGCGCGTAGCGAAACGGAGGCGGCCGCGCGAGACATGCTCGCCGGCGGCGGCGTGAGGATCAAATCGTACGACGTCGGTTTCGGTCGTGAGCGCTCTCTCGACTGGCACGAGATCGACGCCGTCGTCGAGCGGATCTGAACCGGGGAAATGGTGCGAGTGCGAGGCGGGCGCTCGTCGCGCTGTTCGCCGGGATATGAGGATAGTCCTTCTTTGGTGCGGTCGGAGACCGGGGCGCGTTGACCGGGGTGCGTTACCTGTGGTAGTAAAAAGACGGTACTCTACGTAAAGGAGAAGTGGCAATTCATCGGCATCGCAGAGGAGAGTAAGATGGCTGAGCATGAACGCGAACGTCTGACTCAAGTTGCGAACGCAATGCACGAGCACCGCACGGGGCTGGTTCTGACGGGCCGGATCAAGGACGGCAAATTGGAACTGGACCAGGCCACGAAGGATGAGATTGCGCGCAAGTTCCCCAAGGCGGACAAGGTGTTCGTCGCGATGAATTCACCGTTCGCCCACTGCCGCTCGTTGTAGTCCACCAACGTGCAAAACCTGGCTGCAGCCGCGGTTTCAGGCGGGCCCATCGGCGGCATTGCCGCCATGCTCGCCGCGGAAACGTATGGCAGTCGCGTCGCCTTGATCGCTCGCGTGGCGGTATCGCTGCGTGGCGGTCAGGGTGACTGCACGCGATATTGCGCCGCGCTCGATGCTGCGCTCGAGAGCGAGCCGCCGCCGTTCGATACGGAAGAATACGCAAAGATTTATCGCGAGTCGTCGCTCGATCCGCGCTGGATGGCCACGTCTCTCCTGACAAACGCCGAAATGGAAGGCGACGGATCGCGGCGGCTATGGTCGCTCGCCGCCTGCACGCCGGATCCGGATGAGAAGGCCCAGCTCAAACGGCATGCCGTCGATGAATCGCGGCATTCGCTGATGTATCTCGCGCTGGTGGACCTGGCCTTCCCGGACGCCATCGCTCCCGATTTCCGGCGCGAGCTGAGGCAATTGTCGCCCGGCTTCTCGATGCGCCAGGAATTGTCGCCCGTGGCCGGGTCGCCCTACGCGAAGGTCGCCACCATCGACGAATATCTGCAGATGAACATCGCGGAAATTCGCACGACCATCCACCACCTCATGCAGCGCCGCGCCATCAGGGTGCATTGCCCGCCGGAGAATGTACCGGCCATCATGAGGATTCAGGATTCCCTGCTCAACGATGAGCTTGCCCATGTCGCGTATACCGGGCTGCTGATCGAGAAGATCGCGGGACGAACGGAGCGGGGCGAAGTCGATGCGCTGTTCCGCAAGCGTGTGCGCGACTTCAACACGATAACCATGGACGAGCTTGGTGACTTTCTGTTCGGCTGCTCCACCGCCTGCTGCGCTCGGCATTCGTCCTGCCGGGCGAAGGCGCCGGCGGCCGCGCCCCAGACCTATGACGCGTGAAGTGGCGGCGGCCCGCTGCATCATTCTCGTTCGTCCATGAACATCGACGAGTTCCTGCACCTCAAAGGCGCCGATCGGGCGTCGCTTGTCGCGAGCGCGCAGTCGCTCGCCGAGCTTGACGAAAGCGGCGTTCTGCTTGCGGTCGGTTCGCTGGCCGAGGGTATCGGCACGATCAAGTCCGATATGGACCTGATTCTAGTGACGCCGCGGGATGTCGGTGTCGCGCCGCACGAAATCGTCTCCTGGGTGGTCGGCAAGTGCATCGTCGATTGCCGCGTGCTCTCGTCGACCTATGTTGAAGGGCTACTGTCCCGTCTCGACGAGTGGTCGCGAATGCCGTGGGATGTCACCAAGCCGGCGGACTTCTCCTACGATGAGCTTTTGTTGCTGCATCGATTGAGCGCCGGCGTTGTGCTGGCGCCGGTCGAGCGCGGAGACAATGTCCCGAAAGTCAGGCCTTCGCGCCGGAAGGTGGCGCGGCTCAAATTGCAGGGCGCGCGTCATATGGCGCGAACCTATCAGGTCGACATGGCGGGCCTGAAGGATGCTGCGGACTTCCGTTCTCTCGTGTTTGCCGCCCAGGAGCTGCTCGGCCACGCCGTGGACGGGTTGCTCGCTGCGTTCATGCAAACCAATCCGACACCGAAGTGGAGAAGCCGGCTGTTGGAGGCCCTTCCGGGGGATTGGGAAACGTGCCTCGTTCTCCATCCGACGGGGCTGCAGGCGCATCAGTTGCTCTGGCGATTGCACCGAATCCCGGAGGAGGCGGACGAGGCGTCATGCCTCGCTTATGGATATCGCGTGACGACGTTCGCGCGAGCGGCATTTTTGCTCGCGGAACAGAAGGTGTTGGGTGACGGGCCCGACGAAACAAGGCGGTGCCGCTGGCCCGCCGAAGCCCCGCAGCGCGGCCGAGTGCCGCTTCCGAATCTAGAACTTGACGTCGACTTCCGTCTCCTCGACGACGGCGTCGCTGTCGGCAGGCTCAATGAGCTTGGCGCCTCGACGAGCCTGACATCGGCCGAGTTCCTGATGATGCTGCTGTTCGACGGTGTCACGACCGTGCGTGAGGCCGAATGGGTCGTTGAGGACGCCTTCGGGGGCGAACCGAGCGGCGAGGCGGTTTACAGGTCAGTCTGCGAAAAATGCCGGGCCTATCTCGTGCCGACGTTGGATCCGAACGCCGGCCCGGCCTGATCCCCGTAACATGGCTGTCGCTTGCGTTATCGATAGAGGCCGCGCGTCACGACATAGGCGCCGACGGCGATGACGATCCCGGAGAAAATACGCGTCAGCGCGTGCTTGTGCGAGGACAGCCTGCGCGCGAGCGCGATGCCGAGAAGGCCGCCCGCAGCGCCACCGAGGATGAACAGGCCGGCGAGCGACCAGTCGACGAGACCGGAGGCGGCGTAGCTCACCGCCGTGGTGATGCCGAAAGCGGACACGGCGAACAACGACGAGCCGATGGCGTTGATGAGCGGCATGCCGGTCGCGGCGATGAGCCCGGGGACGATGAGGAAGCCGCCGCCGATGCCGAAGAAGCCCGACAGGGCTCCGACAAGGAGGCCGATGCCGAC
>Ga0187815_10001302_pt1 | contig 11783 bp, 11 predicted proteins | sample NC_S_5_FD_132962 | JGI IMG/M metagenome (GOLD analysis project Ga0187815, IMG submission 132962) | Wetland sediment microbial communities from Neuse River Estuary, North Carolina, USA - ASW-S_5 | ecosystem: Environmental > Aquatic > Freshwater > Wetlands > Sediment | place: USA: North Carolina...
AGGCGGCATCGATCGCTGGCTCAAGCTCACCGAAGGCCTCGGCCTCGACACGGCCTATGTGGAATCGACCGAAGGAATTTTGCCGGCGACGCGCTTTGCGGTGGAAGCTTATGTGCATTTCTGCCGCGACCGCACGCCGCTGGAGGCGATCGCCTCCTCGCTGACCGAGCTGTTCGCGCCCAACCTGCATGAAGAGCGCATCTCGGGCATGCTCAAGCACTACGACTTCGTCAACCCCGACATCATGAGCTATTTCAGCCGCCGCCTGACGCAGGCGCCGCGCGACGCCGGCTTTGCGCTGGAATTCGTCAAGAAGAACGCGAAGACACAGGCCGAGCGCGAAGCCGTCTGCAACGCGCTGATCTTCAAGACCAACGTGCTGTGGGTGCAGCTCGACGCGCTCTATCACGCCTATGTCGAGGGCCATATTCCGCCGGGCGCGTTCGTTCCGAAGGGTTAGATTCGATGGCGAGCCGCAACATCAGCGTCAGCGAAGCGAGCCGTCCGGTGCTGCCGCGGCACGCCAAGCTGAGATTTGACGAGACGCGAAAGGTCTGGGTGATCCTCGCGCCCGAGCGCGTGCTGGCGCCGGACGAGATCGCCGTCGAGGTGCTGCAGCTCTGCGACGGCAAGCGCAGCGTCGCCGATGTGATCGATACCCTCGTCGCCAAATATGCCGCGCCACGCGAGGCGATCGCGACTGATGTCATCGCCATGCTGCAGGACCTCGCCGACAAGGGCTTCTTGACTGAAGCCCGCGAGAAGACGCCATGACCGCGACCACCGATATCAAGGCGACGGGCGCCGATGGATTGGCGGCGCTGGAAGCGCGCTCGACCGCAGAGACATTCGGCATCCCGCTCGCCGTGCTCGCCGAATTGACGCACCGCTGCCCGCTGCAATGCCCCTATTGCTCCAACCCGGTCGAGCTCGACCGGGCCGGCAGCGAGCTTACGACCGAGGAATGGAAGAAGGTCTTGACCGAGCTCGCCGAAATCGGCGTGCTGCAAATCCATTTCTCCGGCGGCGAGCCGACTGCGCGCAAGGATCTGACGGAACTGGTGCAGCACGCGACCGATGTCGGCCTTTACACCAACCTGATCACCTCGGCGGTGCTGCTGACAAAGGAAAGGCTCGCCGCACTGGCCGACGCCGGGCTTTGCCATGTGCAGATCAGCTTTCAGGGCAATGAGCCCGTGATCGCCGACCGCGTCGCCGGATTGAGGAACTCGCACCAGAAGAAGATCGAGGCGGCGAAGTGGACGCGCGAGCTCGACCTGCCGCTGACGGTGAACGCCGTCATGCACCGGCAAAACCTGCACCAGCTCTCCGACATCATCAAGATGGCGGTCGATCTCGATGCCGATCGATTGGAGGTCGCCAATGTGCAGTACTACGGCTGGGCGCTGAAAAATCGCGCCGCGCTGATGCCGACGCTGGCGCAAATCGAGGAGACCAGCCGCATCGTCGAGGAAGCACAAGTTCGGCTGAAGGGCGTGCTGACGATCGACTACGTCGTGCCCGACTATTACGCGCTGCGGCCGAAGAAATGCATGGGCGGCTGGGGCCGGCAGTTCTTCAACATCTCCCCGGCCGGCAAGATTTTGCCCTGCCACGCGGCAGAAAGCATCACGGGTCTCGAATTCGAGTCGGTGCGTTCCAATCATTCCATCGCCTGGATCTGGCAAAACTCCGAAGCGTTCAACCGCTATCGTGGCACCGGCTGGATGCCGGAGCCGTGCAGGAGTTGCGAATTCCGCGAGGTCGATTTCGGCGGCTGCCGCTGCCAAGCCTTTGCGCTGACGGGCGATGCCGGCAATACCGATCCGGCCTGCTCCTTCTCGCCGCTGCACGAGAAAATCTTCCATCAGGCCGAGCAGGACGCCGCGTCCGGCCAGAACCTGTTCCTCTATCGCAATTTCGCCGGCGGAACGCTGGAGACAGAAGGCGACCATGGCGCCTGACGTTGACGCGAGACGATCGCGCGCCGATCCCTTTGCGCCGCTGACTTCGGAACATCTGGCTGTCGGCGACGGTCACGAGGTCTATGTCGAGAGCGTCGGCCACCGCAGTGGCATTCCCGCGGTCTATCTGCACGGCGGGCCCGGCAGCGGTTGCCAGCCCGACCATCGCCGCCTGTTCGATCCCGAGCGCTTTCACGCCGTTCTGTTCGACCAGCGCGGCGCCGGGCGCAGCCGTCCCAAGGGCGGGCGCGAGCACAACACGCTAGCGCATCTGATCGCCGACATGGAAGCCATCCGCGAAAAGTTCGGCTTCGAGCGCTGGCTGGTGGTCGGCGGCTCCTGGGGCGCGACGCTGGCGCTGGCCTATGCGCAGGCCCATCCGCATCGCGTCCGCGGCATCGTGCTGCGCGCGACCTTTCTCGGCACGGTCGGAGAAATCGAGGACGGCTTCCTGAACTCACTCCCTCGCCTCTATCCTGGTCTTTCGGAAGACTTCCTGGGCCTGCTCACGCTGGAAGAGCGCACCCAGCCGATACGATCCTATTTCCGCCGCATCCTCGATCCTGACCCGGTGATTCACGCGCCCGCCGCGCGTGCCTGGGGAGAAACCGAGCGCATCCTTTCCGAACTCACCCCAAGACGCACTCGGCTTGATCCCGACGCGCTGAAATCGTCGCGCGCGCTGCCGGCGACGCCGTTCATGGAAGCGCATTACTTCTCCAACAACTCCTTCATGGAGCCGAACCAGTTGATGGCGAACGCCGCAAAACTCGCAGGGATCCCCGGCATCATCGTGCAGGGCCGCTATGATCTGTTGTGCCCGCCAAAAATCTCCTACGCGCTGGCAGCCGCGTGGCGCGATGCCGAAATCCGTATCGTCGAAGGCGCCGGCCATTCGCTGTACGATCCCGGCGTCCGCAACGCGGTGATGCGGGCGATTGCCGATGTGGCCTCCAAAATCCAGCAATAGGAACAACGAATGCCGATGGCCGGAAAGGGCATGCTGCTGACGTCGATGGACATCGATGCCGCGCATGAAGCCGAGTTCAACCGCTGGTACGACCGCGAGCACCTGGAAGAGCGCGTCGCGATCGACGGCTTTCTCGAAGCGCGCCGCTATGTCGCCGACGACGGCAAGCCGAAATATCTCAGCCTCTATTCCACCGCGACATTCGAAGTGCTCGACAGCCCCGCCTATCGCACGGCGCTGGCGAACCAGACCGAGTGGTCGAAAGCCAATATCGCGCGCTTCAAAAATATGATCCGCGTGGTGGCGCGCATCACCTTCAGCCGCGGTGTCGGCCGCGGCGCTGCGCTCGGCATCATCCGCCTGCGCCCGGCCGGCGGCGAAGACAAGCTGCGCACCGTGCTGCATGCCCTGCTCGATCCCGCCGATCTCGACGGCGTCATCTCCATGCACCTGATCCAGAGCGATCCGGCGTTGTCGAAGCCGCTCACGGACGACGCCACGGCTTCCAATCCCGGCGCCGGCGACTGGTTTGCGCTGATCGACGCGACCGGCGTGGACGCGGTTCCGAAGGCAGCCTCGCGCATCGTCGACAACGCGGCGATCAAGCCGTTCGTGGTGACTAACGGTGTTTATCGCCTGCTGTTCGATCTCGCCAAAAGCGACTTGCCGAGCGACTTGCCGCGTTGATTTGCAGTGCAGCGCATATGTTGCACTGCCGCAAGTGCGCGGCGACACGAATGTTTGAGCGTTGCAGTCACGAAAACTGGCGATGAGACAAAATTGCCCTTTGTGCAGGCTCTGGAATGGCTCTAATAAGGTAAGCCTATGATCCAATTCAGAAACGTGAAGAACGCGTTTTAAGCGTTCATAGCCAAGACAAGGCCGCGCCGTCCTTGAAGCCGCGCGGGCAAGGGAAGAATGAAACCGACCGACATCTCGGCGCCCGACTACTTCCACAAGGTAGTCGATTGCCAATGGGCCTGTCCCGCGCACACTCCCGTTCCTGAATACATCCGCTTGATCGCCGAAGGCCGCTACAGCGACGCCTACATGATCAATTGGAAGTCGAACGTGTTCCCGGGAATCCTGGGACGGACCTGCGACCGCCCGTGCGAGCCGGCCTGCCGCCGCGGGCGCGTCGAGGAAAATCCCGTCGCGATCTGCCGCCTCAAGCGCGTCGCCGCCGACTTCAAGGACGACGTCAGGCATCGCATGCCCAAGCCCGGGCCTAAGAACGGCAAGCGCATTGCGCTGGTCGGCGGCGGCCCCGCCTCGCTTGCGGTTGCCCGCGATCTCGCGCCGCTCGGCTATCACTGCACCGTCTTCGATTCCGATCCGAAGGCCGGCGGCATGATGCGCAGCCAGATTCCGAAGTTCCGGCTGCCCGACTCCGTGATCGATGAAGAGACCGACTACATCCTCAACCTCGGCGTCGAGTTCAAGGGCGGCACGCGCGTCGACAGCCTGAAGAAGCTGCTTGCCGAAAACTACGACGCGATCTTCGTCGGCTCCGGCGCGCCGCGCGGCCGCGAGCTCGACATTCCCGGCCGCAAGGAAGCCGCCAAGAACATCCATATCGGCATCGAGTGGCTCGCCAACGTTTCGTTCGGCCATATCGACAAGATCGGCAAGCGCGTCATCGTGCTCGGCGGCGGCAACACCGCGATGGACTGCTGCCGCACCGCGCGCCGCCTCGGCGGCGAGGATGTCAAGGTCATCGTGCGCTCCGGTTTCGAGGAGATGAAGGCTTCGCCCTGGGAAAAAGAAGACGCCATGCATGAGGACATTCCGATCCTCAATTTCATGGTCCCGGTCGCCTTCACCCATGACAACGGCAAGCTCACCGGCATCACCTTCCAGAAGGTGAAGGCCGAATACGACGCCAAGGGCCGCCGCAGTCTCGTGCCTTCCGGCGAGCCGAACCAGACCATCGAATGCGACGACGTGCTGGTCGCGGTCGGCCAGGAGAACGCCTTCCCCTGGATCGAGCGCGACTGCGGCATCGAGTTCGACAAATGGGACATGCCCAAGGTCGATCCCAAGACCTTCGTCTCGACCAACCCGAAGGTGTTCTTCGGCGGCGACGCGGCGTTCGGCCCGAAGAATATCATCTGGGCGGTGGCGCACGGCCATGATGCCGCGCTGTCGATCCACAAGCTGGTCTCCGGCGAGGACATCAACGAGCGACCGCTGCCGGAGGTGCACGTCACCTCGCAGAAGATGGGCATCCACGAGTGGAGCTACGACAACGACATCTCCGCCGACAAGCGCTTCAAGGTGCCGCATCGCGACAAGGTGATCGCGCTGAAGGACATCCGCTCCGAGGTCGAGCTCGGCTATGACGTCAAGCTCGCGCTCGGCGAAGCGCAGCGCTGCCTGAACTGCGACGTGCAGACCGTGTTCAGCGCGCCGCTCTGCATCGAGTGCGACGCCTGCGTCGACATCTGCCCGATGGATTGCATCACCTTCACCGAGAACGGTGAAGAGGACGATCTGCGGCAGCGATTGAACGCGCCGTCGCCGCGTCATGACCAGGCCCTGTATATCCAGGACGGACTGAAGACCGGCCGCATCATGGCCAAGGACGAAGACGTCTGCCTGCATTGCGGCCTGTGTGCCGAGCGCTGCCCGACCGGCGCCTGGGACATGCAGAAATACCTCATCGATATGACTCACGCGGGATCCACATGCCAGAGCAAAGCCCGATCAGCAGCGTAAACGACTTCGTCGTCCGCTTCGCCAACGTCAACGGGTCCGGCTCGGCCAGCGCCAACGAGCTGTTCGCGCGCTCGATCCTGCGCCACGGCGTGCCGGTTTCCCCGCGCAACATCTTCCCCTCCAACATCCAGGGCCTGCCGACCTGGTATGAGGTGCGCGTCACCGAGGACGGCCATCTCGGCGCCCGCGGCGGCGTCGACATGATGGTGGCGATGAACCCGCAGACCTGGGACAAGGACGTCGCGGCGATCGAGCCCGGCGGCTATCTGTTCTACGATTCGACCAAGCCGATCCCGTCGTCGAAATTCCGCGCCGACATCAACGTGATCGGCGTGCCGCTGACCGCGATCACCAACTCGACTTATTCCGATCCGCGCCAGCGTCAGCTGTTCAAGAACATCATCTATCTCGGCGCGCTGTCGGCCCTGCTCGAGATGGACCCGAAGGTGATCGAGCAGCTGATCAGCGAGCAGTACAAGAGCAAGGAGAAGCTGCTTTCCTCCAACGTCCACGCGCTGCATCTCGGCCGCGACTGGGCGTTGCAGAACCTGAAGTGCCCGATCGGCCTCCGCGTCAAGAAAGCCGACAAGGTCGGCGACCGCATCTTCATGGAAGGCAACAGCGCAGCAGCCCTCGGCGCGGTCTATGGCGGCGCCACCGTCTGCGCGTGGTATCCGATCACGCCATCCTCATCGGTGGCGGAAGCCTTCACCAGCCACTGCAAGAAGCTGCGCCACGACCCCGAGACCGGCAAGGCGAAATACGCCATCGTGCAGGGCGAGGACGAACTGGCCTCGATCGGCATCGTGATCGGCGCCTCCTGGAACGGCGCCCGCGCCTTCACCGCGACTTCCGGCCCCGGCATTTCGCTGATGACGGAGTTCATCGGCCTGTCCTACTTCGCCGAAATTCCCGCCGTGATCATGAACATCCAGCGCGCCGGACCCTCCACTGGCATGCCGACGCGCACCCAGCAATGCGACATCATCGCCTGCGCCTATGCCTCCCATGGCGACACCAAGCATGTGCTGCTGTTCCCGGAGGATCCTGCGGAAGCTTTCGAGTTCGCGGCGCAGGCCTTCGACCTCGCCGAGCGGCTGCAGACCACGATCTTCCTGATGCTCGACCTCGACATCGGCATGAACCACCGGCTGTGCCGTCCGCTGAAGTGGGACGACGCCCGGCAATATGACCGCGGCAAGGTCATGACGGCGGAGATGCTGGAGGAAGGCCGCGACTTCGGCCGTTATCTCGACGTCGACGGCGACGGCATTCCGTTCCGCACCTATCCGGGCACGCACCCGACCAAGGGCAGCTATTTTACCCGCGGCACTTCCCGCGACCGCTATGCGCGCTATTCGGAAGAAGGCGCCGTCTATGTCGACAACATGCAGCGCCTGGTGCGCAAGTTCGAGACCGCGCAGGACTTGGTGCCGCGTCCGCTGCAAGCCAACGCTGCAAAGCCTACCAAGTACGGCGTGATCTATTTCGGCTCGACGTCGCCGGCGATGGACGAGGCGATTGGGTTGCTCGAGGCGAAGGGCCATCACCTCGACCGGCTGCGCATCCGCGCCTTCCCGTTCCATTCCAGCGTGGCGAGCTTCATCGCCGACCACGACTTCGTCTATGTGGTAGAGCAGAACCGCGACGCCCAGCTGCGGCAGCTGATCGTCAACGAGAACGACATCGACCCGGTTCGCCTGGTGCCGATCCTGCATTATGACGGCACGCCGATCACCGCGCGCTTCATCGCGAACGCGATCGGCGACCACCAGGACCATCTGAAGGTCACCCCCCTGCGCAAGGCGGTGACCTGACGTACTTCACCGAAGCGAAGCTTGGGCTATGGCGATGAAATGAGCTGCGGGTGGGATGAAAGTCTCTCCACTCGAGCTGTTCGCATCGGTATCGTACCATCAGGATCGTGGAAGCTGAGGGTTCAGCATCCTGTCGCGCCCGCTTTCATTGCGTAGATCCGTTGGCGTCATGAGATAGCGTCGCTTGAAGCGCCGATTGAAATGCGAAAGATCGCCGAAGCCGGCCTCGAGCGCGATGGCGGTGATCGACCAGGCCGCGTAACGCGGGCTCGTCAACATCCTGCGCGCCGCATCGAGCCGCTGTTCGAGCACAAAACCGGAGAAGGTGGTCCCAGACTCCTCGAACAGCATCTGGACATAGCGAGGCGATATTCCCTGACGCGCAGCAAGCTGATCGAGACTGAGCGCGGCATGCTGGGTTAGATCGGACTTGATCGCCTCAAGCCGCGCGGCCCGGACACCGCGCCGGCTTGCGATTTCCCGCCCCTCCTCCGTTGCACCGATGGCGAGCGCCATCAGGTCGTAGACGTGCGTTGCCGCAAGCCGGGCGAGTTGCGGGTCGGCAAAGCGCTCGGGCAGGTTTGCAACATAGGTCCGCAACAGCGACAGCGCCTCGGTATCGCTCGGAATGCATCGCGCCGCGGCCGCTTCGACACGCGCAAGGGGCGCAAGCGACATGAAAGGCACACGCACAGCAAGATAGCTGGCGTCCGAAAATTGCAGCAGCGCCGGCTCGCGATACATCAGGAGGATTCCATCGCCAATCTGCGGCACGCCCTTTCGCCGCAGTTGGGTAAGCGCCATGTGGCCGGCGGTCTTTATCATCAGGCAAACCGTATCCTCGCCATCGGCGAGCATCGGCGCCGGACGCGTCAGTCGTGCGGTAAGCGAGGACAGCATGGTGGCGCGGCGCAGGCCCGGAGCAAGCTGCATGGTCATTTCGACCGCATGGCCGGGCTTGGCATCGATCTCGAGTTGAACCGACCGGTCGAACAGCTCGCGTAGCGCAGGCAGGCGCTTCGAAGGAGCAAGCTCCCGCGTCGAGAAACGCAGGGAAGCGCAGTCCGGCTCCTCAGCTCTCTTCATCGCCGCCCCCGATCCGAACGCAGGTGACGGCGGGATTGTAGTCCGGGCAGGAAATCTGTCCATCCCTGCGCAAGCGCGCCATTTGCCAGTTCGTCCACGGCATGGCGGCAGTTCGCGCAGGTCCAAGACGGCACTCAAAGGACAGGCGAACAATCGACCTGCTTCGGATCGAGGAAGGACCACATGTTCAAATCAACGTCGACATCTTGCGCTGTGCTGGCGGCGCTTATCTGGGCATCGAGCCCGGCCACAGCCCAACAGGCCTCGCCGGCCGCGGCCAACCAGGCGCAGAGTATCAAGCGCACTCCGTTGCAGCGGTTCGACGTACCAGAAACGGCGTATGAGACCATCATCGGTATTGCCGAGATCGCGCCGAACGTCTCGATCGGGCGTCACACGCATCCTGGACCCGAGTCGGGTTACGTGCTCGAAGGCAGCCTGGAGCTGCTGATCGACGGTGAGCCGGCGCGGCAGGTCAAGGCGGGCGAGTCCTACAAGGTGCCGCCTCGCGCCATTCACGATGCGAAGACCGGTCCCGCCGGCGCCAAGGTGATCGCGACATATGTCGTCGAAAAGGGACAGCCGCTCGCATCTACAGTCAAGTAGATCGTGCGGATTCCCCAGGCGCGGGCCGCAGGCAACATGACGCCGGCGTGCGAGACAAGGAGGCGCCGGTGTCACGCGTGACGAAACCGGCAGCGTTCTGTCTGCCGCATCTGTACACCGACGCGAGCGGAGCCAGTCATTTCCGGACGAGAGAATTTGCACTGGCGCTTCGGGACTTCGCACCGCCAGCGCCGCCGCTCAATGTCTCGGACGATCAGCCTGCGACGAGATTCGTGATGATCAGGCTTCAGCCAGGCTGGGTCGGGAGGCCGCACGTTTCTCCAAGGCCGCAGATCCTGTTCTGCCTTTCCGGCAGCCTGAAGGTCACCTGCAGCACGGGCGAGGCAGTGGTGCTTGAAGCCGGTACCGGCCTTGTGATGAGCGACGTCAGCGGCGAAGGCCACGTGAGCGAAGTCATTTCGGTCGAACCGGTGACTGGAATCATCATTCAATAGAGCAGCAGCGGGTTGCTCTCAGTGGTTATGTGTTCGTGGGGCCGGATGAATGGAATTATTGCACTGCAAAAGATGCGGCGAAATGCGCCCACTCATTACCGTGAGAGCACAGCCAAATTCGCCTGATACTGTATCAATTTAGTGACAGATCGGGTAATAAGGCTGTCACGTTCCACCACGAAGAAAAACGACCGGCACCCGTTCGCATGACCTACATCGCCAAGCCGAAATTCCATCATCCGGGCCTTCCGAAGAATTCGCTGGGCTATACGCACCGCGATTATGAAGGGAAGATTTCCACGCTGTGCGCCGGTTGCGGCCACGACTCCATCACCGCCTCGATCATCGAGGCCTGCTACGAGCTCTCGATCGAGCCGCACCGGGTGGCGAAGATCTCCGGCATCGGCTGCTCCTCGAAGACGCCCGACTACTTCCTCGGCAATTCGCACGGCTTCAACTCGGTGCACGGCCGCATGCCGTCGGTGCTGACCGGCGCCAACCTCGCCAACCGCGATCTGATCTATCTCGGCGTTTCCGGCGACGGCGACTCCGCTTCGATCGGCTTCGGCCAGTTCGCCCATTCGATCCGGCGCGGCGTCAACATGACCTATATCGTCGAGAACAACGGCGTGTACGGCCTGACCAAGGGCCAGTTCTCGGCCACCGCCGACTTCGGCTCAAAGTCGAAGAAGGGCGTTACCAACACCGACAACGCGATCGACCTGGTGGCGATTGCGCTGCAGCTCGGGGCAACGTTCGTGGCGCGCAGCTTCTCCGGCGACAAGACCCAGCTGGTGCCGCTGATCGCGGCTGCTATCCGCCACAAGGGCGCGTCCTTTATCGACGTGATCAGCCCCTGCATCGCCTTCAACAATCACGCCGGCTCCACCAAGAGCTTCGACTACGTGCGCGAGCACAACGACGCGGTGAACCGGCTCGACGTGCTGGTCGCCCGCGAGCCGATCAGCGTGGAATATGCGCCGGGCACGGTGCAGGTGGTCGAGCAGCACGACGGCACACGGCTGGCGCTGCGCAAGCTCGACGCCGACTACGATCCGCATGACCGGCTGGGCGCGCAGACCTTCCTGCAGAAGCATGCGGCCAAGGGCCAGATCGTCACCGGCCTGCTCTATGTCGATCCGGAGGCGGAAGATCTGCACACCCATCTCGACACCGTCGAGACGCCGCTGAACGTCCTGGACGAGAAGGCGCTGTGCCCGGGCTCGGCGGCACTGGAGAAGATCAACGCCAGCCTGCGCTGAGACGCGCGTCACACTGCCCGTAATTTCGTCATGGCCGGGCTCGTCCCGGCCATGCACGTTCTTGGGCTCGAAAGAAAGACGTGGATGTCCGGGACCCGTCTCCGCCAAGGCCGGGCCCCACATATTCGCTCGGCCGCCGAAGCTTCACCGGAGACGGCAAGCCGGGGCATGACGCGACGTGGAGAGAACGTGCGCCTTACGCCGTCGCCGGTTCGTGACGATGGCTCCTCAGGCGAAATGCCAGCGCCACAAAGCTGATGCCGAACACGATCGAGTAGGCGGCGATCGCCCAGATCAGGCCCAGGGCGCCGGCCCCCGGCGCGATCAGCACGATCAGGCCGAACAGCACGGAGATGACGCCGGAGAGGATCAGCATCCACTCGTTGTCGATCTCCTTGCGCAGCTGAATGGCGCCGATGATCTCGAAAATGCCGTGCACCAGCGCCCAGGCGCCGATGAACAGGACCAGCAGGACCGCGGTGATGCCGGGCATCAAAAAGGTGACAAGCCCGGCGCCAATGCCGAGCAGGCCAACCACCACCAGCCACCAGGTCGGCACCGGCTTGGCGCTGCCCTTGAAAGCGGCCGCCAGCGCGATCACGCCGTCGACCAGCGCGAACGCGCCGTAGAACAGCACCAGCGTCACCAGCGTGAGGCCGGGCCAGGCGAAGGCGAGCACACCGAACACGATAGCGGCGATGCCGCGCAGCAGCAGCAGCCACCAGTTTTGAGCCAGCGCATGCAGCATCGGGCGGGGAGTAAACGTTGCAGACGTTGTGGACATGGCGATCACCTCATGGAAGCGAGCGCCGGCGTCACGACAACTCTCAGCGCTATAAGGTCGCGTGGGTTTCGACTCGACGGCAGTTAGCACTCCAGCAGGATATCGGATTGATCTGCATCAG
>Ga0187815_10001304_pt1 | contig 11769 bp, 10 predicted proteins | sample NC_S_5_FD_132962 | JGI IMG/M metagenome (GOLD analysis project Ga0187815, IMG submission 132962) | Wetland sediment microbial communities from Neuse River Estuary, North Carolina, USA - ASW-S_5 | ecosystem: Environmental > Aquatic > Freshwater > Wetlands > Sediment | place: USA: North Carolina...
AGCGGAAGATGGGTACGGATTACCAGTACACCCTCCACGGAAAGAAGTACACGCCCCAGCAGCTCTCGGCGTTCCTGCTCCAGAAGATCAAGCGGGACGCGGAGGCGTTCCTCGGCGAAAAGGTCGAGAAGGCGGTCATCACGGTCCCGGCGTACTTCAACGACAATCAGCGCCAGGCCACCAAGGACGCGGGCGCGATCGCCGGCCTCGAAGTGGTCCGCATCATCAACGAGCCGACCGCCGCGTCGCTCGCCTATGGCCTGGACAAGGCCGGCAAGAACCAGAAGATTCTCGTCTTCGACCTGGGTGGCGGAACGCTCGATGTCACCCTGATGGACTTCGGCGAGGGCGTCTTCGAGGTCATGTCGACGAGCGGAGACACCCAGCTCGGCGGCACCGACATGGACAACGCGGTGACGGAGTGGGTCGCTTCCGAGTTCCAGAAGGAATCCGGCGTCAACATCCGTTCGGACAAGATGGCGATGCAACGGGTCCGGGATGCCGCGGAGAAGGCGAAGATCGAGCTCTCCTCGACGATGGAGACCCAGATCAACCTCCCGTTCCTGACGGCCACTCAAGAGGGACCGAAGCACCTCGCCCTCCCCCTGAGCCGCGCCAAGCTCGAGGAGCTGGTCCGACCGATCGTCGACCGCTGCCGCTCCCCGGTCGACCAGGCGATCCGGGACGCGAAGATCCCGAAGGACCAGATCAACCGGATCGTCCTCGTCGGCGGTCCGACCCGGATGCCGATCGTGCAGAAGTTCCTCGAGCAGGCGATCGGACGCCCGATCGAGCACGGCGTCGACCCGATGGAGTGCGTCGCGATGGGCGCGGCCGTCCAGGGCGGCGTCCTCGCCGGTGAGGTCAAGGACGTGGTGCTGCTCGACGTGACGCCCCTCTCGCTCGGCGTCGAGACCCTCGGCGGGGTTTCCACGCACCTCATCGACCGGAACACGACGATCCCGACCCGGAAGAGCCAGATCTTCACGACCGCCGCCGACAGCCAGTCGACGGTGGAGATCAAGGTCTACCAGGGAGAGCGGCCGATCGCGGCGGACAACGTCGCGCTCGGGAGTTTCCTTCTGAACGGCATCCCGCCCGCGCCGCGGGGCGTGCCCCAGATCGAGGTCGCGTTCGACATCGATGCGAACGGCATCCTGAACGTCTCGGCGAAGGACCTCGCCTCGGGGCGCAAGCAGGGGATCACCATCACGGCCTCCAACAAGCTCTCGAAGGACGACGTCTCGAAGATGGTCCATCAAGCCGAGGAGTTCGCCGACAAGGACCGGGAGCGGACCGAGCTCATCCAGGCCCGAAACACCGCGGAATCACTGGCGTACGAAGCCGAGCGGGTCCTCAGCGACCAGAAGGAGAAGATCTCAGGAACGGAGGCCGACGCGATCCGGGACAAGGTGAAGGCGCTCCGAGAGGTCATCGAAAAGAAGGACGCCACGGTCCCGGAGATCCACGACCGCACGGACGAGCTCACGAAGGCGCTGCACGCGGTCGCCACGAAGCTCTACCAGTCGGCCGCCGGGCCGGCGTCCGGGACCGGCGGCGCCGGGAGCGGCGAAGCCCCGCCGAGCGCGGACGCCTCGGAGCCCCCCTCCTCCGGCGGAACGGGCCCGGTCGACGCCGACTTCAAGGTCGTCGACTCCGACAACGACGGGGCGAAGAACCCACCGTAGACGGTCGGCCGTCGTTCACGCCGTCGCGAGGGGTCGGGGCCAGGTGCGGCCCTTCGCGGGCCCGACGTACTCGACGTCGGGCCGGATCAGCCGGTTGTCGGCCGCCTGCTCGAGCGCGTGGGCCGTCCAGCCGGCGGTCCGTGCGACGGCGAACGTCGGGGTGAACATCTCGCGCGGAAGGCCGACCGCCTCGAGCACGACCGCACTATAGTACTCGACGTTCGTGAACAGCCGCGCCTCGGGCCGTGCCCGACGGAGCGCGGCGAGCGCGGCCTTCTCGACGGCCTCGGCGAGCTCGAAGCGAGCCGGCTCGGCGACCGTCCGCGCGATCTTGTGGAGGACCAATCCACGAGGGTCCTCGGTCTTGTACGCCCGGTGGCCGAATCCGAACAGGAGCTCCCGTCGAGCGAGCCGCTCCGCCACCCAGGACTCGGCCCGGTCGGCGGTCCCGATGGCATCGAGCATCTCCGAGACACGACTCGGCGCGCCCCCATGGAGCGGCCCCTTCAGGGTCGCGAGAGCGGCCGTGGCGGCGCTCACGAGGTCCGATTGGGTCGAGATCGCGACCCTAAGGGCGAAGGTCGAAGCGTTCATCCCGTGGTCGGCGAGCAGGCAGAGGTACCCCTCGAGCGCCCGGACGTGCTCGGGCGGGGGTTCCCTTCGCGTGAGCATCCACAGGTAGTTCGCGGCGTGGCTCAGGCCCGCCCGCGGCGGCACGGGCGCTTCGCCCCGGGCTCGACGTACAAAACGCGCCAGCAGCACGGGCGCCTGCGCGATCAGCCTGAACCCTTCCTCGAGGGTCGGCGGGTAGCCGAAGCTCCCGTCTCCAAGCGAGGACAGAACCGTGCGGAGCGCCTCGAGGGGCGGGAGGTCGGTGGCGAGCGCGTCCACGACGTTCACGGCGGCCGCGGGAGGAGAGCGATTTTCCGCGAGCGCCTGCCCGACCTCGGGGGAGGGGTCGGACCTCGGAGGGTCGCCGTAGAGGAGAAGATGAACCATCGATTCGTACGGCACGCCGGGGACCAGCGCGCGCACGTCGAACCCACGGTAGACGAGGTCCCCGGTCGTACCGCCGACCCACGATACCTCGGACTTACCCACGACGACATCATCCAAGCCCTTCGAAACGTGGGCGGGCGACACATCGTGCCGAACACGGTCCGTATCTTATCGTTCACCGTGCCGGGAAAACGCTAAAGGCCGCGCCCGGGTCGACGGGTCGATGACGGACGTACCGTCGCACCTGGTCGAGCGGCTGCTTCAGCAACGGGTGACGCTCGAGCTGAAGGATTCCCGCGTGCTGACGGGCAAGCTCCTCGGCGTGGACGAGCACATGAACCTCGTCCTCGACGACGCCGAGGAAAGAACGTCCGAGGTCACGCGGCACCTGGGCCGGGTCGTCCTGCGTGGGTCGAACGTCGTGACCCTGAACGCTCCGCAGGGCGCGGCCGGGAAACCGGCCTGATGGGACCGGTCGCTCGCGCCCCCGTCGACAAGGGCCGACCCCGGCCCAAGGGCGAAGCCCTCGCCGTCCTGAAGCTGCTCGCGGTCGCTGGCGGGGACCATACGCCGGTGATGTTCACCTCCCGCGAGGTCGGCGAGCGACTCGGCGTAAGCCAGCAAGCGGCCGACCGCTACCTGCTGGCCCTCGAGGCGAACGGCCTCGTTACCCGCTCCATGGCCCAGCGTCGTCAGCGTCTCCTTCTCACTCCGGCGGCGATGGCCCTCCTCCGCGCCGAGTACCACGGCTACCGACGCATCTTCGAGGGCCCGTCGAAGGTGAAGCTCTCGGGCAAGGTGACGAGCGGTCTCGGCGAAGGTCGGTACTACCTGAGCCAGCCGGGCTATGTGATCCAGTTCACGGAACGTCTGGGGTACACACCGTACCCCGGCACCCTCAACGTACGCGTCGGGCCCGAGGCCCTTCGGCGGGCCTCGCTCGTCACCGAGTGGACCGGCGTGAGGATCGACGGGTTCCACGCGAGCGGCCGAACGTTCGGGGGTGCGACGTGCTTCCCGGCCCGCATGAACGGACATGCGTGCCACCTCATCCATCCCGACCGCAGCCACTACAAGGACGTCATCGAGTTCATCGCCCGCGACTGTCTTCGAGAGGCGTTGCACCTTCGGGACAACGACCCGGTCGGGGTCGCCATCGAGGAGTCGTGACGCCGGAATCGGTCGGCCGCTCCGTCGCCCGGGACCGCCGCCCGCTCCCCGCGCCGACCGGCGAGGCCCGACGGTACGTGAACCAATGGGTCGAGGAGGAAGCCCTGGGTTCCGAACGCGTTCGAGCGTTCGTCCTGATCCTGCGCACGCGAGGCTGCTACTGGGCCGACGTGAAAGGCTGCTCGATGTGCGGCTACTCGAAGGACACGCTTGGACGGTCCGCCACCCCGCACGAGTTGGCCGAACAGCTCAGCCGGGCCCTGGTCCGGTACCGTGACGAGCCGTACGTGAAGGTCTACACTTCGGGGAGCTTTCTCGACGACCGCGAGGTCGACCCGGCGAGCCGGGAAGCGATGGTCGCCGCGTTCTCCGGGCGGGCCCGAAGGTTCCTGTTCGAGACGTTGCCCGAGTTCGTGCAGCCCGAGGTCGTGGGACCGCTCCGGGCGGCCTTCGCCGGCGAGCTCGAGGTCGCGCTCGGGCTCGAGTCGACCGACCCGACCGTCCTGGGCCGGTTCGTCAACAAAGGTTCGCCCCCGTCGGAGTACCTGGCGGCGGCCGACCGGCTCACGGCCATGGACGTCCTTTCGAAGGCGTATCTCCTCCTGAAGCCGCCGTACCTCACTGAATCGGAGGCGGTCCGCGATGTGGTCCGTTCGGTCGCCGAGACGGCGGCGCACTTTGACGCGATCTCGATCAACCCGGTCCATATCCAGAACGGGACGGTGGTGGAGTGGCTCTACCATCGGGGACGGTATCGCCCCCCCTGGCTCTGGTCGCTCGTGGACGCCCTGCGCGAGGGTGCCGAGGTGCGAGGCACGGCCCGTCTCGTCTCCTTCCCCACCGCCGGAGGACTCGCCCGCGGGCCGCACAACTGCGGCACGTGCGACGCCCGGGTGCTTTCGGCCATCCAGGAGGCTTCGCTGTCGCAAGAGTTCGGGCCGCTCGCCAAGCTGGAATGCGACTGCCGGAAAGAATGGCAGGCCACCCTCGCCTACGCGCCGCTCGGAGTGGAAGCATGAGCCGCCTCGTCCCGCGGACCCCAGCGGGCGCCGTCGATGCGATCGGCCAGTTCCTGCGCGCCCACGCCCTCGGAAACGGAGCGGACGGCGTGGTGGTGGGCCTCTCCGGGGGGATCGACAGTGCTCTCGTGGCTCGCCTCGCCCGGGATGCCCTCGGCGCCGACCATGTTCTCGGGGTCCTCCTCCCCGACACCGCGTTTCCCGAGGCGCTGCTCCGAGAGACCCAGGAGTACGCGCACTCGCTCGGGATCGAGTCCCGCACGGTCCCGATCGAGACGGTCGAGGCCGCCTATCGTGACCTGGTGCCGGAGTTGGCCGACCCCGTGTCGCTCGGGAACGTGAAGGCACGGATCCGGATGACAATCGACTACGCGATTGCCCGGGAGCGCCACCGCTTGGTCGCCGGCACCGGGAACAAATCGGAGATCCTGCTCGGCTACTTCACGAAATACGGGGACGGAGGCGTCGACCTCCTGCCGCTCGGAGACCTCTACAAGACCGACGTGCGGGCGATCTCCGAGGAGCTCCAGCTTCCGGCCGCGGTGCGGGAGCGCCCTCCGACGGCCGGGCTGTGGGAGGGCCAGACCGACGAGGGAGAGCTTGGGATGTCGTACGCCGACCTCGACCAGATCCTCTACGGGCTCGAGCAACTTCGCAGCGAGGAGGAGATCGCGTCCCTGACCGGTTTGCCGGTCGAGCGCGTCCGCGCCATCGAGAGGCGGGTCCTGCAGTTCCGTCACAAGCGACGACTCCCGCCGATCCCGAAGCTGCGACTCCGAACGGTCGGGATCGACTGGCGGGATTGACGGTTCCGGGACGCCGTCGCCGGTCGTGCGTCCCCGGCGCAACGTTATCCCCGCCCACGGTTCCGGGCGCCATCTTGGGATAGCGCAGCCGTATGGACCGAGCGACCTACCAGCGCCTCTACGATGCCCTCGTCACCTACGAGGACGTTCACCGACTGGCGCACCAGGAACACCGGAACGAGGAGCTACTCTTCGTCATCCACACGCACCGGGTCACCCGGGACGCGACCCGCCGGTTCTACGTGGTGAAGCGGCAGCTTCCCCGTCTCGTTTCCCAGTGGAAGCACGGTCGTTCGATCCTCGACATCGCGCGGGAGTGGAAGTTCCCTCCGGTGCTCATGGGCCAACAAATGCTCGGCGAGCTCGGGATCCCCCGCAAGAAGGTGTGGGGGACGTTCCTCCACCCCGATATGGCACCGGACGCTCGCCTCCGCAGGGAGGTCGAGGAACTGCTCGCGGCCGACATGATCTACTCCCCGCACGGGATGGAGCTGCAGCGCGAGCGGGGTCGCAAGGGCGAGGAGCGGCTCCAGACGTGGCTCGAGAAGCACGGCATCGGCTTCCGGACCGAGAAGGACCTCCGCGGGAAGTACGCGAAGACCCCGGACGCGCTGCTCGACGAGCCGATCATATTCTACGGCCAGAAGCTCACGTGGATCGAGTCGAAGGCGAACTTCGGGGACGACGTCGAGCTCCGCAAGAACCTTCGGCGTCAGCTCGCCCCATACACCCAGCTGTTCGGGGAGGGCGCGGTCGTCTACTGGTACGGGTACGTCGACGGCGCCGAGTCACCGCCCGGGATCCTTCTGTGGGACGGAGAGACCTTCGAGGGGATCACGCCGGTCGTACCACCGCATCCCGAGCGACCTCACGCTGCGCACCCGTCGCGAGATCACGCTCGACCAGCGCACCCGGCGCCGCCTCACGCAGCCCCAGGATCAGGGCACGGCGGGTCCGGCGCCGCGCCGCCTCCTTGAGCTGGCGCGACAGGTTCCGGGAGAGCAGGTCGGAGTCCGCGCTGACCCCCGCGCGTCGCAGTTCGGCGACGAGGGCGAGGGCGTCCGGCGCGAGCGAAGGGTCGGCGACCGCGACGAACGTGTCGAGCGGGGGTTCGCCGTCCGGCCAGCGGTCCGCGCCCTTCAGCAGAAGTTCGAGCGTCTGGTCGCCGATGGCGATCCCCGCGGCGGGGGTGGGAGGGCCGTCGAACAGCTCGATCAGGTTGTCGTACCGTCCGCCGCCGAACAGCGAACGGCCCTCGCCGGTCTTCGCGAACCCCTCGAACACGGTCGAAGTGTAGTAGGCGAGCCCCCGCACGATGGTGGGGTCGAAGACGGTCCGGTCGGAGATCCCGGCGCGGTCGAGCAGCGAGAACAGCTTGCGCATCCGCTCCACCCCGGCCAGGGCGCTCGCGTCGAGACCCGTGCGGGCGAGCTCGGAGAGGAACGGGTCGAGCCCCGAGAACGGGATGCCGGTACCGGCGCTATCGAAGAACGCACGGAGCTCGTCGACCCGGTCGACCGGCACGTCGGCCTTCCCGAGCTCGGTCGCGAACTCGGCGGGCGAGATCTTGCGGTACTGGTCGACGGCCCGGAAGAACGGGGCGGGCGCGCGAGCCCCGGCCCGCCGTCCTAGGCCTTCCGCGATGGCGCGGTCGCTGACCCGCAGCGCGTAGAGGCCCTGCGCTCCCACGTCGTCGAGGAGGAGGGCCGTCGTGGCGAGGATGTCGGCCTCGGCCTCGACACCGGCGACCCCGAAGATGTCGAGATTGAACTGGGCGAACTCCCGGGTGCGACCGGCCTGCGGCTCCTCGTAGCGCCACTGCTTCGAGACGGTGAACCACTTCGTAGGGAGCGGCTCCGATTTGGCTCGCGCGGCGAAGATGCGGGCGACGGACGGGGTGGTCTCGGAGGCGAGCGCGACCGGTCGCCCCCCCTTGTCGGTGAAGGCCCAGGTCTGCTCGGCGATCAGGTCGCCGCTCTTCTTCTGGTAGAGCTCGAGGCTCTCCACGCAGGGCGTCTCGAGCTCGCGATAGCCCGCCTTGCGGGCCGCGCCCCGCATCCGACGCCGGATCTCCGAGCGGGCGCCGGCCTCGGGGGGCGGATAGTCGCGGAATCCCTTCAACGCCTCGGTCGGCACGGTCGGTCGACCGCGGGGTAGCTCATTATCTATACGGAGGGACCGGGCCGAAGGGCCGGCGTGAGCAACGGGGTCTCGGTCTCGGTGACTTCGGGCAAGCCCAACCGGTCCGCGAACATACGCAGCCGGCGGTAGGCCATGACCATGCCCACGAAGTTGCGCTGACGAAGCTCGGTCGCGACGTCGCGTAGGTCAACGACGCCGGCCGTGATATCGACCCCCGAGCGTCGCGCGTCGTTCATCCGGTCGCGAATGCGGCGGAGGTCCTCGAACAGGCGGGGCTCGAGCACGGTCCAGAGCGCCACCGCGGCACGGGCGAGCACCCGCTCCGCGTCACTGCGGCGGCCTTTGAGCAGGAATTTGCGACCCTCCTCGAGCGGACCCTGGGCCGGGCCCGGGTCCACCCCGAGCTCCCGGCTCGTCTGGGCGAGGAGGTCGCACTCGCTCACTAGGATCCGGCCGACCTCCCACTCCTCTTCCAGCCGAACGAGCTCGTCCCGGACGTGGGCGAGACGTCGCAGGGCGCCCGCGAGGTCGCCGAGACGGATCGATTCGCGGATCGCGTCGAGTTCCACGTCCGCGCTGGGGGTCGGCACGAGCTGCGTGATCTCGTTGCGTTCGGCGAGGGTCGTCTCGAACTCCTCGGCGATCGAGCTGACCAAGTGGACGAACATCTCTCGGGCCAGCACCTCGAGCGAGCTTTCCTCCCCGGTGAGCGAGGCGGCGCTCGACCGGGCTTCGAAATCGGTGAAGTCCACGCCCAACCGGCGGCCGAGCTCGAAATACTCCTGGACCCTTCGCCGCAGCTCGGGGGAGCTTTCGGCGGACGGGAGCTGGGGCAGGTCTCGCAACGGCGCGATCGCCTTGGCGGTCCGCTTGTGGGTCGAGGGGGGTGCCCCGCGGGCGGCCCCGTGGCGGGGGCGGCTGAGGAGCCCGTGTGTCGCCCCCTCCGGGAGGGGAGGCGCGGGCTTTTCGAGGTCAATGGTGGCGAGCAACTCTCCGATCGTGCGGACGTACGCCGGGTCCTGGTTGGGGGCACTGCCCGCGGCCTCGCGAACCGCGGGGAACAGGCCCACCGACAGCTGACAGGTCGGACACTGCGTCGCCTCGGCGGCCACCTCGGACCCGCACGCCGGACACGCGGGCATCGTGCGCCTCTAGCCCCCGAACGGGCGGCCCGTCGAGCCGGAGGGGAACGAGGGCGTCCGGACGCGAGGTCGATACGACGGGTCTGTCCGCATCGCGTGGAGGCGTCGGATCCGCTCGGGCGTCGGAGGGTGGGTTGAGAAGATCGCCGCGAACGAGGCCCCGCGGAAGGGGTTCACGATGTAGAGGCTTGACTGGGCCGGCGAGCCCACGTTCATCGGATGCCGGACGTTCGCGGTCTCGAGCTTCTGGAGCGCGCTCGCGAGGGCCTCGGGGTCTCCGATGGTGAACGCCCCGACCTCATCGGCCCGATACTCGCGCGAGCGGGAGATCGCGAGCTGGATGAGCATCGCCGCAACGGGCGCCGTGACGAGCGCGAGCACGAGCAGGATCGGGTTGACCCCGTTACGATTGCCCGAGCCGCCGAAGAACATCGAGAAGAAGGCGATCTGGGCCGCGTAGGAGATCGCGCCCGCGACCGTGGCGGCGAACGTCATCAACAGGACGTCCCGGTCGCGCACGTGGGCGAGCTCGTGGGCGAGGACGCCCTTCAGCTCCCGGTCGTTGAGCATCCGTAGGATCCCCTCCGTCGCGGCCACGACGGCATGCCGCTCATCCCGTCCGGTCGCGAAGGCGTTCGGGGTCTGCGTCGGGACGATCGCGAGGCGAGGGGCCTCGAGCCCGAACGAGGGTGCGAGCTCGTCGACGATCTTCGCGAGGCGGGGCGCCTCGGCCGCGCTCACGATCTTGGCCTTCGTCGACCAGAGAACGATGCGCTCGCAGAACAGGTAGGAGACCAGGTTGAGCACCACCGCGAACCCGAGAGCGATGACGAGACCGGCGAGCCACGACTGAAAGACGAACTCCCCGACGAGCCCACCGACGACAACGAAGAGCGCGATGATGACGGTGAAAAGGACCGCCGTGCGGACTCGGGCGCCCATGGGACCGGACCCATGGTGCATACCGGGAGCCCGCTCAAAAGCTCTCGGTGACCATGGGATGGCGCCTCACGGTTCGGGGCCGAGCGGCGCTAGGTGTCGTCGGGCCGACGGGGTGGGGTGATACACTCCGGTCGCGATCGGCGGCGTGCGCCGGGTCCGCTGGGCGGCCTCGGGAGGCAGGCGACGTCGGCAACGCGGACAGCGAAACCCCCGGACCGCACCGAGCGACCGCGTGGGACGGCCGCACGCGGGGCAGTCGGGAGGCTTGCCGACCGACCAGCGGGGTGCGAGCGAGAGGACGCGAAGGCCTTCCAGCTTGAGCACCGGATCGGAGCCCCGGCTGCCCCATACCTCGACACGGTCTCCCGGCACCAGGTGGCGGACCACGCGCGGGAGCGTCTTGGTCGGCTCGAACGCGATGGCCTCCATCGGCTCCCCCTCGGAATCGACCAGCGGTACGCGGACGTGTCCGCCCCGAAGTGTCCGCGGGAGGCCGGCGATGCGACCGGCCACTCGCCCCGATTCGAACGCCTGTACGTCCCGGGCGAGCCGATGCGTCAGGTGGTCTCCGGTGCCCTGATTCGTCCGAAACAGGACCCAGCGGTCGACGGGTTCGGAGCGCACGTCGAGGCGCGCCTTCAGCGGCGGGCCGGGGCGGACCCCCCGGAGGCCGAAGAGGATCGGGCACGGTGTGTGGGGTGTGACTAGGAGGCGTCGGGTCCGGGGGTCGTGACAGAGGAACAGGTCGGGATGCCGCTGCGCGGTCGAGCGAACCGACCGGAGGTCGACCTGTCGTCGCGCGCCCTCCCGCTCGATCGGGCGGTACGCGATCAGCTCCCAAGTTGCCCGGCGGCCCGGCCATGCGATCGCGGCGCCCGCGCCCACGACGCCACGCCCGTCCCCTTCGGCCCGGACGAATGCGCCGACCGACTCGAGGTACTGACGGGCCTCGTCGACAGGGACAATGTGACGGACCGCCCGGTAGTAGAGGCGCCCGGGGAGCTTCCGTCGGACCGCCACGAGAGCCGGGTCGGTTTTGGGTTCGCCCCGACGGGACCGCGTTAGCACGCGCTCCCACGCGTGGTCCAGGAACTTCGTTTCGAGCGCCGGGGGAAGCGGCCCTCCGGAGGCAAAGCTCCACAGGGGCCGCCCGTCCACTTCCCCGATGCGACGCCGGGTTCCTCGCCCACGTCCGAAGCGTGCCGCGAGCGCGGCGTTCCCGCGGGTCTTCCACGGGATGTTCGGGTTGAGTCGCACGAGGCGAGGCTCACCGATCAGGTCGACGCCGTCGTCCCGCGCGAGGGCCAGCAGCTCGGAGAGGACCCAGGTCGTGCACCCGCCCTTCGGGCTATCCGTGTCGTCGATGCCGACCCAGATCGTGCCCACCCCCCCCCGCGCCGATGGGCCGAGGGCGAGCGAACCGGGGGCGCTACGCGAGCCCCGCGAGGAGCTTCTGGTAGGCCGCCAGGTTCGACTCCAGCCCGATCTCCGTGCGCACGGGCCCCGGTCCGTCCCCGACGAGCTTGACCTCGAGGCCGTCGCGCCCGACGACGGCGGGCCGGTGCATGACGCCGATTGGGATGCGCCCCGACTCGGTCGTCTCGAGGCAGATCCTGAACATCGCCTTGCGGTCGGTGGGGTCGTATCCGGGGAGGGTCGCGACGTCGATCACCTTCTCGCGCCAGAGCTTGTAGGTGTCGTTGTAGGTGACGCACGGCGAGAGGTCCTCGACGAACGCGAACCCGCGCCCTTCCTTGTTGAACCGGATCGCCTCCGAGAGGATGGCGGTCATCCCTTTCGGGTCGCCCGAGAACGTCCGCGCGATGAAGTTCGGGGCAGGGATCGAGAGCGCGGTGAGGAT
>Ga0187815_10001305_pt1 | contig 11762 bp, 12 predicted proteins | sample NC_S_5_FD_132962 | JGI IMG/M metagenome (GOLD analysis project Ga0187815, IMG submission 132962) | Wetland sediment microbial communities from Neuse River Estuary, North Carolina, USA - ASW-S_5 | ecosystem: Environmental > Aquatic > Freshwater > Wetlands > Sediment | place: USA: North Carolina...
ACGACCACGAAGGGATCGGTGACCTCGGTGCAGGCGATCTACGTGCCGGCCGACGACCTCACCGACCCGGCGCCGGCGACCTCGTTCGCGCACCTTGACGCCACCACCGTGCTGTCGCGCGACATCGCCGCCAAGGGCATCTACCCGGCCGTGGACCCGCTCGACTCGACCTCGCGCATGCTGGCGCCGAACGTCGTCGGCGAGGAGCACTACGCCGTCGCCCGTCAGGTGCAGCAGGTGCTGCAGCGCTACAAGGCGCTGCAGGACATCATCGCCATCCTGGGCATGGACGAGCTGTCGGAAGAGGACAAGCTGACGGTCTCGCGCGCGCGCAAGATCGAGCGCTTCCTGTCGCAGCCGTTCTTCGTCGCCGAGGTGTTCACCGGTTCGCCGGGCAAGCTCGTCGACCTCGCCGACACCATCAAGGGCTTCAAGGGGCTGGTCGAAGGCAAGTACGACCACCTGCCGGAAGCCGCCTTCTACATGGTCGGCACCATCGAAGAGGCGGTCGAGAAGGGCAAGAAGCTGGCCGCGGAAGCGGCCTGACGCAGCGATTAGAGAATAGGGAGCGAATAGGGATAGGGACTGACGGACGGCGAGACTACGCGCCATTCGCTATTCACTGTTCGCCAAATTGTCATGGCCCTGCATTTCGAACTCGTCTCGCCCGAGAAGCTGGTCTTCTCCGGTGACGTCAATCAGGTGGACGTGCCCGGCGCCGAAGGCGACTTCGGCGTGCTCGAAGGCCACGCGCCGACGGTGGCGACGCTGCGCCCGGGCATCGTGACGGTGCACACGGCCGGCGGTCCGCAGCGCATCGTGGTGCTCGGCGGCTTTGCCGAGGTTTCCTCGTCGGGCCTGACCATTCTTGCGGACATCGCCGAAGACGCCGCCGTGATCGATCCGGCGACGATCCAGGCGCGCATCACCGAGCTCGAGCAGCGCGTCGCCAGGACCGAGCCCGGCTCCGAGCTCGACAAGATGATCACGCGGCTCGACCACTACAAGACCGTGAACCGGCATCTCACCGGCACGGCGATGCACTGACGCTTCGCGAATTATCGCTGAAGTCGCACCAATCTCCGTCATGCCCGGCCTTGTGCCGGGCATCCACGTCTTAAGGGCATACAAAAGGGAAGGCGTGGATGGCCGGGACAAGCCCGGCCATGACGAACGCTATTCCGCGAACTTCGCGAACGCCTTCACCACCCGCTCGTAGATGTCGTGCTTGAACGGCACGACGAGGTCGGGCAGCTCGCGTATCGACACCCAGCGCCAGTCGATGAACTCCGGCGGATGATGCCCGCCGCCCGGATTGGTGATGTTGATCTCGCGCTCCTCGCCGGTGAAGCGCAGCGCGTACCACTTCTGCTTCTGCCCCCGATATTTGCCGCCCCACGCCTCGCCGACGATGTCGCGCGGAATGTCGTAGGTCAGCCAGTCGGCGATCTCGCCGAGCTTCTCGACCGAGCGGATGCTGGTCTCCTCGTAGAGCTCGCGCAGCGCCGCCTTGTACGGGTCCTCGCCCTCGTCGATGCCGCCCTGCGGCATCTGCCACACATGCGTGCGGTCGACGTGTTCCGGCCCGCCGGCGCGGCGGCCGACGAAGACGAGGCCCTGCGCGTTCAGCACGGTGATGCCGGCGCAGGGGCGGTAGGGGAGGGATTCGTACGGCGGCATGCTTTCTTGTCCCGGACGCGGTGCAGCGCCATAGCGCGTCGGAAGACGCGCGTAAACGCGCTTATGGCGATGCACCGCAGAGCCGGGACCGTCAAGAATCCCGTAGCCGGTACGGTCCCGGGTCTGCATCGCGTCATTGCATGCCGCGATGCGCCCGGGACACTCAACTCGACTTCGCCTTCAGCGCCACCATGCTGATCGGCACGAGCACGAAGCCGCGGCTCTCGACCTTCTTCGCCCAGGCGGCGATGCGCTCGATCGTCGCCGGCTGCGCGCCGGCGAGGCCCACGGCGCTGCCGTTCTCGCGCGCGGCCATTTCCAGCCGCGTCAGCGCCTGATCGATCTCGACCGGCGTCGGCACGGCGTCGACCACCACGTCGGTTCTTGCGAACGGCATGCTCTGCGCGCCGGCGAGCTGGCCGGCGATCGAGCGCGTCGAGGCGCCGCCGTCGACATAGATGAGGCCGCGTTTGGCGGCGTCGCCGATCACCGGCCTCAGCGCCTGCTCGGAAGCGGAGAAGCGCGCGCCCATCGCGCTGATGACGCCGACATAGCCCTGGAACCGGCTCATCAGCCAGTGCAGCCGGTCGATGTTCTGATCGGCAGACAGCGAGGTCAGCAGCGTCTGCGGGCCGGGGTCGTTGTCGGGATAGTCGAACGGCTCCATCGGGAGCTGCAGCAGTATTTCGTGCCCTTCCTTGCGCGTCTGCTCGGCGAGCTTGGGCAGGTCGGCGCCATAGGGCGACAGAGCGAAGGTGACGGGGGCCGGCAGCATGCCGGCTGCGTCGGCTGTCCCGGCTGCACTGATGCCGATGCCGCCGACGATGATGGCGATGCGCGGCAGATCCTTCATCGCCGGCGGCAGCGCGCGTGGGCTCGCATAGGCGGTCGCGGGCCGCGCTCCGTCCTTGGCGGCGACCGGCACGGCGCCATGGCGGGTCGTCTCCAAAAGCTTGCGGTCGATCGGCGCCAGCGCGGAGTGCTCGTCCGGTTTGCCCGGAACCACCACCTCCTGCCGCTTGCCGCTGGAGCCGTCGATGATGGTGACGGTCTGGCCGCCCGGCGGCGGGATCTTCACCTCGACGGCAGCGGCAGCCGTGACACCGTCGCTGTGACGCCGGGTATCGGCGCCGCCCGCGCCGGCGCGCGGCGTCGGCGCATTTGCCGAGGGCGTGGCCGCGACCACCGCTTGCGGCTCGCCGCCGAGCGGGTCGGTCACGGTCATCGCCCAGCCGACCACCACCAGCCCCGACAGCGCCAGCAGGCCCGCCAACAGCTGCGGCGCGCCGATGGCGCGCGGCTTGGCGGCTTTCTGTCTGTCCTTGTCCTGGCCGAGGGGGGCGTTCAACTCATCCGGCGGCACGGCCACGATCCTCGCGAATCATCGCCGGATTCTACACGACTGGCCCGGGCCGCGGGCCGGCGCCGAATGGCAAACGGGGCGACCCGAGGGCCGCCCCGCATGGAGGTGAGAAACGCGATGCCGCTCAGTTCGGGATCGGCGCCTTCGGGTTCGGCGGGAACGCCGAATTGACCTGGACGCCGCGCAGGAGATCGTCGGCGGCGTGCAGCGCCTTGTCGTCCTTCGGGTCCGGCGGCACGTAGGACTGCGACCCGGTCTGCTCCTTGCCGGCGTCGCCCTTGAGGTGCCCGCGCAGCGAGGCCTCGCCCTTGGTGTCGGTCTTGTTCTTCAGGTCGTCCGGCACCTCCTGCAGCACCTCGATGTCCGGGGTGATGCCCTTGGCCTGGATCGAGCGGCCGGACGGCGTGTAGTAGCGCGCCGTGGTCAGCCGCAGCGCGCCGTTGCCGGAGCCGAGCGGAATGATGGTCTGCACCGAGCCCTTGCCGAACGAGCGGGTGCCGAGAACGGTCGCGCGCTTGTGATCCTGCAGCGCGCCGGCGACGATCTCCGAGGCCGAGGCCGAGCCGCCGTTGATCAGCACGATGAGCGGCTTGCCCTTGGTCAGGTCGCCCGGTCGCGCATTGAAGCGCTGCGTCTCGTCGGCGTTGCGGCCGCGCGTCGACACGATCTCGCCCTTCTGCAGGAAGGCATCGGCGACCGAGATCGCCTGGTCGAGCAGGCCGCCCGGATTGTTGCGCAGGTCGAGGACGTAACCCTTGAGCTTGTCCTCCGGCACTTTCGACTGGATGTCGGCGATGCCCTTCTTGAGGCCTTCGGTCGTCTGTTCGTTGAACTGCGTCAGGCGGATGTAGCCGATGTCGTCGCCCTGGACGTTCCAGCGCGCCGAGCGCACGCGGATGACATCGCGCGTGATCGAGAGCTCGAGCGGCTTGTCGGCGCCCTTGCGCATGATGGTGAGCTTGATCTTGGTGTTCACCGGGCCGCGCATCTTCTCGACCGCCTGGTTGAGGGTCAGCCCCTGCACCTGGTCGTCGTCGAGCTTGGTGATGATGTCGTTGGCGAGCACGCCGGCCTTGGCCGCGGGCGTATCGTCGATCGGCGCGACGACCTTGATGAGGCCGTCCTCCATCGTCACCTCGATGCCGAGGCCGCCGAACTCGCCGCGCGTCTGCACCTGCATGTCGCGGAAGCTCTTCGCGTCCATGTAGCTCGAATGCGGATCGAGCCCGGTGAGCATGCCGTTGATCGCGTTCTCGACGAGCTTGGAATCTTCCGGCTTCTCGACATAGTCCGCGCGCACCCGCTCGAACACGTCGCCGAACAGATTGAGCTGCCGGTAGGTGTCGGCCGCGGCCGCCTTGGCGCTGGCGCCGACCAGGGCAATGTGCGGTTGGACCGCGAGCAACGTGAGTGCCGCTCCCGAGGCAGCGCCGAGGAGTACCAGAGTGGTCTTGCGCATCATCCGCGAACCTTTTCGCCTTCCCCAGACGCCCACCATGGGCCTGGATCGACGGGAGTCCCGTCCTTTCGCAATTCGACGTACAGCACCGGTTGTGAGGAGCCAGCAGCCAGGATGGCGGCGATCCGGGAGCCGTTTCCCATCACCGCAACGGGTTCTCCGGTCAGTACGAACTGTCCGAGATCGACTGATATCCGATCCATCCCAGCGAGCAACATATGATAGCCGCCGCCGACATTCAGGATCAAGAGTTGGCCATATGACCGGAACGGGCCGGCATAAACCACCCAGCCGTCGGCCGGCGCCGTCACTTGCGCGGCCGCGCGGGTGGCGATGGAAATGCCCTTCTCGGTTCCGCCGACGCCGTCGGAATCGCCGAATACCTTCAGTTTGACGCCGTTGACCGGGGTCGGCACACGCCCGCGCAGCGAGGCGAAGGCGACGGCCGGCGCCATCCGGCCCGGGTCGCGCAAAGTCGTCAGCGAGGGCCGTTGCTCGCCGCGCGCGGCCTCGCGCGCCGCCCGCGTTGCCGGATCGATCGCCTGCTCCAGCCTGGCGATCAAATCCTTGAGATCGCCGGCCTGCTTGGCCAGATCGGCGGCACGCGCGCGTTCGGCGGCCAGCGCCTTTTCGTGCTCGGCCTGCTGTTTCTGACGTTCGCCGACGAGCGCGGTCATGCGCGTCCGCTCGTCGCCGAGCGACGCGAGCTGCTTGTTCAGGTTGTCGCGCTCGGCGGTGATCCTGGCGCGCAGGCCGACGAGCTCGGAGAGGTCGTGCGCCAGCGACGCAACCTGCTCGCGCATTTCCGGCAACACCGCGCCGAGCACCATGGCCGTGCGCACCGACTGCAGCGCGTCTTCCGGGCTCGCGACCAGGGCCGGCGGCGGCCGCCGGCCAATGCGCTGCAACGCCGCCAGCACTTCGCCGATGACGCCGCGCCGGCCGTCGAGCGATTTGCGGATCGCGGCTTCCTGCTCGTCGAGCGGCTTGAGCCGCTCTTCGGTCGCGCTCACTTTGTCCTCGACCTCGCGCACGCGCGCGGCGGTGTCGATCAGCGCCTGATTGAGCTTGCGGCGGTCGGCGCCGATCTCCTCGAGCTCGCGCTTGATCGTGGCCTCGGTCTCGGCGGATTTCTGCTGCTGCTCGCGCAACGCCTTCAGCTCGTCGTCGTGCTTCTGGAGCACGTCGACCTTGCCGTCTTTCAGGTTCTGCGCGGGCGCCGGCGCCTGCTGCGCCGCCGCCGCCGCGGGCATGACAAGGCCCAAGCTCGCGACCAGGGCCGCGCGGGCATCGAGACGGCGAAGACCGCCAAGGCAAATCATCGCGGCCACGTTACGCCTGGGTCCTGGGAGGGCAAGCCATTGCCGGGGGTTGTGCCTGCCGATTACGTCCAAAAATGGCCGCACCTCGTAAATTTGCCGTCATCGGTGGCCCCTCTCATCAGGCCCGGTGGTAGGGATGTCCGGACAGGATGGTTGCCGCCCGGTAAAGCTGCTCCATCAGCATCACCCGCGCCAATTGGTGCGGCCAGGTGGCGGTCCCGAAGGCGAGCCTCAGGTCGGCCTTGTCCGACAGGCTGGCGGCGAGGCCGTCGGGACCCCCGATCACGAACACCAGCGCCGCCTTGCCGGCGTCGCGCCATTGCGCGATCTGGCCGGCAAGGCTGCCGGAATCGAGGTTGTCGCCGCGCGGGTCGAGCAGGATCACCGCGGCGCCCTGCGGGATGATGTTGGCGAGCGCGATCGATTCCTCGATCATGCGCTTGCCGGCATCGTCGGCGCGGCTCTCGCGGATTTCCAGGATCTCGACGTCACGCAGGCCGAGGCTGCGGCCGCTCTGCGCCGCCCGTTTCCGGTAGCGTTCGCAAAGCTCGGTTTCGGGGCCCTGCTTGAGGCGACCGATCGCGGCCACGACGATGCGCATCGCGCCGGCGACGGCTCAGTGGGCCGGGCGTGCGTCGCCGCCGCGGCCCGCCCACATCTTCTCGAGATTGTAGAAGGCGCGCACGTCCGGTTGGAAGACGTGCACGATCACGTCGCCGGCATCGACCAGCACCCAGTCGCCGACGCGCTGGCCTTCGACGCGCACGCGCGTGACGCCGGCCTTGTGCAATTGCCTGACCACTTCGTCGGCGATCGAGGCGACATGGCGCTGCGAACGACCCGTGGTGATGACCATGTAGTCGGCGATCGACGATTTACCGGCGAGATCGATGCTGAGGGTGTCCTCGGCCTTCATGTTGTCGAGGCTCGCGAGGACGACAGGAAGCGTCTGCGGCGCACTGGCGCTTTCGGACGCGGTGTCGGGCGCGGACTTCTTCGCCCGAGACAGGGCTGGTGTCGGCAGGGGTGTCTATCCTTTCATGCCACCGGCCCGGCGCAGCGGGCCACGAGCGCAAAGATAACGACGGCCGCGGCGGACTGCCAGTGGCGGCGTCGCCGTCAATTGCTGTCGGCGGCTGGCGCCTTTTTCGTGGAACTCGCGGCTTTGTCGCGCATCGCCCGCAGCGCCGTCGACGACAGAGGCGATTTCAGGCCGTGCAGGAAGGTCCAGGCGGGGGCCTTGCGGTCGGCGAGGCTGGAGGCGGCCGTTTCCGGCACTCGCGCGCCGCGCAGCGCCTGGCCGGCCGGGCTCGCCGCGGCATAGAGGCTGGGGCCGAGGCGGTCGATAACGGCGATGGGGACGAGCTTGGCGATATCGCGCCATTTCTGCCAGCGATGGAAACTGCGCAAGTTATCGGCGCCCATGATCCAGACGAAGCGCACGCCGGGGCAGCGGCCGACCAGCCAGGAGATGGTGTCGTAGGTGAAGCGGGTCTTGATCGCCGCTTCGAGCCCGGTGACGTCGATGCGCGGATGGTGCGTCAGCGCCCGCGCCGCGGCGATGCGCTCGGCGAGCGGCGCCAGGCCCTTCGTGTTCTTCAGCGGATTGCCCGGCGTCACCAGCCACCAGACGCGGTCGAGCCGCAGCCGTTTCAGCGCCAGCAGGCTGGCGGCGACATGGGCCTGGTGCGGGGGATCGAAGGTGCCGCCGAACAGACCGATCCTCATGCCGGGCGCATGCGGAGGGAGGATGCGCTCGGCGCGGTCGAGCTCCTGCGGATTCACGGCCGAATCTGACCGTTTCCGCGGATGCGGTACTTGAACGTGGTGAGCTGTTCGACGCCGACCGGCCCGCGCGCGTGCAGGCGGCCGGTGGCGATGCCGATCTCGGCGCCGAAGCCGAACTCGCCGCCGTCGGCAAACTGGGTCGAGGCGTTGTGCAGGACGATCGCCGAATCGACCTCGGCGAGGAACTTCGCCGCCACCGCATTGTCGTTCGTGACGATCGCGTCGGTGTGATGCGAGCCGTGGCTCTCGATGTGCTCGATGGCGCCGTCGACGCCGTCGACCACGCGCACGGCGATGATGGCGTCGAGATATTCGGTCGCCCAGTCGTCGTCCGTCGCCGGCTTGACGCGCGCGTCGACCGCCCGCGTCGCCGCGTCGCCGCGCACCTCGCAGCCGGCATCGAGCAGCATCTGCACCAGCGGCTGCAAATGCGTCGCGGCGCAGGCGCGATCGACGAGCAGCGTTTCGGCGGCGCCGCAGACGCCGGTGCGGCGCATCTTGGCGTTCAGCACGATCGTCTTCGCCATATCGAGCGAGGCGGCGCCGTCGACATAGACGTGGCAGTTGCCTTCCAGATGCGCGAACACCGGCACGCGCGCTTCCGCCTGCACGCGCGCGACCAGGCTCTTGCCGCCGCGCGGTACGATGACGTCGATATTGCCGTCGAGCCCGCCGAGCATCATGCCGACGGCGGCACGGTCGCGCGTCGGCACGAGCTGGATCGCGGCGGCCGGCAGGCCGGCCTCGACGAGGCCCTTCTCGAGGGCGGCGTGGATGGCGCGCGAGGAGCGGCTGGAATCCGAGCCGCCGCGCAGGATCGCCGCGTTGCCCGACTTGAGGCACAGCGCGCCGGCATCCGCCGTGACGTTCGGGCGGCTCTCGTAGATGATGCCGATGACGCCGAGCGGCACGCGCACGCGCGCGATCTGCAGGCCGTTCGGGCGCGTCCAGTCGTCGATTTCCGCGCCGACCGGGTCCTTGAGATCGCGCACGACCTCGATGCCGGCGGCGATGGCCTCGATGCGGGCCTCGGTCAGCGTCAGGCGGTCGAGAAAGGCGGAGGTCGAGCCCGCTTTGCGCGCTTCGGCGAGATCCTCGGCGTTCGCGCTCAGGATGCGCGGCGCGTCGGCGCGGATCGCGGCCGCCATGGCGCCGAGCGCGCTGTCCTTCTGCGCCGTCGGAGCGAGCGCCAGAACCCGCGCCGCGGCGCGCGCGCGGCGGCCGATCTCGGCCATCGCGGCGGCGATATCGCCTGCTCCATCAATGCTTTTCAGCGGCGCGGTCATCCTCAACAGCCCGTCAAACCCAAAAGTCCGGCGGCCTTCCTATCACGTCGAAGTTTCGGCTGCGAGGTGGCCCGGCCGGCGGCATGGCTCCCATGGGCACTGTTACGGTTTGGTTTGGCGGGCACACGAGCGATCAGTGATGGACGTAATATCTAGAAGGTGCGCTGGTAGGGCTATGCAGTTGGAAAAGCGTCAGAAAAGCACAATTATGGGTTTAGTAGTTTTTCTGGCCTATCACATGGTTGTGTCCAAAAGGACACACCGATGCCCCGATTGGCAACGATGTTGCCCGAACTGAATTGGTAGTCAGCCAGACTACGAAGTAGTGTGATTCGGGCGAGCGCCAGTAAGAGTTCAAGGCGCAGGAGGGCTTGCAAATGTCAGCACCGGTACGGGCCGATCAGAGCCAGACTGTTGCTACGGCCCAAGTTCAAAACGATCAAAACCAGGGTAGCTATCCTGCGGAGATTTCGCCCGAGCAGCTCGATTGGCTTCGTGAGCAGGCCGCTGAGCGGCGGCGCGAGTGGACAGCACACGCTGAATCGGTGGTTCACAACCATAAGTCGTGATACTCCAGAGCCGCTATGGCGCGGCGCTGGCATCCCCTAAAAGACCTCCCAAAGATTCACGACATCATCTGGTGCAACATCCCTTTTCGGGAAACGCCAGATGTGCCCGGACCCCCGCATCCCGCTTTGGTGCGGGCGATCGAAAAATATGAGCCGTTGGGGCAGGCTATCGTTCACGTTAGCCGCGGCACAACCAATCTCAAGAAGGACAAGCGCGAGTTTCTCGATTTGATCATTGAGAAACCTGGAGAGATGGCTTTTTGCGGCTTAAACGAGCCAACTCGTTTCGACTTGGATGACGGCCAAAGCCTCGTTCCGTGCTTATGGGACAACGTATTTTTTCCGAACCCAAAGCCAGTCGGAAAATTGAACATCGACTGCATTCGTCGAATGAACAACCGCCTGCGCGGATGGAAGCCAATTCCGGATCAGTTTAAGCAGAAGTAGCTCGACCAAGGTCTCCAGTTTCGAATGAATCGGTCAGATCAACGATATCGCCGATGTCCCAAGGGGTATCGGCGATGTCTACGGCCATCGCGGGCGAGGCTTTTACTGCCAAATTGACCCGCGCGTAATTGTTGCCCCGCACGGCGCGCTTCCCGATGCCGATGCATTCTGGCGGGCTGCAATAGCATCCTCTTTCATTGCTGACCTTCAAATGACGCCGGCGAGCCACACAAAGCCGCTACGTATTCCGTGATGCGGCTGGAAATCGCCCCTCCGGGGCGCAAGTGCAGGGGCGGCGCGGCTGATCCCGTTCCAGCCTGTAACAGCGCCCTCCCATGGTAACTGGGGATAGCGAGGATAACGGCGGCCGATTTCGAACCGGTCAATATTGCTTGATGTTGTCCCGCCAGGATTCCCGTCAGCAAGGGAGGGTTCCATGGCGTCGAGCATCGGTCGTTTGCCCAGCCGTTTCCCGGTCGGCACGAAATTCGTCATCGAGGCCCGCCCGCGCGGCAAGGGTCGGCCACCGGCCTATGTCCGCCATCTCGAATTTCCGGATGGCACCACGATGCGGCTGCCGGAGCGGCCGACGATCGTCACCGGCAAGCCAGTCCCCCGCCGCCAGCGCGCGCGCCACTGACCCCCCTGCAAGACGGGCCCGTTCGCAGGGCAAAAAAAAGGGGGCCCGCAGGCCCCCTGGGGGTAGTTGCTTCGGCGCCACCAAGGCGCCGGCGGCTGATCGAGGTGGGGGTAGGGAAGAGGCAGGACCCCGACCGGCCGTGTCGCTTTATGAGCATAATCTGGCGTCAAATGCCCCGCCCTTGCCAGTTGCCAAATCGTCGCGTGAGCCAGATTGCCGCGCCGAACAATGACTTATGCGAAAACCCCGGCCTCCTGGAGAAGGCCGGGGTTGACGGGCGATCGGTCGATCGCCTCTGCCTCAGGTCCTGGGTCGCGTCGTGCCAAAACAATGCACGATACCGGACATTCGTTCCGCGTGGCCTATTCGCCGGCCAGCGCCAGATCGTCGCGATGGATCATCGCCGTGCGGCCGGTGAAGCCGATGATCGACTGGATGTCGGCCGATGACCGACCTCTGATCTTGTCGGCATCGTCGGCGTCGTAGGCGATGAGGCCGCGGCCGATCTCGGCCCCGTCCGGCCCGCGCACGATGACGGCATCGCCGCGGCCGAAGGCGCCCTCGATCTTCACGACGCCGGCCGGCAGCAGGCTGGCGCCGCCGCGCAGCGCCCGCACCGCGCCGGCATCGATGTGCACGGTGCCGTGCGGCTCGAGCGAGCCGGCGATCCATTTCTTGCGCGCGGTCACCGGATTGGCCGGCGTCAGGAACCAGGTGCAGGGGCCGCCGTCGGCGATGCGCTTGAGCGGGTTCGCCACGCGGCCGGAGGCAATGACCATGTGCGTGCCGGCGGTGGTGGCGATCTTGGCGGCCTCGATCTTGGTGACCATGCCGCCGCGCGAGAGCTCCGAGGCCGAGACGCCGGCCATGGCCTCGATCTCCGGCGTGATGCGCGGCACCACGGGCACGAGCCGTGCGTCGTTGCCGGGCGCCGGCGGCTTGTCGTAGAGGCCGTCGATGTCGGAGAGCAGCACGAGCAGGTCGGCGCTCGTCATGGTGGCGACGCGGGCGCCGAGACGGTCGTTGTCGCCGTAGCGGATTTCGGAGGTCGCGACGGTGTCGTTCTCGTTGATCACCGGCACCGCGCGCCATTGCAGCAGCGTCGCGATGGTCGAGCGGGCGTTGAGATAACGCCGCCGTTCCTCGGTGTCGCCGAGGGTCACCAGAATCTGGCCGGCGGTGATGTCGTGGCGCGACAGCGCCTGCGT
>Ga0187815_10001306_pt1 | contig 11760 bp, 11 predicted proteins | sample NC_S_5_FD_132962 | JGI IMG/M metagenome (GOLD analysis project Ga0187815, IMG submission 132962) | Wetland sediment microbial communities from Neuse River Estuary, North Carolina, USA - ASW-S_5 | ecosystem: Environmental > Aquatic > Freshwater > Wetlands > Sediment | place: USA: North Carolina...
CTCCGATTTGCGACCATCGACGCGGCCGGCCCAACTCCCGGCGCGAAATTCGCCCCGCATGGGTAAGCTGAAAGGGGGGGCTGCGGGTGCGTCCGGTCGATGACGTCGGAGCGTGAGGTATCTGTCCCGGTTGACGGTCGTGCGCTCGACTGCTTCCTCGCGTTCCCGGACTTGAAGGAGGGTGGCGGGCGCCGCCCGGCTGTCATCGTCATCCACGAGATCTTTGGAACCGACGCGTTCATCCGGACTGTCACGCGCCGGTTCGCGGGACTGGGATATGTGTCTACTGCACCGAATCTCTTCACGGGGGAACTGCAGCGGCTGATGACTCCGGCCAACGTTGCGCTGGCAATACAGGCCTTCGCCCAGGCACCTCCCGACCTTCGACGAGATCCCTCCAAGTTTCCAGCGTTCTTGGCCGCTCAACCGGCCGAACGTCGACCGATCTTGGAGGCATTCGGAAAGGTCCAGCAGCCGCGGGTTCAGGAGGGGTTTGCCCGGGAACTCCACGCAGTGGCGGATTACGTGCGGGGGCTCCTTGAGGTCGACCCGCCTCGGGTAGCGTCGGTAGGCTTCTGCTTCGGTGGCGGAATGGCTGCGCGTCTTGCGACAATCGATCCCGAGCTCCGTGCGGCGGTGGTGTTCTACGGCCAGAACCCGCCCTTCGGGGAGATCCCGCGCATTCGGGCGCGGATGCTGGGGCTCTACGGGGGCGAGGACCCCGGCATCACGCAGACCATCCCGGCGTTCGCGGAGGCGATGACGGCGGCGGGGAAGCACCTCGAGTACCACGTGTACCCCGGTGCGAAGCACGGCTTTTTCAACGACACGCGGCCGAACTTCCATTCGACGAGCGCGACCGACGCCTGGGAAAGGGTTGTGCGGTTCCTCGACGAGAGTTTCGAGACGTGAGCCGGTCGCGGGATGCACCGCCGAGGAGGTCGACCCGGTCTCAGAGGAGCGTCGTCGTATAGGTCCCGCTGACGCGGATTGTCGCGATGGAGGAGGAGATCCGCAAGCCCGACTATCTCGATGGCGAACGGGAAGGCTGAGCCGTGACCCGAGAGGGTTCCGGCGCCGAGGCGTCAGAAAAGAGGTCGTAGATTCTCACGAGATGTTCCTGGGCGATTAGCGCGACGTACACGACCGCCACCTGGACGAGGCCGAGGTACCATGTGTTTGCAAAGAGCGCGGGCGCTCCGCCGCCCCCCGAATGGGCCGCCAGGCTGATCCCCGCCGTTGCAGCGGCCGTGGTCGAGCAGCACGCTCCTAGCGTGACGAACGCGATCATCGCCGGGGTGAGGCCGACGGCAGACCGGACGGCCGTGGCTCCGAGGGCTCCGGTGTCGCGGTGTCGGAGAAGTCGGACAACTAGGAGCACGGCCAGCGCCATTCCAAGACCCACGCCGGCGGCGCTCAGGGTCATCAGGATCGCCGAGAGGATCGGTAGGTCGACCTGAAAGTACGGGCCCCCTGCGAGGATTGCCGGGTAGGTCCAGCCGGCACCCGGGCCGGAGGGTTCGATGTAGAAGAAGACGGGAATGTTCAGCCGATGGAGTGGAATATAGAGCATTCCGCTGTAGAGCATCGCGCCGAACGCGTAGCCGAGCCCTATCAATCCCACTAGGAGACGATACCTCAGACCCATCAGGAGGGATCGGGTCCGCCGGAGCGCGAGAAGCGACCCAACCCGGGATATCCACGGGGATGGCATCGGCGCGTGCAGGAGCGGCTCTCGCCTTATACAGGAGCAGTTCGAACCTCGAAAATGGGGGGCGGTCAACGGACCGTCCGCGCGTCGGACGCGGAAGGCGTACGAACACTATCCCTAAGAAAGGCGCCGGGGTCAATGCCCTAATGTCTGGTGAGCCGAATCGACCGCCGGACGACTCCCGGGTCAAGTATCGGGAGATGCACCGGCCGAGCGGCGTGGACGCGGTCCCGGGAGGCACCCCACGCCGGGGCGTGCTGCCCTACGTCGTCTTGGTCGTGGTCACGTTCTTCATCAGCTGGTTCGTCTTCGCGACGGTGACGGGCGTTCCGGTGGGGCTGGTCGCCCCGCCGTCGCACTCGTCCTCGGGCACGCCGGCCACCGGCGTGATCCTGACGATCAACAACCCCTTCGACACCACGAACAACTCGAGCACCGATCAGTACGCCCCCGCCAATTTCACCGTGCCGGCCCATACCTTGCTGGAGTTCACCCTCATCAACTACGACACGGGACAGAACCCGGTCACTCCCGTCCAGGCGGCCGTCAGCGGAACGCTCGGGGACTGTATTTACCTCAACGCGACCCCGACCGCGCTCGGGCCGTGTGTGCACTCTGTGCCCACCGGATTTATTGCCCACACTTTCTCGTTCGTGGGCGGGGCCTATGCCGGATTCAACGTGCCGCTGCCCTCCGCGATCAACTCGCCGGTGGGTGGCATCGGGGCCAGTGTGACCTTCTTCACGTACTTCAACCAGACCGGCACGTTCACTTGGAACTGCCTCGCCCCGTGCGACCCGTACTCGATGGCGACCTCCGGGTTCATGACGGGAACGATGACCGTCGTCTCCCCGTAGCCTATGAGCAGCCGGCCCGCGCGACGTATGCCGGCGCTCACGACGCCCATCGTCTGGGGGCTCCTGCTCAGTTTCTGTCTCCTGGCGCTCCTTGGAGTCGTCGCGGAGGTCTCTTCCATTCCTGGACGGGACCTCGCCGTCTCGGCCAGCGTCTCTCCCGCAACCGTCCGTGGCGCCTCCGGTAGCGGCGACCCTTCGGGGTCCAACTCCAACGAGCTCTGTCCTTCCTCCGGGCCGACTATCCTCGGGATCGAGTGGAACTGTGTCGCGATCCTGAACCTGACCGAGGTCGCGCTCATACTGGCCGGGATAGGCATCGTGGCGTACGTGTTCAAAGACTCAGACCGAGCGGAGCTGCCGGGCGACGCCACCGACGTGCCGGTCACGGCGGAAGAAGAGGCGGAGTATCAGAGAGACCGCGAGCTCGGAGTGCCATACCACCCGCAGAAATCTCCGTCGGGGGAGGAGCGAGAGTGAGCGGTATCGGGGGGCCCCTCTACGGAGGCCCGGACTGCGCACTCTGCCCCTCCGCGCACGCCTCGTACTACCGCCTCACCGACCGGGAGCGAACCCGGTTCCCACCGGGCGTTGTGCGTCGCCTGGGGGCCGTTCCTGCGCCGAGCCCGGAAGAGGTCGACGAGGCAAAACGAAGCACGCTCAAGCTCGCGCTGATCGGGGGCATGCTGGCCCTGGGAACAGCGGGCGTCGCGAGCTTCCTCCGCTTCGCGGTCCCGCCTCCGGCGGGGTCCGCGACCTTTCCTCGGGTCCAGCTCCTCTACTCGGACGGGACTCCCGTCCTCGCCTCCAGCTATCGCTACCCGTCCACCTCCACCGACCTGATAGTGTTCAACTATCCGTTGGACAACGAGCCCAACCTGTTGCTGAACCTACCCTCGGCGGCTCCGGGAGGCATCGGTCCGAACCAGTCGCTGGTCGCCTTCTCGGCCGTCTGTCAGCACCTGGGCTGCATCCCGCCCTTCATTTCGTACTATCCGCCCGGCGCCTGCGGCACCTTCCACGACGGCCGAGCCTTCATTCATTGCGTGTGTCACGGCTCTACGTACGATCCCGCGACGGCGGCCCCGGGCGGGGGCGCCGCGATTGTCACGGGCCCGACCCAGTCCGCGCTGCCCCAGGTTGTCCTACTGTGGGACCAGGCATCCGACCAGGTCTTCGCGGCGGACGTGGTGGGCCCTCCGGTGAAGGGTCACTCCTCTACCCTCGTAGGGGGGAACGTCGTCTTCAATCCGGTCATAACCGAGGCTCCCCAGGTGCCCACCCAACAGTGCCCGGTGTAGCAGAGGGACCCCGATGGCGGAAAGTGGAGGGAATGCGGTCCGCCCAACGCCGCCGACGTTGGGGCCGGTCGCGGCGGTCTACAACCGGTCCCTAAACTCTCTTTGGAATTTCTTGGAGAGCCGGACGCACATCTCCAAGTGGCCGTACCGGCCCCAGCCCGAGTTCAGCTTCAACCCGTCCTACTGGACGGGCGCGTTCGTCGCGGTCGGATTCATGCTCCAGGTCCTTACCGGCCTCCTCCTCCTCTTCTACTACGATCCGTCGACGGCCTCGATCACGACCGGCGGCGCCCCTCAGGCGTGGTCATCGACCCTGTACGTGATCCAGACGGCACCGTTCGGCTGGCTGCTGCTGACCAGCCACCTGTACGGGGCGTATGCAGTCATCCTGCTCGCCTTCGTCCACTTCTTCCGTGGGTTCTATACCGGGATCTACAAGCGACCGCGGGAGTTCTCGTGGATGCTGGGCACGATCCTGCTGTTCCTGATGCTGGGGATGGGGTTCACAGGGTATCTCCTCCCGTACACCGCCCTCTCGGTCGGCGCGACGGACGTGGGACTCGCCCTGGTCAACGCCGTCCCCATCATCGGCCCGATCACGTACCCACTCATCCAAGGCAACGGGACCTTCCAGGGACTGCTCTCCCGGATGTTCGCCCTCCACGTCGTGCTGATCCCTGTCGCCCTCCTGACCCTCCTATACGTCCATGTGACGCTGTTCGAGTCCCATGGGATCGGACCCCGCGCCAGCAGCGACCCTCGGGCGAAACGGGTGCTGACCGGGGCCGACGACCGGAAGCTCGGGAGTTGGTTCCCGAGGGTATTCCTCTACATGCTCAAGTGGGGCCTCGTGTACGTTGGATGCCTCCTGCTCATCTCGTCGGCGTTCCTGGTGAAGCTGGCGCCGGCGTTCGGTGCCGCCGGACAGGGTGGGGCGTCTCCGGAGCCGGACTGGTACTTCCTCTGGCTCTACAAGGTCGCCGATTTCCAGTACGTCACCCCGACCATCGCCGTGCTCCTGGTCGGCCTCCTCGCGCTGTTCATCTTGCTCTTCCCATGGATCGAGACCGTGGTCGGCCGGGCCATTCCCCGATTGAAGAATACGCGAACGCACCCTCGCGACCGACCGGTGGTCCTCTTCACCGCCACCTACCTTCTCTCGTTCTTCGGCCTGATGACCATCTGGGGCGGCGTGATGCCGGGCGTCACCATACCCGTCCAGATGTACGTGGCCTACCTGGGCACGCTGGCCCTGGTAGAGGGCGTGGTCATCGGGTTCCTTTATTACCGGTACCAACGGTCGTACCGGGCGCGCTTGCTCGCGGCCCAGGAGGGCCGGCGGGTTCCGGCTTCGTCGCCCGTTGCGCGAGAGGCGGCCGAGCCCCGAAAGGTCCCCGCCTCTTCCCCGGGCTCCCGTGAGTTCTGGGATGGATCGACGGCCCTGGTCGCGATGGCCCTGGCCGGCCTGCTCGTGCCGCTGGGATACATCCTAGACCAGCGGTCGTACGTGGGCGCCGGGAACGAGATGGCGTTTGGCCTCGCGACGGCGGTCATGGCGTTCGGCCTGGCCGGCATGGTCCAACTTCTCGATAGAACCCTGTTCCGTCACGCGTCGACCCCCAGCGTGTGAGGGTCCTCCTCGAGCCCCGGGTGGTGCCCTCGCTCCGGGTCATAAGAGCGGTGTCGTGTACGTGCCGTTGATCCAGACCGTGGTGTCGGGGGGAAGAAAATCGGTCACCCCGATCACTTCGACGCCGAATGTGAAGGGCGTGCCGTGGCCCGAGAAGGTCCCGGCCCCCCCCTGGCCCCACGTGGTGTTCGGGTCGAACTGGTTTCCCTGCTGGTATTCCGACACCGAGAGAAACACGGGCGTGCCATCGGATTCATCGATCGCGAGCTGGGCCGTCGCGTTGTTGCCGATCCAGGTCACCCACCAGCTGAACCGGATGGTCGATTGCGTTGGGAAGGCGTACGTGGTTTGAGTGAATTTGGCGCATCCGCACGCCGGGGCGAAGAAAGTGAAGGCGAAATGGTGGGGAGGCGTGGTGGCCCCGGGGAGCACCTGGACGCCGATCACGACCGCCACGACGACCGCCAGTACGGCCACCGCACTCCATAGAATGGTACCTTTCCGGCGCTTCCAGACGTCCTGTAGGCGGGACGAGCCGGCCTCCATAACGCCGGACAAGGCATTCGGGAGAATTTGGACTCTCGGTTCGTCGGGATAGACCCCGGACCCCCGGTTCCACTCCACGCTACGCTCATTAGGCGTCGCGACGCTTTCTAGACGGAGGATGACCGGGAGACGCCGGCAACCTTCCTGATCTACGGTCCTAGAGGCGGAGCGTGGGGTTCCCAACTATCCGGTGTCCATGAGCAGCTCCCCTTCGCCGCCTCCCAGCGGGCCGACTGACGACATCCACGACGCGATCCGGATCGCCCAAGGGGCCCGAACCAGGCCCAAGGTGGCGCTCGCGATCGTGGCGGTTATCGCCATCACCGTCGTTACGGCCGGCTGGGTGGCCGGTTGGTTCGCCCCGACGCCCGCGGTCGTTCCTCCACAGACCTGTGCCGGCCAGGTTGTTCTGGAAGGCGCCGGCGCCGCCACCGTCAGTCCGGCCATGCGCGTCTGGTCCGCGGAGTACAACACTACGGTGTGCGCAAAGGTGGCCTACGTGAGCGCGGGCTCTGGCATCGGCGAGCTCGCATCCAAGGCCGTCGATTTCGCCGCTATTGCCGCTCCTCTTTCTTCCTCCGAGGCCTCACAGCTCGGTGCGGGGGCGATCGTTCTCCCGGTGGCGTTGCAGGCCACGGTCGTGGCCTACAACGTACCCGGGGCCCCGACGGGACTCCACCTCACCGGGGCGGTCGTCGCCGCCATATTTCTGGGAGAGATCACGAACTGGAACAGTTCGGCGATCCGGACCCTGAACCCCACCGCGCATCTCCCCTCGGACCTCCCCATTACTCCGGTCCACTGCTCGGGCGGTTGCGCCACCACCCTGGGCTTCACCGGATACCTCTCGCAGGCGAACGCGACCTGGAACGCGACCGTCGGGACCAGCGCCTCGCCGACATGGCCCGCCGCCCCCCGGGCCACCGGCGAGTCCGGCAGCCCCGCTATTGTCGCCACCGTCAACGAGACCCCCGGCGCGGTCGGGTACGCTGAGCTCCCGCTCGTCCTGCAGGAGAATCTCTCTTGGGCGGATCTCCAGAATCCGGAGGGTAGCTTCGTCGCCCCCTCTGCGACGAATACTACGGCCGCGGTGGCGGCCGCATTCCCGACATTGCCCCCGGAGACGGGGGTGCCGCCCAACGAGTCCCTCGTGGACGAGAACGGCACGGACACGTACCCGATGGCCACGCTGTCGTACGTCGTCGTCTACCAGGACCTTGGCATCGCGTACGGCGGCGGGCTCACAAAGAACGCAGCGCAGTGGCTCGGAGCGTACGTCCTCTGGATCACCACCGCCGCGCAGCCCCGGGGAGCGACGCTCGGCTACGCCCCTTTACCGGCGGTCCTGGTGACGTGGAATCAGGATTCGCTCGAGAAACTTCAGTACTACGGTCAAAGCGTACTAGCGGGGGGTGATTTCGATGGAGGATTGTGAGCCTCCCGCGTTTCCGTCCCCGTCGAGTCGCTCCGGCGAGCGGCAACGTATTTATCCGCACTCGACCGGTAAACACTGGGGGAGCAGTTCTCGCGGCATGTCGGAGCACAGGGACTACGCTCCCGGGGAAACCCGGTGACGGCGACGACGGAGGTTCGTTCCCGCCTCACTCGCTCCGCGCGCGCCGGCGTGCTGCTCGCGGTGTTCGTCGCGGACCTCGTGGTGGGTTGGGCGCTGGGCCATTTCGCGACCCCGGCCTCCACGGCCGTGGGATTCTACGGCGGGCTGGCGGTCCTGGGTCAGGCGCTCACGTCGCCGGGGTTCTTGATCCTCGCCGCGACCGAGATGGTGGCGCTGACGGTGCTACGGTGGACGAGCATCCCGTCGGCGCTGCGAGTTCCACTGCTGTTCCAGGCGGCGATCCTACTCCTCCTCCCGACGAGTCTCCCCCTGACCGCGTGGGCTACCTGGGGGCTCTATGGCGTGGCGTTCGCCATCATCGCGCTGTTCGTCTATCTGCTCCTCTTCGCGTACCGGAACCGGCAGATCGACGTTCCAGTAGCGAACTACCTGCTGGCGCTGGTAGGGAGCTGTGCCCTTCTGTCGGCCGGCCTCTTCCTTTGGAGCATCTACGGATTCCTGGACCTTCTGGCCATCGGGGTGGTCCTTCAGGTCGGGCTGTTTGCGTACGGCTTCCTCCCCCGCGCGACTCCCGAGGAACAACCGGGGATTCTGTGGCAGTTCAACGCCTTCTGGACCTTCCGACTCCTACTCTCGGTCGTGGCGGCGGAGATCTTCCTCGGCGCGACCCTCGACGCGAAGACCTGGGGAGCCTCCTTCCTCGGCGTGGTCCCGTTCCTTCCGCTCGCGGGCGGGCCCCTGGCGGTCGTGGGCCACTCACTCTACAACATGCTCTGGTTCCTCGCGGCAGTGTCCATCTCCGCCTGGTTCCTGACCCTCCTGGGCGTCTGCATGGGGGCGCTCGTCGTGCCGAAGTTCTGGACGATGAAGCACCGGGAGCAGAAGATTCGCCTGGCCCTCATGATGGGAGCCTTCGCGGTCGCTGGGGTCTACATCCCGAGCATGTGGACCTCGACTCCGTTGCTCCACAACGCCGCGCTGGCGAGCTGGCCGGTCCTCGGCTGGGGCATGGGGCTCCGGACCGGTGGGCCGTTCGTCACGAGCTTCTTCGCCGGCATCCTCGTGATGTACGCGGCCGTGGGGTCGCTGTCCGTCCTGTTCGGTCGGCGGGCCATCTGCTCCGTCATGTGCGGCGCGGCGATGATGTTCCAGGGCACGACCATCTCCGCGATGACGACGTTCAACCGGACCTCGTACGTCGGCCGGATGTTCCTCGGCAGTCGCTTCTCGACGGCCTTCACCGTAACCTCCAGCCTGGCACTGGTCTCTCTGGTCGGCGTCTCGATCCTGCCGTATCTTCATCTGCTCAACGCGTCGAACCAGACCCTCCTGCTCCCGTTCCTGTTCTACTTCGGGACCCTCTGGATCGTGATGTTCGTCTCGATCCCGTACGTCGGGAACTACAACTGTTCCACGACCGGATTCTGCCACTGGGGCGCGCTCAGCATGCTGTTCTCCCGGGTCGGATTCATGCGGGTGAAGGCGAAGGATGCTACCATCTGCCAGGCCTGCACGACCTACGACTGTGCGAAGGCCTGCCCGGTGGCCCTCGTTGACATGCCGCTCCAGCTCCAGGCGACCGGCGAGTTCCGGAGCGCCAAGTGCCTCGGCGTGGGCGAATGTATCGAGGCCTGTCCGTACGACAACCTCTACATCCACGACGTCCGGCACTGGGTCCGGCAGAAGTTCTGGCCGCAACGGAACCCCGACCGGCCCCTGCCGATGGTTCGCCCCACGGCGGCGCCGGCAGCCCCGCCGGCCCCCGTTCGAGCGGGTGAAACCTCCAGCTCCTCGCTCGCGTCGTGAGACAACCGGCCCGACGGTCAACCCGGAATGACTCTCCCTTAATGGGTCGTCCGGGGCCTAGCAGGCTCGGGTGAGGGCCACGCTAGAGATTCGTTTCCATGGCCGTGGCGGGCAGGGCGCCGTCGTGGCGTCGGAACTGCTCGCTCAGGCCGCCTTCCTGGACGGGAAAATGCCCCAGAGCTTCCCGTTCTTCGGCGTGGAGCGGCGCGGAGCGCCGGTGACCGCCTACACGCGGATCGACGACCATCCCATCGGCGTCCGCACCTCGATCACGACCCCCGATATCGTCGTCGTCCTCGAGCCCAGCCTGCTCCGAACGCAGCCCGTCACCGACGGACTCCGGGAGGACGGGCTCCTGCTGGTGAACACGCGGAATCCGGCCGAGGAGCTGACGATCCCGGTGCCCGCCCGTCGCGCCACCGTCGACGCGAACCAGATCGCCGTGGCTCACGGACTGGGCAGCCTGACCATGCCGATCGTGAACACGGCGGTCCTGGGCGCCCTGGCGGCGGCCTCGGGGGTGGTGTCGTTGGAGGCGCTCGACCGGGCCATCGAGGAGTTCGTTCCGGCTCGGCGCGCCGAGAATCGGGCCGCCGCCGCCGATGGGTATCACGCTGTTCGAGTGGTGGAGGCGAACTTGCCCTTCACCCCACCGGTCCCTCGGGTCGTGGCTCTCACCCAACCTCTGCCCGAGGGACCGATGGCCACCCTCTCCAGCGAGCTGCTGCATACCTCGGCCTGGCGGACACTGCGGCCGGTCATTCACCTGGACCGGTGCACCCGGTGCAACTTCTGCTGGAAGTTCTGCCCGGACGACGCGTTCTCGTTCGACGAGAAGGGGTACCCTGTCCTGCGAGCGGATTACTGCAAGGGGTGCGGCATCTGCGCCGTCGAATGTCCACCGCATGCGATCGAGATGATGGAGGAGGCATAGGCAGGTCCAGATGACGCTCATGGTGATGTCCGGAAATTACGCCCAGTCCTACGCCGCGTGCCTTGCCCGAGTGCAGGTGATTTCGGCCTACCCGATCACGCCTCAGACCTCGATCGTCGAGAAGCTGGCCGAGCTCGTAGCCTCCGGTGAGCTCCCGGCGCAGTTCGTCAAGGTCGAGTCGGAGCACAGCGCCATGCAGGTCTGCGTGAGCGCCTCCGCCCTCGGGGCACGGACGTACACGGCCACCTCGAGCCAGGGACTGCTGCTGATGCACGAGCTCCTCCACTGGGCCGCCGGGATGCGGGCCCCCATCGTCATGGGCGTCGTGAACCGGGCGGTCGCGCCTCCCTGGTCTCTCGGGGCCGACCACACGGACACGATGTCCCAGCGGGACACCGGGTGGATCCAGTTCTACGCGGAGAGCAACCAGGAGGTGTTGGACACGGTCCTCCAGGCCTACCGGCTCGCCGAGGATCCGGCCATCCGACTGCCCGTCATGGTCACCGAGGACGCGTTCTATCTCTCGCACACCGTCGAACCGGTAGAGGTCCCCGACCCATCGCTGGTGGACTCCTTCCTGCCGTCGCGCGATGCGCGGGCGGTCCTGGTGCCGGGGGTCGCCACCCGGCTGGGATCGTTCACGGGGCCTGAGCAGTACGTCGAGTTCCGCTACGAGGTCGCGAAGGCGATGGAACGTGTCCCCGCCGCCCTTCGACAGATCGAGGAGGACTACCAATCGCTCACGGGACGATTCCATGGCGGGCCGGTCGCCTACTACCGGGCCGGCGACGCGGACACGGTGCTGGTTACCATGGGGACCATGACCACGACCGCCCGGACGGTCGTCGACGAGATGCGGGCGGAGGGATACAAGGTCGGGCTGGCCAAGCTGCGCCTGTTCCGACCGTTCCCCGTCGCGGAGGTCCGCGAGTTGGCCCGACGGACGGACCGTATCGGAGTCGTCGACCGGTCGTTCACGTTCGGAGCGGCCGGACCGGCGGCGACCGAGGTCAGCGCGGCGCTCTACGGCGGACCGCATCACCCCGTGTTATCCAATTTCATCGTCGGGATCGGAGGTCGGGAAGTCACGCCGGCCCACATCCGTGCCATGTTCGACCGGCTGCTCGCCGGAGAGGGTCCCGAGACCCGCTGGATGGACCTCCCCCCGCCCCCGAAGGAGGTTGCCCATGGTTAAGCTGACGATTCCGGCCCCCGAGCTGATGCGCGCGGGTCACTCCGCCTGTCCCGGCTGCGCCCCCGCGCTCGCCATGCGGCTCATGCTGAAGGGCCTGGGGCCTCGGACCGTCGTGTCCGTGCCGGCCTGCTGCTGGACGGTCATCGACACGCCCTACCCGACGACCGCGCTGGGCGTTGCGATGCTGGACAACCCGATCGAATCCAC
>Ga0187815_10001307_pt1 | contig 11757 bp, 12 predicted proteins | sample NC_S_5_FD_132962 | JGI IMG/M metagenome (GOLD analysis project Ga0187815, IMG submission 132962) | Wetland sediment microbial communities from Neuse River Estuary, North Carolina, USA - ASW-S_5 | ecosystem: Environmental > Aquatic > Freshwater > Wetlands > Sediment | place: USA: North Carolina...
ATCCCGATACCTTCAAGAATGCCAATTCCAAGCGCGACAAGGACGGCCGCATCTACAATCCCCGTGCGGGTCTTGGTTCCTATTATCGCTACGGTCCGCGCAAGCTGGCCCAGCTGTGCAACGCCAACTACGCCAAGAAACGGAGCGAGGACGACGAAGTCGTCATCTGGCGTCCGAAAATCCACGAGTCCGTCTTCCAGCGTATCGGCAATCGCGCGCATGCCTATGCACCGGTGGGTCTGCCGCCGGTCTATGACGTCGTCAGGGGAGAAGACGGCGCGATCCTCACACCGTCGCAGTTCGGCGCCGAGGAGGATAATGAGGCCAAGATGCGTGCCGAGGCGCAGGAACATGTCTGGAACGACATCTGGAAGCGCCGCATCGTCTATTTTGCCACTGTTGGCGCCACGCTGTGGCTGTTGATGTTTCCGCTGGTCAGCGCAGCCAGGCGCGAGGACGAATTCACGAGTCCTTTCCGCTGGATCTCCGACCTCATCCGCATCGTGGGCGCCTTCCTGCCTGACTTTGCCCAGCCCTGGATCAATGGCTATGCGCGAGCACCAGTCTCGTTCGTGCTGCTCGCGCTACTTGTGGGCGGCCTGATGTGGTGGGGAATGCGCATCGCCGCGCGTATTTCGGTCAACATGGGTACGATATGGTGCGGGGTTTCCAACGTGCCTTCGGGATTGCCGCGCAATTTCATCTTTCGCCTGCGCACCCATCCCGCCTACGTCGGCTTTCACGAGAGGCTCAAATACCAGTGGGCCCCGTTCTTCTTCGCGGTGCTGCTGCTCTATCTCGGCGCCAGTCTTGCCAGTCATCTGCTTTTCAATGTGCAGGATGTGGCCGGCCTCACCTGCGTCGAGAGCGCCGCGACCAGGAAGCTGGAGAAAGGCGCGACCTCCGGGCCGATCCGGTTCAACACGTCCGATTTCTGCAAGGCGACGGGAATCATGGTCGAGAGAGGCGCAAGGTACCTCATCGAAATCAAGCCGGTGCAGGCTTGGACGGACGACGGGATTGCCGTCCCGCTCGGCGGATTCTCTCCCGCCAATCCCCCGTCATGGTACCACCGCATCAAGCTCGGCGCCTTTGTGCCGCTGCGCCGCGAAACCACCCAGGACTGGTTCCACGTCGTGCTGCGCTTCGGCCGCGTTGGCGGCGAGGAGACCTTCATCGTACCCGACCCCGACGATTACCTCATTCAATCGCCGATCAGGGCGACACGCGACGGCGAGCTCTTCATCTTCGTCAACGACGCGGTCATCGGCATCCCAGGGCTGTACGACTTCTTCTACCGGAACAATGGCGGAGCCGCGGATCTGGTGGTGACGCGACGCTAGGATCAGCCCGAAGCGCACCGATTCGCGCAAGGATTCCAGACGGGCAAGCTGAAAGCCGGGCTCGAGATCTCGCTCGTCCGCGGCTCGGGCAGCAGCCGAGGAAGCAGCGCGCGCCCGTGCGGCGAGGCCGCCCGCTGACGGCGCATCGAAATATCTGTGGTCGGCGAATTATCGCCATTTTGTCTAACTTTGTGGAGATTAACGCTACTCGTACGTCGAGAGGCGGTTGCGGTCCATCTTGCTATGCCTGAAGCCGATTACCGTCATAACTGGTCGCAACGAATCAAAGCGGCCGGGTTGGCGTTGTCGTCGGGGATTAGGTGATGTTTGTTGCTTTGACGGCCTTGGCCGCGAGCGCGTTGCTTGGGCTGGCGGTCGGCCTGCTGTTTCGGGTTTGGGCCAATGTGGTCGTCGCCCCGATTATCGCGTTTGGTTCGGCGACTGCGCTCGCAGCCGATGGCTTCCGGTTTGCGGAGGGCGTGCTCATCACGGTCGCATGCCTCGTTGCGAGCCAGGCCGCCTACCTTGCCGGTGCGTTTCTGGCGTTCCGCAGCGATGTCACGGACGCCCTAGCGGACGATGTACCCGACGATCAGCCAGGCGAAGCCCGCGAGCATGGCATCGGCAACCAGCACGAGCAGGAGCGCGGCGAGCACCCATCGCGGCCCTCTCCGCCTGAGACGTAATACCCGGGAACGTCGCGATAGAAGCTGCAGCCACGCACCGACACGGGGTGCCTTGTCGATTGCGCGAAAGCCAATATCCCTTTGGGACAATGAGAGGTTCATTACAGGACACTTTCCCGGACGATTTCTGATCTATGCTGATCTTTGGCAAAGGCTGTGCCACCGTGACCGGCCGTGCGATTGAGCCGGTCTCACTGAAAATCGCGCGGTGTCGAACTCTTCCGTAGGGGATCTGCTGTCCCCCCGCGCAAGCCGTGGCGCAGGCCTCCGCCGCAATCAATTATTGCGGTGCAATGGGTGGAACCTACACGGTTCCCAATCTACTTGCGACGATCCTCGGCGCGTGTTGTGCGCTTCCCTCACGCTTGGGATGCGATAGCGCAAGACAAGCTCCGCAATGTCGCGGAGCGGATCAAGATGTCGCCGTTGCCAGCCGAGTTCGCGCCGCGCCTTCTCGCCGCTCAAGCGCTGGTCGAGCGCATAGCCGCGCGCTCATTCGCCGAACTCAGCGGCGATCGCCTCGGATGAAATGACCTCCGGCGCCTCGCGCGCCGCGCCGTAACGCCGGGCAAAGGCGTGCGCAATCTCCGACCGCGCCAGCCCAATGACATCGTGCCGCGCGCTACAAGATTGCGCACCACGGCCGCGCCGATGATGCCGGTCCCACCAGTTGCGAACACGCGCAACGGACAGCGTCCCTTTGCCCGTCGGCGCTGGCCGGCATTATTGCGCTGCAACGCGCAGATCACGAAATTGTCTCAAAGCGAACCGCGTTGCGACAACTCGATCCAATTTCATGCTTCCGCGGGGCCGGAGGCGAGCCTGTCGCTTCTCACGCGCTGGGGATGTGATAGGCTTTTGTCGTCTGACTGCTCAGGCAGACCTACTGACGTTTCGTCTCTCGACTTCAAAACAATAACGCCAGGCTTGGCGGTTTAGGGGAGTGACGCGATGAGATCGGTTATCAACGGATGTGTGATTGCGCTTGCAGCGACCTTCGCGGTCGCGATGGCTGGTGAGGCCACCGCGCAGCAAAGGGCGCTGAAGAAATACGAGTCGGGCACCAAGGATTTCTGGACCAACCCGCCGCCCGACTGGTTCCTCGGCGACGAGACCGAAGCCCAGAAGGGCCTCGCGCCGCCTTCAGGGCCGCCGACCGGCGCCTCGGAGGCTGACCTCGCCGCGACGATAAAGAAGATAAAGCTGCCGCCGGGCTTCAAGATCGAAGTCTGGGCGCCAGGCGTGTTGCAGGCCCGGCAAATGGCGTGGGGCGACAAGGGCACGCTGTTCGTCGGCACGTTCGATCTCGGCAACGTCTATGCCATCACGGACAAAGGCGGCAAGCGAGAGGTCAAGACCGTGATCAAGGGGCTGAAGATGCCCACTGGTCTGGCCTTCCAGGACGGCGCGCTCTACGTCATCGATATCGACAAGCTGATCAAGTACGAGAACGCCGAAGCCAACATCGACAACCTCGGCAAGGGCAAGGTGGTCTATGACGACATGCCCTCCTATGTCGCGCATGGCTGGAAATATCTCGCGCCCGACAAGGAAGGCTGGTTCTACATTCCGTTCGGCCCGCCCTTCAATATCGGCATTCCGCCGACCAGCGTGTCGCAGGTCCGCCGCGTCGATCCCAAGACTGGAAATGCCGAAATCTGGGCGCTCGGCGTGCGCAACAGCGTCGGCGGCGACGTCGATCCGCGCACCGGCCGCTACTGGTTCACGGAAAATGCCCGCGACTGGATCAGCGATGACATGCCGAGCGACAAGCTCAACATGATCTCGAAGATCGGCGAGCATTTTGGCTATCCCTATTGCCACCAGGGCGACATGCCGGACCCGAAGTTCGCGATGGGTCACAAGTGCTCGGAATTCACTCCGCCAGTCGTCAATCTCGGCGCCCATGTGGCTCCGCTCGGCATGAAGTTCTATACCGGCGACATGTTCCCCGCCGAGTACAAGAACAACATCTTGATCGCCGAGCACGGCTCCTGGAATCGGCATAAGTACCAGGGCGCGCGGATCAAGCGGGTGATCGTCGGGCCCGACGGCAAGGACGCCAAGCAGGAGATCTTTGCCGACGGCTGGATCGAGGGCGATCAGGGCTATCTCGGCCGTCCCGCCGATATCGTGCAGGCCAAGGACGGCTCGATTCTCGTTGCCGACGACTGGGCCGGTGCGATCTATCGCATCAGCTACAGCAAGTAGGCGTGGGGAGCCATCGGAGGCTGCGGTTGCTTGAAAAAGCAGCCGCGGCCTCCTGTGTTTGAACGGGAATGATAATGCCCGACCGGTTTGTCTGGTTTGCCGCCTGCATCGCTTTGGCATTTGCGGGCACGATGGCTCGCGCCGCCGACATCGCGGCCGGCAAGGAAAAGGCCGAGCTCTGCGTCGGCTGCCATGGCGAGAACGGCATCTCGCAGATGGAGAACATGCCCTCGCTCGCCGGCCAGCCCGACCAGTTCATCCAGTGGCAGCTGGTCTATTTCCGCGCCGGCGCGCGCAAGAACGAGCAGATGCAGCCGATCGTCGAGCAGATCACCAACGAGGATATCCGCAATCTCGGCGCCTATTTCGCTTCGCTGCCGCCGCCGAAGAATGAAAAGGCGGACGACGATCCGGAACTATCGAAGCGGGGCGCCCAGGCCGCAGCCGGCCGGCGCTGCGCTTCGTGCCATCTGGACACCTATGCCGGCACCAAGGGCGTGGCGCGGCTTGCCGGCCAGCGCGAGGATTATCTCTTGAAAGCGCTGCGCGACTACAAGGGTGGCCTGCGTTCGGGCGGTAGTCAGGCTGCGATGGCGGAAGTCGCGTTTCCGTTGCATGAGGAAGAGATCGTCGCGCTCGCGCATTATCTCGCGCATCTGCGATAGGTTCGCTTTCTGACGCGTTTCCTTTACGCGAACCGGTACCCACCCCGCATCAAGTGCAGGGCAGGCTTTCGCTCGAAAACGCAGTCACTTTTCCGCCAGCGGGTGCAAGTCGCGCACCAGGCTCTTCAGCCGCTCTTCCACCACATGCGTGTAGATTTGCGTCGTCGAGATATCGGTATGGCCGAGCAGCGTCTGCACGATGCGCAAGTCCGCGCCGTTGTGCAGGAGATGGCTGGCAAAGGCGTGGCGCAGCACGTGCGGCGACACCAGGCGCGGCGCGAGCCCGGCGGCGCCGGCGAGCTCCTTCAGGTCGCGGGCAAAATGCTGCCGCGTCAAATGGCCGCTCTCGCCGAAGGAAGGAAACAGCCATTTTGAGCTGGCGATGCCTTTCTTCTTCGAAGACGTCTGCGCCCGCATCGCGGCGAGATAATCCGCCATCGCCTGCCGCGAGGCGTCGTTGAGCGGAACCAGCCGCTCCTTGTCGCCCTTGCCGCGCACCACGATCATGCGCGCGTCGCGCCGCGAGGCCGACAGCGGCAGCGATACCAGCTCGGAGACGCGCAGGCCCGTGGCGTAGAGCACTTCGAGCAGGCAATAGAGCCGCAGCGCGCGCAGCCGCTGCAGGCTTGAAACATCCGTCGCCTGCGCCAGCTCCCGCGCCTTGGTCAGCATGCGATCGACATCGGCGATCGACAGCACCTTGGGCAGGCCGCGGCCGCGCTTGGGACCGGACAGGATCGCGGCGGGATCGTCGCTGCGGATGCGCTCGTTGAGCAGGAAGCGGTGGAGATGGCGCATCGCCGACAGCCGTCGCGCCACGCTCGACGACTTGAAGCCGCGCGTGTCGAGGTCGGCGAGATAGTCGCGGAGCTTCTGCGTGTCCACGGTCACGAAGGTCTGGCCGGCACGGCCCAGGAATTCGGAGAAGTCGGTGAGGTCGCGGCGATAGGCTTGCAGCGTGTTGTCGCCGGCGCCCTGTTCGGCCGCGAGCATGTCGAGGAACAGGGTGATCAGCTTCGCGTCGGATGGTTTTGCGCGCATCGGCGGACCTCTGGCCCTACCTCTTGAGGAACCTGTCCTGCGGGATGGTCACCGTCATTTCCCGCGGCTTTGGATTGACGAAATTCGCCAGCGCAAAGACCACGCCATAGCCGATCCCGGCGATGATGCCGACAACCGTCAGGAAACGGAACAGACTGGGCATATCTAAGGTCTCGGGCGACGATTAACTACCAAGGCAGGGCGGGTTGCGCCGCCGGTCTTAACCAGCATGTTTCGCCCTTTCCTTGCAAGACTCTCTGGAAAGGGCGTTGGCGGGGGTAGTATAGGTGGCGCCAAACGCGGCAATTTCGCGGAAACGACACGAGCGCTTGATGTCTGAAACCACCTCGCAGGCACCCGCCAGCCTGTCCCATGACGCCGAGATCACCCTGGCGCTGGGCAAGCGCTGCATCGTGCTGATCGGGATGATGGGGGCGGGCAAGTCCACCATCGGCCGGCGGATGGCGGCGCGGCTGCACCTGCCGTTCACCGACGCCGACACCGAGATCGAGGCGGCGGCCGGCATGTCCATTCCCGATATCTTCGAGACTCATGGCGAGCCGCATTTCCGCGACGGCGAGGCGCGGGTGATCGCCCGGCTGCTCGAGAGCGGGCCGGCCGTGATCGCCACCGGCGGCGGCGCCTTCATGCGCGAGGAGACGCGGGCCCGCATCCGCGACAAGGCGGTATCGCTCTGGCTCAAAGCCGATGCCGACATCATCATGAAGCGGGTGCGCCGCCGCTCCGACCGTCCACTGCTGCAAAATGCCGACCCCGAAGGCACCGTCAACCGCCTGCTCGGCGAACGTGAGCCGGTGTACGGGACCGCCGACCTCACCATCCTGTCGCGCGACGTGCCGCACGACAAGATCGTCGATGAATGCATCGATGCCCTGCATGCCAAACTCTGCGCTGCTGCGCCGGACAAGATAGCCACCCCATGACCGCGCCCATCAAACATTCCGATCCCACCATCGTCGACGTCGCGCTCGGCGAGCGCGCCTATGACATCGTGATCGGCCGCCACGTGTTGCAATCGCTGGGTTCGCGCATCGCCGCGATCCGGCCGGGCGTGCGCACGGCCATCGTCACCGACCGTACCGTGGCAAAACACTGGCTGGCGCCCACAGAGGCGTCGCTGGCGCAGGCGGGCATCCCGGCTTCGTCCATCGTGGTCGAGGAGGGAGAGGGCTCTAAGAGCTATGCCGGGCTCGAGAAGGTCAGCGAGGCGCTGATATCAGCCAAAATCGAGCGCAACGATCTTGTCATTGCGCTCGGCGGCGGCGTGGTCGGCGATCTCGCCGGCTTTGCGGCGGCGATCCTGCGCCGCGGCGTCGATTTTGTGCAGGTGCCGACATCGTTGCTCGCGCAAGTCGATTCCTCGGTTGGCGGCAAGACCGGCATCAACTCGCCGCAGGGCAAGAACCTCATCGGCTCCTTCCACCAGCCGGTCCTCGTCATTGCCGACACCGCGGTGCTCGACACGCTCTCGCCGCGCCAGTTCCGCGCCGGCTATGCGGAAGTCGCCAAATACGGCCTGCTCGGCGATGAGGCTTTCTTCACCTGGCTGGAGAAGAACCACGCCGACGTCTTCTCCGGCGGGGCGGCGCGCGAGCATGCGATCGCCACCTCCTGCCGCGCCAAGGCGGCGATCGTCGCGCGCGACGAGCGCGAGACCGGTGAGCGCGCGTTGCTCAATCTCGGTCACACCTTTGGGCACGCGCTGGAGGCGGCGACCGGATTCTCCGATCGCCTGTTCCATGGCGAGGGCGTGGCGGTCGGCATGGTGCTGGCCGCGGAATTCTCGGCGCAGCTCGGCAAGATTTCGCAAGGCGATGCGGTGCGGATCAAACATCACCTCTCCGCCGTTGGTCTGCCGACCCGGCTGCAGGATATCGCAGGTTTCGCGCAGGAGGGGCTTGCCGACGCCGACACGCTGATGGCGCTGATGGCGCAGGACAAGAAGGTCAAGCGCGGCAGGCTGACGTTCATCCTGCTGGAAGCGATCGGCCGCGCGGTGATCGCGCCGAATGTCGAGCCCGCGCCGGTGCGTGAATTCCTGCAGCAGAAATTGGCGGGATGAGCGCGATAGCGACAGCACCTAGCGTTCCGGTAGCGTCACGCGGCGCCGGAAGAATCGCGAGGCAGCCATGAGCTCGGTCGCGATCAACCTGACGCTTGCCGTCTTTCTGCTTGCGGCCAATGCCTTCTACGTGGCGGCCGAGTTCGCGCTGGTGAAAAGCCGCGGCTTTCGCGTCAAGGCCATGGTCGAGCAGAATCGTTTCGGCGCGCGCCTGCTGCAAAGCATGATGGATGACATCGAGGCTTATCTGGCGTGCTGCCAGCTTGGCATCACCATGGCCTCGCTCGGCCTCGGCTGGGTCGGCGAGCCCACGGTCTCGGCGCTGCTCGGACCGCTCTTCACCTCGCTGGGACTGTCGGAATCCACCCTGCACCTCACCTCGTTCCTGACGGGTTTCCTGGTGTTCTCCTCGCTGCACATCGTGATCGGCGAGCAGGTGCCGAAGACGTTTGCGATCCGCCAACCCGTGCCGGTCTCGCAGTGGATCGCCTATCCGCTGTATGCGTCGTACCTGGTGTTCTATCCGCTGAACTGGCTGCTCAACACGGCCTCGCGGGGCATTCTGACCCTGTTCGGCGTGCAGGAATCGTCGCGACACGAGATCCTGACCGACTCCGAAATCGAAGGGCTCGTGGAAGAATCCGCCGAGCACGGCATCATCGAAAGCGGCGAGGCCGAATACATCCATAATGTCTTCCGTTTCGGTGATCTCGCCGTATCCGACGTCATGGTCCATCGCACCGCTATGGTGACCATCAACGCCGACATGCCGCCGGAAGACCTGGTGCGCGAGGTGCTCGCCACCGAATACACCCGCATTCCGCTCTGGCGGGACAAGCCGGAGAACATCATCGGCGTGCTGCACGCCAAGGACCTGCTGCGGGCGCTTCGCGCCAATGACGGCGACGCCTCGCAGCTCGATGTCACCAGCATCGCCCTGCCGCCCTGGTTCGTGCCGGAGATGCGGCCGATCTCGGACCAGCTCAAGGCGTTCCGCCGCCGCAAGACCCACTTCGCGCTCGTCGTCGACGAGTACGGCGAGGTGGAGGGCATGGTGACGCTGGAGGACATCCTGGAAGAAATCGTCGGCGACATTTCCGACGAACATGACATCGTCGTCGCCGGCGTACGGACGCAGTCCGACGGCTCGGTCGTAGTCGATGGCTCGGTCCCGATCCGCGACCTCAATCGCGCCATGAACTGGCACCTTCCGGACCAGGAGGCCACGACGGTTGCGGGCCTCGTCATTCACGAGGCGCGCTCGATCCCCGAGCGAGGCCAGAGTTTCACTTTCTACGGCTTTCGCTTCCGCGTGCTGCGCAGAGAGCGCAATCGCATCACGGCGCTGCGCATCGTACCGGTGCTGCGCGAGCCTGGGCTGCCGGAGCCCAGGCCGAGGCGGGCAGGGAGGTCGTTCTAGACTAGATTACCGATCCTGATTGCTCGTCATGCCCGGGCTTATCCCGGGCATCCACGTTTTGGAACTCCCTGAGGGAAGACCGTGAATGGCCGGGACGAGCCCGGCCATGACGGAAATGTGCTACTTCCGCAGCGTGCTGGCGGCGCAGCTTTGCGAGAATTCACCGGCCTTCTTCGTCGTCTCCGGCGTCAGCGTTTCCTTGTTCTTGTCGAGATCCTCGACCTGCATGTAGTCGGAGAAGGCGCGCGCGTAGCAGTCGCAATAGGTCTGCAGCTGGCCGACCGTCATCGCCTTGTTGGTGGCATCCTTGACCTGGTTCTCGAGGCAGGAATCGTTGGTGCCCTTCAACAGCGCCGCCTTGTCCGCCGGGGACAGCGGCGTCGCCTGCGCGGCCGCGCAGGAAGCGAGAACGAACAGGGCGATGAAACGGCTACGCATGGGGCATTCCTTAAGTGCTGGCATGTCATTCGATGTCGATGGTGACGGCGGACAGCTTCCACAGGCCATCCGACGGGATGAAGCCGAGCTGGTATTTCACCTGCTTCGGCGTGGTCTCGAAACGGCCCTTCAGGCGCAGCACGCCGTTGTCGTCGATCTTCGCCTCGCCGTCGGGCACGATCGGCCTGGCCACGATGGCGTCGAACACCGCGCGCTTGTCGATCAGGTCCTTGAACACGGCACGCAATTTCTCGGGCGGAAACTGTTCGCGAAAGGGTTTTGAGATCTTGGCATGAAGCACGGTGAAGTTGTCGTACACGACCGCGTCCGACAGCGTCACCAGGATGCTCTTGACCAGCACTTCCTGCACGAACGGGCTTGGCATGCCCTGGGCGGAAGCGGAAGACGGCGCGCCGGCAAGGCCGGCCGCAAGGAGGAAGGCTGCAATCAGGCGAAATCTGAATAATGGCGCAACAAGCATCGGAACGCCCCCATCAATCGGCGCCGATCTCGGGGCCGGCCCGGCCCTTGCCCGCTGGAAAATTCCGGGGAACTACGTCGGTCGCCTCTGCCTTTCATAAATGAAAACGGGCAAACCGTCTCTGCCGATCTTGGCCGGCTAGCCCCGTTTTTCCCCCGGAGCCTGCGCATGAATGGCAAGCGCGTGCACCGAGCCGGCCAGTTCCGCCGCGAGCGTCGCGTTAATCATGCGGTGACGCTCGATCCGGCTCTTCCCCTCGAAGGAGGGAGACACGATATGTACTCTGAAGTGCGTCTCGCCGCCCGGCCGATGTCCGGCATGGCCTTCATGCAAATGTGATTCGTCCGTGACGTCGAGGCTTTCCGGCAAGAAAGCTTCACGCAACTTGTCTATGATAGCGTCCTTGGTGCTCATGGACGCGGCATTACGTCCGTAACCCTGTTTCGTCAATGACGGGATAGAAGGAATCGCAATGTCAAGTCTTGAAGCCTTTCGCATTGCGTAGTGTAAGTCATCCATGCCGATCGATTCATCAAAGTTCTTCGACTCCATTCGCATCAAGCCGAACAAGGTGAGCGCGAAGGCGCAGGCGCGCGCCAAGGAAGAACAGATAATGTGCGAGTGGGCGGGCTGTCAGAACAAGGGCCCGCACCGCGCGCCGAAGGGCCGCGAGAACTCGCGCGAGTACTGGCACTTCTGCCTCGATCACGTGCGCGAATACAACCAGTCCTACAATTTCTTCCAGGGCATGAATCCGGAAGACGTCGCGCGCTACCAGAAGGATGCACTGACCGGCCATCGTCCGACTTGGAAGATGGGGGCCAATTCCGGCGGCAAGGGCGACGGCGCGTTCGATTCGGCTTCCGATCCCTTCCAGATGTTTGCCGAGCTGAACGGCCGCGCCCGCGGGCGCCCGGGCGCACAGCAGGCCAAGGCCGAGACGCGCAAGGTGATGAACGCCGAGCGCAAGGCGCTGCAGGTGATGGGTCTTGCGGCCGGCGCGACGCTGGAAGAGGTCAAGACCAAGTACAAGGCGCTGGTGAAGCAGCACCATCCCGACGCCAACGGCGGCGACCGCTCGACCGAAGACCGCCTGATCGAGATCATCAAGGCGTATAATTATCTGAAGACGGTGGTGAAGGAGGCGTAAGGCCTCTTCCCGCTGTCGTCCCGGGCAAGCGAAGCGCGACCCGGGACCCATAACCACAAAAGTTAGCTTGGCAAAGACTGGAGCGAAAGCGCGCTCCAGCAACGAACCCTTGTGGTTGGGTCCCGGCTTTCCAGGCTGTGCAAGAACGTCGGGCGTTGGAGTTGGAGGCGAAGGGGCCCCTCACCCTGGATAGGGCTGGAGGGCCTTGAGCAGCGCGGGTGTGCCCTTGATGGCGATCA
>Ga0187815_10001308_pt1 | contig 11746 bp, 9 predicted proteins | sample NC_S_5_FD_132962 | JGI IMG/M metagenome (GOLD analysis project Ga0187815, IMG submission 132962) | Wetland sediment microbial communities from Neuse River Estuary, North Carolina, USA - ASW-S_5 | ecosystem: Environmental > Aquatic > Freshwater > Wetlands > Sediment | place: USA: North Carolina...
AGATCACAAATACAAATCGCAAATCACAAATTGATTACCCGCTCTCCCGATCACCCGATCACCCGATCTCCAGATCACGGGATGATGGGCAATATCACCTGCGACGGGTGTTCCCGGTCATGGTAGACGGTGTTGGTGGCAATGGTCAGACGCCGGTTTGAATTGAGTGCTTCGCCGGTGTTCGGGTTGACATCGAAGCGCGGAAAATTGCTGCTCGAGATATCCAGCCGTATGCGATGACCTTTAGCAAAAAGATTCGAGGTCGGGTAAAGATGAATGGTCAGGGCGTAAACCCGGCCCGGCTGCATGAGTTCCGGGTGCTCGAGGGAATCGCGGAAGCGCGCGCGAAGGATGCCATCCTCCAGGTTCATGTCCATTCCGCCCGGTAGGTCGGGGCTGGCAGGGTGTACGTCGATGAGCTTAGCAGTGAAATCGGTATCGGGCGCTGACGACGACACCCACAGTTTTACATCGATGGGACCCGTCACCTCCACGTCATTTTCTAGAGGAGGCGTCATGAACACCAGCACGTCGCGCCGCGCGGAAAGTGGGAGATGATTGGCGCAGTTCCACACGGCCTCACTACAGCGCTGGTCCCAGGCGCCCTGGAGCAAGATACCGGTACCGGATGAAATGTTGCCGCCAATGGTGGGGACGGGGTTGCGCGGATCGAAATCATAGCTCGAGCTGCTTTCGGACTCGGGTGGCTTCTCGGTCGAGAGCGTGCCCTCGGCGCGTAAGTAATAGGGGGTCCAGCGCGTGCGCGCGAGAGGCCACTCCTGCTCATCACGCCACACGCCACCATGCAGGTGAAGGCCTTCCGCCGTCTTTCGCTCGCTGCCCCCGCCCATGACGAAAATTCTTACCGGAGCCTCGCGCTCGACACCGTTGTCCGCGCCTTTAAGCCAGCGGTCATACCAGCGCTGATGAAACGCCGCGCTGTCAATGGCCGCCTGAGGGCCAAAATCTGTCTCGCCGTGCGAGTGATGCATGTGCTCGCCGTGGATCCAGGGTCCCAGGATGATCTTCACCGGCCCGTGCTTGGCGCGCGCGAGAGCCATGTAGTTCATGGTTGTCTGGAGCGCCCAGGAGTCGTACCAGCCCCCGACGAGGTAAACCGGAACGTCTTCATATCGGGTCACCTGGTCGACCACGTCAAAGCCCGGCTGCTTCCAATAGCGGTCGTTCTCGCCGTGGCTCAGAGCGAAGACCAGCCAGTCCTCGTACTCGGGGGCAAGCTCGAGCGGCGTCGTACCCTTACGCAAGGGAAGCTCGGCCAGGTATTCACGAACATGCTTCGCTGCCTCTTCCAGAGCCGAGCGCGTAGCAGGGTCGCGGGCTTGGCGGCTGCCGTACGGCGCGGTCATGGCGAAAATCCAGTTGAAGAAACGCAGTTCGAACGCTCCCCCGTTTCGCATGCCAAAGTAGCCGGCGTTCGCCACCGCATCCACTGGAATCAAGGCCTTCAACCCGGGAGGATTGCTCTCCGCCATGGCGTGCTGCGTGCCGCCCACATAAGAAGTGCCGATCATGCCGAATCCGCCGTCGCTCCAAGGCTGATGCACGAGCCACTGAGCGGTGTCGTATCCATCGTTCACGTCATCGGTCATCATGTGCCAGACGCCCTCCGAGGCATAGCGGCCGCGCGTGTCCTGACAAACCACCACGTAGCCATGCCTTACGAAAGGGAGGAGGTATCCGATGGACGCATCCTTATTGTAGGGAGTGCGCTCCAGAATGGCTGGGAACTTGCCTGCGAGTTGAGCGCCGTCCTGGGCAGGGAAATAGATGTCGGTCGCCAGTCTTATGCCGTCTCGCATGGGTACCATAACGTCCTTAGCGACGACATAGGATGGGGCGTCGGCCGCCCGCCCCGGCTGTCCCGCCGCGAGGACGAGCGCCAGCCCCGCGAGAGGGCAGACCAGGAGGAAGAGCGTTGAGCCGCGCCGTGCTGAAGCTTTCATGGGGAATCTCCGCCGTTGCTTTCTGCTCATAATAGCACAGCTCGGCGGAGCTGCAACCGAAACGCCGCTTCTCCGTGGACTCTGTGCCTTGAGAGCTTCAACACAGAGGACACGGAGGGCCTCCGTGATCTCTGTGTTCCGTCTTTGCTTGGGCATAGAGAACACGGAGTTCACAGCGCGGCGGAGCCGCGATGCGAAATTCCAGATTACAAATTCAAAAGGACCTGGCGAGAGCGACCGCTGCTAGGCAGAATCTTTGCACGCCGCTAAGAAATTCGCCAATAGTAGTAGAGCGCGGCACAGCCGCAACCAAATGCAGATTCTTCGCTTCGCTCAGAATGACATGTCATCCTGAGCGAAGCGAAGGATCTGTTTTTCTTCGCGCGCCGCGAAGAAACTCACCCTTAGTAGTACAGAGAAAGGCAGAACTGTTCTTCTCCGTGGTCTCCCTGCCCTCTGTGGTGCATCTTTCGTTTTTGCCCATCGTTTTTGCTTTTCGACCTTTGCGATTTGCCTTTTGACTTGCTCTTCTCTGTTTGGGCTCGCAACCCACCGCACGTGTCCGGTTGCCCTTGACTTTGGGTGTGGCCTATCATACCTTTCACATGTTAATCAGGAGTTCATTTTGCTGCGAGATAGAGCGAATTTGTCGCACTCGGTGAAACCATGGCAAACCCGACTAATAAGAAATGGTACAACTACTTTCTTTCGGTAGACCAGGGCGCGGAAAGCAAGGGCGAGGGAGTGTCCTCGGAAGGGGACACGGCGTCTGGAGCGCCGCGCAGCGCAGCTCAAACCGTCGCTGAGATCGCTTCCGGTGTCAGCGCCGAGCCCAAGTTCACCGGTCCGGTGGCCGACCCGATGTCTTTCCAAGACATCTATGGCGCGGCGGAGATCAACCCTCCGCAGCACGGATATACCATTCTGAAGATCATCGAGTTACTCCACAGCGAGCATATCCGCAACCTTTCACGCGAGGTGAAAAGGAGCTCACTCTTGCTGGCCCTGGAAGCGGCGGGCGTAAAGGCAGAGGAGATTGTGCAAGACGCGGTGCGGCGCGACAAAGCCCTGGACACCTACGAGCACGTGCAGCAGAATGCCTTGCACGACCTTGAGGCGCGCAAGACCAAAGAAAGCCAGGAGCTTCAGGCGGAGATCGAGCGGCGGGTCACCGAACTGCAATCCCGGGTGCAAGCCAATAACGACGAGGTGACGAAAGCGAAAGAACAATTCTACGGCTGGCAGCTTAAGAAGCAGCAGGAAGAGCAGAAGATTGCCGACGCGGTTTCGTATTTCACCTCCGAAAAGCCCATCACCACCGCCGGCGAGGCTGGCGGGCCGCCGGCTCCGGCAGGTAAGAAACCGTAGGCGATGACAAAGGAGGAAGTATGTTTAGACGCTTGCAACGCATGGTCCGCTCGTTCATCGGCTTTTTTATCTCTGTGGCCGAGGATCCGGAGCTGATCCTGGAACAGAACATTCGCGATATGAATGACCAGGTGCCGCACATGAACGAAAGCATCGCCATGGTCAAAGCGAACGTGACGCTGCTGGAGAAAGAAGAGGCGAAGTATAAGTACGACGTGAATGACTTGACCGCCAAGGTGAAAGCCGCCATCCAGGCCGGGCGCGATGATTTGGCAGGAAGTTTTGCGACACAACTCGAGCAAGTGCGCAGCGCCTTGGCCCGGACGCAAGGCCAGTTGACGACGGCGCGCGCGGCGTTCGACAAGGCGATGCTGGTCAAGCAGGCCTTTCTGCGCGAGAAGGATCGTAAGACCCAGGAGGCCCTCAACGCGATTCGCGACCATCGCCGCGCCCAGTGGCAGAAGAAAGTGGCCGATGCCATGGAGCAGTTCGACGTGGCGGGCATCAGCCAGACCCACGACGAGATGGTGCGCAAGATCGAAGAGGAGACCGCAATGAACGAGGCGCGGATGGAGATGGCCTTAGACAATGTGGATCAGCAGAAAGTGAAAATCGAAGAAGAAGCTGAGAAGCTGCGCGCCAACGAATTGGTGAAGCAATTCAAAGTGGAGATGGGGTTGATAGCTCCGGAACCCTCAACCGGAGTGGCGGAGAAGACCATTGGCGTGAAAGAGGGACAGAAGACTTCTTGAAATGGGCTTGCGCCTGCCGACCGCACGCAAGACCCCATCTCAAGGCGACATCCACAACTGGAACATTGGGGAGGGAAAAATGGGTTCAAGAATGGCTGTGCGAGTGGGGAGCCTGATCTTCGCATTGGCCCTGTGTCTGGGCGGCGGCGCCCCCTCCGGGGCGTGGGCGGCGGAAGCCAACTCGGTTCGGGTTCGGGTTAACATCTGGGTGGGCTGCGTGGGCGGACTGGTCGCCAATGGTGGTCTGGACACGGCGCCGGGTTCCATTTACAGCAAGAAGGGTTTGACGGTCTCCTTCAAGATCATTGACGACTGGACGGAAGGCGCTGCGGCTCTGGCCACCAACAACGTTGATGTGATGCTGACGACGGCGGATGTGTGGGCCAAAGACTACGCTCAATTTAAGGCCAAGGGTTTCGGCGCGCGCGCCTTCTTCCTGGTGGACTGGTCGCGCGGCGCGGATGGCATCATTGCTGCCCAGGGCATCAACAGCTTGAAGGATCTGCCTGGAAAAAAGGTGGCTTTTGCGCCCTACACGCCTTCCCACTTCCTTTTGTGGACAGGATTGAAAGAGTCGGGCCTAGGCGCCGAGCAACGGAACGCGATCTTCTCCAATGCGATTCACACCAAGGATGGCATCGAGCCGGCCACGCTCTTCGCGCAGCAGAAAGTGGATGCCGCGGTGGCGTGGGATCCGGACATGAGCGATGCGGTGTCCAAGCGCCCCGGGTCGAGAAAGGTCTACGACACCCGCCAGGCGAGCAAGCTGATTGCCGATATCCTGGTGGTTAGCGACCGCTTCGCAGCACAGAACCCGCAGACCGTGATCAAGTTTGCCGAGAGCTGGCTCGAGGGCGTGGCGTTTATCCAGGCGCAGCCTGCCCGTGCTTACACGCTAATCGGGGCCATCAAGGATTTCAACATCCCCGCTGACTTGGCCAGGACGATGCTAGGCGGGGTTGTGGTGGCGGACGCCGCTGCTCATAAGTCGTTCTTTGGCGCTGCGGGAGGGCCTTCCGACTACGTCCGAATCTTCAAGACTGCCCAGGAGATGTATCGCGAGGCGGGAGTGCTTAAGGGTGCCGCCTCTGATCCCGAAGGCAGCGTGGACCGGAAGATAGTGGCAGCGATAAAGTAGGAAGTTCTGGAGGACATATGGCGGTCAAAATCGAAAAGGGCGGCTGGCTTTTTATTTTCCTGATTGGGCTCGCCCTGGTTGGATACAGTCTTAATAGGTACGGGTTACTGAATATCGGCAGTTGGTTCGGCTCACACGGCGGGACTACGACAGGCACGGTGGACACGTCGAAGCCACTGGCATTGCCAACTTCCAGCACGGCGCAGTCCAACGAGGTGCGAGTTCGCGTCAACATCTGGGTAGGATGTGCGGCTGGGCTGGTGGCGAATGGCGGGCTGGATACTGCGCCCGACTCCATTTACGACAAGAAGGGGCTCAAGGTCTCATTCAAGATCATTGATGACTGGACGGAGGGCGCGGCCGCGCTGGCCACCAACAACGTTGATGTGATGCTCACCACAGCCGACGTTTGGGCAAAGGATTTCGGGCAGTTTCAGGAGAAGGGCTTCGGGGCACACGCCTTTTACATGGTGGACTGGTCGCGCGGCGCGGACGGACTGATCGGGAAACAGGGCATCAACAGCCTTGAAGACCTGGCCGGGCAGGTGGTGGCCTTCGCTCCTTATACTCCCTCGCACTTCCTGCTATGGAACGGGCTGAAAGGCTCAGGCTTGAGCACCGAGCAGCAGAATGAGATTTTTGCCAAAGCCGTGCACACCAAAGATGGCATCGAGCCCGCCACACTTTTCGCGCAGCAGAAAGTGGATGCGGCCGTGGCGTGGGACCCTGATATGACCGATGCGGTGACCAAGCGCCCCGGGGCCAAGAAAATCTATGACACTCACGTGGCCAACCGGCTGATTGCGGACATCCTGGTGGTCAGCGACCGCTTTGCGGCCCAAAATCCCCAGACGGTCATCAACTTTGCTCAGGGGTGGCTTGAAGGCGTGGAGTTCATCAAGGCGCAGCCCACGCGCGCTTACACGTTGATCGGCACCATCAAGGATTTCAACATTCCCACTGACCTGGCCAAAACCATGCTAGGCGGGGTAAGGTTGTCCGATTACGCCGACAATGTCTCTTTCTTTGGTTCGCCTAACTCTCAGTCCGACTACGCGAACATCTTCAAGATGGCGCAAGACATGTACCGGGAGGAACGCTTGATCAAGCACATTGCCGATCCGGAATCCTCCGTGGATCGGCGTTACATCGAAGCCTTGAGTGGAAAATTCTCGACCACTTCCACCGAGGCGCCCATCGAGTACAAGGCGCCGGCGAAGGGCGCCGTACCCATCGCCACCCAGCACCGGTCCATCTATTTCGAAACCAACTCGGCGAATATGAGCCTGGATTCCCGCGCCGTTGTGGATGAGATCGCCGAATTCATGCGAGCCTATGAGAACACGGTCGTCGACATCGAGGGGAACACCGACTCCACCGGCTCGAGAGAGCACAACATGGCGCTTTCCAGGGATCGTGCCGAGGCTGTGAAGCACTATTTGATAGAAAAGTACGGCTATCCCGCGAGCCGCATGCGCACAACCGGCAATGGTCCCGACAAGCCTATGGATACCAACGATACGCCGGAAGGCCGAGAGAAGAATCGCCGCACGGACATCAAAGTGTATCCGAACCCGGGGGCATAACGCGGCCCCACTTGAGTTTATACTTTCCCCCTCTCCCCCAATGGGGAGCGAGGGCTGGAACCTCGTTAGTGGCCAAGTTTTTTCAAATACGTCGTGACGTTTCGCCCCGCGCCAAGATGGCTCTAGCTTTTCTGAGCTGGGGTCTGATCGTCCTCGCATGGTTTGTCCTGACTCACTGGGACATTCTCCCACCTTTTGCACTACCCAAACCGGCCGGAGTCATCCAGGCCTTCGGGCGCCTGTGGGTGGATTACAATCTGCTGGGCAATGTCGTGCAGAGTTGGTGGCGTATTGCCCAGGCCTTCTTCTGGTGTGCGTGCATCGCCATCCCTCTGGGGGTATTGATGGCCAGTTTCCGCTGGGTCCATCATTTGATCAACCCGGTGGCAGCGCCCATGCGCGCCATGCCAATCACCGCTTTCTTGCCGGCCTTTATTGCCCTGTTTGGCATGGAAGAAACCATGAAGGTAGCCTTCCTCTGGTTTGGAATGTTCTTTTACCTTCTGGCGGTAGTAGTCGAAGAGGCGGACCGGGTAGACGACAGCCTGATTGAGACGGCCTACACGCTGGGCGCCAACCGTCGCCAGGTGCTCTGGCTGATGTTCCGCGCCTCCTTCCCTGGCATCTTCGGGTCATTCAGGATCCTCTACGATATCGGCTGGACATACGTTATTCTGGCCGAGATGGTCAACGCCCGCCGGGGTGTGGGCTACATGGTCGAGGCCGCGCGTAAAGTGCTGGACTTCGAGAGGGTCTATGCAGGCATCATTGCCATCGGATTTGCGGCCTTCATATTCCGGTGGTTTTTGACGTTTCTGGAACATCGTCTATTTCCGTGGCGTCAGGTTTCGCGCCCCGCCACGGAGCATCTTGCAGCAGTGGGCGCGGGGGCCACGGCGAAGAACAGTGGCCGGTCGGCGGCCGGCAGTAAGCAATAGGCGGTCGGCAGTAAGCAGTAGGCAGTAGGCGGTCGGCAGTCGGCTGCAAGCAGTCGACAGCGGGCGGTTGGGAGCGGGAGTGAGAGAAAAATGGCGGCGGCTGGTGGCTTTCGGGACTTGAGGGTTTATCAATTGGCTTACCGGCTTGCGATGCAGATTTTCAAAGAGACTAAAACTTTCCCCCAGGATGAACGGTATTCGATGACCAGTCAAATCCGGCGGTCCTCGCGGAGTGTGGCGGCGAACTTGGCAGAATGTTAAGCACCATGATGAAGGATCCGGCCAAATTCGCGCCGAGCTAAATGAAGCCCGTCCACTGCTGACTGCCAGTTGCCGACTGGCGACCGCCGAATGGGGATCGACCCGCTGACGGCCGACTGCCGACTAGCGACCGCCGAATTGGGATCGAGCCCCGCTGATGGCCGACTGCCGACTGCTTACTGCCGACTGCCTACTTGGAGTTACGATGCCTAACGTGAAGGTCCACCTGGATAAAGTCTGCCGAACTTTCCTGGGCCCCGGGGGCGAACAAATCGAGGCTTTGCGCGATGTGAGCCTTGAAGTGGAAGAGGCATACTCTCCTGAGGGCCGGGATCTGGGGGAATTCCGGGTACTGCTCGGCCCCTCCGGTTGCGGCAAATCTACCATTCTGCGATTGATTGCCGGGCTGGATTTTCCTGACAGCGGGAAGGTGGAGGTGAACGGCAAGCCGGTGGAAGGGCCTGGTCGAGACCGGGGCATGGTGTTTCAGAAATACACCTCCTTTCCGTGGCTGAACGTTGCAGACAACATTGCCTACGGGCTGACGATTCAAGGCGCGCCGGCGGCGCAAAAGAAAGAGACCGTGGCGAAACTGGTGGAAGCAGTGGGCCTTTCGGGATTCGAGAAATCCTACCCGGACCGGCTCTCGGGCGGAATGCAGCAGCGAGTTGCCATCGCACGCACTCTGGCGGTCCGGCCCGAGGTGATTTTGATGGACGAGCCGTTTGGCGCGCTGGATGCCCAGACACGCGGCGACATGCAAGCCCTGTTATTGCGCATCTGGGATGAGACCGCATGCGCCGTGCTGTTTGTGACCCATGACGTGGAAGAAGCGGTCTATCTGGCTGACCGAATCTTTATACTTAGCGCCCGCCCCGGTACAATAGTAGAGGACGTTCCGGTGGCGCTCGGTCGCCCTCGAGATCCGGCGATGAAGCAGACGAAAGAGTTTCACGATCTTCAGGATTACGTGCTGGCGTGCCTCCGACGCGCTCCGGGGACGGGCCATGTGCGGGTGGGTGTTTGATGGCGGAGGAGAAAACTCCCCAGCAGGGCACGGCCGCAAAAGCCGGTTCGATGTTGGAAGGGATGGTCAAGCGCCAGGCGGACGAGCTTGGCTTACAGCAGTCCGACCTGGTGAAGGCCGCGCTGAAATGGCAGTACAACTGGATCGGACTCGCGGGTGCGGCCCTATTCGCGCTGCTTTCGGGGACCGGGCTGCCCCTGGTGCTGGCAGCCGGCCTGGAGATGATTTATCTGAGCCTGGCGCCGCGCAGCAGCGCCTTCCGACGGCTGGTGCGCTCTTGGAAGTATGCCGAGCAAAAGCGCCAGCTCGAGATGAAGCTCGGCACCATGTTCAATGAAATGCCGCCGGAACTGCGCACTCGCTATGCCGCCCTGGACTCCTTGTGCGCCGGCATTCGCGCCAACTACAGCCGCTTGTCGTCTACCTCGCAGATGTTCCTGGAGCAAATGGAACAGAGACTTCAGGGGCTGCTCGAGGCCTACCTGCGGTTGCTTTACGCTGACTTCCAGCATAGCGAGTACTTGCAGACCACCGACCCAGACCCCATCAAGCAGAATTTGGCCAAATTGCAGCGCGCCCTGAGTTCCGATCCTCCCGAAGTGCAGGAGATCAATCGCAAGCGAATCGAAATCCTGGGCAAACGGCTGGAAAAATACCAGAAGGTCCACGACAACCAAAAGGTGGTGCAGGCGCAATGCTCGGCGATTGAGGACGTATTACAATTGATCAACGACCAGTCCGTGACCATGCGCGACCCGCAGCAGGTGAGCGATCAACTGGATAACCTGGTCCGCGACGTCGAGCAGACCGAGGAGACCGTGCGGCAGGTGGAGGCTGTCTTCTCGATGGCCGTGCCGGGTGTGGAAGAAACGCTGCCCCCTCTGCCGGCCGATTCATCGGTTTCGAGTTCCGGTTCCATACCCAACTCGCGCGTTCGGAATGACAGGCTTGGGTGAAGTCTTAAATATGGCCACCACACCAACTCCCATTACCGCACAATTTGAAGCGCTCCCCGCCTGGGCGCGGGAGCTCTCAGAAAAATACTATTCCCGCACCCTTGCCATGTTCGTACTTTACGGCAACGTGCGCGACTATGTAGCGGTGAAACGCGCTGGCGCGACTCAGTTTCTCAGCCTGCCGCGCTTCCTCAATGAGGCCCTTTTCCCTCAACGCGATCTGATCTTGAGCTACGATCGCGGCGGCGGCCTTGCCTTCGCCCAGCCCGAGGCTCAAGCTGATTTCCTCCGTGCCTTATCCGGCTATGACAGCTTCCACGGCACCAATTACGCCGCCGGCCTACCCCGCAACCCTGATGGCGTGCTCAATCTGCTGGATAACTACCTGCGCTTGCGCATCGCGGAGGGCAAAAAGGTCGCGCTCATTATAGATTACGCCGAGACTATCGCCCCCGCGGGCGGCGTCTCCGGGATGCCGGCTGAGGACCGCAATGCCTTGGTCATATTGAAGCGTTGGGCGCTGAATCCTGCGTTCTTGAAGGCGGATGTCACCCTTTGCCTGATTGCAGAAAATCAGACTGACTTGAACCAGGGAATTGTCCAAAACCCTGCGGTGGCTTCTATTGGCATTCCTTTGCCTGACGAAGCTGATCGGCTTGAGTTCATCCGGTCGCAGTTGGCCGGCACGCCACTACCTTCCGGTTCGGAAGTGACTGACGCTACGCTGGCCAAGCTGACGGCAGGCCTGAAGCGCGTGCAACTGCAGACTCTGATCTCCCACGCGGTGCAGAATAGTCAACCCTTGACGCTCAAATTCCTTACCAAGCGGAAAAAGGAATTGATCGAGGCGGAATCGGGGGGATTGCTGGAATTCATTCAGAGCCGTTTCGACCTCTCGCTGGTGGCTGGAAACGACCAGGCCAAGAAGAAGCTGCAGAACGCGGCGGCCGCGATTCGTGCCGGAAGAACCGACGTCCTCCCCATGGGCTATGTCATCTGCGGACCCGTGGGTACCGGGAAGACCTTTCTGACCACTTGCTTCGCGGGCGAGGTTGGAATTCCCGCTGTCATCCTGAAGAACTTTCGCAGCATGTGGCAGGGTGTCACCGAAGGAAACCTCGAGAGGGTGCTCAACCTGCTCCAAGCCATGAGCCCGATTGCCGTGATCGTGGACGAGGCGGATGCGCAGTTAGGCGATCGCTCGAGTTCCGGCGACAGCGGAGTATCGAACCGGGTATTCGCGCAGATTGCCCAGTTCATGGGCAACACCGAGTTGCGTGGAAAGGTTATCTGGTTTCTCCTGACCTGCCGGCCCGATTTGCTGCCTGTTGATCTTAAACGACAGGGGCGCGCCGAGGAGCACATAGCGCTCTTTTACCCTGACACGGATGAAGAGCGCCTGGCACTCTTGCGCGCCATGCAAAAGAAAACCGGCATTGAAATCCGTTCCTTGGAAGTTGAAAAATCTTTCCTCGAGCATGCCGGAACGTTGTCCGGCGCTGACATCGAGGCGGTCCTGGTCCGGGCCCGCATGAAAAGGGCGCTGGAGAATGACCTTGCGGTGGATGTGGACGACTTGAAAGCTGCCTTGGAGGACTTTGTCCCTCCTTCATACCCTACTGAAATTGAGCTCCAGAATCTGGTGGCCGTTTTGGAATGCACCAGCAAGAGCCTCCTGCCAGAAAGATACAAAAAGATGGACCGCGGCGAGGTGATCCGGCGCGCCAACGAATTGGCCGCCCTCACGCGTTAATAG
>Ga0187815_10001309_pt1 | contig 11746 bp, 9 predicted proteins | sample NC_S_5_FD_132962 | JGI IMG/M metagenome (GOLD analysis project Ga0187815, IMG submission 132962) | Wetland sediment microbial communities from Neuse River Estuary, North Carolina, USA - ASW-S_5 | ecosystem: Environmental > Aquatic > Freshwater > Wetlands > Sediment | place: USA: North Carolina...
GATCAGCGCGCGCGCAATCGCGATGCGCTGCCGCTGGCCGCCGGAAAGCTGCAACCCATGCTCGCCGACCGGCGTGTCGTAACCCGCCGGAAAGCTCATGATGAAATCATGGGCGTGAGCGGCTTTGGCGGCCGCGGCGATCTCGGCATCGGAGGCGCCGAGCTTGCCCAGCGCTATGTTCTCGCGAATGGTGCCGCGGAATAAATGGACAATTTGGCCGACGTAAGCGATCGACCCGCGCAGCGAGCCGCGGGAAACCGACGCAATGTTTTGACCGTCGATGAGCACGCGGCCGCTGCCGGTATCGTAGAAGCGCAACAACAGGTTCAGCACGGTCGACTTGCCGCCGCCCGACGGTCCGACCAGCGCCGTGACCTTGCCCGGCTGTGCGACAAAGCTCATGCCGCGCAGAACCGGGGTGTGATCGCGATAAGCGAAATGCACGTCGGCGAATTCGACGCGCGCTTTTGTCAATTTCAGCGGTGGCAGATTCTCGTCATTCGGCTCGCCCGCCGGGCTGTCGATCACCTCGTAGAGAACCCGCACGCCGACAAGGTTATTGTTGAGATCGATATTGAGCCGGGCCAGCCGCTTAGCTGGCTCATAGGCGAGGAGAAACGCCGCCAGGAACGAGACGAAGGCGCCAGGCGTCGCACCGGTCTCGATAACGCGATAGCCGCCGTAGATCGTGGCGAGCGCGACCGCAAAACCGCCGAGCATTTCCATCAACGGGCTGGCGCGGTTGGACACCCGTGCCATCTTGTTGGACTCGTGCTGTACGTCGGCGACGCTCTGGCCCAACCGGCGCCGCATCTCGTCTTCCAGCGCGAATGCCTTGACCATGCGCAAACCCTGCAATGCTTCTTGCATGGTCTCGATGATCCGGGTGCCCCCGGTGAATTGCATGCGCGCGATGTTGCGCACGCGGCGGATGAGCGTGCGCAGGACAAAGAACGCGGGTGGCGCCATTACGAAGCCGATCAGAGCCATGATCGGATCTTGAATCACCATGACGATGGTCAATCCAATCAGCGACATCAGATCGCGACCGATCGCGGTGATCAGGAGACTGATCACCTGACTGACCGCGGCGGCCCCGGTGGTCAGCCGTGCGATGAATTCCGACGAGTGCCGATCGGCAAAAAATTCGATGTTTTGCTGCAGTAGCTTGTCGAACAGACGCCGCTGATTGCCGGCAATGATGCTGTTGCCGATCCACGACAGCATGACCGACGAGCCATACGTGGCAAATCCCTTGACCGCGAAGATCCCGGCCGCAATGACGCCAATGACGACGATGCCGTGGAAATTGTGATTGACATAGGCCTCATTGGTCATGGTGCCGAGAAGATAGGCGGTGAGCGCGGTGGCTGCGGCAGTAATTCCCATCAGCAGGAAGGCGACAGCGTAGCGCGGCCAATAGCGAAGCGCTTCGTCGAGCAGAAGACGGCGCACCAACGCATAGGTCGAATAGCGCTGCGATGCCTCGATCACGCCGGTAGTCATGCCCAATCCTAGCCCCGTTGCGGCGACAGCGCGCAGTCTAACGTTGCATGCCCGGATAGTGTGGTGTTTTCAAGGGAATTTCAGCGAGGTCGCGGCACCAATGCTTCAAAGCTTTATACAACCGCCGTCCTCTCTACGCCGCGGGAACAAGCGGCGGGAACGCCTGACGAACTGCGGCCAATACTTGCTCCGGCGGAATGTCACGCATGCAGCGGTGATGCGCGAGCCGGCAGACCGGCTTATGGCATGGCCGGCATTCGACTTTGCTTTTCGTCTCGATCGTCGCTGCAAGCGGGTTCAATGGCGCCCAGTGCCAGGGGCTGGTGGGGCCGAAAATTCCAACTGCTGGAGTTCCCAGCGCGGCTGCGACATGCAGAAGCCCTGAATCATTCGACACCGCGACCGCCGCCGCTGCGAGCGCGAGGATCGCGTTGCGCAGATCATGACCGGTAAGATCGCGCGCCATCGTGTCGCCGATGATTTCGGCGGCAAGCGACTTCTCCTCGGGTCCGCCGACCACCCAGACACCAAAGCCCTCCGCCATCAGTCGCCGCGTCAGTGCGGCATAGGCGCTTGCCGGCCACCTCTTCGAGGGCCCAACCGCACCAGGTGCAAGTGCGATTACCGGTCTGTTGTCGAAGGCCAGTCCGCGCCCGCGCCGCCAACTTTCAATCTCCGCACGCACGACTTTAAGTTCGGGCAGCGGCCATTGCGGCGGCAGCTCGGCGGCCGGCGGCAGCGCCAAGGCGGCGCAGCGATCGACCATGCGCGGCAGTCTTCGCTCGCCATAACGCAGGTCATTAAGCAGCGCGAACCGCATCTCGCCGACAAACCCGGTACGCTCCGGGATTCCCGCAAAATACGGCGCCAAGGCTGATTTCCAAGTGCGCGGCATGATCAGCGCGCTGCCGTAATTTTCGCGCTTGAGCCGCCGCGCCAGCGCCCGCTGGTCTTTCAGGGCGATACGGCTGCGGGGGAGATCGACGACGATCGCACGTCGGAGCCCCGGCATGTAGTCGGCGAGCGGCGCGCATAGCGTTGTGGACAGGACATCGACCGGCCGATCCGGAAATCGCGCATTCAACAGCTTGATGACGGAATGGCAGCGGACGAAATCGCCGATCCACATATACGGGACGACGAGAATGGGACTGCTTTCGTGGCTGGCGTTGCGATTCATCATGCCGAAGAGCGCTGCAGTTTAACGGTCGTTCGCCCAGCGCGAGCGACAGCGATAACACGTCTCATCGGTGAGCGCGCTAGGCCGTCTCGCCCGACGCAGGTGCCGCGATGAGCTCTCCCAGGGCATCGGCCTTTTCGCTGGAAAATCAGGCGAGAGTGGCCTGTTTATAACATGAATCATAATTCACTTTTACTCATTTGCCGGTCACGAGTTGCCCGCCGCGCCAGTCTGGGGCAAAGCTTTGCGAGCGATCGGGAGGGGCCGATCCATCCATCAAACCGGTCTTGCAGTATCGATGTTGCTGGTCACCGGCGGGGCCGGATTTATCGGATCGAACGTGGTCGCCGACCTCAACGAGGCCGGGCGCGCCGATGTCGCGATCAGCGATGTTCTCGGCAGCGACGACAAGTGGCGCAATCTGGCCCGCCGCCAGATTGCCGATTTCGTGCCGCCCGCGGAATTACGGCAATGGCTTGAGGGACGAAAGCTCGAAGCGGTCATTCATCTCGGCGCGATCTCCTCGACCACTGCGCGGGATGGTGATGAGGTCATGGAAAATAATTTCCGGCTGTCGCTGCGCTTGCTCGACTGGTGTACGGCATCGCGGACGCCGCTCATCTATGCCTCCTCGGCCGCGACCTATGGCGACGGACAAGAAGGCTATTGCGATGACTGGACGGAAGGTGCTCTCAAGCGGCTCAAGCCGATGAACCTCTACGGCTGGAGCAAGCAATTATTCGACCTTGCGATCGTCGAGCGGGTCCGCCGCGGCGACAAGCTGCCGCCGCAATGGGCGGGACTGAAGTTCTTCAATGTGTTCGGGCCGAACGAGTATCACAAAGGCGAGATGATGAGTCTCGTCGCCAAGCGCTTCGATGAAGCGAAAGCCGGTAAACCGATCCGGCTGTTCAAATCGCATCGCGCCGGCATCGCCGACGGTGAACAGAAGCGCGATTTCATCTATGTCGAGGACGCGATCGCGGTCGTGCGCTGGCTGGTCGAGACGCCGGCGGCGTCGGGCATCTTCAACGTCGGCACCGGCGTGGCGCGCAGCTTCCGCGACCTGATGCATGCAATGTTTGCCGCGCTCGGCCGGGCGCCGGCGATCGAATATATCGACATGCCGGCCTCGATCCGCGACAGCTACCAATATTTCACGCAAGCCGAGACCGCAAATCTTCGGCGCGCCGGCTATAATGCGGACTTCATGCCGCTCGAAACGGCGGTGAAGCGCTACGTCGACTGTTATCTCGATCGTGCCGATCGCTATCGCTGAGCACGCTCGGGGGTTCTAAGGGCTCCGCGGCATTAGAGATGTTCGATTTTGATGAAGCGCTAAAGCTTGTGCCGAAGCAGACCGTGCTCTGCGTCGGCGATCTCATGCTTGACGATTTCGTTTACGGGGAGGTAAGCCGGATTTCACCCGAAGCGCCAACCCCGGTGCTCGCGGTCGCGCGCAGTGAAATCGAGATCGGCGGCGCCGGCAATGTCGCCCGCAATATCGGCGCGCTTGGCGCGCAATGCATATTCGTCGGGCTCATCGGTAAAGACGACGCGGCGCGCACTTTGTCGGAAGCGTTCGCCAAGCTTAGCGGCTCGGTCATTCCCCATCTTGTTATCGAAGCGGGCCGCCACACCACGCGCAAGGTACGATTCGTCTCCGAACATCATTCGGCGCATCTCATCCGCGCCGATTGGGAAACCGCGCTGCCCGCGACGCCGGCCAGCGAAACGGCGGTGATTGCCCATGCCGAAGCGGCGCTGCCGCATTGCGGCGCGGTGGTCCTGTCCGACTATGCCAAGGGAGTCCTCACGCCGCGCGTCATCCGCGCGATCATCGATCGCGCGCGTGAGCTCGGCAAGCCGGTGATCGTCGATCCGAAGAGCCACGATTACAGCATCTACCGCGGCGCGACGCTGATCACCCCCAACCGGCAGGAGCTTGGCATTGCCGTGCATCGCCCGGTTGCCACCGAGGCCGAGATCGCCAAAGCCGCGGCCGAGCTTGCCCGGATCGTCGACAGCGAAGCTGTCCTGGTCACGCGCAGCGAGGAGGGCATGACTCTTCAGGTCGCTGGCCACGCGCCGCTCCATATTGCCGCTTACCCGGTCAAAGTGCGCGACGTCTCCGGCGCGGGCGACACGGTCGCCGCGGTGATGGCTGTTCTCTTGGCCATGAAGGCGCCATTCGATGCGGCCATGCGGGCCGCCAACGCCGCGGCCGCGGTCGTGGTCGGCAAGCGCGGCACCGCCACCGTGACCGTGACCGAATTGCGCCATCGCATTCTGCCCGCGGCCTCGCTCGCGCCCGAGGACAAGATCGTGTTTGACTGGGCGATCCTCGACGAACGGCTTCGCGAATGGCGTCGCCATGGCCTGCGCATCGGATTCACCAATGGCTGCTTCGATCTCCTGCATCGCGGCCACGTGAAGCTATTGGCCGAAGCGCGCGCGGCTTGCGATCGGCTCCTGGTTGGTCTCAACAGCGATGCGTCCGCCACCCGGCTCAAGGGCAAGGGGCGGCCGATCAATCCGGCGGAGGGCCGCGCCGAAGTGCTTGCAGCGCTCGAAGCGGTCGATCTCGTCGTTGTCTTCGACGAGGACACGCCGCTGGAATTGATCAAGCGGGTGCGGCCGGCGGTGCTCGTCAAGGGCGCCGATTACACGCGTAATGAGGTGGTGGGTCGTGAGGTGGTGGAAAACGCCGGCGGTGACGTGATCCTGGTGGATCTGGTGCCCGGCCACTCGACCACGGCAATGGTCGAGCGGGCGCGCCCAGTGAAGCAGCCGGTGGAGGATTAAGGCAATGCGGAGCCTTGCCTTACTGCGTGTCGACGGCGAATCGTGAGCAGCACATTTCTCATTTCAGTTATCATCACGACCTACAACCGCGAGGACGCGCTTGATGCGGCATTGCGGGCGCTAGCCGCTCAGTCGGACCGCAATTTCGAAATTGTCATCGCCGACGACGGTTCAGGGCCCGACACCGCCCGACTGGTCGAAAGCTGGAAGCCGCGCCTCTCCATCCCGCTCAAGCATGTCCGTCACGAACACCGCGGCTTCCGTGGTGGCGAGATTCGCAACCGCGGCATTCGCGCGAGCGAAGGCGTGCTTTGCATCTTCCTTGACGGCGATTGCCTGGGCAGGCCCGATTTCATCGCCACCCACCGGCGTCTCTACGAGCCGGGCTGGTTCGTGATCGGCAATCGCATCCTATTGTCGCGCGAACTCACCGCAGCCATTCTGGCGCAAGGGTTAGCACCGCACATGTGGACGTTCGGCACTCTCGTGCGCCAGCGCTTGAGCGGCGGCATCAATCGCTTGCTGCCGGGGGTGCATCTGCCGCTAGGGCCGTTGCGCAAGTTGCAAAAAGAGAATTGGCGCGGCGCCCAGACTTGCAACTTCGCCGTCGCGCGGAGCGATCTCGATCGCGTCGATGGCTTCGACAATACCTTTGTCGGCTGGGGATATGAGGATTCCGATCTTGCGGTGCGTCTGATGCACGCGGGCGTGCGCCGCAAAGACGGCCGATTTGCCACCGGCGTTTTTCATCTTTGGCATCCGTGGAATGATCGCGCGCAGGTGTCGGCCAATCGCGAGCGTCTGGACGAGACCATTGGCAGTACCCGGGTCGCTGCCTTGCGTGGCCTGTCCGCGCTTGCCAGGGAGGACGAAATGTCCGCGCATTCGTCGATGGCGCAGCAATGAATCCGATTGACTTGCGGCCTGATGCGCGGGTGCTGGTGGTTATTTTGCGCCGCCTCGGCGACGTATTGCTGACGACACCGCTTATCCGCAGCCTCAAGCGCGCCTATCCACAGGCCACGATCGACGCACTGGTATTTGCTGGAACGGAAGGCGTTTTGGCGGGCAATCCCGACCTCGCCGAAATCATCACCATGCCGCAGCGGCCGCGCCTCGCCGACACGCTGTCGCTGGGCGCGCGTCTGTTCCGCCGCTACGATCTTGCGGTGTCGGTACAGACGGGCGATCGGCCCATCGCGTTTGCGTTGATCGCCGGCCGTCACAGTGTTGGGCCGGTCGAGCCGGAGGGGCTCGCCAGCACAATCAAGCGCGCGTTGCTCGGCCGCAGCTATATTCGCGATTGCGGCGAACATCGCGTTGTCGACATTCTGCGCTTGGCCGACGTGATTGGCATTCCCGCCCTCCGCGACGTCGTCTGTCCTCCGCCGGCGCTGCGGCCGCAAGTGGCGCCCGCGCAGCCTTACGCGGTCATCCACGCCGGGCCGATGTTCGTTTACAAGCGCTGGACGGCCGATGGCTGGGGCGCGCTCGCTGCGGCACTGCGCGAACGCGGCTTTACCGTGGCCGCCACCGGTGCGGCATCCGATCGTGGCTATCTCGACGCGGTGTGGCGCGATGCGCGCGTCGTACGGCTGGACGGCAAGCTGGCTTGGCCGGAACTAACGGCGCTGATTGCCGATGCGCGTGTCTATATCGGTCCGGACACCGCAATTACTCACCTTGCCGCAGCGGCCGGCGCGCCGACCGTTGCGCTTTACGGCCCGACCGATCCGCGGCTGTGGGGGCCGTGGCCATGCGGCGGTCTCGAAGCGTCGTGGCAGGCGGCCGGCACGATCCAACGGCGCGGCAATGTGTGGCTTGTGCAAAATCCGCTGGCTTGCCTGCCGTGCCAGCTGGAAGGCTGCGAGCGCCGGCTCGACAGCCATAGCCAGTGTCTCGACGAATTGACGGTCGCACAGGTGCTCGCCGCGGTCGATCAGGCGCTGTCCATGCGGCAAGCGGCCTGACAAGTGTGCTCACGCTCCTGTCGCATCACGTCTTGCGGGTCGGCCGATGAAAAACGCCATAACCGCCAAAGTTTGAATTAAAGCTGCGGCCAGAAACAGCCATGGCGCCGCGCCGGCAGACGCCGAGCCCCAGCGCGGCGTAAATTCGCGGATGAATCCGAACAAGGCCGGCGCGAAAGCATAGGTGCCTTGCCCTATTGCGACGATCAGCGGAACGACGCGCGACACATCCTCCTTCGAAAACTCCGCCTGGGCAATCATTGGCGGCAGCGATGTGGTGTTGCCGATGCCGGCGCCGAACAAAACAACGCCAAGCAGCAGGAGGGGGATGTTGTCGCCCGCTGCAAACAAGAATGCGAGCGAGCCTAAAATCTGCACGACGTAGTTGGCGCAGCCGAATAGCCGGCGGTCAGCGCGAGCCGGCATCAGCCAGCCGACCAGGGTCCGGCCCAGTATCGCTGCAGCCGTAGCGCCGCCCGCGGCAAATCCCGCCAACTGCGCGCCGAGCGCCGGCACCAGAAGGGAGAACAGGTGAGCGAGCAGGCCGATCTGCGCGAACAGGCCAAGCGCCATGCCCGCCGCAAGTGTGACGAGTCGCCAGTCCTTCCAAACCTGCGTGTTCGGCAGCGGCTTGGCCGGCGGCATCGAGAGGGCTGTGGCCACGGCTTGCGGTGCATCGCCATCGGGATGCTGTCCCAGTGATTCCGGGGTTTTGGAATAATAGAGGTCCGCTAAAATCCAGATTGTCACTACCACCACGAGACCGATCGCAATGGCGGCCCGAGGAAAGCCGAGCAGTCCGATGGCCGCCACCCAGAGCGGCGAGAAAACGACACCGCCAATGCTCGATCCGTTGTAAGCCGCCGCGAGCGCCGCCGGCCGCTTGCGCACGAACCACGGCGCAACGATCGCATTGACTGCGGCCGCTCCCATGGTCACCCAGCCGCCGCCGCTTAACAGCGTCGCAACAAAAAGCTGCCAGGGTTCTTTCGCCAGCGCCCAACCCGTGACCCCGATCGCCAGCGCAAGCGAGCCTGTCTTGGTGACGCGAGCCAAGCCGAGGCGGCGATACAGCCTTGGCAGATTGGCAATGACGATCGCACCAAACAGAAAGTGGACCGTTACCGCCGTCGAAACGACGTTGAGCGACCAGCCGCGTAATTCATGCACAGCATGCAGGTAGACCGGAGGGCCGTAAAACCCGAGGCCCCATCCGAAGGTGGCGAGAACAAAGACCGCGGCGACGACATGCCAGCCGTAAAACGTCGTTTTCATCCCGCTCGCCATGGCGGGGTTTGATGCTGCCGTGCTCATGGCGGCACGCTGGAAGAAAATTCGCCGCGATGTTACGGAAAGCGCCGAAGTATCGAGGCACCGGCTGCGCTAGAAGGAATGTGCTCAACGGAGCGAAATGAACATGGCGAATAATGCGCTGTTTGCCACAGTTGCCGCTTTATCGGGCGACCCCGCGCGCGCCGCCATGCTGCAGGCGCTGATGGATGGTCGGGCTTTGACCGCAAGTGAACTTGCGCGAGCTGCCGGGATCACTCCGCAAACGGCGAGCGGTCACCTCAACCGGATGACGGCCACGGGTTTATTGAGCGTCGAAAAACAGGGGCGTCAGCGCTATCATCGGCTGGCAGCGCCATCGGTTGCTCGTATGCTCGAAAGCATCATGCAGGTGGCGTCGGAGCTTGCGCCAGCCGGCAGAAAACTCTCGATTGGCCCGAAGGACGCCGCGCTTCGTCGAGCACGAACCTGCTACGACCATCTGGCCGGTCAGCTCGGCGTATCCATCGCCGACGGACTTATCCGGGACGGCTATGTCGAACTGGCCGGCGATGCCGGAATTGTGACGGACGCCGGCATTGCGCGTCTTGCTGCAATAGGGATGGACGTTCGCAGGATCTTGGAGCGGCGGACCAAGCATTCGGGGCGGATTCTCTGCCGGCCCTGTCTGGATTGGAGCGAGCGCCGACCACATCTCGCCGGCATGCTCGGGGCGCTGATTTGCGAGCACAGCTTACAACACGGATGGACCCGCCGATTGCCAGGAACCCGTGCCGTGCAGCTCACGCCGGAGGGCGAGCGCGCCCTTCGTGAAGGCTTTGGCGTCCGGCTTGCGTAGATCGGAGTCGAGCCGAGCGGGCGGTAGCTCCCTAGTACAGCGCCGGCTGTCGCGGCGCAGTAGGCCGGCCGAGCACGCCGGTAACCACGTCGAACGGCGTGTAAGATTGCGATCCGCATGAATCCAATTGAACGGCGTAGCGTGCGTCGACCACGGCATCGTTCTGTATGAACAGCGCATAGGCCCGCAAATGGCCGTGATCCACAAAATGCACGCAAGCAAGCCAGCTCCAGCCTTTGAGCCCATGCACCCACCGCAATTCGGAAATCTCGAAATTCTCGAATGCGGCCCGATCCGCCATGGTTTCGGAAAAATATTTGGCAGCCAAAGCGGCATAGGCCGGTTGCTCCGCCGGCGGCGTGGCGGCCTCGCTCGGCTGCGCGATTTGCGTACATCCCGGCGACGTCAGCAGCATTAGCGCCAAAAGTGTGCGCCACACCGCATTTCCCGCCGAGAAAAGCGCATGCGATTTCAGCACCATAGTCCCGCCACGAATGCTATCCATCCCGACGGACTGGGATATAGACCCTCGCACCAGACATCCGGCAGCCTTTATGGCCCCCAAGCGGCTTATTACAGCGGCAACTTTGCTCGGATTTGGGCTTAATCTCGCGAGCTGCGGCAGCTTTGTCGCCGATCATTGGCCGCATTGGGCCGGCGGCATGCCCGCCGATGTGCCGCCCAGGCCGGGCACCCCGGGCTATGAGGAATTCATCGCTCACGGCCAGTCCAAGCCAGAACCCAAGTCAGAAACCAGGCAAGAGCCTACGGCGACGGCCGCGGCAGTTCAAAGCGGCGCGCAGCAAGCTCCTGTTGCGCCAGCGTCGGCCGCGCCGGCCGCGCCGGCGGCACCGGTCCGCGCCGCAGCCCCCGGCGACGACGCATTGCAAGATTCCAGCGTTGTGAACGGCGGCCTCTATTAGCCGCATCAGGCGAGACCGGCCCGCAATAGATCGTGAAAGTGCACGATCCCAACCGGACGGTCAGCATCGACGACGATCAGCGCGGTGATTTTCGAGGCATTAAGAAGCTGCAGCGCTTCGCTTGCCAATTGATCGGGGCGGACGGTCTTAGGTGAGGCCGTCATCACCGCATCCACAGGCACCTGTAACAAGTCGGCGCGCATGTGGCGGCGCAGATCGCCGTCGGTGATCACGCCGGCGAGTTTGCCGCTCGGCTCGGTGACCGCCACACAGCCAAATCCCTTGGCCGACATTTCTACGATTGCTTCGGACATTGGCGCGCCGCGCGCAATCAGCGGCACTGCAGTGCCGGGATGCATTACGTCGCGGACAAATTTCAATGCGGCGCCCAAGCTGCCGCGCGGATGAAAGACCCCGAAATCGACGGCGGTGAAGCCGCGGCTTTCCAGAAGCGCAATGGCAAGCGCGTCGCCGAGGGCGAGCTGCAGTAACGAAGATGTCGTGGGCGCCAGGTTATGCGGACAGGCTTCGCGCACCGGCGGCAGCTCCAGGACGATGTCGGCCGCTTTGCCGAGCGTACTCTCGGCGTTGACCGTCACCGCGATCAAGGTGATGCGAAACCGCCGCGAATAGGTGATGAGGTCTTTTAGTTCCTCGGTCTCTCCCGACCACGACAGGGCCATCATCACATCGTCGGACGTGATCATGCCAAGGTCGCCGTGGCTCGCATCCGCAGCGTGCACAAAGAAAGCCGGGGTTCCGGTCGAGGCCAGCGTCGCCGCGATCTTGCGGGCGACATGGCCGGATTTGCCCATCCCCGTGACGATCACTCTGCCGCGCGCAGCCTGGATGGTTTCGACCGCGGCCGCGAACGGCGTTCCCAGGCCGTCGGCCATTGCAGCGGCGAGTGCGGCGAGCCCACCCGATTCCGTCTCCAGCGTGCGCAGCGCGGAGACCAAATGAGAGCTCAGAGCCGGCTTGGCCTTCTTCGCATCAGACGCGCTCATTGTGTTTCTCCCACCCGAACGCCACGACAATAAACCGGGCGGTGCCTCTCTGTTTGCCCGACGTTTTCTATTTGCCCCAAGCGGCGAAAGCATCCGCGAAAGCGCGGTCCCCCGACGGGCCTTTTTCGAGCGCAAGAATGGCGCGTCCGCCATTGTTGTAAACGATGGGAACATCGAACCAAGGCCGCTCTTTGAGCAGCTGCAAGTTACGCTGCACATCGGCGTCA
>Ga0187815_10001311_pt1 | contig 11741 bp, 9 predicted proteins | sample NC_S_5_FD_132962 | JGI IMG/M metagenome (GOLD analysis project Ga0187815, IMG submission 132962) | Wetland sediment microbial communities from Neuse River Estuary, North Carolina, USA - ASW-S_5 | ecosystem: Environmental > Aquatic > Freshwater > Wetlands > Sediment | place: USA: North Carolina...
GATCGCGAGATTGTCATCGTTGCGATGCCACAGATCCTGGAAGATGCCTTCGGCCTGGCTGCGGGTATTGACGAAAACCAGCGTGGTGCGGTGGGTCTTGATGAGCGCATAAAGTTCGGCAAGCGCATGGCGCGCCGAATGGCCGGCCCAGGGCAGGTGCTCGTCGCTGTCGAGCATCGTCACCTGTGGCGCCGCGCCGCCTTCCGCCACGATCAGATCGGCGCGCGCTTGCCGCTCGCGCTGCGGCACCATAAAACGGCAGAGATCGTCCGGCTCGGCAACGGTTGCCGAGAGGCCGATGCTGGTCAGCTCCGGGGCGATGCGGAACAAGCGGGCGAGCCCGAGCGACAGCAAGTCGCCGCGTTTAGAGGTGACGAGCGCATGCAGCTCGTCGAGAACGACGCGGCGGAGCGTCCCGAACAAATAGGGCGCGTCGGCCGACGCCAGCAGCAGCGCCAATTGCTCCGGCGTGGTCAAGAGCATGTCCGGCGGATGGCGGCGCTGGCGCTGGCGTTTTGATGCCGGCGTGTCGCCGGTCCGCGTCTCGATGCGGATCGGCAGCGCCATTTCCGCAACCGGAATTTCAAGGTTGCGCGCAATATCGACCGCAAGCGCCTTCAACGGAGAAATGTAGAGCGTGTGCAGACCGCGCCCCTCTCCCCGCGCGCGGGGAGAGGGTGGCGAGAACCGGAGGTTCGAGCCGGGTGAGGGGGCGTGTCCGTCGGGCAAAAACCTGGACGCCCCCTCACCCGCCACACCTTCAATGTGTCGACCTCTCCCCGCCTGCGGGGAGAGGTAAAGCGCGCTCAGCTCGACCAGACTCGGCAAGAAACCGGCCAGCGTCTTGCCGCCGCCCGTCGGCGCGATCAGAAGCGCGGAACGGCCGGCGTGCACCTTTGCCAGGAGTTCGAGCTGATGCGGTCGTGGCGTCCAGCCGCGGCTGGCGAACCAGCGCGTGAATATTTCCGGAAGGAGCGGCGGATTGCGGTCGAGCAAATTCACCTCGGCAGCCTAGCCGGGACGGCGAGCGGCGGTCGAGCAAAACCCGGCCGGTTCCGCTCGTGTAACAATGCTCATGTGCGCGCCGAAATTGCGACGACCACAAGGCCGGCCACGGGCGTGCCCTTCTCGGTACGGATCGCCGCTTGTTCGAGCGCCAGCAGTTCCAAGCCGGCGACGGCCACGGCATCGCGCAGATAGAGCTCGCCATGGGCGAAGCGCAGCGTCGGCAACAGCGTGACGCCAGCGTCGAAATGCGTTTCTACCGTGAAGGCGACCACGCCGCGCGGCGCCAGCACGCGAGTGATATCGGCGAGCACCGGAGCAAGGTCGTTGACGTAGACGAACACATCGGCCGCAAGCACCAGATCGTATTTTGCGGCTTTGGCGATCTCATCAGACACAAACGCCGCCAAATTGCCGACGACGAGCCGATCGTAATCGCCTTTCGCTTGCGCGCGCGCAATCATTGCCGCAGAGAGATCGACGCCGACGAGCCGCGCCGCAAAGGGACGAAACACCTCGCCGGCAAGCCCGGTGCCGCAGCCCAGATCGAGCAGCGATGCAAAATGCATCGGCTGCCCCAAGGGCTCCAGCACGGACTTCACGGCAGTCAAAAGGAGCGCCGGGCCGCGATAGTGCAAGTGTTCGGTCAGCGCGGCGTCGTAGCGGCCGGCATATTGGTCGAACAGCCGCCGCACATAGGGCTCGGTCATCGCCGGCGTTCCCGCGCCGGCACCGAGGCGCGCGAGTTGCAGCCGCGCGCCGTGATAATCCTCCGGGTCGGCGCGGCTCGCCGCACGGAACGCCGCCACGGCGCCGTCGCGATCGCCAAGCTGGTCGCGGATGGCGCCGAGCGCGAACCAGGCGGTGGCGAAGCCGGGCGCAGCCTCGACGGTCTGCGTTAGAACATCCGCTGCGGCGGCAAAATCGCCGCGCGCAGCGAGCTCGACGGCGGCCTTGTAGCGGCGGTCGCTGACAAGGTCGCCGGAGGATACAAACAATGGGCCAGTATTGGGGCCGGTATCGGTCATGCAAGGCTCTTGGAACGCTCGCGCCGGGTTCGATCGTGATTATTTATGACTCGTGATCCGACCTGAAGACATTCTCGTCCCCTCGCCGTCCGGCGTTTGCTGCAAACGCGGCGGATTCCACATCGACCCGACCCGGCCGGTCGAGCGCGCGGTCATCACCCACGCCCATTCCGATCACGCCCGCGCCGGCCACGGCGCCGTACTGGCAACGCAAGAAACGCTCGACCTGATGCGGTTGCGCTATGGCGAGAATTTCGCCGGCACGACGCAGGCCTTGGCTTACGGCGAAAGCGTAAACCTTGCCGGCGCGAAGATTACGCTGCATCCCGCCGGCCATATCCTCGGTTCGGCGCAGGTTGCGGTTGAAGTCGATGGGCTGCGCGTGGTCGCCTCCGGCGATTATAAAAATGCCGCCGATCCAACCATCGATCCAACTTGCACGCCGTTCGAGCTCGTGCGCTGCGACCTTTTCATCACCGAGGCGACATTCGCACTTCCGGTGTTCCGTCATGGCGAGCCGGTCGCCGAAATCGGCAAGCTTCTGCATTCGCTCGTGCTGTTTCCCGAGCGCGCGCACCTCGTCGGCGCTTATTCGATCGGCAAGGCGCAGCGCCTGATCGCGCTGCTGCGAAAAGCGGGCTACGAGGCTCCGATTTATCTGCACGGCGCGATGGAGAAGATCACAAACTACTACACTGAGCGCGGCATTGCGCTTGGCGAGCTGCGGCTGGCGCGCGGCGCCACCAAGGCCAATCTCGCCGGCACGATCACGATCTGCCCGCCTTCGGCGTTGAACGATCTTTGGACGCGGCGCTTTCCCGATCCGGTTGCCGCTTTCGCGTCGGGCTGGATGCGGGTGCGCGCCCGCGCGCGCCAGCAGGGCGTCGCGCTGCCACTGGTGATCTCCGACCATGCCGATTGGGATGGATTGACCGCCACCATCGCGGCAACCGGCGCGGGCGAAATTTGGGTCACCCACGGCCAGGAGGATGCGCTGATCCATTGGTGCGCCACGCGCGGTTTGAAAGCGCGGCCGCTCGACATCGTTGGCTATGGCGACGAGGAAGGCGATGACGATATTTCCGGCGAAGAAAGCAATGGCGACCTCCCGGCGAATGCAAGCGAACTCCCTCTCCCCAGTGGGGAGAGGGTTAGGGTGAGGGGGTCGGGCGGTGAGGTCGGATCCCCCTCACCCGCTCGCTCCGCTCACGACCTCTCCCCGGCGGGGAGAGGTGAAAAAAAGGGCGATGAAGGCGGCGAAGACGCATCATGAATCGCTTCGCCGAGCTGCTCGATCGCCTCGCCTATGAACCGAGCCGCAACAACAAGCTGCGGCTGATGATCGATTATTTTCGCTCCAGCGGCGATCCGGAGCGCGGCTGGGCGCTCGCCGCGCTCACCGGCGGGCTCAGCTTTCCGCATGCCAAAGCCGGGCTGATCCGCAGCCTGATTGCCGAGCGAACCGATCCGGTTCTGTTCGAGCTTTCCTACGATTACGTCGGCGACCTCTCCGAGACCGTCGCACTGATGTGGCCTGCCAAGCAGGCACACATCCCCACTGCCCCCACCCAACAAGGCGGTGAGGAAGAAGACAAACTCACCCTCACCGACGTGGTCGAGACGCTGGCGAGGCTGGGCAAGACGCAACTGCCGCAGCAGCTGGCGCGCTGGCTTGATGCGCTCGACGAGACCGGCCGCTGGGCGCTGATCAAACTCGTCACCGGCGGCCTGCGGGTCGGCGTGTCAGCGCGCCTCGCCAAGGCCGCGGTCGCCGCGCTCGCCGACAAGGACGTTCACGACGTCGAGGTGATCTGGCCCGCACTGGCCCCGCCCTACCGCGAATTATTTGCCTGGCTGGAGGGGCGCGCCGACAAACCGGTCAGTGGCGATCCGGCGCCGTTCCGGCCGCCGATGCTGGCGCATGCGCTCGATGATGCCGATCTCGCCGCGCTGAACCCTGCCGACTTCATGGCGGAGTGGAAATGGGACGGTATTCGCGTTCAGGCGGTGGCCGGCAGAGAAGACAAGCCCGATGGCAGGCTTGTTGCCCGACTTTATTCGCGCACCGGCGAGGAAATATCGAAAAGTTTCCCCGATCTCCTTGAGGCGCTGCGCTCGCCGGGCGCGATCGACGGTGAACTCTTGATCATGCGCGACCGCCGGGTGCAAACGTTCAACGTGCTGCAGCAGCGGCTCAATCGCAAAACCGTCGCCGCCAAGCTGATGACGGAATTTCCCGCGCATCTGCGCGCCTATGATCTGCTCGCCGACGGCGATGAGGATTTGCGCGAGCGGCCCTTTGCCGAGCGGCGCGCCCGCCTCGAACGCTTCGTGGCGCGGCTTAACGATGAACGAATCGACCTGTCGCCGCTCATTGCGTTCCATAGCTGGGACGAGCTGATCGCGGCGAGAAAAAATCCCAGCGCAGCCGGCGCCGGTCCGGATGCCGCGGCGGTCGAAGGCGTCATGCTCAAAGCGCGCGAGGCGCTGTATCTCCCGGGCCGGCCCAAGGGCCTGTGGTGGAAATGGAAGCGCGATCCCTTCATTATCGATGCAGTGCTGATGTATGCGCAACGCGGGCACGGCAAGCGCTCGTCCTATTATTCTGACTATACGTTCGGGGTCTGGACCAAGAGCGAAGACGGCGACGAGCTGGTGCCGGTGGGCAAGGCCTATTTCGGGTTTAGCGACGAGGAGCTTCTCCAAATCGATCGTTTCGTGCGGCGAAACACGATCGAGCGGTTCGGTCCGGTGCGCGAGGTCGTGCACGAGGCCCATCGCGGCCTCGTTTTAGAAGTGGCATTCGAGGGCCTGCAGCGATCGTCGCGTCACAAATCGGGTCTGGCGATGCGATTCCCGCGCATCAACCGGCTGCGCTGGGATAAGCCGCCGGGTCAGGCGGATCGCCTCGATCGGCTGGAAACATTGCTCGCGCGCATCGAGCAGGGCCATTTGCAGGGACAGATCGCGTGATGCGCTCGAAGGCCGAGCGCCCTGACGCCAAGCTTCGCCGCGGACGCCGGGGCGATCTCGGCGCCTTGGTGGCGATCGAACGCGAACTCTTTAGCAGCCGGATTTTTGCCGGGCATCTCATCTCGCGCGCGAGCTTTCGGCGCTTGCTCGCGTCACCGAGCGCCACCTTCATCGTTGCCGAAGCCGGCGCGCGGATCGCCGGTTATCTACTGGTGCTGTACCGCGCCAATTCCCTCGCCGCGCGGATATATTCGATCGGTGTCACTGCCCGTTTCCGCCGACGCGGATTGGCGCGAAGGCTGGTGGCGGCGGCCGAGAAGGACGCCGTCAGACGCGGCCGCAAAGCCATGCGGCTCGAAGTGCGGGCCGACGATCGAGGAATAATCGCGCTGTACGAGTTATCCGGTTATCGTCGCATCGGGCGCGCGCCGGGGTATTATGGTAGCCGCATCGACGCCCTGCGCCTTGAAAAGGCGCTCGGCAAGGAACCGCGCCAACGTTTATGAGTCTTTTACACACTATCCCGACTCTGATGATCATGACTCTGGTGCCCAAATCGGCTTTCATGGTGGACAATCGCGCGCGGTGCAGTCGCCATCCTTCGCAATTCCGGCTATGACCACCGCGTGCCGCGCCTGACATCAACTGCATGATCGGCCTCACGTCACATGTCGGCTTCGACCTGAAAGGGACCCGCCCATGACCGGCTGGGTCATCCTCGTCGACCAGTCCCGCGACCTGCCGAATGCTGAGACCCCTCACAAGGTCATCACCACAAGCGAGTATCTGGCGCGGCCGCGCCTGTTCGAGGTGGGGCGGCCGAAGCTCGTCAACCTCGCGCGTTCCTATGCCTATCAATCGAAAGGCTATTACGCCTCGCTGTTGGCGGAGGCGCGCGGCCATCGCGTCGTGCCCACCGTCGAGACCATGCTCGAATTGCGCGAGCAAAAGCTCTACGAGCACGCCCTCCCCGATCTCGAGGAAGAGCTGAACCGCTGCGCCCAGCGCGCCGACTTTCAATGTGAGGGCGAGTTCAAGCTCCTGGTCTGCTTCGGCATCGCCCGCGACGACCGTTTCGAGCCGTTCGGCCGGCTCTTATTCGACTGGTTCCGTTGTCCGGCGCTCGAAGTGATTATCGAGACCAGCGGCAAGTGGCTGTCGATCGACCGCATCCGGCCGCGCGCCATTACCCGCCTGGCCAACGGCGAAGCCGAATTCTTCCGCGAGTCCTTGCACAACCACACCAAGCGCGAATGGCGCGACCCGAAGGCACGCTCGGTCGCCAAATACGATCTCGCGGTGCTTTACGATCCGAACGAAAAGACCGCGCCGTCCTCGCCCGATTCGATCAAGCACTTTGCCCGCATCGCCGAGAAAATGTCGATCGACGTCGAGCCGATCACCAAGCGCCAACTTGGCGAGCTCGCCGAATTCGACGGCCTGTTCATCCGCGAGACCACCTCCATCGACAATCACACCTACCGCTTTGCCCGCCGCGCCTGGCAGGAGGGGATGCCGGTTATCGATGATCCGATCTCGATGATCCGCTGCACCAATAAGGTCTTTTTGGTCGAGCTGTTGCAGCAGAACCAGGTGCCGACGCCGCCCACGGTCATTCTCGCCGAGGACACCGAGTTCGATAAAGCGATCGACGAGTTGGGCCTGCCGCTGGTCGTGAAAATTCCGGACGGTTCGTTTTCGCGCGGCGTGCACAAGATCGCTTCGCCCGCCGAGTTCGGCCGCATCTGCGACGAGCTGTTCGAGGAAACCGATCTCCTCCTGGCGCAGAAATTCCTGCCGACCGATTTCGATTGGCGGGTCGGCGTTCTCGCCGGTGAGCCGCTATTCGTGTGCCAATACCGCATGGCGCGCGGGCATTGGCAGGTGGTGAAGTACCGGCCGGACGGCTCCTCGCACGAAGGCGGTTTCCGCGCCTTTGGTCTCGACCAGGTCCCGCGCGAAGTGATCGACATCGCCGTGCGCGCGGCGCGGCCGATCGGCGACGGCTTCTATGGCGTCGACCTCAAACAGACCGAGAGCGGCATTGTCGTGATGGAAGTCAACGACAATCCGAGCCTCGAACACGGCATCGAAGATTCCGTCGGCAAGGACGAAATCTGGATGCGGCTTCTGCGCTGGTTTGTCGACAGATTTGAGCAGTAATGTTCCCGTCATTCCGGGGGCGAGCCAACGGGCCCGCGCGAAGTCACGCGGCCCGATGACAGGGCTCCGCGAGCAACCCGGAATCCATAACCCCGGCGCTCGTGACTATGGACTCCGGACTTGCCGCTTTCGCGGCAATCCGGAATGACAAACACGGCGTTACGCGTCCACCCTGCCCTTAGTCCCCTTCGCCACCTGATCGAGCGGCCAGCGGGCGCGCGCAGCGACCTCTAGCGGATCGGTCAAGCCGAGCGCCAGCCGTTCGGCACCAGCCCAGGCGATCATCGCGGCATTGTCGGTGCACAGAGCGGGCGGCGGTGCCACCAGTTCGGTGCCGACTTCGAACGCGACGCGGTGCAGCACTTTGCGAATCGCCTGATTGGCGGCGACACCGCCGGCGCAAACCAGTGCATTGGGGCTGCCGATTTGGGCGCGAAACAGCCGCAAGCCGCTGCGCAGCCGATCCTTGACCACATCGACCACCGCCTGTTGGAACGAGGCGCAGAGATCGGCAACGTCCTCGTCGCTCAGCGGCGCGATTTTTTCCGCTTCGAGCCGCAGCGCCGTTTTCAGCCCCGAGAACGAGAAGTCGGCATCGGCGCGCCCTGCCATCGGCCGCGGCAAGTCAAAGCGTTCGCCGTCGCCGCGGGCGGCTTCCTTCTCGACGAGCGGCCCGCCCGGATAACCGAGGCCGAGCAGCTTCGCCGTCTTGTCGAAAGCCTCGCCGATGGCGTCATCGACGGTGCCGCCAAGTCGTAGGTAATCGACGACGCCGCGCACCCCGAGAATCTGGGTGTGCCCGCCCGAGGCGAGGAACAAGCAATAAGGAAACGTGGTGCCGTCGGTCAGCCGCGCGGTGAGCGCATGTGCTTCGAGGTGATTGACCGCGAGCAAAGGCTTGTCATGCGCGAGCGCAATGGCTTTCGCGGTGGTCAGCCCGACGATGACGCCACCGATTAGGCCGGGCCCGGCCGCCGCGGCGATGCCGTCGAGTGCGCCGAATGACATTTGCGCCTCGGCCATCGCCTTGCCGATGATGCGATCGAGCGCCTCGACATGGGCGCGCGCAGCGATCTCCGGCACCACACCGCCGAATTCGGCATGTTCGCTGATCTGCGACAACACAATATTCGACAAAATGCGGCCGCGACCGTCATCGTCGCGGCTCACCACCGCGGCGGCTGTTTCATCGCAGGTCGTCTCGATGCCCAGAATATTCATCCGTGTATTATAGCCTCGTTATGAGCCAATCCTCGACTCCGGCACGCCCCTTGCGCATCGGCTCGCGCGGTTCGCCGCTGGCGCTGATTCAGGCGCGGCAGGCACAGACCGCGCTGGCCAAGGCCTGCGGCATCGTAGCGGAACAGATCGAAATCAAGATCATCCGCACCTCGGGCGATAAGCTCCAGGGCCCCAATGAACAAAGCCTGGCTGACGCCGGCGGCAAGGGACTGTTCACGAAGGAGATCGAAGAGGCGTTGCTGTCCGGCGCGATCGATTTCGCCGTGCATTCTTCCAAAGATATTCCAGCCATCTTGCCAGCGGGACTTACGCTTGCGGCGTTCCTGCCGCGCGAGGACCCGCGCGACACGCTAGTCAGTGGCAAGGCCAAGACTCTTCGCGAGCTTCCTCGCAACGCGCTGGTCGGCACGTCATCGCCGCGGCGGCAGGCCTTGCTCATGCGCGCGCGGCCCGATCTGCGCATCGCGCCCTTGCGCGGCAATGTCGAAACCCGGCTGCGCAAGATCGAAGCCGGCGAGATGGACGCCGCCGTCCTCGCGGTTGCCGGATTAAAGCGGCTCGGACTTTTTTCGACGATGGCCACCGCGCTCGAGATCGAGGAGTTTTTGCCGGCGGCGGGCCAGGGCGCCATCGCTATCGAGACGCGTGCAAACGATGAGAGCGCCCGTGCGGCTGCCGCCGCCATCGACGATGCCGACACCCATACCGCGCTCGCGGCCGAACGCGCTTTTCTCGCCGCGCTCGGCGGCTCGTGCCGCACACCGATTGCCGGTCATGCGCGCCTCGACGGCGATACAGTGAGATTTCGCGGCCTCCTCGCCAAAACCGACGGCAGCGACGCTATTGAAGTGTCCCGGCAGGGCCGCCGCGCCGATGCGGCGGCGCTCGGCGCCGACGCCGGGCATGAAATCAAGACCCGCGCCGGCGCCGGCTTCTTTGTCGAGGATTGAGCGTGCGCATCCTGGTGACGCGATCGCAACCGCGCGCCGCTGACACGGCACTCGCTTTGCACGAGCTCGGCCACGAGCCGATCATCGCGCCGCTCTTCGAAATCGAACTTCTCTCCGATGTTGATCCTAAAACCGGACCTTGGACTGCGATCTTGCTCACCAGCGCCAACGGATTGTGGGGCATCGCATCGTTTGCCTGGGACAAAAAGTGGCACGGCATACCGGTTTTTGCCGTCGGCGATGTAAGTGCGAAAGCGGCGCGCGATATGGGTTTCGTCGAGGTCGCCTCGGCAGGCGGCAGTGTGAACGATCTCGCCAATCTCGTCGCCGCACGTTTGCAGCCGCCGGCGCGGCTTCTCTATCTCGCCGGCGAGGAACGCGCTGGCGATCTTGCCGGAGCGCTGCGCAGCAAAAATTTCGAGGTCGATCTGGTCGTGGTTTATCGCTTCCTGACGGCGCAATTTCTTCCCGAGCCGGCCGCCGCGGCGCTGGCCGGCGAAATCGACGCCGTCTTGCATTTCTCCCGCGCGAGTGCCGAGGATTTTCTCAAGGCGGCGCGCAATTCGAACCTGCTCGAGGCGGCGCTGACCAAGCCGGTCCATCTTTGCCTATCGGAGCAAGTCGCCGCGCCGCTCCGCGAGGCCGGCGCGGCGCGTATTCAAGTCGCGGCGCAGCCGACCCAAGATGCCTTGCTCGAACTTTGCGGCTAAAGGGATCATGCTCTAGGGCAAAGCATTTACGCCGCATCTGCTTTAAAAAGGACACATGAGCGAAACGGACGACCAAACGCCCCGGCGGCCCCCCACCATCGAATTGGCGGCCACCGAGGTTGATGGCTCAGCCGACAAACCCGCAGCCGGCGAGGCCGACGCGGGCATTACCGGCGCGGCCGAACACGCGAGTGCCGGTTCGAATGCGCCTGCCTCGGCTCCGACCGGCCGGCGCTTCGTGTCGCATATCGCCAGTGCGCTCATCGGCGCGGTGGTGATGGTGGGTGCAGCGGCCGCGCTTTGGTTTACCGGTGTCATCCCGTTGCGCGAGGCCGCGCCGGTCGGAACAGCCGCGTCGGATTTGTCCGCGCCCGCAGCGCCGTCGAATCCGGCGCCGAATCCGCCGCCTTCACCCGCCGCCGCGCAGAACGGCCCCGTCGCGCCGGATTTGACCGGGCGGCTCGACAAGATCGAGCGCGCTATCGAAGCACAACGCAGCAACCCGGCGCTCGGCAACCGCATTGCCGAGCTCGCAGCACAAACCAAAGCGCTCGCCGACAACCTCGCCGCGCTGACGCGCCGCGTCGATGAAATTGCGGCGACGAGTCAAAGCGCCGCCAAACAGGCCGACACCGCGCTCAATGCCGCCGCGACGGCGAAGAGCGCGAGCGAAGCGGCAAGTAAAGACCAAGTGCGCCATGAGGATGTCGACGCACTCGCGAGCCGGATCATGGCCCTGGAAAGCGCGGTCAAGGGACTCGCCGCCGCGACGGCGCCGCTGGCGTCGTCAGGCGCGAATGACCGCTCGGCACGGCTGACCATCGCCGCCGAGGCATTGCGCGCAGCGGTCGAACGCGGCGCGCCCTACCAAGCCGAATTGAATGCGGTGCAAGCGCTCGGCGTCGATCAGAAAACGACCGCAGCGCTTGAACCTTTCGTAGGCAACGGCGTTCCGAGCGCCGCCATGCTGGCGCGCGAATTGGAGGCGCTCACGCCGGCGCTGCAGGAAGCATCCGAGCCGCGGTCCGGCGACACGAGTTTCGTGGAACGGCTCAAAAGCAATGCGCAAAAGCTGGTGCGTATAACGCCGCTCAATGCGCCGGCGGGGAACGATCCGCCGGCGGTGGTCGATCGGATCCGACTCGATGCGGCGCATGCCGATATCGGCGCCGCGCTCGCCGATATCAACGCGCTGCCAGACGCGGCAAAGCCGCTCGCCGCGGCCTTCACCAAAAAAGCCGCCGCGCGCGAAGCGGCCCTGGCAGCGAGCCGGCAGATTGCCGCCGATGCGCTCGCGGCGCTCGCCCAATCGAGCGCCCGATGATCCGCGTCGCGCTTTATCTCGTCCTCGTCGGCGCGATCGCTTATGGCGTCGCGCTTCTTGCCGACCGGCCGGGCGATGTCATCGTCACCTGGCAGGGATTGCGCATCGAGACCTCGCTGTTGGTGCTCGGCGCCGCCATCCTTGTGGCGGTCATCGCTCTTAGCTTCGTTTTTGGCTTTATTCGCTGGATCGTGCGGTCGCCGATCGTGTTGGCGCGGCTTTTACGCAATCGCCGCGGCGTGCGCGCCTATGAAGCGATTTCGCATGGCCTGATCGCGGTCGGCGCCGGCGATGTCGCTGCCGCACAGCGATTCACTGCCGAAGTTCAGCGGCTCGCGCCGGGAGA